>Ga0066388_100002157_pt1 | contig 11802 bp, 10 predicted proteins | sample PanSoiMetaGPlot6_FD_64539 | JGI IMG/M metagenome (GOLD analysis project Ga0066388, IMG submission 64539) | Tropical forest soil microbial communities from Panama analyzed to predict greenhouse gas emissions - Panama Soil - Plot 6 (Hybrid Assembly) | ecosystem: Environmental > Terrestrial >... | reverse complement strand
CAACCGCACGCAGTCGGTCAAATCGAAGCGGAGCTTCCCCGTCGTCGTAGGGGCCTCGACCTCGTCTTCGAGCAAAATTTCCGGAGTCTCGGGCCCGGGTGCGGACGGCTTCACGCCGGCCGCGGGCGGTGGATTCGCGGATATCTGCGGAAAGCCTTTCTCCGGCCTTGAAAACAAGGTGAAGGCGCAGAGGCTTAAACAAATAACTGTTTTTTTCCCCATGAAGTCCTGGATACTTTCGTTCCTAAGGGCTCAACTCCAAACGGTTTTGGGGACTAACACAAGGCGGAGAAATCGGTCAAATAAAGGATTCGACTCAAGAATCCTGCTTGAGGGAGATCTGAATTTGGGAAGGTTTCAAGGGAAGGGTGAAGTAGAAAAAGGACCCGAGGCCTTTTTTCGATTCCACCCAGATGCGGCCTCCGTGGAGCTCGACGATTTTTTTGGCCAGGGCCAGGCCTAGGCCCGAACCCCCGAAGGAACGGGTCGCCGCGCCGTCGGCCTGGCGGAAATCTTCAAAAATTGTTTCCTGATCTTTCTCGTCGATTCCGATTCCCGAGTCGCGGATGCAGACCTGCAGCATCTCTCCGCACTTTTTCGGGGAAACGGCGACGCTTCCCCGCTCGGTGAACTTGACCGCGTTGCCCAGAAGATCGCGGACTAAATGCCCGACCTCGACCTCGTCGCCGTAAACCCCCGGAGTGGCGTCCGGCCATTCCAACCGGAATTGGCATTTTCTCTCGTGGAACTGTTCTTGAAGCTCCGCGGCGGCCCGTTCGATCACCTTCTTCAAATCGAGCTTCTTCACCTGAAGCGTGATGTTGCCCGACTGATATTTCGTGAGGTCGAGGATATGATCCACGAGATCCAAGAGGGCGTCTCCCGAACCCTTCATCATCCTTAAATACCGGCGGTAGTCTTCGGAAAGCACCTGATCGGGATCATCGAGAAGCAGATCGGTCATGCCCAAAATTCCATGAAGGGGGGTGCGGAGCTCGTGAGTGACATTGCTCACGAATTGGGTTTTTAGACGTGCCAGCTCGGAAAGTTTAAGATTTTGCTTCAGCAACCTTTCGTAGAGCTGGCTGTTCTCGATGAACACGGAACCCATGCCGATGAGGGCAGACAGTAGCTCCAAGTCGTCGTGGTCATAGGAAGCGGGCTTGCTTCCAAGATTCAAGACACCCAAAAATTTTTTTTCCACCACCAGGGGAAATGCGATCTCGGCGTTCCATTCTGAAAAAAAATTCAAACTCGGCAGGCGAACCTCGATGAGCTTCGGGTCTTCCGCCGCTTGGCGACGGCCGAGAGGCCGGCCGTCCCGAAAAAGCCAGAGGATCAAGGGGTGATTCGAGGGGACGGAAAATACCAAGGGCCGGGGGCCCAGATGCTCTTTCATCCCGAAGGACTTTCCTTCGTCCTCCGGCAGAAGCAGGGTTCCCCCTTCCGCCCCGCTCACCTCGAGGATGGTTTTCAGAAAGGTTCGGTTGACCTCTTCGTAGCGGGACAAGGAGGCCATTCGGCCCCCGAAATCGGTGAAGATCTTGCGCCAGTCATATTTTGATCGGCCGCGGAAGAACATACCTGCCCTCTCAAGCATCGGGAGATCCTTCCGATGTTGCGGTTCTTATAGACGTAGTATTCCAACGGAATCCGCTGATTTTGCAAGTCCCTAATCTTCGAGATCCTCCCCTCCCCCGTCTCCTTGTGGATGCGCCACCGCGGGTCGCAATGAAGATTGCGCGTGCGATTCCATTGGCGGTTGAATTTTTACCGGAGCATCGATTTCGACCGCTCTTCCTGCAACCTTTTTAATTTTTTTTCAAAATTAATTTGAAGGAGTTCGACTGTGCATGCGCGCTCTTCCTCTGAAATATTGGGCAGCCAAGTTCCCCTTCGCGTGAGTCTCTTAGAGCGGGATTCTCCCGTTCCCACGCGAAGCCTTTCCCACCTTCAACGGCTGGTGGACGACGGTGTGGGAGGTTTTGTCCATGAAGCGACCGATTGGCGCTTCCTCGCCTCCATGACGGCGGGACAAATGGCCTGTCGGGCGTCGCGTGTAGGTATACTGGGCTTCGGTAGAGGTTATGCTGGTCAAGCCCTTTCGATCGGCGGCGGACTCTGTAAACCTTTCTTTCCGGCAACTGGGGTCCACGTTTAAGCCTGAAGGCGCTGAAGAGGTGCGGGGAACGAACCTTCCTATGGTTTTTCTTTTGGACTTCCACGACAAGACTGGTCTTGAAATGGCCTTAGGAAGGAAAGTCGGCGATTTTTTGACCGAGTCGGAGTGGAAGGAAATGAAGGTTCGAATTGAACAGATGGCTTTTTCCGAACCCGGCGCGGATCAAGACGCGGAACGTCTGGCGAACTTCTATTTGAGGATCGTGCGGTATTTTAGCGTGGGATAATCAAACAACTTACTTCATGAGCAAGCTCAAGATCGCCTTCTGCACGTGGAGGCGGTTTTCCGACTGGTTGAAGACGTAGGATTGAGGGCCGTCCATCACCCGGTCGGTAATCTCCTCGCCCCGGTGGGCCGGCAGGCAGTGGAGGACCATGGCGTCTTCCGCCGCGTGGGACATCAACTCGTCATTGACCTGAAAGGGAGCGAAGGACGTTTTCTTTTTGGGATCTTCCTTTTGCCCCATGGAAAACCAGGTATCGGTATAAACGACGTCAGCGCTCTTTACTGCCTCCACCGGATCTGAGAGGATCGTGATGTTGGGATAGCTGGAAAACTCTGTCAGCAGGGCCCCGGAGGGCGCGTACCCTTTCGGGCAAGCCACGTTCAGCTCGAATTTGAGAAGGATCGCCGCATTGATCCAGGTGTTCGCCAGGTTGTTTCCATCCCCGACGTAGGCGATCTTCAATTCCTTCAGATTTTTTTTCACCTCGACGATCGTAAAAAGGTCGGCCAAAACCTGAACCGGATGATAAAGGTCGGAGAGGCCGTTGATCACAGGAATCGTCGCGCTCGCTGCCAGCTCCTCGATATTCCTCTGCGAATAAGTACGGATCACAATCCCGTGGACGTAGCGGGAAAGCACACGGGCCGTATCCTTATAGCTCTCGCCCCGCCCCAGCTGGCTCTCCTGGGCGCTCAAGGTCAGGACCCGGCCTCCCAGCTCGGTCATGGCCACCTCGAATGAGACCCTCGTCCGCGTCGAGCTTTTCTCGAAGATCATGCAGAGGGTTTTTCCTTCGAGGGGCTTGGGATGCTTTTTCTTCCCGCGGAGCGATTTGAACGAGCGGGTTTCCTTCAAGATCAGATCGATGTCTTTGGGCTCCAGATCGAATAATGAGAGAAGGTCTTTCTTCATAAGCTCTTCAGCAATTCATCCAAAATGGACAAGGCGTGGTCTACCTCGCCCTTCGAAATGATCAGTGGCGGCACGAAACGGAGCACTTTTTCCTGGGTGCAGTTGAGGAGAAGGCCTTTTTCCAAACCGCGATCGACGATCTCTTTGCCGGGTTTGGAAAGCTCGACGCCGATCATGAGGCCCAAGCCGCGGACGTCCTGGATGGTCGAAGGATGTTTTTTCTTAAGATCATCCAGTCCCGCCAAAAAATGGGTGCCGGCATTCCTGCAATTTTCAAGGGCTCCCTCCTCGAGAATTTTCAAGACCTCGAGGGCCGTCCGCGTCGCCAGCGGGTTGCCTCCGAAGGTCGCCGCGTGGTCTCCGGGGGAAAAGGCCCGGGCCACCTCTTCCGTCGCGAGGAGGGCCCCGATGGGCACGCCGCCCGCCAAACCTTTCGCCAGGGTCATGATGTCGGGGGCCACCCCTGAATGCTCATAGGCGAAGAGTTTTCCCGTCCTTCCCACGCCGCTCTGCACTTCGTCGTAGATGAGGAGTAACTTCTTCCGGTCGCAAAGGCTTCTCACGTCCTTCAAATATTCGGAGGCGGCCAAACGGACACCCCCCTCCCCTTGCACCGGCTCCAAAAGGACAGCGGCCGTCTCGTCGTCGACGGCTTTTTCCAGGGCGGAATAATTTCCGAAGGGAACATGGGTGAACCCTTCGACCATGGGATCGAATCCCTTTTTCACCTTGGCCTGCCCCGTGGCGCTGATCATGGCCAAGGTACGGCCGTGAAAAGAATTCTCCATGCAGACCACTTTGAATTTTTCCGGAGAGCCCGTCTGATCGAAATATTTCCGCGCCAGCTTCACGGCCCCTTCGTTCGCCTCGGCGCCGCTGTTGCAAAAAAAGGTGCGGTCGGCGAAGGAAGAGCGAGTCAAGGCCTCGGCCAGATCGATTTGGGAAGGAATATGATAAAGATTGGAGACGTGAATCAGTCGAGCGGCCTGCTCGGCGATGACTTTCGCCAGGCGCGGATGGGAGTGTCCTAAGACATTCACGGCGATCCCGGCCACCAAATCCAGATATTTTTTGCCGTCTGCGTCGTAGACCCAGCACCCATCGCCCTTCACGAGGGCAATGGGAAAGCGGCCATAGGTATTCATGATCACCTTTTCGGCCCGTTCGATAATAGACTGATTGCTCATCAAAATTAACCCAGGATGGTTCCCACCCCTTTATCAGTAAAAATCTCTAATAATATCGCATGGTTGAGGCGCCCATCGATGATATGGGCGCTCTTCACGCCAGCGCTCAATGCCTTGATGCAGCACTCCACCTTGGGAATCATTCCTCCCTTGATGACGCCTTTTTTAATCAACTTCTGAGTTTCTTTCACATTTAATTTGGAAATAAGTTTCCCCTGCCCGTCCTTCACGCCTTCCACATCGGTGAGCAGAACAAGCTTCTCGGCCCTGAGGGCCGACGCCAAGGCCCCCGCCACCAGGTCGGCGTTGATGTTCAAGGCCTCGCCCTTTTCCGTGACTCCCACGGGAGCGATCACCGGGATGAAATTGTCCCGATCCAGGAGACCCAAGACCGAGGCGTTCACCTCGGTGACGTTACCCACGCGTCCTAGGTCGATGATCTCGCTTACCCCTTTGTCGAAGCTGACTTTTTCCCGCTTGAGCTTTTTGGCGCGGATCAGGTCGCCGTCTTTTCCGGAGAGACCCACGGCGCGACCGCCGTGGCGGTTGATGAGCGAGACGATCTCTTTGTTCACTTTTCCCACCAAGACCATCTCCACCACGTCCATGGTGGCCTCATCGGTGATCCGGATGCCCCGATGAAACTTCGACTCGATGCCCATTTGCTTAAGCACCTTCCCGATCTGGGGTCCGCCCCCGTGGACGACGACGGGATTCAACCCGATGTAATTCATGAGAACGATGTCTTTCGCGAAGGTTTCCTTGAGCCCCTCGTCGACCATGGCGGCGCCGCCGTATTTGATGACGATGGTCTTGCCGTAAAATTTTCGGATGTAAGGCAAGGCCTCCATCAAGGTGGAGGCCTTGTTCATCGCGGACTGCATGGGAATCCGTGCCATGATATTTTTTTTGGGCGTTTGCGCCTTATCCTTTCTTATATACCGGCTTAAATCCTGATCCTTGGCGGTTTCCACAAGGGGCTCGCGTCGCCCCCTCCATGGGCAAAGCCCATGGAGCCTCCTCCTCTACGGCGCCGTGCGCCTTTTTAAAGAATATACCGGCTTAAATCCTGATCCTTCGCGACATCTTCCAAACGCTCTTTCACGTAGGCGGCGTCGATGGTGACGCTTTTGCCTTGCATATCGGGGGCGTTGAAGGAGACGTCGTCCAACACCCGCTCCATGATGGTGTGCAGGCGGCGGGCGCCGATGTTTTCGGTCCGCTCGTTGACCTGGGCGGCGAAGGACGCCAGCTCTTTCAAACCGTCATCCTTAAATACGATCTCGACCCCTTCGGTCTTCAGCAAGGCCACATATTGCCGGGAAAGGGAATTTTCGGGCTCGACCAGGATTCTCAAAAAATCCGCCTGGGTCAGCGAGTCCAGCTCGACCCGGATGGGAAAGCGCCCTTGCAGCTCCGGAATCAAATCGGAGGGTTTGGAGACATGGAAGGCGCCGGCGGCGATGAAGAGGATATGGTCCGTCTTCACCATCCCGTGTTTGGTATTGACCGTGGAGCCCTCGACGATGGGAAGGATGTCCCGCTGAACTCCTTCCCGGGACACATCGGGGCCTTGGCCCCCCTCCCGGCCGGCGATCTTGTCGATCTCGTCCAAAAAGACGATTCCGTTCTGCTCCACCCGTTCGATGGCGCTCTTGATCACTTGATCCATGTCGATCAGGCGTTGAGCTTCCTCTAAGACCAGAACTTGCTTCGCCTCCGGAACCTTGACTTTCCTGCGTTTGCGGCCCTTCGGCATCAGATTTTGAAACATGTCGCGGAGGTTCATCCCGATTTCATCCATGCTGGCACCGCTGACCACCTCGACCATGGGAAGGGAGGGAAGCGAGGAGACTTCAAGCTCAACGAACCGGTCGTCGAGCTTGCCTTCCCGCAAAAGCTTGCGGAGCTTCTCCCGGGTCTCGTCAGGAGCGCCCCCTTCGGGGGCCGGAAAGGGCTCCTCCGGAGCGGCGCCATGCTTGTGGGGAAGGAGAAGGTCCAAAATGCGTTCCTCGGCCACATCTTCGGCCTTGGCCAAAACCTTCAGCTTCTCTTCTTCCCGGACCATGTTCACCGCCAGGTCGGTGAGTTCGCGGATGATCGATTCGACGTCTTTCCCCACATAGCCCACCTCTGTGAACTTGGAGGCCTCCACTTTAATGAAAGGGGCATGGGCCAGGCGCGCCAGACGCCGGGCGATCTCGGTCTTACCCACCCCCGTCGGTCCGATCATGATGATGTTCTTGGGGGCGATCTCGTCGCGCAGGTCTTTGGGCACCTGCTGGCGCCTCCAACGGTTACGGAGGGCGATCGCCACGGCCCGTTTGGCCTTGGCCTGACCGATGATATATTTATCCAATTCGCTGACGATTTCTCTTGGGGTAAAATTCATAAAAGCTAATTTCAAATCTCAAATTTCGAATCATCGAACTTTAAATCCGGAATTTGAAATTCGAAACTCTAGACCTCTTCCACATAAATCCGGTCGTTCGTAAAAACGCAGATTCCGGCGGCGATCTTTAATGCCTCTTCGGCGATCTGCTTGGCGGAAAGCGTGCTGTGGGAAAGCAAGGCTCGGGCGGCGGCCAAGGCGTAAGGCCCTCCCGAGCCGATGGCGGTGACCCCGTCGTCGGGTTCGATGACATCCCCGTTGCCCGACAAGGTCAGGATGTAGTCTTTATCCGCCACGATGAGCAGGGCCTCCAGGCGGCGAAGCACCCGGTCGGTGCGCCAGTCCTTCGCAAGCTCCACGGCGGCCCGTTTCAGGTTGCCGTGGTACTCGTCGAGCTTCGCCTCGAATTTTTCGAACAATGTAAAGGCGTCGGCGGTGGAACCCGCAAAGCCCGCCAGCACCTTGTCGCTCTTCATCCGGCGCACCTTTCGGGCGCCGTGCTTCATGATGGTATTCTGGAAGGAGACCTGGCCATCCCCGGCCAAGGCCACCTTGCCGTCTTTTTGCACCGCCACGATGGTGGTGCCATGAAATTGCAGCGATGTTCCACTGTCAGACATACTTAAAATCCTCAAAACTCCTTAATAGATTCGAACCGGATCAAAATGCAAGAAATGGCGGATTTATTCAGGCCTTCGGATGGGATTTGTCGTAGATCTCCATCAGTTTCTCCAAGCTCAAATGAGTGTACTTTTGGGTGGTGGACAGGGAGGAATGGCCCAAAAGTTGCTGGATGCTCCTCAGATCGGCGCCGTTTCCCAGCAAATGGGTCGCGTAGCTGTGCCGAAGCCCGTGGGGGCTGACCTTGCGGCCCAAGCCGCCGCGGAGCTGATAATGATCGACTCTCCTTTGAATGCTCCGAACGGAAAGCCTCGTCCCTTGGGGGTTTAAAAAGACCGCCGAGGTCTTAGACGGTCTTTTGTCCCTCTCCCGCAAATAGGCCTCCAGGGCCCCTAAGGCCTTGCCACCTAACGGGACGATGCGCTCCTTATTCCCTTTACCGCGAATGCGCAGAAACCGGTCGGTCAGGCTCAAATCGCCCAGATTGAGGCCCGCAAGCTCGCTCACCCGCAGGCCCGCGCCGTATAAAAGCTCGAGGAGGGCCCGGTCGCGCCGTTCCGATTCCTTCCCCGTTTTTCCCGCCTCTTCCATTAAACCGAAGGCCTCGTCGACGGACAAGAATCGGGGAAGAATCTTGGGCCGCTTCGGTCCCTTCACGGAGCGGGCGGGGTTTGCGCTTAAGAGGCCCTTTTTAACGGCGAAGCTGTAGAAGGACTTCAAGGTCGAGAGCTTTCGGCCCACCGAGGCCGGTTCATTCTTTCGAAGGAGGAAGGCAACATAGGACCGGATCGTGCGTACGGTCACCCCGCCCCAACGAGGGGCCTTAGGCCCCACAAGCTCAGGAAAATGCTCCCTAAGATGGAGGGCGAATTCGTTGAGGTCCCGAAGGTAATTTTTCAGGGTATGGGGCGAGGCGCCCCGTTCGGTCTTCAGGTAAGCGAGGAAATCTTCGATCACTTCCCAGGCAGTTTAGTGAAGGCTTTCCCCAACTGCAATAAAAATTGAGACCTCTATCCCTGCGACGGCGGCCCTGAGGACCTGCCAGGCAATAAAAAACCCCGTCCGTTGGATCCAACGGACGGGGTTTGAGAGTTCTTAAGGTCTTCGCTTTTACTTTCTTCGCCGCAGCCTGATCAAGGCCATGGGCGCCGCGCTCATGAAGAAGAAGAGCGTGGCCAGTGAATTTACCGTGGATCCGGTGATCATTGAGCAACCGCCACCCTCGAGGCCCATGTTGAGAGGCGTCGTGATGCCCGGATTGGGCGTGGTCACCGTGTCTTCATTGGAAGGCTCGGAGACCTTGTTGTCGTCGAAGGCACGGGCCCGGTAGCAATAGGTCTGGCCAGGTTGCACCGTGTTATCCACGAAGGTCACCGTGCCGCCCACACCGGGGGACGGAGGCAAGGTTCCCACGGTGGTGAAATCGGAGTCTTCCGCCGATTCGCAAGGTCCGTCGGCCCGCTCCACGGTGAAGCCGTCTTCTCCATCCGAGTTATCGGTAAAGGTGACGGTCACGCTGGTGCCGCTGGAGCCGCCGCCCGTGGTTCCGCCGGGAGTCGGCTCGGCATCCAGATCGTCGGGCGGATTCAAGGGTCCGGGATGGCCGGAGCAGAGTCCGCTGCCGTTGCACTGGTCGCCGCTCGTGGTCGAACTGCCGTCGTCGCAGGAGCTTCCCGCGGGTTCGAACTGGCAGGTCGCGCTGCAGCAGTCGCCGTTGGCGGTGTTGCCGTCGTCGCACTGCTCGCCCGCGTCGACCGCGTGGTTACCGCAGGTCTTCACGCAGACGCTGGGCTCGCCGGTGCAGGTCCAGCCCGGCTCCGTCGTACAAGTCGAGGAGCAGCCGTCTCCGTTCACAATACCGCCGTCGTCGCACTGCTCGCCGGGATTCAATGTGCCGTTGCCGCAGCTCTTCACGCAGACGCTGGGCGATCCGGTACAGACCCAGCCGTCTTCCACCGTACAGGTGGAGGAGCAGCCGTCTCCGTTGGTCGTATTACTGTCGTCGCAGCCTTCGGTCCCGTTGACGATGCCATCACCGCAGGTGGTGGTCTCGTTTTGACAGGTGGGACCGCAGCCGTCGCCGGGCGTATGGTTTCCGTCGTCGCATTGCTCGCCGGGGTTGATTGTCGAATTTCCGCAAAGCTCAGGGTGTTCCAGCTGACAGGTGCTGTTGCAGCCGTCGCCGTTGGTGTTGGCGCCGTCATCGCACTGCTCGCCGGGGTTCAGCACGCCGTTGCCGCAAAGCTCAGGGTGCTCCAGCTGACAGGTGCTGTTGCAGCCGTCGCCGTTGGCGTTGGCGCCGTCATCGCACTGCTCGCCGGGGTTCAGCACGCCGTTGCCGCAAAGCTCAGGGTGCTCCAGCTGACAGGTGCTGTTGCAGCCGTCACCGTTGATGTTGCCACCGTCGTCGCACTGCTCGCCGGGGTTCAGCACGCCGTTGCCGCAAAGCTCAGGGTGCTCCAGCTTACAAGCGGTGTTGCAGCCGTCGCCGTTCACGGCGTTGCCGTCGTCGCACTGCTCGCCCGAATCCAAGACGCCGTCGCCGCAGGGGGGAACGGGCTCGTTTTTACACGTGGGGCTGCAGCCGTCGCCTTCGGTGGTGTTTCCGTCATCGCATTCTTCCGATCCGGTTTTTTTGCCGTCGCCGCAGATGGGAGTATCGGTCGGGAAATCCGGGTTCGGCTTATCTTTCAGCTGAAGTTGGGCGGAAAATTCCGAGGTGTTTCCTTGGCTGTCGCGCAGGATCGCCGAGACGTATTTGTTCACCTGGGTGAGGCCCGGGGCGGCGATCATGACGCCGAATTTGCCTTCGCCGTCCTTCACAATCTTGGTGGAGGTGAGAAGGGTCTCGCCTTCTCCGTAAGACAAGGTCTTATCCCCGGTCTTTGCCTGTTGGGCGGAGTCGGAGAAGTCGGCCGAATTGGCCACATAAATCTCGATGAAAAGGTCTCCCGACACGTTGGTGGGAGCCTTTCCTCGGAACAAGAAGCTCGTGGGATTGGAAACCTGCAAGGGCACCACCTGCACGTTCGCGGGCATCGCCAACAATTTGTTGGGGCCGTTTTGGCTGGTGGTAGGGAACGTAACGCCGTCCCCCAAAATGTCGATACCAAGACCGGTGTTCAAGGCGATTTTGTTATGGCTGATCTTGTTGCGGGTGCTGTTGGAATCGCCCGCCAAAACGACGCCGCCATCCTTGTTGTAGCGGATCACGTTGGCCTGGGAGTTGAAGTCGCCTCCGATCAGGTTTGACGAGCCGCTGCCGATGATGCGGATACCGGCTCCGCCGTTTCCTTTGTCTTGATTCTGGTTATTGGCAAGGACGCCGAAATAGTTCGCCTGAACCTTCGACTCATGGCCGCGAATGACGAGGCCGTCGGCGGTATTGCCGGCGAACACGTTGTAGTAGAGCTGAGTCTTGTTGCCGCCCAAGAAAAGGCCGACGGCGTTACCATCTATGGTGCCGTCGCGCTTCACGCCGAAATTATTATCGGTCAAGGTCACGTTGTCGCCGAAGACGCAGACGCCGAAAGGGGCTCCCGCGAAGGTCATATGATGAATGGTGTGGTTTCCGGTGCCCACATAGAGAGAACACTCTTTTCCGGTGGGCTCTTGGCTCTTCGGAAGAGCGCTTCCGTCGAGAGTAATTTCTTTCGATCCGGACCCGGCAAACTCGAAGGTGCCTTTACAATCGCTGCCCATCGTCAATTGCGATTCCAAGGCGATGGTCTGGGAAGACGTGTACCGTTCAAATTCGACCAAATGATGACCGGATTTGCGGCAGCCTTCCTCGATGGCGGTCCTTAAAGAACCGTTTCCGTGATCGTTGTTGTTCCGAATATCGAAGTGGCACCCCGTATCGTCACAACCCGGTGTGGAAGGATACGCGTACGATTTCACAGCGCCAGCGGAGAGCCCCATCACCACTAACGCAATGAAGAAAATGAGACGGTGAATTCTGCTTAAGATCTTCATGAGTTAACCCCTTTTTTTGGTTAGACCCCGTTCAGGAATCAATGCAGTTATCGAACGCCCCATGTAAAAGTTGCTAAGCAACCGTGAAATAAAGAGTTCGGAGCTAAGTGTTGAAAATAATTATTTTCGGAGATCATTTTCCTGTTCTTCTCCGAAAAAAATTAAGCCCTCCGGATTTTGAAGCTTTTGGCCTCAAGTCGGGAGGGCTTTAGGGGTATCCCTACTGCTAGGGATAGGGGTTAGGGGATTAGGGAATCTTATCCACGGGTGTCGCTAAAGGCTCATCTTCGGCGTTGCCTCCTCGGCC
>Ga0066388_100002155_pt1 | contig 11807 bp, 11 predicted proteins | sample PanSoiMetaGPlot6_FD_64539 | JGI IMG/M metagenome (GOLD analysis project Ga0066388, IMG submission 64539) | Tropical forest soil microbial communities from Panama analyzed to predict greenhouse gas emissions - Panama Soil - Plot 6 (Hybrid Assembly) | ecosystem: Environmental > Terrestrial >... | reverse complement strand
CAAGCAGCGCAGCGGTCGCATCATCAACATCAGTTCGGTGATCGGCTTGCTGGGCAACGCAGGGCAGACAAATTACGCGGCGAGCAAAGCAGGCTTGATCGGTTTTACCAAGTCACTTGCCCGCGAATTGGCGAGCCGCAATATCACTGTAAACGCCGTCGCGCCGGGGTTCATCACGACTGATATGACTGCCGGACTCTCCGATGAAGTTAAAAATTCGATTCAATCAAAAATTCCGCTCGGTAAAACGGGCGCGCCCGAAGACATTGCCAACGCAGTAGCATTTCTTGCGTCTTCTGAAGCCGGTTATATCACTGGCCAGGTTTTATGCGTAGACGGCGGAATTGTGATGTGAGTCGAGGTTGTCGCCACGGCTCTGTGAGCCGTCTGGCGCAGTTCTCCGGATTGCCTGCTCACCCAGACGCGGCTGCAAGAGTCATGTGCGCTGGACGATTGTGACCCGCCCATCGGCCAAAGGGACATTGTCTGCTGAGACGTGGCATTCATAAATTGCGTTTGCTCCGTCACCGAACAGGCGGTTCGCACGAATCTGGAGGGGCGAAGCTATGTTATCCAGTCGCGCCACATGGAGACGCGCGTCGCGCAGTGCGGCCAGATAACCGGGTGGCGCGGTCCCACTCACCAATCGGGCCCGCAGTCCACCGTGAACTGCGACCGCTTGCGCGCCGTATTCGAAAGCGTGCAGCGCGGATAATCGTCCGTCGCGGCGCAATGGATTAGCGGGGTCATTGTGTGTGTGACTGATGCATGTAATCGATCGATCATCCCACTGAGTTACCTCATCCAACAAGCACATCAGGCCGGAATGGGGGATCAATGTGCGAATTTCTGCTTTGTTAATCCGTCTATCGTTAGGCATTGCTCTGTGCATCGCCTCTTACTCCTGCTCTCGCCGGTACTGTTTCGAAGGGCCTTTGGAGCAAGAGTAGGAGCATGGGTGACATAGGCGCAGCTTGCTTTGGCATTCGGCATTTTCTTACCTAGGAGCTGCTAGAGTTCCAAAACGGATAGAAGTTAAACCAGTTATAAGGCGCAAGGCGGGTGTAATGCTCCAAGCGCTCGGCGTAACGCTGGGTCCAGAGCTGGATCTCCTGAGGTCGACGATCGCGATCCAACGTGATTTCGTCCGCAAAATGTTCGAAATAGATTTCGTAACAGTTCCCTCCGCGATAGAGACCGAAAAACAAAATAACGGGACACTGCGTCATGGCGGCAACCACGATTGGGCCCACAGGGAACGGAGCTGAGCGCCCTAGGAATTGGCATTTGGTTGTCTTACCATCGCTCGATACGCGGTCGCCCAGCGTGCCGACGAAGAAGCCCGCATCCAAGCTCTCCTTAACTGTCAGCAATGTTTCCACCCGGTCGGGCGCGATTACGGTGGTGGCGATCACCGGATTCAACGAATCCAAAAACCGCGTGATATTTTGGTTGTGGGTTGGGTCCATTAAAACTTTGAGCGGAAAGTTTCGCTGCATTACGCCCAAAGCTCGCAATACCTCGAAACTGCCCAAATGTGAGCCCAAAAGAATGCAGCCTCTACCGCTTTCCATTCGGCGGTGCAGGATTTCCTTGCCATGAAGCTTCACGTCAAACCGCTGGAACTCACCACGCAACAGATAAACGCGGTCCAGTATCGTCGCCGCGAAGCAATGAAAATGCCCGAACACATGCCACCAGTGCGCTGCGTGGCCGCGGATTTGCTTAAGATAGTCGTACGAAGTTCGACGGGCTGCGTTTGCCGTAATTACAAAATAAGATGTGATCGGATATAACAGCAGCCTTGCCGCCCGACGCCCGAGGTGGATCGCGATCCAGGCGATCAATCGCAGCGAGGTAAGTGAGCCGCGCTCCGGTCCCGTCCAGCGCACTGTCTCCGAGGCTTTCGTCTCGAGAACGCCTAAGGTCATTTGTCTGAAAGGCCGTTTTGTCCGCAAATCGCGCCAGTGAAAAAGTGTGGGTAGATCTCCCGAATGCGATCGATGTCCGGCGCAACCTCAGCGCGCTGAAAGCCTGCGCGTGTAAACGCATGACGCCAATGTTCTGCCGTAAGAAAGCCTGGATTCGGGCGAATCTCTGGATCTGTCTGGACGTTTGTGAAGCTCTCAAGAATCTGAAACATCAGCTCGGGATAGATTGGCTGATTGAGATAGGGCCGCAGACATTCGCCGATCACGAGCCAGCCGCCGTTCGCCAGAGCTGAACGCGCTTCATTCAAGCTAAACAGGAGATCCTTGGAGATATGCATCACGTTAACGGCGTACACCAGATCGAACTCACCGGGGTTGATGCCTTGAGTGCTCCAAGGCAAATCGAGATTGAGTGCAGCCCATTCCAGCGGAAGATCAGGCCACTGCCTTGCGAGTTTTCGTTGGCTACACCGCAGGAAGTACGCATTCGGCTCTGTGACGAGATAACGTTCCACCCGTTGCAAAAGTCCGCGTTCATCAAACAAGCGCAGCAGAATTTCGCTGGCGCTGCCGGGGCCGGCGCCCACTTCCAAGATCCGGAGCGCGCGCCGACTGGAAACACGCGCAACGGCAAGTGCGGCAGCGACCCAGTTGTTTACGGCATAGGTTGAATTGTCGTTGTGAAAATAATTCAGCCACAGCGGGACGCCTTGCGGACCGAACAAGTTGCGATCGCCGCTTTGTTCGCCATCGGCGACTACTGGATAGAGGCTCGCAGCATGATCCAGTAGATCCAGAGTCGCCGCGTTCGCGGGATCGATTTGGAGACCCGCTGCACGCAGATCTTCGAGAACCGGGTTCCGCAACGTATGCCGCAGACGGTAAAAGCGAGTGTTCCCGTCGGTCCGTGCCTCGACGCAATCGATTTCGACCAGACGTTCGAGAATCCAACGTAACGCGAATCTGAAAGAGGGTTGAAACGAAAGTAGACGACACAAGTCATCGACTGATTGCCATTGACTGAGGCGATCGGTCACATGCAGCCGACGCGCCAAATCGATAGCCATCTCGACGCTGTAACGCTCCATCAGTTCGATGCTTTGATATAATCGTTCACTGAACACTGGCGGTGGATATTCCTTCAGGTATTCAGCCAGGCGTGGATCGCTTGGCTGTACCTTAAAGGCTTGCGCGTTGGAGAGTGGTGCGTTCACGAAGTAACCTTGGTTCCGCAACAAACCTCAAGTTGGCCTTCAGCTATCACGCGCCCTTCGATGCGACAGCAAAAATTGACTTCACTCGGGCAACCATTGTTCGCAGAAAGGCTAATCGTAAACTGCTGTTCGGGCCTTAATGGCTGCAGAAACTTAGCCGTCCGGATTGCAGCTAACTCATAGTCCGTCTTCCAAACCTGCAATGCCGCGAGAACTTCATCAAGAATCAACACGCCTGGCACGAGAGGCGCGTCTGGAAAATGTCCTGGCAAGCTGGGGTGATCGGACATAATCGCGCGGCGCACTTCAAAGTTCATGGCAGCGAAGTTTCCTCATGGCAGCAACTCCAGCAACCCTTCTTACAATACTCTGCCATAATCGTACGCAGCGTGCCTTGAAACCTGGACGCCAAGTTGCTGCCGCTACCTCTCGACCACTTTTTCCATTCGCGCGGCAGATGTCCGGTTGCTGCCAACGGCCAGACCAAACCGATCGCAATAAGCTGCAAAGCGCGCGGCGCTCTCGGCTTCTTGGACCCCGAACTGTGCGAGATCGTACCGATGAAGCCTATATCGCTCCTCCGGCTGGCTCGCCAGAGCTCGGCGCATTCGTTGCTCTACGTTCTGGGACAACGACCAACCGAAGTGCGCATAAATACGTCGCACCACCGCAAGGGGATCGCGACGGATCTCAAGATAGTTTACATCGCAAACGCGATGCTCCGCCAATCGACTGCGTTCTTGTAAGAATTTATCCAGTGTTTTCGACCAGTAATCGATCGCCTCGCGACAAACCGTGACTGGATCTACCGCGTCGCTAAAGACACGGCGGAGGATCGTTATCAAACTGGACACCGAAGCCATTGCATCAAGTGGTGCTCGGTGGGTCTGGACAAAAAGCGCGTCAGGGTAAACAGCAAGCAGGCTTGGCAAGGCGAACATGTGCGTGGGGGCTTTGAGCACCCAACGCCGCGCGCTCCGACGAAGCTGCAGATGTTGAAGAAAACGACGATGATATTCATATGCCGGTCGCAAATCCTGCCGAAAGAACCAGGTTCGATACGAAGGGACAAAATACATCGCATCAAACTGATCACTCATGAAAGTCGGTGCCATGAGACTGACACATTCCTGGGGAAGCTCGGCGCCAACTGGATGTACCTGGCGAAACGTGGGTGCGAGCCAATTGAAGCAATTGCAACTGCTAATTGCCCGTTGAATTCGTCGTTTCTCGTCATCACAAGTAGGTGGAGATGGAGTCATCACTTCCCAGGTGAGAGGAACTCGATGCTCGGGATCTAAGGCGAGCAAGGTATGCAACAGGGTCGTCCCGCTGCGTGGCAAACCTACTATAAAAAGCGGCTCGCGAATTTCTTGTCGTGCGATGCTTGGATACACTTTCCGGTCCCGTTGCATGAACAAACGTGAACACATTATGCGTACGAGATCGGCGCGAAGGACAATCCTTCCGACAAGGTTAAGTCGCGACTCGCGCTGGCAGGAAGCCAGCAATTGTGAGAGACCCTCGAAAAAGTCGCCTCCGCCAAAATCATCAAGGCCGCAACGCCGCTTCGCCGTCTCGATTAGATCAACTGCCCGAAGTGACGTGCGCGGAATTCGGCTTTTGTACAGCAACGCGCCGCAACCATTGAGGAGTCGCACCGGTAAGATTGGGCGAGTTTGATCGAGAGTAGTCGCCGGAGAATTCATTTCTGAAAAGGATTGCTTCTCTTCTGCCAGATTCGAGAACCATTGGCTACTAAGACTTTAGGCCAATACGAACAGTGTGAAGAGAAGGGGGTAATTTCGGACGGTTGCACTCTTCTCATAATCATTCCATTTTGCCTTTGATGAGTACCGAGAAAGCAATGTTTGGTGCAGGTTGTTTTTGGGGTGTCGAAGAAACGTTCCGCAATTTGAAAGGCGTTTTATCCACGGCGGTCGGCTACGCCGGTGGAACAATAGAGAATCCGACATACGAAGATGTCTGCACCGACAAGACCGGTCACGCCGAAGTCGTGGAAGTGGAATTCGATCCGTCAGAAATCACGTATAATGAACTTTTGGACGTTTTCTGGTCGAACCACAATCCCACAACGTTGAACCGGCAGGGTCCGGATGTTGGAACGCAATATCGTTCCGTGATTTTTTATCATTCGCCTGAGCAGAAAGCGGCGGCGGAGGCATCCAGAAAAAAGATTGATTCAAGCGGGCGTTTTAGCAGGCCCGTGGTAACGCAAATTGAACCCGCGCCGAAGTTTTGGCGCGCGGAAGAATATCATCAGCGTTATTTGCAAAAGCGCGGGAAATCACATTGCGCGATCTGATTTTTAATCGCGAACGGCCCGCCGCGTAATTCGAACCAAGAATTTCGCTGCCGATGCTGCCAACTTTATTTCTGCCAAGGCGCACAACGCCCTCGGAGCCGCAAAAACGCAGATTTATTCGAGCGCGTCCTTGAAGATAATCCGCAGTTTCCAGCTTCCAGAGTCAATCCGTCAGTGGCGACGTGACGTGGATTATTGGCTAGCGGGCGGGTTATCCGATACGCGCCGACCTACCAACTCTTAGTATTCTTCGCCCTCGTCTTCTTTCGGTGGAACGACGCGATCGTGCACTGCGTACGCGTGGAGCATTACGGCGGCGAGATAAAAAAAGAAGAGACCGAGGCCCCAGCCCGCTGATGCGAAAGCAGCCAGCAACACGAAGATCCCAACCGGGATCGCACCAAACATCCAAAGAAACCCCGCAAGCTTGTGTCCCTTGTAAATGTGTCCCAAGCCAGGAATGATACTAAAGACAACTGCGACGGCGTCACTCGCCTTGCCCTCCGCGGTTTCAGTCGCGCCGCGTGTCCAATCACATCGGTTGCAGCGTTCGGCATCTTTCGGCAAGAGATTCCCGCAATACGGACAGGGCATCTTATCTCCCGCGCCTGCTGCGGCGCGAGCAGGAGGTGCGTCAGTGTACTCCACACTCATTTTAGTCATTGAAGGCAGTGGCCGGGAATTCGTCAAGCAAACTTGCAGTTGGCCGCGATAAAGCGCTTCGGTAAACTCGGCTGCAAAGGATTGAAAGGCGCGCTTCTCCTCTTCTTCGGATTCTCCGCGCAAGTTTTAGGCGCGGGGCTGAATTCGTATGCTGATCTGATCGTTAGGGACTCTGGGACAACACAGCGCAACGGAGTGCGCGTGACTTACGTCGGCACAAATGGTTACCAATTCGAGTTCGCAGGCCGCGCTCTGCTGGTCGATCCCTATTTTTCGCGTGTTGATCTTTTAAGTATCGCACTTGGTTCGCGTCTTCAGGCGGACACGCCGCGCGTTGCGGAGGGAATGCGACATCTCGCGCCCAAGGCCGATGCGATTCTGGTCACTCACGGCCATTTCGATCATTTGCTCGATGTTCCGATCGCGATGTCGAGAACGCACGCTCGTCTCATTGCTTCGGCCTCAGCTGTCGACCTCGCGAAACGAGCGGGCGCTTCGTCCGGCGATGCGGTAACCGCGGGAGATGTGCGGAGAATTGGACCATGGAAAATTCGCGTTTTGCCAGCTACGCATGACCGCCTTTTTGGTAAGGTGCCGTTCGATCGCCATGAAACAGGTGGTTCTGACCCGCCGCAGCATCCAGCTGACTGGATCTGTGGCGAGCCACTGGCATTTCTTATCGAAGCCGGTGACCAGCGCATTTATATCGATTCTGGTGGAACCCCTGCGCAATTGCCGCCACATGAGCACGTCGACCTTGCAATTCTGGGCATGGCCCTGCCAGATTCACGGGCGCGATTGCCTGGCGCGCTCGAACGCTTACAAACACGCTACTTTTTGCCCAGTCACCAGGACAATTTTTTTCGACCGTTGGAAGCCGGATTTCAATTCGGGCCGCTTACAGATTTCTCGCGCGTTCGTCGCGATTGTGAACAAGCAAATCGCGGCCACTTAATTCTGCTCGATTACTTTCAACCATGGACGCTGCCGAAAAGATGACTAGGACGCGCGAACGTTACGGCCTGTTGCTTACCGCACTTGCGCCTGTTATTCCGCAAATTCTCGGGAGCGCGTTCAACATCTGGTATAACGCAACGGTCATTGAACCACTGCTGATCTCGCCGGCGTTAAAGCAGCGTTTCCTCGACACGACGATCACTTACAACGTCATAGTCTATCCCATCGGCGTTGTGCTTTGGCTCAAGCGAATTTTGTCGTTTCGTGGATTGGTCCATCGCCTTTCGATTCGAGAAGCGGTCGATCCTGCATTGCTGGCAACAGCGCGCCGAAGACTGATTCATCTGCCATGGTACGCTGGAGCAATTTGCGGCGTTGCCTGGTTTTTGTGCATTCCTGTTTTTATTAGCGCGCTCTGGCAGGTTCAAAATCCGCTTGATCCGCGATTGCTCCGGCATTTGCCGATCTCATTTTGCGTTTCCGGTTTCATTGCGGTCACGCATTCATTCTTTTTAGTCGAACTTGCCAGTTACTGGGGATTGTTCCCAGTCTTCTTTAGGGGGGAGCGCGCCGATCTGGTCCCGGGCGTCTTCACGCTGTCGTTGCGCGGCCGCGGAATTTTGTGGGCGGTATCCGCGTCGATCTGCCCCATTGCTTCACTTTTATTACTGATGTTCGCTCCGCGGTCGCCGACGATTAATGCACAATGGTTTGCGGTTTTCGTGGGTATCGTCGGCATCGCATTCGGAATTTTCACTGCACTGATGATGAGCTGGTTGGTTGCGAAACCAATCGATCAACTGCGTGCCGCAGCGGATGCGGTCTCACGTGGCAGGTTCGATGTCGATCTCGGGGTGGCGCGTGCGGATGAATTTGGGCGGTTGCTTGGCGAATTCGACAACATGGTCCGCGAGCTCAGAGACAAGGAGAAATTGCGGCAGACATTCGGCTTGCACATCGGCAAACGCGCAGCCGAACAAATTCTGGCGCACGACCCAGGATTAAGCGGCGTCGAGGAAGAGATCACCGTCATGTTCGTGGACATGCGTTCCTGGACTGCACGGACGAGCGTGTCCGCACCGAGCGAGGTCGTCGAAGTGATGAACGATTTTTTCCGAGTGACTGTTCGCGTCGTAGAGGAAAGACATCGCGGGATGGTAAACAAATATTTGGGCGATGGATTCATGGCGATTTTCGGTGTTGGTGACTCTGGTTCCAATCACGCCGGCGACGCAGTTGCTGCCGGCCGGGAAATTCTTTCCGCAGTGAGACAGCTGAATAACGATCTTGCAGCAAAAGGTCGCGCGCCGATCCAAATCGGAATTGGAATTCACTCGGGGCCGGCGATTGTAGGCAGCATCGGTTCGCCCCAGAGACTCGAGTTCACCGCCATTGGGAACACCGTGAATATCGCTTCACGCATGCAGGGACTGACGAAAACGACCGGCAAACCGCTGCTGGTGACGGCGGCCGTGCGAGACCGTTCGGGTGATTCGTTCGACTTCGAGGAACTGCCACCACAGGAAGTCCGCGGGATCGACGGGCGATTGTCAATCTTCGCTGTGCATTACGAGATGCCGTCATGACGTCGCTCTCTGAAATTGTTAACCATACAAATGATTTTCTGCGGATTCGCGAAATAGGGGATTGGGCCAACGCACTCAATGGTCTGCAGATCGAAAACTCAGGAGGCGTTACCAAAATCGGAGCAAGCGTTGACGTCTCGACACGAGTCTTGGCGGCCGCGTCAAAACAGAATGTAGATCTCTTGATCGTGCATCACGGTTTGTTTTGGCCAGGTTTGCAACCGGTAACTGGTGTGTTGCGCCGGCAACTGAAGCTCGCCTTTGAGAACAACATCGCGCTTTACAGTGCGCATCTGCCGCTCGATCTCCATCCACAACTCGGCAATAATGCGCAGCTCGCCACAGCGCTCGGACTTAAATCGAATCAGCCGTTTTTCGAAGAAAAAGGGCAATTGATTGGACTGAAGGCGCGCGCTTCGCTGCCGCGCGATGAACTCGATCGTAAGTTACAAAAAGTACTGAGTGGTCCGGTAAAGACATTTATGTTCGGTCCGAAGAAAACTGAAACAATCGGGGTCATCACCGGCGGCGCCGGCTCAGAGATCTACAAGGTTGCGCAGGAAGGGATCGACACTTTCATCACCGGGGAAGCGCCTCATTGGGCGGCAGTAGCGGCCGACGAACTTGGGATGAATTTGCTGCTCGGTGGACATTACGCGACGGAGGTTTTCGGCGTTAAAGCGCTGGCGAAGCATTTATCGAAACGGTTCAAAATTCCATGGGCCTTCATCGATTGCCCGACGGGAATGTAGCCCGTGATCTGAATGATCACTGACGAAGCACTAGCGACGCAGGTTCGACGTTTTCGTTTCGTCCTAGCTGTTCTATTGATAATCCCGTCGTCGACTTTGGCTTCAGTCAAAGGCAACCCAACACAGCTAAGTGGATACAAGGCTGTTCGAGTGCACTACAGTCCTCTAAACAAGATGATAATGTCCGTTCGCATCAACGGGCGGCGGGCAAATTTGCTTGTCGATACCGGCTCCAACCAAATCATCCTAGACGCGGGCGCGGCCGCGTCATTTGGGGTGCAACCGTCGCAGGGCGGTTTGCGCTATACCCAGCAAACTCGAATCAACGGGCAGTTACTTACTGTTGGGTTCGCGCAAAGTCTCATAGCTGGCGGCATGAGTTTTGGCAGCACTCTGGTCACACTGCGTTCGTCAAGCCATTCTGATACTGGCGACACTCCCGTTGATGGGCTTCTGGGCTTGGATGTTCTCACCCAGCACAAAGCCGTGATCAATTGCCGGACAAAACTTATTTTCTTTAAAGTCGATCAAGCGCGGCAAGTGGATCTCAGTTCTGTCGCTTCGAAGGAAAAATTCACCAGAATTCCTTTGCGGCGAGAGGAAAACGGCGCCTTAACTGTGCCCTGTTCGATCCGTGGGCAGCCCACACGTCTGTTCGTCGATACGGGAGCATTTCTTACGATTTTCCACGAAGCTTTCCTTAAATCGGTCGGCATTCCGATCGAGGCGACGCGGATCTCCGCACATTTTGCGCCTGGTGCTTCGCGGAAAATCAGTGCAGGACAAATCAACGACCTTAAAATTGGCGCCTTCAAAACGGCGCCGGCAAAATTTGGCGTTACTGCACTGCCTAACTTCACATTGCGGCAAGGCAGCGCCAGCGTGAGCGGGATCCTGGGGATGGATACGCTTTACAACTATCACGCCATAATCGACCTCGACAGCATGAATCTCTTTTTGAAATGACACTTTGCCTCGACTGAGTCGTTACATCGTTAGGTCAACTGGCGCCGGCCTGCTTTGACGCGATAACGATTTCAGGACCTAACGAGGGGCGAAACCCTTACCGCCTAATTGATTTCCGAAACGGCAATTGGATCCCGAAGATCGAAGGCTATCTGCGCAGCGGCAAAACGTATTTCGTCGTCGTTCGCGCTGGACACATGGCGGGCCAAGTGGCCTGCTCGTGATGCTGCGGGCGCGGGATACGCGATCGAGCAGCTTTGACCGTATAGGGACCGCGCACGCCGGCTGTCGGTTCGTCGAGAACAATGACGCTGACGATGTTCGGCCAGGTGAAGTTTTTGCTTTCCCAAATCGTTGGACGCTGTTCTTTGTTCGCCGATGAGCGCGGTCGAAGATCGGCGAGGAAGCACACGGGCGGCCGGAATCGTCGGCATGGCGATTCTGTCGAGCCGCATCCTCGGATTAATTCGCGAGATGGTGTTTGCCGGTCTTTTCGGTGCCGGGAGAAATCTCGATGCGTTCCTGATGGCGTTTCGGTTGCCGAATTTGCTGCGTGATTTGTTTGCTGAAGGCGCGCTATCGACCGCATTCATCACGACGTTCTCGAAGAAAATCGCCGTCGACGGCGATGAATCAGCGTGGCGGCTCGCGAACAAAGTTGCGACGCTCACGGCCGTTTTCATGAGCGCGGTTACGCTGCTGGGCATCGTGTTCGCGCCGCAACTTGTGGAGCTTCTAACGTGGGGAAGCTGGTCCCCGGACAAGACCGCGCTGACGATTTTGCTCACGCGCATCATGTGGCCATTCATGTTGCTCGTGTCGCTTGCCGCGCTGGTGATGGGCGTACTGAATGCCAAGCACGTTTTTGGCCCGCCGGCTATGGCGTCGAGTTATTTTAATCTCGGTTCGATTATTGCTGGTGTCGCAATTGGCTGGTGGCTGGATCCGCAATTCGGCGCGCGCTCGCTTGTGGGATTGGCAATCGGGACGCTGGTCGGCGGAGCCTGGCAATTGGCTGGACAATTCCCCTCCCTTTGGCGCGTTGGCTACAAGTATCGCCCTGATTTCCAATGGCGCGATGAAGGCGTGCGCACGGTGCTCACGCTCATGGGGCCTGCGGTGATCGCCGCCAGCGCCGTGCAGGTGAACGTGCTCATCAACAGCGGATTTGCGGCGAGCCTTGGCAACGGCCCCGTCAGCTGGTTGAACATTGCATTTCGTTTGATGCAATTGCCACTTGGAATTTTCGGCGTCGCGATCGGAACAGTTACCCTTCCGCTGGTATCGAAAAGCGCGGCTGTTGGAAAGATGGACGAGTTCCGCGCCATTCTCGCTCGTGGGATTCGGCTCGCATTTTTGCTCACCATCCCTTCGGCGATTGGATTAGCGATGTTTGCCTCGCCAATCATCAG
>Ga0066388_100002154_pt1 | contig 11808 bp, 10 predicted proteins | sample PanSoiMetaGPlot6_FD_64539 | JGI IMG/M metagenome (GOLD analysis project Ga0066388, IMG submission 64539) | Tropical forest soil microbial communities from Panama analyzed to predict greenhouse gas emissions - Panama Soil - Plot 6 (Hybrid Assembly) | ecosystem: Environmental > Terrestrial >... | reverse complement strand
TCCGGCAAAACGAATGGACCCGCCCGCCGCCGGCACCAGGCGCAGCACCGCCCGCCCTATAGTCGTCTTCCCGGAACCGCTCTCCCCGACCAGCCCGAGGCCACACGGCCCGGGTGGCAGCTGCAGGCTCACCCCGTCCACGGCCCGGACCGGCCCGAACCGGACGGCCAGGTCGGCGATGTCCAGCAACGGGGTCATGGGGCGGCCTCCGCCCTGATCACCGGCACCGCGGCCAGCAGGGCGGCGGTGTAGGGATCCGCCGGGGCGGACAGCACCCGTGCCGCCGGGCCCTGCTCCACGATCCGGCCCTCCCGCATGATCGCCACCCGGTCGCACAGCTCCGCGACCACGGCCAGGTCGTGGCTGATGAACAGCACCGACATGCCTTCGCGGTCGCGCAGTTCACGAAGCAGGTCCAGCACCTCGGCCTGGACGGTCACGTCGAGCGCGCTGGTCGGCTCGTCGGCGAGCAGCACCTCGGCGCGCAGCGCCAGCGCGATCGCGATCGCGACCCGCTGGAGCTGGCCGCCGGACAGCTGCGAGGGATACCGGTCGAGCAGGCCGGGGGAGAGCAGCACCTGGCGCATGGCCCGGTCGGCGGCTTCAGTGGCCTCATCCCTGCTCATGCCGTGCAGCCGCAGCGCCCGGTGCACCACGCTGCCCACCTTGAACACCGGGCTGAACGCGGTCGCCGGGCTCTGGAAGATGGCCGCGATCCGGCGCCCGCGCAGGTCCCGCAGCTCCCGCTGGGACAAGCCGGTCAGCTCGGTGCGGTCCAGCGTGATGCTGCCGCGCACCGTGGCGCCCACCGTGTGCGCCAGGCCGAGCACGGCGAGCGTGGTCATCGACTTGCCGGAGCCGCTCTCCCCGGCCAGCCCGACGATTTCGGCCTGGCCGACAACCAGCTCGTTGACGTCGACCACGCGCCGGTCGCCGAAGCTGACCTGGAGCCCGGTGATCGCGAGCCTCATCGCAGGAACGTCCGTTTCGGATCCAGCAGGTCCCGCAGCCCGTCGCCGAACAGGTTGAAGGTGAACGCGGTGAACAGGATCGCGAGGCCCGGGAAGGTCACCACCCACCAGGCGGTGGTGAAGTAGTTCTGGCCCTCCGCCACCATCAGGCCCCAGTCCGGCGTCGGGTCCTGGGCGCCGAGCCCAAGGAACGACAGCGCCGACGCGGTCAGGATCACCCCGCCGATGTCCAGTGACACCTGCACGGTCAGCGGCGTGATCGAGTTGGGCAGCACGTGGGAGTGCAGGATCCGCCACCGGGAGATGCCCAGCGCACGGCATGCCTCGATGTACGGGCGCCCGGCGACCGAGGCGGCCTGGCCGCGGATCAGCCTGGTGTACCAGGGCCACCAGGTGACGGCGATGGCGATGACCACGGTGGTCAGGCTGGCGGGCAGCACCGCGGCGAACGCCAGCGCAAGCAGTAGCGGCGGGAAGGCGAGGAAGATGTCGGTCACCCGCATGATGGCTTCATCCAGCCAGCCACCGAAGTAGCCGGCCAGCAAGCCCAGCGGCAGGCCGATGACGCAGGCGATGAACAGCACGACCACAGCGACCAGCGGCGAGATGCGGGCGCCGTAAATCACCCGGGAGAAGATGTCGCGGCCGACGTCGTCGGTGCCGAACCAGTGCTGCGCCGACGGCGGGCGGAGCACCGCGAACGGGTGCGTGGCCGCGCCCGCGTCAGCCGGGAACGGAGCGATCAGCGGCGCCAGCACCGCCACCGCGAGGATCAGCACGGACCCGGCCGCGCCCGCGACGAGCAGCGGGTTGGCCCGCAGCCCGCGCCGTAGCGCCGGGCCGCGCGGGAGCGTGCCCGCCTCGGCGGGAAAGGGTGTCGGCGCTTCGATCATCGCAGCCGGATCCGGGGGTCGATGGCGGCCTGGACAATGTCGACGATGAGGTTCGCGGCCACGTAGATCAGCGCGATGAACAGGGTGACGCCCAGGATGGCCGGGGTGTCCAGGGTCTGGATCGAGGCCGTCGCGTACTCGCCGAGGCCGGGCCAGTCGAAGATCGCCTCGACCAGGAACGTGTTGACCAGCGAGTAGCCGAAGACCAGCGCCAGCGCCGCGGCCACCGGGTTCCACGCCAGCTTCATCGCGAAACGGCCGAACACGGTCCGCTCCGGGAAGCCGAGCGCGCGGACCATCTGCACATGGGTCTCCCCGATCGTATCGAGCACCTGCGCCCGGACCAGGCGGGCGATGAGCCCCGCCGGGTAGGCGGCAACGACCAGGGCAGGCAGCAGGAGGTGGCCCAGGATGCTGCCGAACATCGCCCAGTTGCCAGTCAGCGGGGCATCGATCAGCCCGAAGCCGGTGATCCGGGTCAGCGGATGGGTGAACAGCAGGCTGGGAGAGAATTCGCCGGCCGCGGGCAGCAGGCGCAGCCGCTGCGAGAAGACAAGCTGGAGGATGAGCGCCAGCCAGAATATCGGCATCGATACCCCGAGGATGGAGCCGGCCCGGATGGAGTGATCGGCGGCCCGCCCGGGCCAGCGCGCGGAGATCAGCCCGAGCGGCACGGCGATCACCAGCGCGATGATCAGCGCGGCGGTCACCAGCTCCAACGAGGCGGGAGCCGCGGCCCCGATGTCGGACAACACCGGCCGGTGGGTATGGATGGACAGGCCCCAGCTCCCGGTCAGGATGCCGCCAAAGTACGACGCCAACTGTACGGCTGGGGGCCGGTCCAGGCCGAGGAACTTCCGGGCCGCCGCGACCTGCGCCGCCGAGGCATGCGGCCCCGCCCACGTCGCCGCCGGGTCCCCGGGGACCACGCGGGCGATCACGAACGTCAGGATGATGACGCCCGCGACCACCAGGACTGCCGTGGCGACCCGGCGGGCGACATAGAAAATCAACTGCCGGTTGGCCTGAGGTTGTAAGTGAAGACCACGTTCGCGTAGGCGGGGTTGACCGTCAGCCCGGTGAACGAGCGGCGCATCGCGTACTGATAGTTGACGTTGTACAGGGCGGTGAGCGGCGCCTGTTGCAGCGTCTCCATCTGCAAAGTCCGGTAGAGCTGCGCTCCGGCGGCGGGACTAGTGGCAACCACCGACTCAACCCGGTTGATTTGGGCGTCCATGGTGGGGTTGGAGTAGTAGGACAGGTTGAAGTACGGCTGCTTTTCGGTCAGCAGCAGGTTGGTGAACCAGGTGTACGGGTCGGCGTAGTCCGGCCACCAGTACTCGAGGAAGATGCTCTGGTGGCTGGCGGCGTTGGCGGACTTGGCCTTGCCCCACTGAGCCGGCCAGGCCAGCGACTGAATGCTCAGGTTGATGTTCAGCTTGGCCAGGCTCGACTTGAGCAGCGTCGCGACGACCTGCTCGTTCGAGTCCCCCGCGGTGTAGGTGAGCGACAGGTTCAGCGGCTTCTTGCCCGGCCCGTACCCGGCCTGGTGCAGCAACTGGGTCGCCTTGGCCGGGTCATAGGTGTAGTTCGGCAGGTTGGCGTAGTGGCCGAGCAGCCCCGCCGGAATGAGGCCGCTGGACTGGACCGCAGCCCCCTGCAGAGCCGCGACGATCCCTGGGTAGTTGACGCCGTACAGGATGGCCTGTCGTACCGGCAGGCTCAGCGCCTTGGCATTGAGCTGGGCGAGCAGGTTCTGCCAGGACGGGGAGGCTACCGTCCGGATGCCCGGGTCGCCCTGCAGCGACTTCCATATCGACGGGCTCACCTGCTCCACAAAATCGACCTGGCCCGCCCGGAGTAGCTGGGCGGCGGTGGTGTCCGTGCTGACCACCCGGAAGACGACCTTCTTGTAGTGCGGGCCCGTCCAGCCGCCCCAGTAGCCGGGGAAGGACTTGAGAATGACCTCGAACTCCTGGCCCTTGTTCCAGGTCTGCAGGGTGTACGGGCCGGTGCCTGCGTCGTGCGGGGTGTTCAGCCACTTGGTCAGGTTCCCGCCCGGGCCTGCCGCCTCGGTGTCGTAGATATAGGCGGAGTAGGAAGCCGACGCCTGGAGGTCGAGCGGCGCGGCGTACTTCAGGTGGAAAACGAGGGTGTACGGGTCGGGAGTGCTGATCGTGGTGACCGCGTCCCACACGTAGGCGGCCCCGCCGCCCAGCTTGATCGTGCGCAGGATGGCCGCCTTCGCTATCTGCGCGGTCATCAGCCGGCCGGTGTGGAAGTGCACCCCGTGCCGCAAGTGGAAGGTCCAGGTCCGGCCGTTGTCCGCCGACGACCAGCTAGTCGCGAGCAGCGGTTCAACCCGGTGCGTCACCGCATCGTACCTGGTCAGCGTCTCGTACATCTGGGTCATCGCGATGATGGCGTCCGAGTACTCGGTCGCCGGGTCCCACCCGTCGTCCATCACCGTGGCGGTGGTGTCGTAGGTGAATACCTGACTGGCCTGGTGCGGCGGCGCCGAGGACGACGACGACCCGCCGCAGGCGGCGAGCAGCAGCGCGGCGGCGCAGCCGGAGACGATCGGCCAGGCGCGGTGGGGCTTCATGGTTGCCTCCGTGGTCCTTACGGTGACTCTGCCACTTGGTCTGCGGCCCCGGCCAGCCGTACCTGCCGGGACAGGTTAGCTTCGAGCTGATGCTCCGGCAATCCGCCGAGCGCGCCGGCGGCCTTGGCGCGCACCCGGATGGCCGGATTGGTGAGGTAGGCCAGCGGGATTTCCTCCCGCTCGACGATCTGTACGGTACGGGGATCGGCGCCCGCCGCGACCGCGCGCTCGCGCGCCTCCTCGCAGGCCTCGTCGAGCATCGCCTGGCGCCCGGCTTCCCCGACGTGGAAGATCCGGTCCACCTGGCCGCTGACCGAGGCAATCGCAGCTCCTACGGCGTTGGCCGTATCGAAGTGTTCGGGCCGGATGACCTCGCTGATCCCGGGGATGCGGTCGGGGACGAGAATGCTGCCGCCGCCCACGGCGACCAGCGCGCGATCCTCCTTGGACGTCTTCACCCGGTCGATCGCCTCGGCGAGCATGACGTCGGCGCGGGCCAGCGCCTCGCCGAGCATCTGCCGGTGCCGGCCGTCCGGCATCACATCGCCCAGCGCGGCCCGGCCGGCGGCGACGGCACTGTCGGTCAGGGTGGGTGTCGCCCCGCCAAAGACGAGGGCCTCCCGCTCGAGCAGGTAACCGACGCTGCGCGGGCCGATCCGGGCACCCTGCGGGCCGCTGGAGATGACGCTGCCGCCACCCAGCGCCATCGTGACCAGGTCGGGCATCCGGAAGTTGGTCCGGATGCCACCGATCTCTACTCCCTGGGACGACTCCCGCGGGAAGCCGTTGACCAGCACGCCGACGTCGGTGGACGTGCCGCCGACGTCGATCACCAGCGAGTCGGAGCTTCCGGTGAGGAACGCGGCCCCGCGGACGCTGTTGGCTGGCCCGCTGCCGATGGTGAGAACGGGGTACCGCAGCGCATGGTCGAGGCCCATCAGCGTGCCATCGTTTTGCGCGAAGAACCTGGTCGGCTGCAGCTGGTGCACGGCGAGCGCGGCCCGCATCGCTTCGGCCACGTCGCGGGCGACCCCGGCCAGTGCCCCGTTGAGTATGGTGGCGTTCTCCCGCTCCAGCAGGCCGATCGAGCCGATCTCGTGGCTGAGCGAGACGTGGATCTCGCCGAGTTCCCGCTTGACGATATCGGCCGCCAGCAGTTCGTGCCGCGGCGAGACCGGGGCGAACACGCTGGTGATGACGATGCCCTGGGCGGCGCCGCCGACCTCGCCGAGGAACCGCGCGATGGCGTCGGTGTCCAGGGGGGACAGGTCCCGGCCGTCGAACTCGATGCCGCCGTCCACGATCGTCGTCCCGACCGAGATGGTGTCGGTGAGGTCGCGAGGCCACCCGAACATTGGCCGGACGCTGTGGGTGGCCGGGCCGCCAATTCTGATCACCGCCACTCGTCGCAGGTTCCGGCGCTCCAGTACCGCGTTGGTCGCGTGCGTGGTGCCCAGCATGACGTGGCTGATCCGCCGCGGATCCGCCCCTGGCGCGCGCAGGACGGTGTCGATCGCCTTGGTGATGCCGCCGGTGATGTCGGGCGTGCACGGCACCTTGGCCTTGGCCACGACCCGGTCGGCGGGATCCATGATCACCGCGTCGGTGTTGGTGCCGCCAACGTCGATGCCGAGGCGGTGCTCAGGCACTGGCATAGGCGAGCTCCTCCACCGGCAGGTACTCGAAGTCGTAGCCGAACGCCTGCGGCCCGGCCACGGCGATCCCGCGCTCGGTCCGCCAGACCGGATCGCACGCGAAAGCGATCACCGTCACCCGCTGGCCGTACCTCAGCACCTCGGTGGCGATCGCGTCGGCGGTCTCGCTGTCCAGCACCGTGATCAGGTCGGGCACTGAGGCGAGCACGCGCCCGCGTTCCAGCGCCACCAGGTTCTCGTTCTGCAACTCCAGCCGGATCAGCCGGCCCGCGTCCTCCCCGAGGCCCTCGATCACCACGCTGCCGCGCACGAACCCGCTGGTGGTGTGCCGCTCGACGTCCAGCACCTTGCCCGTGACCAGCTGGAACGCGCCCATCTCCGCAATCAGCGCGGCCACCGGGCTGCTCGTCGCGCCCGCAAGGGCCTCACCGATCCTGATGGCCTTCGAGACCGAGTTCCGCACGGTCGCCCCGCGCGCCTGCGCCGCGGTGAGCGAGAACTCCGTCGAGGATGCCGCCCCGCCGAACTCGACCGCGGCCGCCCGGGCCAGGCGCTCCATCCAGTCGCCGGAAATCGTACGGAACACCACCATGTTGCCGCGTTCGTCGGTCATCACCGCCGGGCTCGCCGGGATACCAGCCAGATGCATGGTGACCTGCGGGACCTCGGGGAACGCGCGCCCGATCCCGTCGGCGTCCACCACCGGCAGCCCGATCCGCGCGGCCCAGGTGATCGGCAGCAGGCCGTTCCCGCCGCCGATCTCGATGGCCATCAGCGCCGCCACCCGGCGCCCGGTCATGAACTGCAGTTGCTCCAGGAGCCGTACTCCCTCGTCCCCGTTCTCGAACTTTTCCAAGATGACCGTGGTGGCACCAATCCCGGCGCACGGCATGATCAGCGCGTCATCGGGCAATTCGTCCAAATCGACCAAGCGGACCGGTCCGAAGTCCTCGGTTGCCTGCAACGCCTGCAGCAGTGTCACGTGCGCATCGCCCCCGCCACCTGCACCGAGGACGGCGCAGCCCCGGGACAGGGCACGCAGTGAGTCAGGGTCGAGCACTCTCTTCATGGTCACCGGTATTGGCAGTCATGAGGTTCAGATGCGATTTGGTGGTGCACACCTGAATGCCGAACATCGCACAGGATACCTGGCGGCTTATTACCCGTGCGGCTGCGCTCGCCATGGCGGGACGCGGACGGCGGGCGCCCGGCGACGTTAGCGGCGCCGCCCACGAGACCGTCGGGTGCCCCGATTCCCGAAACTGCTGGGGTGAATGGGTTCTTCGTGGCTTACGGGACTGGGTTCGATCCGGGCGAGACCGCGAGCCCGCCGAGCCGCCCGGGCGGCGGGGACGTGTGAGCAGGACAAGACGTGTGAGCGGGACAAGAAGCCGGCGCAGCGGGAAATCGCCAGAACGTGCCGGAAGGCCAAGCTGGTTACCGGGCGACCTCCGCCAGACGGATCTGGTCACGAAGGTCCACGGTGCTCTGGCCGCGCACCACCTTCGGCGGGCTCGACCGGGGGCGTCGCGCATAGAGCAGGCCCGAGACCCCTCGCCAAACATGCCAGTTCGGGAACTCGGGGGCATACGGCCACCAGTCCGGGGCCTTCTCTTCAATGCCCTCCGGCGCGGTGTCGGCTTCGCACTCCATCGCTCTCCCCTGGGGGACATGGGTATAGGCGAGAGGTCAGCCGCGGATGCAGCTGACCCCCAATTCAACGACATACTCCCAGCAGGCCAGGCGGGGGTAAATGGGCAGATTGCACCGCGATGGTGACGGATGTGTGCGCTCCGCATAAGGTAGCGTCCTGACGCCGCGAATAGGGTGGGGCTCCAGATGCCTACCGTCGATGACCTCCTTGCGAGTTCGCTGCTTGCCGGGCTGCGCCGAGTCAGCCGGAGCGGCGGTGATCGCCAGGTCACCGTGGTCCGGTTCGCAGAACGACTCGCTGATCTAGACCACGCCCCGCCTACCAGCCTCGTCGTGCTGTCCAGGTCCGCCTCCGCGGAGGTCACCGACTACCGCTTGGACATGGCTCTGCGCTGGGCATCGATCCACCGGGTTGCCGCCGTGGCGGCCTTCTCGGCCGAAAAGTGGCGGCCGACCGTGACCGTGACCGACATCGCCGGGCGGGCCGACATCGCGCTGATTTCGATTCCACGGGACACCGAGCTGACCGAGCTGGTACGCGCGATCATGCGGGCCATCGGGGGCGGCGCCGAGCTCGCGCTCGGCCGGGCCGAGCAGGCGCTGGACGCGGTGCTGGGTGCCGGGGAAGCCGGCGGCGATCTCGACGAACTGTGCGCGTCGGTGAGCCGGGCCCTCGGGACCCCGGTCGAGTTCCGGCCGCTCACTTCCGGCAACGGCGCTGCCTCCCCCAACGGGGAATCGGGCTACCCGTCGGGCGCGTCGCGCCGCCCTGGTCGCGACGCCGGCGCCCGGGATGCGGATGAGGTCAGCGTGCCGGTCGTGGTGGGGGATACCCCGATCGGATGCCTGGCCGCCCCGCAGGCCCACGGCGACTCCGGTATTGGCGCCCGGCTGGTCTTGCACACCGCGGCCCTGGCCGCCGGGCGGCTCCTCGACCTGGCCAGGCAGGCGCGCGAGGTGCCGGTGCGGTCGCGCAGCGAGCTGCTGGCCGAGCTGCTGATGTCAGACACCGCGATCAATGAGGACCTGCTCGAACGCGCCCGTCAGCTCGCCATTCCCGTCACCGGCTGGCATGTCGTCGCCCGGATCGAGGCGGACGATCTGGCGGACTCCGTGCGGGACGAGGTGCAGCGGTTCGAGTTGCTGGAAGCGGCGGGGCAGGTTGCTTTCCAGGCTGCGGCGGCGACCGGGGGGACCTGGTACCTGTCCCGGATCGCCCGCGCCATCGTGCTGGTCCGGGTCACCACGTCCAACCCCGGCCCGCAGGCCGGCGCCAGGACGGCCCGGTCAGCGGAGCGGGCGCTCGAGGCCATCAGGGGCAGGTTTCCGGCGCTGCGGTTCCGCGCCGGGGTGGGCGCGCCCCACGAGGGCCCCACCGGGCTGCGGGCATCGGCCGCCGAAGCGCGTGGTGCCCTGCTGGCGGCGCGGGCCGCGCTCAAGCCGGCCGGCGTCGCCGCGCACGACGCGGTCGGCGTCCGGCGGATGCTCATGGAGTGGTACGCGTCCGACACCGCTCGTGCCTCGGTGCGGGATCAGCTCGCGCCGCTGGAGAAGCTAGGCCCGGCCCGCGCCGACACCGCCATCCGGACCCTGGCGGCCTACCTCGACGAGCAGGGCTCGATCATCAGGACGGCGCAAAAGCTGCACCTGCACCGTAACGCCGTCGCCAACCGGCTGCGGGGCATAACGGAGTTGCTGGAGATGGATCTCGACGACCCTGATCAGCGGCTCGCCCTGCAGCTCGCATGCCGGGCACGGCTGCTGGACTAGCGGCCAGCACCGGGGCCGCGGCCTGGGCCGGGGCGCTGCCGAAGGCGGGCTCGGCGTGCCCGGGCAGTTCCAGGGCCGCCCAGACGGCCTTCTCCCCGGTGCCGAGAATGGTCCACCCCCAGGCGACCGCGAGCGCGCCGACGATTTGCAGGCCGTGGCCCGACTCGGCCTCCAGATCCTGCGCCGCCATCGCCGGCGGCGTGCCCGCCTGGTCGGTGACCACGCAGATCAGCCGGCTGGCCTGCAGGCACCAGCTCAGCTCAACGCGTGCGCGCTCGGGTTCGCCAACGTCATTCTCCGTGGCGGCCGGGGTTCCGTGCTGTATCGCGTTGGTAGCCAGCTCCGACGCAATAACGACGGCGTCCTCGATCAGTGGTTCCAGCTGCCACTCGTGCAGGGTGGCCACGGTAAACTCGCGGGCGGTCCGGGCCGACCCGGGCACGGGGGCCAGCGCGAGGCGGTGGCGCCGCCCCGCTCCTGGTGGCGCGGGTCTGGTGGGAGCTGGCCGCTGGGAGGCGTAGCGATCGTCTGCGGCGCGCGCGGAACCCGCAGAACGTCCTTGGTACATGGATCGACCACCGAGCCTGAGGTTTGGGCACGTGCGCCACTGGGTCAGCGCATCAGCTACGATGCCACTTCGGATGTGCAGATGCAAGTGCACGTGCACAGGACAACTCAACCTCTGATCGGAACCCGCGCAACCGCGCCCGGGGAATCGCCCAGATTCCAAGTCGACGGCGGCGGAAAGACACGCAGCAGGCCGGCGTGCTGCCGCAGAAAGAGATGACCGGTGGATCTCGTGCCAAGCGCCGCGCAGCCCTCGCTCCTGAGAGCCGCGAAATGGCGGAAGAGTCGTCACAGCAATCCCAGCGGTAACTGCGTAGAAATGGCGAGGCTGCCCGGGCAGCGAGTGGCGGTACGTGACTCCTGGCGCCCCGACGGGCCTGCCCTGCTGTTTTCCCAGGCAGCCTGGGAGACGTTCCTGCGCCGTTTGCGGGAAGGTGCTGGTGAGTTAGCGCGAGGCGGCCCGGAGCCTGCCGCGGCACCCTGAGCCCGACGGTCGGCGCCCGGCCGCCTGCAAAGGTTTGCAGCCGCCTCCGGCTGAGATTTTTGCCTGCATCCGGTTATGGCGCTGGCTCGCCAGGCGTGGGAGACTTCCGTGGTCGGACGTTGGCGGGAGGGCACATGATCAAAGCTGCCGAACCGGTCGGCGGCCAGGCCGGGGCGACTGTTGTTCCGGCCGCGGGGGGGCCTACTGTTCTGCGCATACTGCTCGGCGCGCAGCTTCGGCGCCTGCGTGAGGCCAAGCGCATCACCGTGGAAGATGCCGGGAAATTGATCCGCGCATCTCATTCGAAGATCAGCCGGCTGGAGACGGGCCGGGTGGGATTCAAGGACCGCGATATCACCGATCTGCTCACTCTCTATGGGGTGACAGATGAGGAGGAGCGCGAGGCATTGCGGGCGCTCGCCCGGCAGGCGAATGCGCCGGGCTGGTGGCATGACTATTCCGATGTGCTGCCGCACTGGTTCGAGGCGTACGTCGGGCTCGAAGAGGTTGCCACGCAGATCCGGGCTTATGAGGTCCAGTTCGTCCCCGGGCTGCTGCAGACCGAGGACTACGCGCGCGCGGTGACCATTCTCGGCCACGACACCGCGTCCGCGCGGGAGATCGACCGCCGGGTCCGGCTGCGCATGGCACGCCAGGCGGTACTGGACCGGCCCGACCCGCCGAACGTGTGGGCGGTGATCGACGAGGCGGTGCTGCGTCGGCCCACCGGGACCCCGGCGGCGATGCAGGGCCAGCTCAAGCACCTCGCGGAGCTGGCGCTACGCCCCAACGTGACCATCCAGATCATCCCGTTCCGGGTCGGCGGCCACTCCGCCGCGGGCGGGCCGTTCAGCATCCTCCGGTTCGCCGAGCCTGACCTGCCCGACGTGGTGTACCTGGAGCAGCTCACCAGCGCGCTCTACCTGGACAAGACGGAGGCCGTGGACAGCTATCTGCGGGTGATGGAGCGCGTCTGCATGGAGGCCGCGACGCCGGCCGCCAGCGTGGAGATCATCGCGGGCATCCTCGAAGAGGGCTGACCTCACCCGGGTGGCGGTCACCGGGCGGCGCGCGCCAGGACGGCCGCGACATCCTCCGCGCGCACCGTCATGATCTGTGCCTCCCGTCTGCCGTCCCGGTGATCCCGGGCGTCGGCTGGCCCTCAGGGCTGGTCAGGCGGGTGGCCGGCCAGCGCCCGCTCCTGCTCGGG
>Ga0066388_100002153_pt1 | contig 11812 bp, 10 predicted proteins | sample PanSoiMetaGPlot6_FD_64539 | JGI IMG/M metagenome (GOLD analysis project Ga0066388, IMG submission 64539) | Tropical forest soil microbial communities from Panama analyzed to predict greenhouse gas emissions - Panama Soil - Plot 6 (Hybrid Assembly) | ecosystem: Environmental > Terrestrial >... | reverse complement strand
CCCCAGCGGCTGCCGCGCGACAGGCTGGCGGCGTCGGCGATCTTGTCGGGCGGAATCTTGGCCGGGTCGAAGCGTTTGAAGCCGCCGCGCAGGCGCGGCGTCGGCACGTAGACGACGATACCGCGCGCCAGCGCCGCCGCGCGCAGCGGCCGCTGCGGCGCGTCGGGGTTCACCTTGATGCGGCGCGCGCGGGCGAACAACGGGTGGTTGAGCAGGCGCTCGGCAGCTTGCTCGGCGCCGCGGAAGTTCGGAATGCGTCCGTGCGGCGGGAACGGGAAGCGCGCGACACCCGCCGCCTGCAGGCTGTCCCACACGGCTTGGCGCGCGTCGGCCTTGTTGCGAAACGAGCGCAGTGGCACGGCACGTTGGCGCGTAGGCCGGTCGTGCGCCGCACGGCGGGGCTCCGCAGCGTTCCGACGAGACCGATCTCGTATCCGGTGCCGCACCCGCGATTCCTCCGGCCGCACGCTACACCACCAAGGCATCAAGACACCACGCTGTGCACGGGGTAGCCCCGGCCTCCGTGCGGGGTGGGGGGCGAAGCCCGCCAGTGAACGCCGCGCACGCTCCGTGCTGCTCGCCGCGACCGCCGCGCTTTGCGCGGCCCCGGCACGGAGGCCGGGGCTGCCCAGTACGGTGGTGTGTTGGTGCGTACGGTTCAGAACCGCTCGATGTCGAGCGCGGCGCGCTCCTCGCCGTTCTCCGAACCTTTCTCGAAGTTGTCCCAACGCGCGTCGCTGGTGGAGGCGATGCCGCGCACCTTGAGCTCGAAGTCGCTCGGGTTGCTGCAGTGCAGGAGCGCCTCGTTGTAGGAGATCAGCCCGGAGCGGAAGAGCGCCATCAGCGACTGGTCGAAGGTCTGCATGCCGTACGACGTGTGGCCCTGCGCGATGACGTCGTGCAGGTCGCGCGTCTTGGTCTTGTCAGCGATATACTCGCGCACGCGGGCGCTGGCGATGAGCACCTCGACGGCCGGCACCATGCCGAGGCCGTCGGCGCGCGGAATGAGCCGTTGACTGACGACGCCCCGAATCACGCTGGCGAGGATGAGCCGCGCCTGATCGCGTTGATGCTCGGGAAAGACGCTGATCACGCGGGTGATGGTCTCCTGGGCGTCGAGCGTGTGCAGCGTGCTCATCACCAGGTGGCCGGTTTCAGCGGCCAGGATCGCCGTCTCGATGGTTTCGAGGTCGCGCATCTCGCCGACCAGGATGACGTCGGGGTTCTGGCGCAGGGCGGATTTGAGCGCCGATGGAAAGTCGACCGCGTCGTAGCCGACCTCGCGCTGATTGACGAAACTCAGGCGGTCCGGATGCTCGTACTCGATCGGATCCTCGATAGTGATGATGTGCGCCTGGCGGGTGCGATTGATGTAATCGATCAGCGCCGCCAGGGTTGTGCTCTTGCCGCTGCCGGTGGTGCCGGTGACCAGAATGAGCCCGCGGCGTTCGGTCGCCAGCCGTTCGACCGACTGCGGCAGGTTGAGGGTGGCGCAATTGCGCAGCACCGTCGGGATGACGCGGATGACGAGGCTCAGGCAGCCGCGCTGGCGGAAGATGTTGACGCGGAAGCGGCCGAGATCGGGATGCGCGTACGCCAGGTCGACCTGCAGGTCGTGCTCCAGCTTGCTGCGCCGCCGGTCGTCGAGCACCCCGGCGACGATGTGCTCGAGCGCCGGCGCGTCGAGTGGCACCGCGCCCTCGAGCGGCAGGAAGTCGGCGCGCACCCGAAACGCGGGCGGCACCCCGACCTTCAACAGGACGTCGGACGCCTCGTTGCGGACCGCTTCGGCCAGGATCTCGTTCAGCTCCATCGTCGCTCCCACCGGTCGTGTGTGCTTCGCGTTGTGCGCTGGGCATCCGGCCGGGGACCGCGATGGAAGCCCAACGCTAGGACGAGGCCTTGCCGGCCTTCTTTACCTCCGGCTCCGCGTCCGCCTCGCGCGGACCGCCCCCGATGCCGAACTGCGCTCGCAGCTGGCGGTCGATCTGATCGGTGATGTCCGGGTGGTCGTGCAGGAACTCCTTGGCGTTCTCGCGTCCCTGCCCGATCCGATCGCCAGCGTACGAATACCAGGCCCCACTCTTCTCAATGATTCCACGATCCGTGCCAAGGTCGACCAGCTCGCCTTCACGCGAAATGCCCACGCCGTAGAGGATATCGAACTCGGCCTCTTTGAACGGGGGCGCCACTTTATTCTTCACTACCCGTACGCGGGTTCGGCTGCCGACCACCGTCTCGGCCTGCTTGATCGAGCCGACACGGCGGATGTCGAGGCGGACTGACGCATAGAACTTGAGTGCATTGCCGCCGGTGGTGGTCTCGGGATTGCCGAACATCACGCCAATCTTCATGCGGATCTGGTTGATGAAGACCATGATCGTCTGCGAGCGCGAGATGGTGCCGGTGAGCTTGCGCAGCGCCTGCGACATCAGCCGCGCCTGCAGGCCCATCTGCGGCTCGCCCATCTCGCCTTCGATCTCGGCGCGCGGTACCAGCGCGGCGACGGAGTCGACCACCAAGACGTCGATGGCGCCGCTGCGCACCAGCGTCTCGGCGATCTCGAGCGCTTGCTCGCCGTTGTCCGGCTGCGCGATCAGGAGGTCCTCGGTGCGCACGCCGAGCTTGCGCGCGTACGAGACGTCGAGCGCATGCTCGGCATCGACGAAGGCGCACACGCCGCCATCGCGTTGGGCGCAGGCGACCACCTGCAACGCCAGCGTCGTCTTGCCGGACGATTCCGGCCCGTAGATCTCGACCACGCGGCCACGCGGCAGCCCGCCGACGCCGAGCGCGATGTCGAGACCGAGCGAGCCGGTCGAGATCACCGGCACATCGGGTGCCGCGGCGTTGTCGCCGAGCTTCATGATCGCGCCCTTGCCGAACTGTTTCTCGATCTGAGTGACGGCAAGGTCGAGCGCGCGTTCGCGGTTTGCATCCAGTCCCATACCTAATTCCTCCTCCACGGGTGCAGTCGCACACGGTATGCACGGACAGGGAACCGGGATCCCTGTCGGATAGGCGATACGCCATCACTGTTGCAATGACGTCCGTGCATCGAATCCACTGATGCTAGCCTCCAAATGGGATCGTCCACAGCTTCGTATACATCGCGCCGTCGCGGCGCAAGTCGCTGCGATAGGCGATCAGCCGGTCGATCGCGCACGCGCCGAACTCGTCGGTGCGGTGCTGCTGCAGCGCGGCGTCGAGCGGTGCCCATCCGCGCAGCTCCTTCACCCGTCCCAGCGTGATGTGCGCATGATAGGCGCGATTCTCGCGCGCGAAGCCGAGCGGCTCCAGCGCCCCGTCGACCGCCTCCGCCAGGTCCGTCAGCGGCTGACAGTCCAAGCCGACCCAGATCACGCGCGGGCGTTTCGGGTTCGGAAACATGCCGAGCCCGCGCACCGCGGCGGGCAGCGGTGGCCACGCGCCGACCGTGTCGGTCAAGGCGGCGCGCAGATCCGGCAGCATCGCTTCCGGGACGCCGCCGAGAAACTTGACGGTCGCGTGCAGACCCTCGTCGCGCACCCAGCGCACCGCGGCGCCGGCCTGCGCCAGATCTCGCTTGAGATCGACCAGCGCGGCGTGAATGTCCGGCGCCACCTCGACAGCGAAGAAGGTGCGTACCACGCGATAAACGTAGCACGCGTTTCAATTCACCACAGAGGATTACTGAGGGCGCAGAGGCCCTCTCGACGTCGCCCTTGTGACCCTCCGTAGTCCACTGCTTCGAAAATCTCACTCGAGCGGCACCGCGCTACGAATCGCTGGCGATTTTATCATCTGATTGTCTCGGTCTGGCCTGCGGCCAGCCCGACAGTGGTGAAGCTTAGCGGCGCAGGATCGCCGATTCGGTGGGGTCTTCGCCGAGCACGGTGCGGCGCACCCAATCGAGGGCGATCTGTGAGGTCAGCAGCTTGACCCAGTCGCGCGTGCCCCAGAGCTGGTAGCGGCGGCTGCGCGTGCCGGCCGGGCTGTCGATGGCGATGCACACCGTGCCGACCGGCTTGTCGGGCGTGCCGCCGTCGGGGCCGGCGATGCCAGTGGTTGACAGCCCGATGGTGGCGCCGGCCAGCTGGCGCGCGCCGCGCGCCATCTCCTCGGCGGTCTCGCAGCTCACCGCGCCGTGGCGCTCGAGCGTGGCCGCTTGCACGCCGAGTACGGATTGCTTCACGGCGTTGCTGTAGGCCACGACGTCGACCAGCAGATAGACGGAGCTGCCCGGCACGTCGGTCAAACGGTGGCCGATGAGACCGCCGCTGCACGACTCCGCCACCGCAATGGTCGAGCCCGCACCGCGCAGCAGCTCGCCGACCACCGACTCCATCGTCGCGTTGCCCTCGCCGTAGCAGTAGGGTCCGAGCCGCTCGCGCAGCTTCGCGGCGGCCGCCGTCAGCTGGGCCTCGACCGCGCTCGGCGGTGCGTGCACGGTGACGCGCAGCGAGATCTGCGGGAAGGCGGCGCGAAAGGCGATGCGGCCCTCGGCCGGCCCGACCACGCCAGCCACGAGTTCGTCGAGCGCCGACTCGCTGATGCCGAAGGTCTGGAAGGTGTGGCTGCGGTATTCGTCGTCGCCGCTACCGAGCTCGCGCAGCCACGGCAGCACCTGCTCGGCGAGCATCGCCTTCATCTCGCGCGGCACGCCGGGCATGACGATGCACTGACAGGGGCCGTGCGCGGTCGCGATCGCGAGGCGAAACCCCGGCGCGGTGCCGAGCGCGTTCGGGATGATCGTCGCGCCGGCGGGAAACAGCGCCTGCTTGAGGTTGTTCTCGGGCATGACGCGGCCCATGGCGGCGAACATCTGGCGGATGCGGTCGGCCACGGCCTGATCCATGAAGAGCGGCTGGCCGGCGACCTGCGCGACGGTTTCGGTGGTCAGGTCGTCGGCGGTCGGGCCCAGGCCGCCGGTGCACAGGATGAGATCGGCTTGTTCGAGGGCGGTGTGCCAGGCCGCGGCAATGCGGTCGGGGTAATCGCCGACCACCAGCATCTCGACGACGTCGACGCCGACCGCGACCAGCTGATCGGCCAGGTAGTTGGCATTGGTGTCGAGCGTCCGGCCGGTGGTGAGCTCGTCGCCGGTGCTGATTACGACTGCGCGCATTGTTCCTCCCGCCGCGCGCGCCGTTCAGCTCAGGATGGCCATCACCGCTCGCGTGGCTAAGTTGGCATAGACGCCCGAGACCACGTCGTCCAGCACGACCCCTCGTCCGCCCGGCATGGCGCGGTCGATGGCACCCGCCGGGTACGGCTTGATGACGTCGAAGATGCGGAAGATGAGAAACGCCACCAGCGTATTCTCCCAGGTCGGCGCCATGAAGAGCGTCGCGGCCAGATACCCGACGATCTCGTCGATGACGATCGCGTGGCTGTCGTGTTCGGCGAGAATCTCCTCGGCGCGCCCGGCGATCCAGCAGGCGGCGACGACGGTGAGGATGTAGCCGCCGAGATAGAGACCGGTCGAGAGGTGGCGCCACGGCTCGAAGATCCAGAACAGCGGAAACGCCAGCAGCGTTCCCCACGTGCCGGAGGCCACCGGGATGTAGCCGACGTACGCGCCCGAGGCGACAAAGAGAATAAGCCGCTGCTTCATAGCGATTCGAGTGTCACGGCGTGTCGGAGCGAGGCGTAACGGCGACCTCTAGGTCGCCCTGGCGCGGCACAACCGCGCCGCCGGTGCATCGACGGTACTGCGCACCCCCGGGGCGACCTGAAGGTCGCCGTCACGTCCGCCTGCCGAGGACCCGATTCGACGCTCACGTATGACGGCCGATGCCGTCAGCGTGCGACCAGGCGACGGATGGCCGCCAAGCGCTGATTCTCTTTGCGCAGGCTGACGATCTCGTCTTCGAGCTTGCGAAACAATCCCGTCACGTCCTCGAGCGCACCCAGCACGCGCTTCAGTGCCGAACGGCTCCCCGCACCGCCCAGGCCGAGGCGCCGCCGCCGCGGCGCCAGCTTGGCCCCGCGCTGGCGTGCGATGCGATAGTAGTTCGCCGCCACCGTGCCCTGCTGGCGACCGGTCTTCGCAGCCAGCCGACGGAACGCTTCGGTGCGGCCGATCTTCTGATCGGCGACCATCTTTTCTACTTGTTCGAAGATCTCCGTGCCGACGCTGCCGCGTCGTGCGCGTTTGCGCTTGCGTGATTTCTCCGGCATGTGGCGCTCCTTCTAGCGTACAATTTGTTGTTGCCGATCTGTGTAGCTGTACATACCCCTCTGGAATTTGCAAATGCGAATACACAATCCGCGGACCGTGCTACGTAAATTCACCTACAACTAGTGTTGTAATGGATACATTGCACCGGCTTCCCCGCCTGCAGCAGCACCGCCGCGCTTCGTCACACTGCGGCGCCGCGACGACACCACCGGCGCGCCCCTGCGGCTCTGGCATCACGCGGCGGCTTTCTAGTACAGTCCGGCTTCGCGTTTTCGAGGTCGCGTGGATGACCAGCACTGCCATCACAAGTCGATTGGCCGAATGGACCGCCGCAAGCTCCTACTCGGACGTGCCGCGGCGCGTCGCCGAAGAGGCCAAGAACCAAATCCTGGGCATGATCGCCGCTGTCCACGCCGGGCACTTCAGCGATCCGGGCCGCTGTATCAGCCGCACGATCAAGGAGTGGGCGGGCGGCAAGGAAGCGACGCTGATTCCGTCGGGCGAGCGTACCTCGGTGCATTACGCCATCGTCGGCAACGCGGCCCTCGGCCTGGCGTTGGAGTACGACGACTACCTATTGGGCGCCCGTACCGGGGTGTCCGCGGTACTGACGACGCTGGCATTGGCGGAAAAAGTGGGCTCCAGCGGCCAGGATCTCTTGCTGGCACAGGTGCTGGCCAACGAGGTCGGCGGGCGCGTCGGCCTCGCAACCGGCCTCGGTCCGCACGACGATCAGACCAACTCGTTCGTCCATCAGATCGGCAGCGCGGTGGCGGCCGCGAAATTGTTGCAGCTCGATGCCCAGCAGACCGAGAACGCCATCGGCCTCGCCATGCTCCAGCCGCCCTATCTACTGCCGGGCGGTTTCTACGGCTCCGAAGGCAAGACAATGACGGCCGCCTTGATTGCACCGATCGGCGTGCAAGCGGCGGAGTTCGCAGCCAACGGATTGCGCGGGGCGCACGAGGCGTTCGACGGCGAGCGCGGCTTCCTGCGCGCCTTCGCCGAGGCGCCGTTGCCCGGGGCGTTCAAAGGGTACGGAAAGGTCTGGCTCACCGAGTCGCTGGGCTACAAGATCTATCCGGGTTGTGCGTACATCGCCGCAGCGGTCGACTGCGTGCTCAATCTCGTGCGCCAGCACCACATCGACGCGCGCAAGGTCCATTCGATATACGTCGGCGCCGGGCCGCTCACGTTGGCAATGGATGGGCGGTCGGCGCCTTACGTGCGTGGACCCGACACGCTCGCCACGACGTTGACGCATTCCGTGGCGTACAACGTCGCCGTGGCCTTGATCGATCGCGAGCTCTCGCCGCGCCAGTTCACGCGCGACCGCATCAAGGATCCGGCGGTGTGGGAATTGGCCGGCAAGGTGCGCCTGTCGCTCGACGATGAGCTGGCGCGTCGGGCGCGCGAGCGCGCACCGCTGCGCGTTGCCGGTGACGACGGCGCGCACGCGGCGCTGTTCGATCTGGAGTCGGTCGATCTGGTCGCATTCAAAACCACCTTCGGTGCGCGCGTGCGCATCGAGCTCGACGGCGGGCGCAACTTCGAGACGGAACAGGAGGCACCGAGCGGCAGCGGCGCGCGCCCCTTCGACGACCGCCGCAAAGCGGTCGAGGACAAGTTCCGCCGCGAGACCCGCTACACGCTGCGCAAAGAGCGCATGGAGAAGGCGATCGACATCGTCCACCACCTGGAGGACTCGAGCGCCTCGCACATCCGCGAGCTGGCGCGCCTCTGCTGCTCGGAAAAAGCCTAGCGTTCAGCCGTCAGCTATCAGCGGTCAGCTTCGCGTTCGTGCCTCAGACGCCCGAGGTGAACCGAGACAGAGCTGAAAGCCGACCGCTGATAGCTGACGGCTTTCGCTTCAGCGCAGCGTCCACTCGTCGCCGGCGCGCGCCACGATGTTCTCGCGCTCCAGCTTGCGCAGGTGCGCGTTGACCGACATCGCCGCGGCGGCGTGGAGGAATTCGGGCACGTCGACGTACATGCGTTTCACCAACGCCGCGACGGTGTGCACGCCGTCGCGCAGGCCGGCGAGGATCTGTTCGTCGCGCAGCGCGCGGTGGGCGAGGTACGACTCGATCTTCTCGCGCGGCGAGCGGATGGCCGGCCCGTGCGCCGGGTAGATGACGGCGACGTCCAGCTCGAGCAAGCGGCGGAGCGACTGCAGGTAGTCGCCCAGATCGCCGTCGGCGGGGATGACGGTGGTGCCGGCGCCGAGCACGACATCGCCGGTGAACAGCGTCTTCTCCTCCGGCATGTACCAGCAGAGGTGGTCCCAGGCGTGGCCCGGCGTCCAGATCGCCTGCAACGTTGCGCCCTCGGTGCGGATCTCACTGCCGTCGTCGACCACGTCGATGCCATCGAGTCCGCCGTCGAGCTTCTCCCAGGGCTTCTTCGCGACCGCCAACGCGCCGAAGCGGCGTCGCACGCTCTCGACCCCGCCCATGTGATCGGCATGGCCGTGCGTGAGCACGATGGTCTGCAGCTCGGTGCTGGCGCGCAGGTCGTGCAGGCCGCGTTCGAGCAGCGGTAGATACTGCGGCACCCCCTGGCCGGTGTCGAGCAGCAGCGGCCGGCGGCTGGTGCCGATCAGATAGGTGTTCGTGCCCGGACCGGTGAACGGTCCGGGGTTCTGGCCGAGCACCACCGCAACGCGCTCCGACCACGCCGCGATGTCCGGCATGTCGAGCCCGATCATCGAGTCGGTGACGATGCGGGTCGGCAGCTCAGCCATGCGCCATCGGCCTAGCAGGCAGCCGGTAGAGGCGCAACGTGGAATTGGTTCATTGGTTGATTGAGTGATGTGTTGATGGGGTCGGATGGCGACTGACGCCCGGTTGCTCGACCAATCAACAATTCACTCAAGCAACCAATCAACACTTTTCGTACGATCAGCGCGCCCTGGGCAATCCCAACACGCGCTCCGCGATGATGTTGCGCTGAATCTCGGACGAGCCGGCCGCAATGGTGCGGCCGCGCGAGTACAGCATCAGGTGCGGCCAGCGGCCGGCATCGACGACGTGCGGCGAGCCGTTCACGAGCTGGCCGTGCGGGCCTTCCAGCTCGACCGCCGTTTCCAGCATGCGCTGATACATCTCGCTCCAGAAGAGCTTCTCGATCGAGCCTTCCGGACCGGGGGTTCCGCCGCGCAGCACCGTGGTCAGGTTACGCAGCGCCGTGTACTTGATCACCATACTGTCGACGCACGCCGCGGCGAGCTTCTGCCGCAACAGCGGCTGGCGGGCCGCCGGGGCGTGCGGCGGATACTGCCTCGCCAGCGCGAGCAGCTCGCTCAGGGCCACGCGCGACTGCAGCTGGCGGCTGAAGGTCAGCGTCTGGCGCTCGTGCATGAGCGTCGTGATGGCGATGTCCCATCCGCCGTTGACCGCGCCGATCAGGTTCTCGCGCGGCACGCGCACGTCCTCGAAGAACACCTCGTTGAAGTCTTCGTCGCCGCTGATCTGCTTGAGCGGCCGCACCGTCACGCCGGGACTGTGCATGTCGACCAGCAGGAAGCTGATGCCCTTGTGCTTGGGGGCCTCCGGGTCGGTGCGCACCAGCAGCATGCACCAATCGGCGAAGCGCGCGAAGCTCGTCCATACCTTCTGCCCGTTGACCACGAAAGCGTCGCCGTCGAGCACGGCGCGGGTCTTGAGGGCTGCCAGATCGGAGCCCGCGTTGGGCTCGGAAAACCCCTGACACCAAATCTCGTCGGCCGAGAGGATCGCCTGTAGATGGCGCCGCTTCTGCACCTCGCTGCCGTGCGCAATCAGCACCGGCCCGCCCATGGTGAGCCCGGCCAGATTGATGAGCTGCGGTGTCCTGGCGCGCGCCATCTCCTCCTGAAAGATGATCTGCTCGGTCAGCGACGCCCCGCGCCCGCCGTATGCGGCGGGCCAATGCACGCCACACCAGCCGGCCTCATAGAGCTGTCGTTGCCACGCCTTGCCGTAGGCCACCCACGCATCGAGCTCGACGGGTTCCGGACCGGGCGGATGATCCTCCAGCCAGCGGCGCAGCTCGGAGCGGAAGCGCTCTTCGGCCGGTGTGTACGAGAAATCCATGGCTCTCGCTAACCCTCCCACCATACCACGTCAACATTGCGACGCTTGCTCGGGAACCGCACGGCAAGTGCGTCGCCCGTGACGCCGCGCCGCGGCATCGGGTGCACGGCACCTCTGTACGCGAGCGGCAGCGGCGGAGGCACGTCGCGTGCATCTTCGCCTCGGGCGAGGAACGAACGCAGGTGATTGCTCGGGCAGGGCATGAGCTTCGGGGCTCGGACGTGTCATCGTCGGCGGTTGACGCGGTCGGCGGCGCACCAGTGCGCGACGGCGATCCGCGGACGCCGGACGCGCGGGCCCAGGAGGCGCTGCTGGAGAAGCGCCGCCTGCTGCTCCTCGTGCGCACCGGTCTGACGCTCGCGCTCGGCTACCTGCTGATCTTCAGCGCCTCCTCACCCACCCTGCCTGCCGGGCAGGTGGCGTTCACGATTTGCTATCTCGCCAGCAATCTGGTGCTCGCGCTACTTCCCATCCGCCTATTGGCGCGTGCCGAGTTCGACATCGGACTCATTCTCACCGACACGGCGGCGATCTCCGCAGCGTTGTTGCTGATACCGGACGTTCGCAACGACATGCTCGTGTTCTACTTCGCGATCATGCTGTTGGCGTCGATCACCGACCGCGTGATGCTCAGCGTCGTCGCTCCGCTCATCACCAGTGGCGCGTACCTGGCGTTTCTGCTCGCGCGCGACGGCCTGCACGACGTCATGCAGCCGGCGATCCTGTTGCGGCTGCCGTTCTTTCTTCTCGCCGGAACCTTCTATGGGTTCTTCGTCGAGCGCGCGCGGCGCGGTCAAGCCTCGGTGACGGCGGCCAAGCAACGCGTCGAGGCGCGCGGCGAGCTGCTGGTGATGATCACGCACGACCTGAAGCAGCCGCTGTGGATCGCCAGCCAGTCGGCATCGTTGCTGTACGACCAGCTGGCTGCGGCGAGCACCTCGTCACGCGAGCTCGCCGCGCAGGTGATCGTCAGCCTCAAGCGCATGGAGTCGCTGACCCTCAACTTCCTCGACATGAGCCGTATGGAGTCACACGCCGCGCGCGTGGCGCCGCGGCGCTTGTCGCTCAATCGGCTGGTCGACGATCTGCTCCTCGCCTATCGTCCGGCGCTCGATCTCAAAGGCATGCGCGCCGAGGTGGAGCTCGCCCCCGGTCTCCCGCCGGCTTGGATCGATCCGCTGCCCGCCGAACGCTGCCTCGCCAATCTGATCGACAACGCGATCAAGTACACACCCGCCGGCGGTGCCATCACCTGTCGCACCGCCGCCGACGGCGAGTGGGTCACGGTGACGGTTGGCGACAACGGCCCGGGCATCAGTCCCGAACGCTACGCGACGCTGTTCACCCGCTTTCAGGAAGCCGGCGCCGCAGGCCGACGGCACAGCACCGGCCTCGGCCTGTACATCGCGCACGCGTTGGCGCAGTCGCTCGGCGGTGAGATCGCGCTCGATCGCGACCAGCCGCAGGGCGCCTGGTTTCGCATCCGCTTTCCGATTGCCCGCAGCGCCGACGAGCGCTCCCCGCTTGGCGCCGTGGCCGCGCCGGTTGCCCTCTAGAGTCGCCCTCTAAGTAGCGG
>Ga0066388_100002152_pt1 | contig 11815 bp, 10 predicted proteins | sample PanSoiMetaGPlot6_FD_64539 | JGI IMG/M metagenome (GOLD analysis project Ga0066388, IMG submission 64539) | Tropical forest soil microbial communities from Panama analyzed to predict greenhouse gas emissions - Panama Soil - Plot 6 (Hybrid Assembly) | ecosystem: Environmental > Terrestrial >... | reverse complement strand
GCACGAGCAGATAGGCGGCGATGAGCACCACGATGCCGACACGCTTGGCCGCGGTCGGGAACAACCGGAGGTCGTCGGCGTAGCTGCGGATCATGGAGCTCGTCGGTCGCGCCATCAGACCCTCCTCACCTCCGGCGTCCCGAACAGGCCGAACGGCCGCACGAGCAGGATCAGCAGCATGATCAGGTACGGCACGATGTCACCGAACTCGGCTCCCAGCGCGGGGACGAGATCCGGGATGTACCCCTTCGCCATCACCTCGGCGACTCCGATGATCAGCCCGCCGACGACGGCCCCGCCGGGCGAGTCGAGCCCGCCGAGGATGATCGCAGGGAACGCGCGCAGCGCGATCAGGCCCAGGCTCACGCTCAGGCCGGGCGCCGGACCCGCCCCGCCCGCGAGCATCATGCCGGCGACGACGGCGACGGCGCCCGCGATCGCCCACGACAGTGCGAAGATCCGTCGAACGCTGATTCCCTGGGCGAGTGCAGCCTCCTGGTCGACTGCGGTCGCGCGCATCCCGACACCGACCTTCGTGTACTGGAACAGCAGGAAGAAGCCGCCCATCACGAGCGCGCCCAACACGACCGTCGCGATGTTGACCTGGAGGATGCTGACGTCACCTACGGACACGGTCTGGGTGCCCCAGGGCGTGTCGATGCCACCGGGTGGGTTGTGCCAGATCGTCGTCGTGATCGGCTCGACGAGCAGGAAGAGCCCGATCGTGATCAGGATGATGGCGAATATCGGTTGACCGATCATGCGCCGCAACACGAGCGACTCGAACGCGGCTCCGATCGCGGCGACGCACACGATGGCGAACAGCGCGCTGGCGATGAAACCCGGCCACGTCGTACCGCCACCGAACCAGTCCCACGTGTTCTGGGCCTGGTACACGAGAAAGGCGCCGAAGATCACCAGGCCGCCCTGGGCGAAGTTGATCACGCCGGTGGCGCGGAAGATGACGACGAAACCGAGCGCGACGAGCGCATAGACCGCGCCCAGCGCCAACCCGTCAGCGAGCAATGAGAAGAACTTCGTCATGCCGCGTACATCCTCTCGATGAGATCGCTGAACTGCGCGGCGGCCATGCCGCGGCGCACCTTCTGCGTCGCCGTGAGCGCACCCGTCTCCTCCAGGTCGACCGGCAGGAGCTCGAACCCCTGGATCTGCTCCTCGTCGTCGACCTGTCGGTTCACCTCGTTCACTGCACTCTCGACCAGCCGGCGGACCTCGGGCTTCTCGATGAGGTCGCGCTGCGTCGTGAACTGGAGGTTCTTCTGCTGGGCCCAGACGGAGACCATCCCGACGTCGATGCCGACCAGCGCGGCGAGATGCGGCCGGCGGTCGCCGATGACCATCGCGTCCCGCACGAACGGCGAGAACTTCAGCAGATTCTCGAGCTTGGCCGGCGAGATGTTGACGCCGGCGGCGGTCATCACGATGTCCTTCGTGCGGCCGGTGATCGCGAGGAAACCGTCGTCGTCGAGCGCACCGAGATCGCCGGTCCGCAACCATCCCTCGATGTACGCGCGTTCGGTCCCCTCTTCGTCGCCGAGGTAGCCGAGGAAGTTCCCCGGGCTGCGGACGAGGATCTCGCCGTCCTCGGCGATACGCACGTCCACGCCGGGCAGCGGCTTGCCGACCTTGCCGATGCGCACGTCGTCGACTGGTGTCGAGGTGGCGAGGGCCGTGTTCTCCGTCTGGCCGTACACCTCGCGCACCGGCACGCCGAGCGACCACATGTACGCGACGACGTCGGGGGCGATCGGCGCTGCACCGGAAAGCGCGACCCGGATACGTGACATCCCGAGCTTCTTTCGCAGCGACCGGCCGAGGAAGAGCCATCCGAGGAGCTTGGACAGCGCTCCCCCGCGCTTCCCGCGCATGCGCGCGGCCGCGACCTTCGCCCCGCGCCGTTGCCAGATGTTGTAGTTCCAGCGCTTGATACGACTGGCGTTCGCGACCCTGAACTGCACACCCGCCGCGAGCCGTTCCCACACGCGTGGGACACCGAGGAAGAAGGTCGGTTGCACCTCGCGGAGGTCGTTCGGGAAGGACTCGCCCCCCTCCCCGAAGTTCACGATGTAGCCGGCCCGCATCGCCGCGATCACGGAGACCAGCCGCTCGGCGACGTGACACAACGGGAGGTAGGAGAGGACCTCATCGTCGCGTCGGGCGCCGTAGAAGGTGACGGCGGTCTCGGCCGCTGCCATCAAGTTGGCGTGCGACAGCATGACACCCTGAGGCGGCCCGGCGGCTCCCGAGGTGTACACGATAATGGCGACGTCCGGACCGCCTGGCAGCGACGCCACGGAGTCGCGCCATTCGCGGGGTGAATGCTGGAACCGCTGGTCGCCCAGCGCCTCGAGCTCGTCGAGGCTCATCGTCGCCGGGTCCTCGAGCGAACGGATCCCGCGGGTGTCGATCACGACGATCTTCTCGAGGTGAGGGAGCTGGTCGCGCACGAGGAGCACCTTGTCGAGCTGCTCCTCGTCCTCGACGATGACGATCTTCGAGACGGAGTCGCCGAGCACGTGCGCGACCTCGGACTCCGAGCTCGTCGGATACACGCCCAGCGTCACGCCGCCGACGCCCTGGGTGCCGAGGTCGGCGAAGAGCCATTCGGGCCGGTTGTCGGAGAGGACCGCGACCCGGTCTCCGGTACCGACGCCGAGCTCGCGCAACGCCAGCCCGACGCGGGTGGCGCGGCGCTCGTAGTCCGACCAGGTCATCTCCTCCCAACGTCCGAAGCGCTTGACCCGTAGCGCCACGTCGCGGGCGCGCCCGTCGGCATTGCGGACGAGCATCGCCGGCAGCGTCGCCGGCGCATCCGACGTGGGCACGCGAGGGGCCTCGACGGCCGTGCTCACGCCGGCTGCCCCAGGTACGCCTCGATGACGCGCGCGTCCTGCTGGATCTCCTCCGGCCGGCCGCTGGCGATGGGGCGGCCGAAGTCGAGGGCGAGGACGCGGTCGGCGATGTCCATCACCAGGCGCATGTCGTGCTCGACGAGGATCATGGACAGCTGGAGCTCGGCCCTGATCTGCAGGATGTAGCGCGCCATGTCCTCGGTCTCCTGGAGGTTCATGCCCGCCACCGGCTCGTCGAGCAACAACAGCTTCGGTTCCATCGCCAGGGCGCGGCCCAGCTCGATGCGCTTCTGGATGCCGTACGGGAGCATCCCCACCGGGAGGTACCGGTACGGGCCGAGCTCGATCAGGTCGATGATCTCCTCGACGCGGCGCCGGTTCTCGATCTCCTCGCGCTTGGCCCGGCCCCACCACACCGCGCCGGCGAGGAATCCGGTCTTCATCAGGTGGTGGCGCCCGAGCATGAGGTTGTCGATGAGGTTGAGGTTCACGAACAAGCCGAGGTTCTGGAACGTCCGGGCGATCCCCCGGTGGGCGATCGACGGTGGCCGCATGCCCACGAGGTCGCGGCCCTCGAAGCGCATCGTGCCTTCCTGCGGGTGGTACACGCCGTTGAGGCAGTTGAAGATCGACGTCTTGCCGGCGCCGTTCGGGCCGATGATCGCGAACAGCTCGTTCTGATCGACGTCGAAGTTCACGTCCTGCAGCGCCGTGACCCCGCCGAAGCGCAACGTCACGTCTTGAACCTCGAGCAATGGTGCCGCTCGGGACACGCTACCTTCTTGCGGCGCCGACTCCCGTTCCGAATGGATCGTGCTCACGCCGTCCACCGCTTTCTGCGCCGGTAGCTCTTGAGGTCGCGGAACGAACGCTGACCGGCCTCGCCCACGCCCAGGTAGAACTCCTGGATGTCCGAATCGGCGAGCATCGCCTGGCCCGGCCCGTCCTTCACGACGGCTCCGTTCTCCATCACGTAGCCGCGTGCCGCGATCGAGAGCGCCATGGTCGCGTTCTGCTCGACGAGCAGGACGCTCGTCCCCGCCTTGTTGATCTCCACGATGAGATCACGAATCTGCTGGACGATGAGTGGTGCCAACCCGAGCGACGGCTCGTCCAGCAACAGCAGCTTCGGCGCCGCCATCATCGCCCGTGCCATGGCGACCATCTGCTGCTCGCCGCCCGAGAGATAGCCGGCCGTCTGGCGGTGGCGTTCCCCGAGGACGGGGAACAGGTCGAGAACCTTCTCGTAGCTCTCCTTGACACCGGTGCGGTCGCGCCGTGAGTACGCGCCGGCGCGGAGGTTCTCGTCCACGGTCAGCTCTGCGAAGATGCGGCGGCCCTCCATCACCTGTGCCATGCCCCGACGGACGATCGCGGAAGCATCGAGCCGGTCGATGCGCTGCCCGTAGAACTCGACCGTCCCGCGGGGAATCGAACCGCGGTGGAACCGGAGGAGGCCCGACACCGCGCGCAGCAGCGTCGTCTTGCCGGCACCGTTGGCGCCGAGCAGCGTGACGATCTGCCCCTGCTGCACCTCGAGACTGACGCCGCGCAAGACCTGAATGGCCGCGCCATAGACGACTTCGAGGTTTCGCACAGCGAGGATCGGCCCGCTCCCATCCCCCGAGGTCATTGCCCCCCTTTGGCGCCGTCGCAAGCTCCGGCTCTGCGGCGGCGGTCGGCAAAGCCGCCGTCCGCCGCGTCGGGACACTAACGACCGCGATTGCCCCGCTCAAGGGCGCGGGATGCGCGGGACTAGAGGTCGAGCAGCGCGTCGAGGCCCACGGTGAGGCCCGGCTGCTCGCGCACGCGCCGGATCGCGAGCAGGACTCCCGGCATGTACGAGGTGCGGTCGTAGGAGTCGTGGCGGATCGTGAGCGATTGGCCCGTGGTGCCGAGCACTACTTCGTGGTGCGCGACGAGGCCGCGGATGCGCAGCGAGTGCACCCGGATGCCCCCGGCGCCGGCCCCGCCTCGCGCGCCCTCGGCGACGACGGTCGTGGTGGGGTCGTCCGCCCATGTGTCCGACGCGTCGGCGATGCGCTGCACCGTCATCATCGCCGTACCCGACGGTGCGTCGACCTTGTTGTCGTGATGGAGCTCGATCACCTCGGCGGTGTCGAAATAGGGCGCCGCCAGCTCGGCCAGCCGCATCATCAGCACGGCACCGATGGCGAAATTGGGCGCGATGACCGCGTTGGCGGCACCGTCGGTGAAGCGCTTGCGCAGCATCTCCAGGTCGTCGGCGGTGAAACCGGTGGTCCCGACCACGGCGTGCACACCGTGGTCGGCGCACCATTCGAGGTTGCCCCGCGCGGCGTCGAGCACGGTGAAATCGACGGCGACCTCGGCCTCCGACTCGTCGAGGGCCGCCGCGCCCGCGGCGACCTGGAGGCCGGTGCCGTGCAAGCCGATCTGGTCGAGATCGATGCCGGCGTGCTGCGGATCGACGGCGGCGACGAGCTCCAGCTCGGGATCGTCGACGACGGCCTGGCACACGTGCTGACCCATGCGCCCGCCGGCCCCGAACACGCCGACTCTGATCATGCCGGCAAGGGTAAACCCGGATCAGCCGAGCGCGCTGACCGTCGTCTCGTCCACGGGCCCGACCAACGCGAGCGTTCGTGGGCCGGAGGAGAAGAGGCGTGATACGACGCGGGCAACGTCGTCGGCCGTCACCGCCTCGACGCGCGCGACGATCTCGTCGAGCGACAGCGCCTCGCCCAGCATCAGCTCACTGCTCCCCAGCCGGTGCATGCGGCTGTTCGACGTCTCGAGCGACAGCGCCATCGATCCCTTGAGATGGCCCTTCGCCGCTTCGAGCTCGTCGTCGGTGATCCCGTGGTCGCGGATGACACGATCGATCTCGGCGCCGATGACGTCGACCGTCTCGGCGACGCGGCCGGGCGTGGTACCGACGTACACCCCGAACGCTCCGATCTCGAGGTACGCGATCCGGTACGAGTACACCGAGTACGCCAGACCCCGGCGTTCCCGAACCTCCTGAAACAGCCGTGATGACATGCCGCCGCCGAGCGCCTGGTTGAGCACCGTAAGGGGGTAGCGATCGGGGTCGTCACGCGCGATCCCGCGCGTGCCGACGACCACGTGGACCTGCTCGGCCGGCTTGGTCAGGACCGCGCGCGGCCGGGCGGGGGCGAGCCCTTCCACCGATCGTCCGAGATCGAGCTCGGGAGCCGATCGGAGAGCGCCGGGATGCGCCGCGATCCGGTCGACCACGTGCTCGTGCTCGAGATTGCCGGCGGCGGCGACGACGATCGAGGAGGGCCCGTAGTTGCGGTCGTGGAACCCTTCGATCGAACCACGGGTCATGTCCGTGATCGACCCTTGCGTTCCGAGCACCTCGCGCCCGAGCGGGTGGCCGGGGAACATCGCCTCCGAGAACAGCTCGTGGACCAGATCCTCGGGCGCGTCGTCGCGCATGTGGATCTCTTCGAGGATCACGTTCCGTTCCGCGTCGACGTCGTCGGGTCGCAACGCCGGCGCCCACACCACCTCGGCGAGGATGTCGAGGGCCAAGTCGAGCTGGGTGTCGGGCACGCGCACGTAGAACGAGGTCATCTCCTGGGCGGTGAAGGCGTTCATGTCGCCGCCGACCGACTCGACCGCGTGCGCGATCTGCGCCGCGCTCCGATCGGCGGTGCCCTTGAAGAGCAGGTGCTCGAGGAAGTGACTGGCGCCGAACTCGCTGTCGTGCTCGTCGCGCGAGCCGACGCCGACCCAGAAGCCGACACTCACCGAACGCAACGCCGGCAGCGCTTCGGTGACGATCCGGAGCCCCGAATCCAGTCGCGTGCGGCGGATGTCCTGGCCCGCCGGTCGGGTGCCGGCCGAGCCCGGCAAGGCCTTACCGGCCTCCGCCTCGGCCGCCCCGCCGTCGACCGCCGCCCCCGCCGCGACGTTCCGGGCGTCCGGCGTCAGCCGGACCGAGGTCACCGAACTCGTCCCGCGCCTGGCCTTCCCAGAACTGCTCGAAGGACACCGATTCCCTCGCTCGTCCACCTCGACCGCGCGCCCGAGCCGGCGCTCGATCTTGGTCGCTCCCCCGCCCTCTACGAGCCGGCGTGCCCGACTCGCCGTCACCGGCGTGCTGCCGCTCGTCCGATCCGCCATCGGACCGCGGTGGTGGCCCACTCGCGTCGTCGCCCTCGTCGACAAGGGACAGCGAGAGCTTGCCCTGGTTGTCGATGTCCGAAACTCGGACTTCGACCTCGTCGCCGAGGTTGAGGACGTCCTCGACGCGGTCGATGCGCCGTCCTCCACCCAGCTTCGAGATGTGGAGCAGGCCGTCCCGGCCCGGGAGGATGTTGACGAAGGCGCCGAACTTCGTGATGTTCACGACCTTGCCGTCGTAGACCCCACCGATCTCCGCCATCGGCGGATCGAGGATCAGGTCGACGCGGCGGCGTGCCTCCTCCACCTGGGAACCGTCCTTCGACCCGATCGTGACGGTGCCGACGACGCCGTCGTCGTTGACCGAGATGTCGGCGCCCGTCTCGAGGGTGATGGCGTTGATGACCTTGCCCTTCGGTCCGATCACCTCGCCGATCTTGTCGAGCGGGATCTCGAAGCTCACGATCTTCGGCGCTCGCTCGCGCACGTCGGACCGCGGCTCGGGGATGGCGTCGTGCAGCACGCGGAGGACTTCGAGCCGAGCCTCCTTGGCCTGCCGCAACGCCTGGGCGAGGACGTCGGCAGGGAGCCCGTCGATCTTGGTGTCGAGCTGCAGCGCGGTGACGAAGTCCGCGGTGCCCGCGACCTTGAAGTCCATGTCGCCGAACGCGTCTTCGGCGCCGAGGATGTCCGTGAGGGTCGTGTACTTGCCCTCGGCGTAGACGAGCCCCATCGCGATCCCGGCGACCGGGGCCTTGACCGGCACGCCGGCGTCCATGAGCGAGAGCGTGGACCCGCACACGGATGCCATCGACGTCGATCCGTTCGACGACAGCACGTCGGAGACCACGCGCATCGTGTACGGCCACTCCTCAGCGCTCGGGAGCACGGGAACGATCGCTCGTTCCGCCAGGGCGCCGTGGCCGATCTCACGCCGCTTCGGGGAGCCGACCCGGCCCACTTCCCCGGTCGAGAACGGCGGGAAGTTGTAGTGGTGCAGGTAGCGCTTGCGCTCGTCGATGCCGATGGTGTCGAGGATCTGCTCCATACGCGGCATCGCGAGCGTCGCCACGCTGAGCACCTGTGTCTCGCCCCGCTGGAAGACGCCGGAGCCGTGCGCGGTCGAGATCACCCCGACCTGGGCCGAGAGCGGCCGGATGTCCGACGGGCCGCGCCCGTCGATCCGGGTGCCGTCGTTCACGATCCGCTTGCGCACGACGTCCTTCTGCAGGGACCGGAAGGCCTTCTTGACCTGGCCGGCCCGGTCGGCGAACTGCCCGGGCGACTCGCTCGTCCCGCACAGCTTCTCGACGACCTGCGCCTCGAGCTCGTGGGTGCGCTCCTCACGCGCGGTCTTGTCGGCGATCGTCATCGCCTCTTCGACGTCCGCGCGGGCGGCGCCATCGACGGCGGCGTAGACGTCGTCGTCGTAGTCCTTGTGCACGTCGTACGAGATCGCCTCGATCGGGCCGCGCGCCTCTTCGTAGGCCGTTCGCAACTCGGCCTGCAGGTCGATCGACACACCGATCCAGCGCTTCGCCGCCTCGAGGCCGTCGGCGATGAGCTCTTCGGTGATCCTCGGCGCGCCCTGCTCGTACAGCTCGTACGTCGCCTCGGTACCGCCGGCCTCGACCATCATGATGGCGATGTCGCCGCTCTCGACCCGCCGGCCAGCGACGACGAGCTCGAAGGTGGATGCGTCGCCCTGCTGGTAGGTCGGGTGCGCGACCCACTCTCCGTCGTGGTGCGCCAACCGCACCGCGCCGATCGGCCCGTGGAAGGGGATCCCCGAGACGGTGAGCGCCGCCGACGCGCCGTTGATCGACGCGATGTCGTGCGGGTTCTCGAGGTCGGCGCCGAGGATCGTCGAGATGACCTGCACCTCGTTGCGGAAGCCCTCGGGGAACGACGGCCGCAGCGGCCGGTCGGTGAGCCGGCAGGTCAGGATGGCCTGCTCGCCGGGACGGCCCTCGCGGCGGAAGAACGACCCGGGGATCTTCCCGGCGGCGTACATCCGCTCCTCGACGTCGACGGTGAGCGGGAAGAAGTCGATCCCCTCCCGGGGCTTGTCGGTGACGACGGTGGTGAGCACCGTCGTGTCGCCGATCCTGACGAGGACCGCACCGTCGGCCATGGGCGCGAGGTGCCCGGTCTCGAACGACATGGTCGTGCCGGCATCGTTGACGACGCCTTCGACGCGAATCGCGTCTTTCGTGTCGGTAGCAGGCATGGAACCCGCTCCTCTCTCTCCGTTCTTTTCCTACGGAGATCGGATGAGAGGCCTCGGTTCCCAGTGGTCACCGTCCGGACGCCGGGCCCGGGCGCTGGCAACTGACAACCGACTGCCCCTGCTTGGTTGCCTCTCTCTATCTCTCTGTTTTCGTTCCGCTTTCGGCGGAGAACTCCCTATCGGCGCAGGCCGAGCTTCGCGATGAGCGCTCGGTACCGCTCGACGTCGTTCCGCCGGAGGTAGTCGAGCAACCGGCGCCGGCGACCGACGAGCACGAGCAGCCCCCGGCGCGAGTGATGGTCCTTGGAATGGACCTTCAAGTGCTCGGTGAGGTGGTTGATGCGCTCGGTGAGCAGCGCCACCTGCACCTCCGGTGAGCCGGTGTCGGTCTCGTGGAGGCGGTGCTCGGTGATCGTGGCCGCGGTGTCGGGCATGCGAGAACTTCGGTCTTCCTGCTGATGTGGGAAGGCGTCGGCACGGGCCGACGCGCCTTCAGGGTACCACGGGGCCTCAAAGAGCCAGGATGCGGCGGGTCTCCTCGACGTCGGCGTTCATCTGTTCGACGAGGGCTTCTGTGGAGTCGAACCGCTCCTGCCCCCTCACCCACTCGCGAAACCGCACCTTCACCCGCTGGCCGTACAGGTCGCCCTCGAAGTCCAGCACGTACGCCTCGACGAGGACGTTGCCGTTCTCGTAGAAGGTCGGACGGGTGCCGACCGAGATCGCGGCCGGACGCTCCACGCCGTCCTCGGCGACGAAGGTCCCCGCGTACACGCCGTCGGCGGGCAGGCAGATCCGCTCGGGGACGGCCAGGTTCGCGGTCGGCATGCCGAGGTGCTCGCCGCGCTGGTCCCCCCGCTCGACGACGCCCCGGACCTCATGGGGGCGTCCGAGCAGGCGCGCCGCCTCGGCGACGTCGCCTTTCGCCAGCAGCTCACGGATGCGCGTCGACGAGTACGGCACGGCGGTCGTGTCACCGTCGATGGCGACGAGTCCGAGACCGAGCACCTCGAACCCGAGCTCGGCGCCCATGCGCTCGAGCAACGGCACGTTGCCGCCGCGCCGATGGCCGAAGTGGAAGTCGGCGCCGACGACCACCAGCCGGGCGCCGATGCCGTCGACGAGCACCTCCCGCACGAAGTCCTCCGCCGCTTCCTTGCTGCGCGCCTCGTCGAACGTCAGCACCCAGCACAGGTCGAGGTCACCCGTCGCGCCGAGCAGCTCGAGCCGTTGCTCGAGCGTCGTGAGCAAGCGTGGCGCCGACTCGGGCCGGACGACTTCGGCCGGATGGCGGTCGAAGGTGACCAGCGCGGCCTCCAGCCCGCGGGCGGCGGCCAGCTCGCGCACGAGGCGCAGCACGGCCTGGTGACCGAGGTGCACGCCGTCGTAGGCGCCGATCGTGACGACGGCGCCGTCCGTCCGCACCGCGGAAAGGGCGGAATCGTCGCTGCCCGTGACGACGCGCACGACTCAGGTCGCCTCGACGGGCGCGAGGACGACCGCCGGCTTCACGGCGGCGCGACGACGCTCGTAGACGGCAAGGAGGTCGCCGTCGGGCCCGACCACCGCGAACGGACCCGGGCCCGCGTCCGGGCCGGCGAACACGGCAGCCGGGAACGTCACCCCGTGGGAGACGGCACGCGCCTGCTCGGCGTCGACCTCGACGCGCTCGAGGTCGCGTACGGCGGCGACGGGTGGCAGCACGACCGCGTCGGGCTCGGCTTCGATGCCGCCGAGCGTACGGGCCTCGTCGAGCGTGAACGAACCGACATGGAGACGGCGAAGGTCGGCCAGGTGCGCGACGCCGCCGAGCCGGCCGCCGATGTCCGCGGCCAGGGACCGGACGTACGTGCCGCTGCTGCACTCCACGACGGCCGTTGTGGTCGGGTACGGCCCGGGTTCGAAGGACTCGATCTCGAGCCGGTCGACGCGGACGCGACGGGGCGCCCGCTCGACCTCTTCGCCTCGTCGGGCCAGCTCGTGGAGCCGCCGCCCGCCGATCTTCACCGCCGACACCATCGGCGGCAGCTGCTCGATCTCGCCGAGGAACCCGGGGACGACCGCCTCGACGTCGGCCCGGTCGATGGGCATCGGGCGCCGGTCGACGATCTCACCCGACGCGTCGAGCGTCGTCGTCGAGACGCCGAACACGATCGTCGCCCGGTATCCCTTGCCGGACTCCTGGAGGAATCGCAAGAGCCGCGTAGCGCGCCCGAGCCCGACGAGCAGCACGCCGGTGGCGTCGGGGTCGAGGGTGCCGGCGTGGCCGATGCGCCGTTGCCGGTAGATCTTGCGGAGCTTGGCGACGACGTCGTGCGACGTCCACGCCGCGGGCTTGTCGACGACGATCAAGCCGTGCGTGGTCATGAACGGTCGTTCAGCGCGCAATCGGAAGCTTGCGCTCGATCCGCCCCACGACCTCGTCGACGCCGGCGTCGGAGGTGAAGCCGGCCGCGAACCGGTGGCCGCCACCGCCTTCGGCTTCGGCGATGCTGCGCACGTCGACGTCGCCGAGGGACCGGAGGCTCACGCGGACGGTGCCGTCGGCCTCCTCCTTGATGACGCACGTGACCTCGGC
>Ga0066388_100002151_pt1 | contig 11815 bp, 9 predicted proteins | sample PanSoiMetaGPlot6_FD_64539 | JGI IMG/M metagenome (GOLD analysis project Ga0066388, IMG submission 64539) | Tropical forest soil microbial communities from Panama analyzed to predict greenhouse gas emissions - Panama Soil - Plot 6 (Hybrid Assembly) | ecosystem: Environmental > Terrestrial > Soil... | reverse complement strand
AGCTTCGACTTGCTGGCGATTCTCGGCCGTGAACGCCAAGTGAAGATGCGCTGGCTTCTCCTCGGTTTGGTACAGGCACAATGAAGCCTTACCCTTTGGGCTAAGCTCGACACCGTACGTCGGCGGCCCCTCCGAGACAACAGATACGCCGAGCGGTTCGAGTGCCTTGAGGAAGAACGCTTTGCTCGCTGCATAGTCGCTGACACCGAATTTGACGTGATCAAGCATGAGTTCTCCTGAAGTGTGCCGGGCTGCGCGAGGCCTAACTAGAATTAGACTGTAATTTGCAATCTATCTCTGCCTTCACAGAGGCAGTTTGCCGGGAAAACACTGTAGGGTTGCAACCCCATTTCAGGCAAGAATCATGCCCCATAACATCGCAGTTGCTATATGTGAAATAAAATCGCGCTGTGTTGGTGTGCGGCGATTCGACTTCACGCGTTGCTCGCAACCCTTGGAACTCATCTAAGTGGGACAAATCTCCAGCAAAGCCACAGCCAAGCGCCTTCAGAGGTTGCTTCCGCTCCACTTCAATTTCTGCCTCACCACGCCGAAAAACGAGACGTCAGGCAGCGACGCCAATGGCAGCGTCTTTTTTGCTTTGCGAATAGTGACTACCGATCCGCGCTCGACATGTATTGGCTTGCGGCCATCCAGCGTTAGGAACACCGGATAGTCGGGATCGCTTGCTTCGATCTCAATTGTCGATCCTTCAGCGACAATGATCGATCGATTGGTAAGAACATGTGGGCAAATCGGAGTGATCACGAAAACGCCAGACTCCGGATCGAGGATCGGGCCGCCAGCCGATAACGAGTACGCCGTGGAACCTGTTGGCGTGGCGACGATCAAACCATCGGCATTGAACTCTGTGAGTGATTCGCCATTGAGTCGTGTGCGCAACAACACCAGACGCGAAAGTTCGCCGCGACTTAATACTGCGTCGTTGAGAGCAAGCATTTTGGCGGTTTGTTTTTCACCGAGTCTCACCCGAGCCTCTAGCAGCGTCCGCTGGCTAAAATTGATGCGATCCCTCGCCAAACACTCCACTGCTTCGCCGTAAGTCGCAGAACTCGCAGTGGTCAGGAAGCCCAGGGAGCCGACGTTGATACCGAAAATCGGCTTTATGGCCTCGCCGAGCTGCCCAACCACACGCAGAATTGTGCCGTCCCCCCCGGCTACAACCAGAAGATCGGCCGCGGCGCCAAGTTCGGCAATCGAGTAGTCAGATTTCTTTCCCGCAATGCGCGCCGTCTCTTTTTCCAGCAAAGGTCTAATGGAAAAATCGCTGAACTCCTCCGCGATTGCGTTTACCAGGTCACCAACACCCTGCTTTCGGGGGTGCGCGATTATGCCGATCGTTTTCGGATGCATGCGAAAAATTCCTGGTTTCCGTCCGCGCCTTTGATCGGAGATGGAACGATTCCGGTCACAACATTTCCTGAATGTGTGACGAACGCGACTATCTTGTCCTGCGCGTTTTGGTGTAGCTCAGGGTCGCGAACAATTCCACCCCTAGCTACGTCCGCGCGTTTGAGCTCGAACTGTGGTTTGATTAATGCAAGAATCACGCCGGTTGGAGTTATCAAGTCGATTGCGTTTGGCAAGACTAAGGTCAGCGAGATAAAGGAAACATCAATCGCGCAAAGATCGACATGCTCTGGAACGTGCCTGCGCGAAAGAGAGCGCGCATTAACTTTCTCCAGAACAATCACGCGAGGGTCGTTGCGCAGTTTCCAATTCAATTGGCCATGGCCGACATCAACCGCGTAGATTTTCTCGGCGCCGCGCTGTAACATGCAATCCGTAAATCCGCCGGTAGAAGCGCCGATATCCAGCGCAATTTTCCCGCGTACGTCGATTTTGAAATAGTCGAGAGCGCTTTCCAGTTTAAACGCACCTCGCCCAACGTATTTGCGCGTGGGCTTTATTGAGATCCGCGCTTCTTCTTCGAGGAGCTCGGATGGCTTGACCGCAATTCGGGTGTCGACCTTTACTTCGCCAGCCATTACAGCACGCCGCGCCTGCTCGCGACTCGGAAATAACCCCTTCCCAACCAGAAGCTGATCAAGCCGTAACTTTTTCGGCATTCTTCCCTGCGGCAACAACGGAACGCTGCCACACCTCGGCGATCGATAGACGCAGAGCCTCCGCGGCTTTAGTCAACTGATCCGTCGTAATGCACAATGGCGGCATCAGAACGATGACATTCTCCAGGGGCCTCGTTAGCAGGCCGTGGCGACGCGCCTCGATACAAGCAGCTGCGGCCAAGCTGCGCCCGAGGCCGTTCAGCGATTCATCAAGCTCAATGCCGGCAATAAATCCGCACTGTCGGACTTCTTTTACACCCGTGAGTTTCTCCAGATCGGCGAGTACCGAGCTTAGGTGCCGGATTTTCGGCTGCAACGTTTCGAGCACGTGCTCGTTCTTAAAAACTTCCAAGCTTGCCTTGGCCGCTGCGCAAGCAAGCGCATTTCCCGTATAGCTGTGGCCGTAAGCAAGGGCCTTACCCTCCGCTACAGACCCATCAAAAGCCGAAAATAGTTTTTCCGATATCAGGGTAATAGCAATCGGAAGATAACCGCCACTCAATCCCTTAGCCATCACGATCATATCTGGAATCACTTCTTCGTGTTCCCACGCAAACATTCGACCGGTTCTGCCAAATCCGGTCATGACTTCATCAACGATCAAAAGCGTTTCAGTCCGGCTGCACCATTCGCGAACGGCTCTCAGCGTGCCAGCAGGCCACAGGCGCATGCCGGCCGCTCCCTGTATAAGCGGCTCAATCACCACAGCAGCAATCTTCGCGATCTCAGCCGGCGCGAGTGCTTCCAGTGCTCTGATATTCGGAACCTGCATGGCCGGAAAGTTCCAGCGAGTCGACCCGACTTGGAACATGGTCGCCGCGCCGAGGCTTGCCGCTCCGGCCGTGTCGCCATGATAGCTATTCTGGAAGGCAATGAACTGATGCCTTCTCGAGTGCCTGAGGCGCCAGTACTGATCGGCAATCCTCAAGGCGACTTCGATTCCCGTCGAGCCGTCATCGGAGAAAAAAACTCTGCTCAAAGAGTTACCTGGGAAAAGGCCAACGATTGCTTGCGCGAGTTCGATAGCCGCCGGGTTCGTGAAGCCGAGAAATGAAGTGTGCGCAACCCGATCAAGTTGGCGCCGAATTGCCGCATTAATGTGTGGGTGATTGTGCCCATGAATGTTCGTCCAAATGGATGAATTTCCATCGATGTATTCGCGACCTTTGCTGTCACGCAGCACCGCCCCGTGACCCTCGACCAAAATCAGTGGTTCATGGTCCGGGGCGCACCATTCGCGCATGTCGGTAAAAGGGTGCCAGACGAAGCGTTTATCCCAATCAACTAATTGCTCCGTATTCCATTCATTCATAATTGATCCTGGATGAAATTTCGGGCGAAGCTGAATCGAGTATCCAGCATCAAGAATCCAGCATCGGTCTTCCAAGCGTCATTCATAGGCGCGCAGCTCTTGGATTAGCTTCTCGATTGAGTCAACGTCTTCGATTGAAGCGCGTCGCCGCTGATATTTTCGCACAAGGATCTCTTTCAATGTCAGCAAATCCTCCAGCAAAGGACGATCGTAGTAGGTCCAGTCAAGATCGCCGGCTATTTTGGCCTGAAACCTCCATGCGCCGCCGAACTTCGTCGCGCGCACTTCGCGCTTTCTGCCATCTTGATCTCTGTCGGTCCATATGTGTTGACTCGGCATCGCATTGAAATCTTACATTAGCGGCCTTGAAAGACGTAGCTAAATTGGCGGCATACTTTGTTGCGACGCTTATCGTCGGAGCGTTCCTCGCGCCAATTCTTTTCTGGTCTGTTCAGTCGCTTGCAGCGCATGGCGTATTTTCTTCTCTGGCAAAGTACGATTTCGAAACATTCTTTCATCGCGCTCTTTTGGTTGCCGCCGTACTTTTGCTCTGGCCGTTGCTACGAGTAAGCCACGTACGAAGCATGGCTGATCTGGGCCTTGCACCTAATCCGCGCTGGACCCGCGATGTCTGTGCGGGCGCTGTAATTTCGGTGGTTCCCCTGCTCCTTTGCGGGGTTCTACTCATCGCGCTTCACGTTTACGCGATTCGGCACAGTTTTGCCTGGTCGCGTTTTGGCAACCTGGTTGCCGCGTCAATAACAGTTCCGTTCATTGAAGAAACTTTTTTTCGAGGAATCGTTTTAGGCCTCTTACTCAGAACCGGCAGGAAGTACATCGCGATCTTTGCCGTTTCAGCGATCTTTGCCGCCGTTCACTTTTTAAAAGCTCCGGAGCGAACGTCCGAGACGGTAACATGGACCTCAGGATTCAGTTCCATTGCCCATGCACTTGATGGAATTGGGGATCCTGTGATGGTGACCTTAGCTTTGGTGACATTATTTTTCATCGGCTGGATTCTCGCGGACGCGCGCGTGCTTACGCATTCATTATGGTTGTCCATTGGTCTGCACGCGGGATGGATCTTCGCCAGCGGCGCGTTTAGCCGGCTGGCTCGCCAGCAAACCCTCGCGTTTCCCTGGATAGGAAAAAACATGCTGGTGGGAATTATCCCGCTTGGTGTAGCCGCGCTTACCTGGGTAATAATGCGCATTTGGCTGAAACATGATCGCGCTTCGCAAGTTTGAATTGTTCGAAGCGGCCGCATCGCTTCTTTACCCGCCGGTATGCACGGTCTGCGGCGGTAGAACTCGAGCTGGCGAATATCTCTGCGCGCGATGCGAAGCAAAGGCAATGCGTATCGTAGCCCCGTTTTGCCAGCAATGCTCAGAGCCCTTCGAAGGCGGTATTGCGAGCGTGTTCACATGCGCCAACTGCGCTCATCGCGAAATTTACTTTGATGCAGCAGTGGCCGCGTACCGCGGCCGCGGGATCGTTCGCCAGATCATCCATGAGTTTAAGTACGGACGTCAGGTCCATTTGCGACATCTCGTGGCGCGCTGGCTCTGCGCAGCGTTTGACGACGAACGTCTTAGTGGGCGCCAATTTGGCATAATCATACCCGTTCCTTTGCATCCAACTCGACAGCGGGAACGCGGATTCAATCAAGCGAGCTTGCTTGCTAAATTGTTGAGCGCTCAGATATCGATTCCGTGCAAGCCCTTGTTGAAACGCATTCGATACACAACTACCCAGACCGCACTCGATCGCGCCGAGCGCATGGAAAATTTGCATAACGCCTTTCGTTTACGAAAGACCGCGGACGTGCGAGGCTTACAGGTGCTGTTAATCGATGATGTTCTTACGACGGGTTCTACCCTGAGCGAGTGCGCGCGGGTCTTGAAACGCGCGGGCGCGATCTCTGTTTACGCGGCCACTGCGGCGCGCGCATAAAATTGCAATGGCCATTTTCAAAAAACCGGCGATCAAAGCAGACGGCGGAAAGAAGAAGGAGATTCCGCGCGGTCTTTTTCAAAAATGTCCCGGCTGCTCGGAGGTCGTACCCGAAATCGAGCTTGCCCAGAACCAGCGGGTCTGTCCGCGATGCGATTATCATTTCGCACAACCGGCCAAGGAGCGAATTCAGAACCTCCTTGACGCGGACTCTTTCGTGGAAATGGACGCTGGCTTGAAATCAGTGGACGTCCTGAGTTTCCAGGGGATGGCCTCCTATAAAGAGCGGCTCAAGAACTATCAGGAACGCACCGGTCTTCTTGACGCTGTCATCAGCGGATATGGAACTCTTGACGGCCACAAGGTCGCGATCGCAGTCATGGATTTCGGCTTTCTCGCCGCGACCATGGGTTCGGTGGTTGGCGAGAGAATTACGCGCACGATTGAATATGGAACTGTCGAACGCTGCGCGGTGATCATCGTTGCTGCTTCCGGTGGAGCCCGCATGTACGAAGGAATGTTGAGCTTAATGCAGATGGCCAAAACGAGCGGTGCACTCGCACGTCACGCGGAAGCCAGGCTTCCTTACATTTCAGTCCTGACGAATCCGACAACGGCCGGCGTCATGGCCAGTTTCGCATCACTGGGTGATGTCATTATAGCTGAACCTCGGAGCATGATCGGCTTCGCTGGTCCGCGCGTTATACGCGAAACCACGCACCAGGACTTGCCCGAGCGATTTCAGACTGCCGAATTTCTCGAGGAGCACGGTTTGATTGACATGATCGTGCACCGCAAAAAAATGCGGGAGCAGATCAGCCGATTGCTCAACTATTTCACTATCGCGCCGTGAACCGAGCCGGCGGGAGCCGAGCGAGATGGACGGGCAAGCCCGCGAGGGTCGGCGCGTCGGGAGGCGCGCCGATCAATTACCATGAAGCGCTTACCTGGCTCTACGGTCTCCAGCGCTTCGGAATCAAGCTTGGTCTGGAAAACATCGAGCGTTTGCTCAACGAACTTTGTAGCAGCGTTTGTATCAAACGCCCGGTACCCGCCGCGGCGAGCGCCTTTACACCGAAGGTCATTCACGTGGCGGGAACGAATGGCAAAGGCTCTGTTTGCGCGATGATCGATTCGACCTGCCGCGCGCAAGGATATCGGACCGGCCTGTTCACGTACCCTCACCTCGTTACTTTTCGAGAGCGCATTCGTGTGAATGGCGAAATGATTTCTGAAGACGCGGTCGCAAATGGCCTAACGACTATCCGAAATCTTGTCGCAAGCTGGGATCCGCATCCGACTTTTTTTGAGGTGGTGACGGCGCTTGGCCTCAGGCATTTCTCTGACACGAAGGTCGAGATCGTAATCCTGGAAACTGGTCTTGGTGGCCGCCTCGATGCCACGAATGCAATCCGATCGAATGTTTCGGTGATCACACCAATCGATTTGGATCACGAGAAATGGCTGGGCAAAACAATTCCGGAAATCGCGGCTGAAAAAGCTGGAATTATTAAGCCAGGTGTTCCCATTGTGTCTGCATCTCAACGCGCGGAAGCCGAAGAAGTGATTCGGGCGCATGCGGCTAAGCGCGGGGCGTCACTGGAATTCGTGACGCAACCTTATGATGAGTCTCCAATCGCACTCGTTGGATCAAACCAAAAACAAAATGCAGCGCTCGCGATTGGCGCCCTTCGCGCGGCGAAGATCGATGTAGATAGCTCAGCGATTGTAGAGGGGCTCGCTCGTGTTGACTGGCCAGCGCGTTTCCAGAGGTGGGATGAACACACAATCATTGATGGCGCGCATAATCCAGCAGCGGCGCATACGCTCACCGAAACGTGGCGTGAAATTTTTGGCGATCAGCGCGCCACTCTCGTTCTTTCAATACTTGCCGATAAGAACCTGTGCGCAATCTGTAAAGCGCTTGCGCCAATCAGCGATTCCGTGCTGCTACCAAAAATTCGAAGCGAGCGCGCCGCTGATCCAGAGGAGCTAGCGCAAATATTCTCCTCGATCACGCCATCACTCCCCTGCTCCGTCACTCCATCAACTGCTCGCGCGCTGGAGCTCGCGTACGCGAAACCGAATGCAATTCTTATTGCCGGCTCGCTTCACTTCGCGGGCGAAGTCCTCGCGCATCTGCGCGGTGAACCCGCTGCATTCGAAGAATGCGCGCAGTGAGGCGTTTTTGCGCTCTGTTGCCAGAGTGAGCTTAGGTTTGTTATGCTTGGTGCGTGAAAGCAACTCCCGGCACTCTCCAAGATGGCGGGGCCAGTTTTGCCACAACGCACTGGAGCGTTGTCGCGCAGTCCGCTCTCTCGGACGTGCCAGACGCGTCAAATGCTCTAGCGCAATTATGCGAGATGTATTGGCCGCCAATCTACAGCTTTATCCGTCGGCGCGGTTACGCTCCGCCTGACGCACAGGACCTGACTCAAAGTTTCTTTGCCTATTTCTTGCGAACCAAAGCGTACGCGCGCACGGACCCGCTTCACGGCAAATTTCGATCGTTTTTGCTCGCATCAGTAAAAAATTTCCTGGCGGATAATTGGGACCGCGAACAAGCCATTCGGCGCGGCGGCGGATATCAATTCATTTCTCTTGAGCGGCAAACAGCCGAATCATTTTACGATGCGGCAAGCGAGGCCGATTCAACAGCGGAACGTTTGTTCGAATTACGCTGGGCGAAAGCACTCACTGCCAGCGCGCTGAACTCGCTGCGCGAAGAAATGCAAGCCGAGGGAAAGATCAACCTCTTCGAAGAATTGAAGAACTTTCTGATCGGCGGCAGTGTTCTCCCATCGTATGACGAGGCATCTTTACGGATGGGCTTGCCGAGAGCGACGGTAAAAACGCATGTCCATCGTCTTCGGCAACGTTACCGCGAAATTGTCCGTCGCGAGGTTGCTCGCACAGTTTCGTCCCCGCACGAGATTGACGAAGAACTGCGCTATCTTTGCAATGCTTTAGCGCAAGGCGCATGAGCGAAACGCAGAGTGTTGAATCGAACGCAAATCAGCCAGTTTGCGTACAATGCGGTTCGCGACTCAGCTCGACCGACAGCACAGAAAGCTATTGCGTCAGTTGTTTGCTCCGCGCGGCGCTGGGCGACGAAGATCTCAACGATGCCGGCAGACCATATCGCTTCGATCAGTATGAGCTGATTACCGATGATGCAGGCGCCCCCATCGAGCTCGGCCGTGGCGCCATGGGTGTGACATACAAAGCGTTCGATACAAATCTCCGTTGTGAAGTCGCGCTCAAGGTAATTCATCCTCGATTTCTGGCGGACGAGTCGAGTCGCGCGCGTTTTCTTTCTGAGGCGCGAGCCGCCGCACAATTGCGTCATCGGAACATCGCGTCGGTTTTCCATCTCGGCAGCGAGCGGGGCGAATATTTTTACACAATGGAACTCGTCGAGGGCGAGACGATTGAGAATCGGGTTCGCCGCAAAGGACCGATTGACTATGCGACTGCCCTCGACATCACGCTCCAAGTCACGCGCGCGCTGATTGCCGCGGGCGATCGCAAATTCGTGCATCGCGACGTCAAACCCTCTAACATCATGCTTTGCATGGAAGCCGACGGCGCAATCGTTGCGAAGCTGATTGACTTCGGCCTTGTAAGGGGAATCACCGAGAAATTCGCACCTGCAACCGCCAGCCCCGTTCGCCAACTTGCCAATCAGCCAAATCCATCCAGTAGCGGATCGAATGAAGTCGCCCGAAGGCAAGTTCGAACAGGATTTATTGGGACACCCGATTATGCCAGTCCAGAACAGTTCGCCGGCGAAAAGACCGACGCGCGTTCGGACATTTTCTCATTGGGCGTGACCCTCTGGTTTATGTCAAGCGGCAGATTGCCGTTCGGCGGTGCACGCGGCGAAATTCGCCAAAAGCAACTCGGTAAGGCGCTGCCGCTCGATCAACTGAAAGACATCCCGCGTATAGTTGTCGATTTGATCAAGCATATGCTGGATTTCGATCCAGCGAAGCGGCCGCAATCACCGGCTGTATTGAAGGAGCAACTTCACAAATGCATCGCCGCCATTGATGCTGCCAAACAGCGACAGCGGCGCCGATTTGTCTACAGTGCACTGGCGGCTGCGGCGCTGATCGTTGCCGCTTTGGGAGCTTCTTACATTCTTCGCACCGGCAAAATCAATCCCGTCGCAACAAACGCGATCGTCCCGGAAAAAAGCATCGCAGTGCTGCCGTTTGCGAATCTGATTGACGAATCGGATAGCGCCTACTTTGTCGACGGCATCCGGGCGCAAATCGCCGCGCGTCTGGCGAAAATCCCAAACCTAAGGGTGATCTCCGGCAGCGCCACTCAACGCTATCAAAGCACTCCAGAAAATCCTGCACAGGTTGCCGCGGACCTTGGTGTCACCGACCTAATGCAAGGCAGCGTTGAGAAACTGGGAGACAAATTTCGCGTCACACTGCGGTTAATCGACGGAAAAAAGAATGTGGACCTTTGGTCGAAATCGTACGACCGCGCCTTTGCAAAGATCATTGAGGCGGAAAGCGACGTCGCTCGGCAGGCAGCCGATGTCTTGGGACTAAAGCTCACTGAGCCAGACAAACGCGCAATTGAGAAGCCGGCGACATCGAACCCGTTAGCTAACGAGGCATACCTGAAAGGGCGTTATGTGTGGCTGCAACGCAACTTGGACAGTTTTCATCAAGCGAAAGAATATTTCGAGCAGGCAATCGCCTTGGATCCAAATTATGCCCAGGCATATGCGGGATTGTCTGATGCATACCAATTCGTGGGTGCCACCGATCCACGCAATTCCAAAGAAAACTATGACAAAGCGAAGAGCGCTTGCAAAAGGGCGTTACAAGTGGACCCCACGCTGGCAGAAGCTCACGCGTCCGCCGGTTTGGTGGCGATGAATTACGACTGGGATTGGCCGCTCGCTGAACAGGAGCTTCGGCGCGCCATCGCTCTCGACCCAGATAGCGCGCTCTTTTATGATTGGTATGCAGAGTATCTGATGGCGGTCGGCAGGACCGACGAGAGCCTGGCTAACATGGAGCGGGCGCGCGAGCTCGACCCAGCCTCGGTACTAATCAACTCGGACTTCGGTAAGCTGCTCTTTTTCGCGCGACGCTACGATGAAGCCGAAGAACAACTAAAAGCGACGCTGCGTATGGATCCGGATTTCAAACAGGCGCATTGGTTCCTCGCGGTGACGTATGTCGCGAAACACCGTTTCGACGACGCGATCGCGGAGTCTAACGTGCCGGAGAGAACGCCAAGTGGAACTCTGGTATGGGGCCGAGGCCTGAGCGCATATGCCTACGCATTGGCTGGTAGAACACAGGAAGCGCAGCAAATGCTTGAAAAAATCAAAAAACATCTCGGGCCAGAAAGTGACGTCGCGATCATGCTTGCGTACATCGGCTTGGGAAACAAAGACCAGGCCTTCGCGTGCCTGGAACGCGATTCCGAGAATCACTACACGACCATGATTTCACTCAAATCTAATCCCGTGTACGATCCGTTGCGCTCCGATCCTCGGTTTAGCGATCTTATGCGTCGGGTGCATCTGGCGCCGGGTGGGAGTGCCGCGAGCGAAGTCGTGCCGGAGAAAAGCATCGCAGTGCTACCCTTTGAAAACCTGAGCAACGACAAAGAGCACGCGTCTTTTGCCGATGGCGTTCAGGACGATGTTTTGACCAAGCTGGCCAAAGTCGCCGATCTCAAAGTCATCAGCCGCACCAGCGTGATGCAATATCGTGGTAAACAAGATCCGCGCGAGATTGGGCGCGCACTTGGCGTTTCCCATGTGCTCGAAGGCACAGTACGGGCTGAAAATGGCAAGGTGCACGTTAACGCACGGCTCGTGGACACTCGCACTGACACAGATGTATGGGCCGAGGAATACGATCGCGATTTGAATGAAGTGTTCGCCATCGAGGTGGAACTGGCGCAATCAATCGCAAATCAACTCGGAGCCAATGTTTCAGCACTTGAAACGTTGGCCATGCAAGAGCAACCGACCCACGACCTCGTCGCCTATGATCTTTATACCCGCGCCAAAAATCTTGATCTGGCCGCGACTTTTGGCGATAACGTGAGAAGAGATTACTTGCTGCAAGCAGCGGACCTACTGAAGCAGGCTGTGATGCGTGATCAATCCTTTTTCCACGCATATTGTCAGCTCGCCCAAGTGCACGACCGCATCTACTTGCGTGGCTACGATCATACGCCTGCACGCCTTGCAATGGCGGACGCAGCTGTCCAAGCAGCCTCTCGGCTCCGCCCAGACGCAGGCGAAACGCACCTCGCCCGTGCAGAGAACCTCTACGCGGGGCATCTCGACTATGACGGGGCCTTCGCGGAGCTAGAAGTCGCTCGGCACACTTTGCCCAATGATGCCCGCATATTCCAGCTAATGGGTTTTGTCCAGAGGCGGCGAGGACGCTGGGACGAGTCCACACGGAACTTG
>Ga0066388_100002150_pt1 | contig 11817 bp, 11 predicted proteins | sample PanSoiMetaGPlot6_FD_64539 | JGI IMG/M metagenome (GOLD analysis project Ga0066388, IMG submission 64539) | Tropical forest soil microbial communities from Panama analyzed to predict greenhouse gas emissions - Panama Soil - Plot 6 (Hybrid Assembly) | ecosystem: Environmental > Terrestrial >... | reverse complement strand
ACTGTCTGCAAGCCGCGGTTCCCGACATGCTCGCGGCGCGCTGGGGCCGGATGGTGACGATCTCGTCGTCGAGCGCGCAGTCGGGTGCTCCGCGCATGGCGCACTACGTTGCATCGAAGGGTGGTGTGATCGGGCTCACGAGGGCCCTCGCGTTGGAGCTCGCCCCCCACGGGATCACCGTCAACGCCGTCTCACCGGGCATGGTCGACACGCCGATGTTGCGCCGCACGGTGCCTGCTGGCGACATCGGCAAGCTCGCGAGCATCGCCGCTCGGGTGATTCCAGTCGGGCGAGTGGGAACCCCCGAAGAGATCGCGTCGACGTGCGCGTTCCTCTGCTCTGACGAGGCGGCTTTCATCACCGGTCAAGTGGTCGGCGTGAACGGCGGCATGGTTCTGTGAACCACACGGAGGAACGAACCGCATGACGCAACCCCTGAAGGTTCCGAAGCAAGCCGCGAGGCATTACCCGAAGCCCCCCGAGGGCAGCTGGACGGAGCACTATCCCGAGTTGGACACCGCCCCGGTGTCCTACGAAAGCTCCATCTCACCCGAGTTCTACGCGCTCGAGCGCGAGGCGATCTTCAAGCGGGCGTGGCTGAACGTCGGGCGGGTCGAGCAGCTGCGGCGAAAGGGCGGCTTCTTCACCAAGGAGCTCGCGATCGCGCGCACCTCGCTGATCGTTGTCCGGGGCATGGACGACAAGATCCGCGCGTTCCACAACGTCTGCCGCCACCGCGGCAACAAGCTGGTGTGGACCGACTACCCGTCCGAGGAGATCAGCGGAACCTGCCGGCAGTTCGCCTGCAAGTACCACGGCTGGACCTACGAGCTCGACGGCCGCTGCTCCTTCATCCTGCAGGAGGGCGAGTTCTTCGGAATCGACAAGGCCGACTACGGCCTCGTGCCGGTGCACTGCGAGGTGTGGCAGGGGTTCATCTTCGTGAACCTCGCCAAGGAGCCGCCGCAAACGCTCACCGAATTCCTCGGTCCGATGATCACCGCGATCGACTATCCGTTCGAAAGGCTGACGCAGCGCTACTACTACCGCGGCGACATTCGCAGCAACTGGAAGGTCTTCCTGGACGCCTTTCAGGAATTCTATCACCCGCCCATCCTGCACGGTAACCAGAACCCGGTCATGAGGCAGACCGACTACAGGGAGAAGGGTTTCTACACCAGTCACTTCCAGACCGACGGCCCGCATCGCGTGGGTTCGACGAGCGGGGGCGCGGGCGGGAAGCTGGTGCCGGAGTTCTACAACCCCATCGAGCGGGTGATGCGCAGCGGGCTGTTCGGTCCCTGGGACCCGTCCGAAATCGTAACCGACAAGCTCCCGCCGGGTCTCAACCCGGGGAACAAGAAGAACTGGGGCCTGGATTCGTTCCAGATCTTCCCGAACTTCGCGATCGTGTTCTGGGAGACGGGTTGGTATCTCACCTACCACTACTGGCCCGTCGCGCCCGATCGGCTCCTCTTCGAGGCAAACGCCTACTTCACTCCGCCACGGAACGTGCGCGAGCGCCTCGCGCAGCAGCTGGGTATCGCCACTATCAAGGAGTACGCCCTTGAGGACTGCGGCACGCTCGAGGCGACGCAGATGGGCCTCGAGTCGCGCGTCGTCTCGGCCTTCCCCCTGGGCGACCAGGAGTTCATGTGCCGACACCTGAACAAGGTGGTCAACAACTGGGTCGACGATTACAAGCGCTCGCGCGCGGAGGGATGACCGATGGCCGATGCCCTACTTCCGACACAGTTCTCCGATCTGGAGCCCTTCGTCGAGGACTGGTGCCTGGACAGCGAGCCGGAGCGCTACGCGAAGCGCCTGACCAGCACCATGGCCGAGATCCAGGCGTTCTACGACGCAATCTTCCCGCGCGCCGAGGAGGCCATCTGCTACCTGGAGCAGTTCCCGCTCGACGACCTCCCCGAAGACGCTTTCCGGCTGCTCAAGCTCCTGTACTCGCTCATCCTGGTATCGTTTCCGGTCGAGATCTGGCGGCAGCCACGCATCCCGGACACCGGAACTGCCTCATTCGAGCTCAAGCTGGAGCCAATCCCATGAGCCAAGACCCGAAGCGGATTGCCGATCTCGTCGAGATCCACGAGCTCTGCTCGCGCTACCTGGCGTACGCGAGCCAGTTCATTCCCGATCAGTGGCTGAAGGTCTTCACTCCGGATGCGGAGTACAGCGCTTTCGGCACGGTGTACACGGTCGAGCGCATGCCGCAGTTGCTCGCGGCGGCGCCGCGCGGACAGTTCATCGGGAACATGCCGGTGGTCGAGTTCGACGGAGAGCGCGCCACCGGGATGCAGCACTTCGTGTTCATCGACCAGCAGACCCACGCCATGCGTCTCGCCTGGTACAAGGACGAATACGTGCGCACCCCCGACGGCTGGCGCATCCGGCGACGCTCGACCACGTTCATGCGCAAGCACGGCGGCTACGACTCCGGCCGGCAGCACGACCCACTCGCCGACGCAGAGAAGGAATAGACGTCGGCGACTCCTCACCGACGCCGCTGTTGGAATCTGGAGGGCGCCGTTCCGTCGGCGCCGGGGGCGGTGAGGTTGGGTGAGATCGATTCTGGTCGAGCGGCGTTGCGCTTGCTGGTTTTCGCCCCGCCCCCGCGCCCGGCGCCGACGGAGCGGCGCCCTCCAAGTCAGTCTCGGTCGCGCTTATCGGTGGGTTCGACGGCGTCCTTCACGTACTCGGGATCGTCGGGAGTTCGCATGCTGAACCGCCACTTGCAGCACACGTTGGCGGGATCCTTGCGCGGCGGAATGGCGAGGATGTCGACCTTCATGTTCGGGTTGTACATCTTGGTCGTCACCAGCATCGGCTTCGGACACGTGGAATGGCAGTTCTTCTCGAGGATGTCGGGCCGCCCCATCGACTCCCACTGATCGACGGCCACGCAGCGGTTGAACGTCATGATGCCGACCTCGGGCTCGGCATCTCGAACGAGAGATCGAACGCCTTGCCCGGCATGGCGGTCGCGTCGAGCTGGAGATCCTTCATCCAGTCGGCGACGGTGTTGCCGGTGATGCCGAGATATCGTTCCTTGAGCTTCTTCACGCCCCCCAGGACAGAGTCGCCCCACAGCGTCCACTGGATGTTGAACATCACGTCGAGTCCGTAACGCATCGTGATCTGAGTGGCCCAGGCCTCGATGCACTGGAGCAGGTACTCGTGGCTGCCGAGGAGCCACCTGACGAGCTCCGGCTTGGACAGCTCCACGGTGATCGAGTCCGGCGTGAACAGGCCGGTGTAGATCACCCGCGTCCCCACGCGCTCGTTCGCGGCGACGTTCCGGTTGGGATCCTGGTACACCTTTCCGACCGGCAGGAACTCCTGCTTCATGCGCTCGAGCTCGGGGACGACTTGGTCGTTCCACGCCGCCCACTCGATTTCGGCCATCGTCTCTGCGCCATAGCGCTTCGCGACCTCGCGAGCCCAGCCGTCGACACAGAGCTGCAGGTACGCCTGGCTCCACGGCAGGAGCTTGTTGGCCAATGCGTCCTTCGAGAAGTCGGTGAAGCGCAAGTCGGCCTTGTACGAACCGCTGTAATCGGGTAGCTCGGCTCCCAATCGCGGTCGAGCTCCTGACGGATGTCGGAGTGGGTCTTGGGGTAGGTGACCTCATCATTGACGCGGGAGAACTTCGGGTAGTTCTTCAGATCGACGCCGAGCTGAATGACGAAGTCGTCGGTGACGACGTCCTCCTCGAGATGGGCCCCGGGCTTGCGAATTGCCAAGAACTCGTCGAACTCGCTGTCATGCCGCTCCGCCATGGGCGTTCCCCCTTTTGCTGAGGTACCGCCGAGGCTAGCCGATCGGCTAGGCGAGAGAGAGCCGATCGGCTAGTCTGGTGAGATGGGTTCCACCGCGACCATGGGCCGCCTGAGCTCCGCCTCCTATACCGCCGCCCAGACCCGCATCGTCGAAGCCGCGCTGGTCCTGTTCGCCGAGCACGGGATCGGCGGGACCTCCCTGCAGATGATCGCGGACGCGATCGGCGTGACGAAGGCGGCCGTCTACCACCAATACAACAGCAAGGACGAGATCATCCTCGCCGTCGCCCAGGTCGTGCTGGCGCGTCTGGGCGCGGCCGTGACCGCCGCGGAAGCCGAGGGATCCCGCTCGCGAGCGCGCGAGGTGTTGATCGCCGAGATGATCGACCTCGCCGTCGAGCGCCGCCGCATGGCGAGTGTCCTCCAGCGCGACCCGGTCATGCTGCGCTTTCTCGAGGAACACGAGCCGTTCCGGCGCGTCATGGAGCGTGTGAACCGCGTGCTGATGGGCGGTGTGGCCGACCCCCGGGCACGGGTTCAGGCGGCGATACTCGCGTCGGCCATCGCCGGCGCCGTCATTCACCCACTCGTCCTGAACCTCGACGACGAGAGCCTGCGTTCGCACCTCCTGAAGCAGGTGCGGAAAATGCTCCCGCTCCGCTGACCGTGATGCAGCAAGAAGGTGTTCAGCAGTGACTGATCGAGTTCGCGGCGAGATGTGAAGACGGAAGGAGGACCAGGTGACGCTTCGAGTCGTGCAGTGGACCACGGGAAACGTGGGCCGGCAGTCGGTGGCCGCAATCGTCGCGAATCCCGGGCTGGAGTTGGTGGGCTGCTATGCGTGGTCGCCCGAGAAGGTGGGGCGCGACGTGGGAGAGCTGTGCGGGCTGAATCCGTTGGGCCTCGTCGCCACCGACGACGTCGACGCGCTGCTCGCTCTGCGTCCGGACTGCGTCGTCTATAACCCCATGTGGCCGTCAATTGCCGAGCTCGTGCGGATTCTCGAAGCCGGTGTCAACGTCGTCAGCACGGCGGCGTTCATCAACGGCCGGCGGTTGGGCCGCGATCGCCAGCGACTGATCGAGGCTTGCGAACGAGGCGGCTCGTCGCTCTTCGGCACGGGGATCAGCCCGGGCTGGGCCGAGTTGCTCTCCATCGTGCTCGCCGGCATCAGCGATCGGATCGACAAGATCACGATCAACGAGGCGGCCCACACTGCCGCTTACGACTCCCCTGCCACGGAGATTCCGGCGGGATTCGGCAGGCCGATCGACGATCCGGACCTCCCATCGATGACGGCGAACGGCACGGCCGTGTTCAGCGAAGCCGTGGCGATGGTGGCCGACGCGCTCGACATCGAGCTTGACGACATTGTCTGCGAAGCCGAGTACGCCAAGACCGCGACGGACCTCGATCTGGGTTCGTGGCAGATCGCGGCGGGCTGCGTGGCCGGAATCGCTGCGAGCTGGCAGGGTCGGATCGGCGACCGGACGGTGATCGAGCTGAACGTCCGGTGGAAGAAGGCGTTCACCCTCGAGCCCGACTGGCAGATCGAGGATGGGTACGTCATCGAGGTGCAGGGACGTCCGACCGTGCAGGCGAAGCTGTCCTTCCTTCCTCCGCCGGACTTCCGGGCCGAGAGCCTCGCGGACTTCATGGTGCTGGGCCACATCATGACGGCCATGCCCGCCGTCAACGCCATCCCGGTCGTGGTCGCCGCCCCTCCGGGGATCGTCAGCTACCCCGATCTTCCACTGCCCCTCCCACGCGGGCTCGTCAGCCGATGACCATCGCGAAGTAAATGGAGCCACGAGCATGATCGATTTTACTGGCCAGGTCGCAGTCGTCACCGGAGCGGGTCGAGGCATCGGCCGCCTCTACGCGATCGAGCTGGCGAGACGTGGCGCGTCTGTGGTGGTCAACGACCTCGGCGGAACCATGCACGGCGACGGCGCAGACCCGAGCGTCGCAGACCAGGTCGTCGAGGAGATCGAGCGTGCGGGTGGCGTGGCAGCGGCATCGCACCACTCCGTGGACAGCCCGGAGGGCGGAGAGGCGATCATTCGCACCGCGATCGAACGGTTCGGTCGCCTCGATGCGGTCGTGAGCAACGCGGGCATCTTCAATAGCGTGCCCTTCGACGAACTGTCGCACGCCGGCTGGCGGCGCATGCTCGGCGTGCATCTGGACGGTGGATTCTATTTGAGCCAGCCCGCGTTTCGGGTGATGAAATCACAGGGCTACGGCCGATTCGTCTTCATCGCCTCGTCGGCGGGTCTGTTCGGCCAACCGCTCGAAGCGCACTACGCAGCCGCCAAGGCGGGTCTCCTCGGGTTAACCAACGTCATCGCAATCGAAGGGGCCCAGCACGGGATCCTCGCAAATACTGTCCTCCCGTTCGGCTACTCGCGGATGGTCACGGACACGGTGAACGACCCGAGGTTTCTCGAGGAGTCGGGCTTTTTGAACGCCATCCAGCCTGAGCTGGTTGTGCCGATCGTCGTCTTCCTCGCCAGCCGGGCCTGTGAGTTCAGCCATCACAACTACTCGGCGGGCGCCGGCCGCTTCGCGCGGGTCTTCGTCGGACTCGGCGAGGGTTGGCTTGCGGAGCGCGGCAGCATTCCGACCGCCGATGACATCGCCGCTCATCTCACCGACGTGTCGGCGACAGAGCCGTTCACTGTTCCGGCGTCGATCTTCGACGAGATCATCGGTATCTGCGACCGGCTCGGCATCACTCCGTAGCCGCAGAACCGACGACTCGCTCAGCGTTTTTCGGGGCGACCTTGTCCAGCGCCGGGTCTGGGCGGCGGCCCTCGCGGGGGAAAACGTGTTGTCGTAGGATTGCGCGGCATTCCGTGGGACAGAAGTGAAACCACCATCGAAGCGGACGACGCATCGGCACAGGCGGGCCAGCCGGAAGGGGATTCTTGTGACACCGAAGCGGCGAACTGCTGCGAAGAACACGAGCGCGCTCGTGGCCAGTGCCGGAAGCGACGAGGGAACTCGCCGAACCGAGATCCTTCAATCTGCGGCTTCGCTGATCGCCTCCTCGGGTTTGCGCACCTCGCTGCAGGAGATTGCCGACGCCGCCGGGATTCTCCCGGGGAGTCTGTACCACCACTTTGAATCCAAGGAAGCGCTCCTCATCGAGCTGATCCGACGCTATCACGCGGATCTCGGTCGCATAGGGGAGATCGCGCAGCAAAGACTGGACGAACCGGCATCCAGACCCGTTTCCGAAAAGATCGTCGAGCTCGGATCGGCGATCGCCAATTGCGCCGTACGGCATCGCGCCGCGCTTCAGATCTCATTTTATGAGGCACCGAGCACAAATGCGGAGCTCGTTGAACTGGCCCAACGGCCGCCCGTCGTAGTTCAGGAGGCGATGCTCCAGACGCTGCGCGCCGGCAGGTGGAGCGGCTACATCAGACCCGACGTCGATCTTCCCACGCTGGCGGACCGGATTTGCCAGTCGATGCTGCATGTGGGACTCGACGTCATTCGGCACAACGCCGCCGCCGACCAGGTGGCTGCGGTCCTGTGCCGGATTCTGTTGCAGGGGCTCGCCAGCCGACCGCACAGCGATCCGGAACTGGATCGCTCCGGCGCCTTCGCAGCCGCACACGAAGTGATCCAGACGTGGACCGACGCCGGCGAAGCCGATCCAAATGACAAGGCGGCCCACGTCCGTGTCGTGGCACGAACGGAGTTCGGTCGCAGAGGTTATGAGGTCACCACCGTCAGGGACATTGCGTCCGCGGCGGGCCTCGGCACCGGCACGGTCTATCGGTTGATCGGTTCGAAGGAAGAGCTTCTCGCGTCGATCATGCGTTCCTTTGGAAAGAAGGTCGGCACGGGATGGCTCAAGATCCTTCACTCGGATGCGACACCCATCGAGAAGTTGGACGCGCTGAGTTGGGTCGACATCAACGCGGTGGACCAGTTCCGTGACGAGTTCAGGATTCAGCTTGCGTGGATGCGACAGTCGCCGCCGGACACCGACCCGGGTTTGTCATTCACCACCCGACTGCGACAGCTGAAAGCGTTATTGTCCGAGGGCATTCGTTCGGGAGAGATCCGAATCGACAGTCCTTCCACCGAGATGCTGTCGAGGTGCGTGATCGATGTCCTCTGGATGCCGGAGAGCATCGTTCGAGCCGCGGGGAAGCGTGCGGCGCTCATTCATGCGCGCGACACCGTGTTGCGTGGCGTCACCGACCGCGGCGCAAAGTGATTTTCCGTAACGAGAACGCCTCGTCTCCTTCGGCATGCTCGGTCGGTGGGAGGAGGAAATCCGCTTGACTGCTGGCACTGGAGGACGTTAGTGGAACAGATATTTGGTCCGGTACCGGTCGACAAGGACTTCCCTTGAGGAGCGCAGAGGGAAACAGCGACAGTCTGGGGCGGCTCGGCTTGCTGGCCTCGGCGCTCGCGTGTCGCGCTCTGAAGGTGGCGCCGGCCGACCCTGGTGAGCTGGCGTGGACGGACGGGAGGGTGGTCTTTGTCGACGCCAACATCGGCACGCGCGAGCAGGTCGAGGCGGTGGCGGTGCAGGCGTCGCTCCTCGCGGCCGGAAGCCTGGAGACCGATGTCGTGCGCAGGCTGACGCGGCGCCCGGCACTGGCCCGGCGATACCTCGCCGTCGAAGGTCACCGGGCGCTGGCCGCGATCGAGGACCTGTTGCCCCCGTCGGTGCGGCCACTCATTGACTCTGATGTTGCAGCTCGCGCCGATTCGCCGGTCGCGTCACTGGCTGCCGCGTTGAGCCGGGAGCCGATCGCCGACCCGCCGGACAGCTTCGGAGCCATCCGCACGCGACATTTGCTCGCGTCAATCAAGCGCGCCGCCAGCTCGGCCATGACGCATCAGCACGTTCGGCGCGAGCAGCGTAACCAGGTGGTGGCCGAGCTGTCAGGGGATGAAGACGAAGACGGCACCGCCGCAGACCTCTTCTCGAGCCCTGTCGGCAGTGGCGGGGCGTTGGGCCGGCTGCTGGCGCAACTCCTGGGGGTGGTGCGCCAGCTCAACGGGGGCGGCCCTCCGGGTGTCGACGCGCCTACGCACTGGACAGGCGCCGAAGCTCGAGGCCGCGGCAGCACCGTGTTCTCGATCGGCGTGACGGGGACCATGGAGCAGGCTGCAATCGAAGGCCAGGGGACGAAGTACCCTGAGTGGGACGTGCATCGCCGTCGCTATCGCCGCGACTGGTGCACGGTGCAGGAGGTCGAACCGCGGCCAAAAGACGACACGCCTCTGTTGATGTCTCACAGACACGGCTTGCGTCGACCGCTTGCCCGTCTCGGCATGGGCCTCGAGCGTTTTCGCCGGCGGGTGCAGGGCGACGAGATCGATATCGACGCGGTGATTGAGGCACGCGTCGAGGCTATGGCCGGGTCGGCGCCCCACGAAGCGATCTACGTCGAAAGCCTTCGGCGGCGGCGCGATCTCGCCGTGCTCCTCCTCCTCGACACCTCGGGCTCCGCCGCCGAATCCGCCGCGACGGGCCAAACTGTGCACGAGCAACAGCGGGCGGCGGCCGCCGCGCTCACCGTTGCTCTACACGAGATCGGCGATCGCGTGGCGCTCTACGCCTACCACTCGCGGGGGCGGTCCGCCGTGCACCTGGTGCCGGTGAAGCGCTTCGACGACGATCTCGACACCCTCGTGATGCGGCGCCTTCACGGCCTGGTGCCCAGCGCCTACTCGAGGCTGGGTGCGGCGATCCGACACGGCGCGGCGGTGTTGGAGAAACGGGGCGCGACGTCGCGGCGGTTACTCGTCGTGCTGTCCGATGGTTTGGCGTACGACCACGGCTATGAACCCGTGTATGGCGCAGCCGACGCGCGGCGCGCGCTTGCCGAGGCCCGGCGTCGGGGCACGGCGTGCCTCTGTCTCAGCATCGCTGCCAGCACCGATGTCGAGACCCTTCGACGTGTATTTGGCAGCGCTGCCTACGCCACGATTCCGAGAACCGAGCAGCTGAGCCAGGTGATCGGTCCGCTGTTTCGCTCGGCCCTGCGCTCGGCGGAGGTTCGGCGACGGGTGTCGTAGTGACGGAGGGACCGGGGATAGGGGCGGGCGACGGTGACAGCGCTGCTCGCCTGGAACGCGTTGTGACCGCGACTCGCGCGGCGCGGCCGTACTACGTGCTGGTTGGCAACGAGGAGAAGATCTTCAAGGCGGCGTTCCGGCAGGGCTTGTCGGTTGTGCTCAAGGGTCCCACCGGGTGTGGGAAGACGCGCTTCCTCGAGGCGATGGCCCATGACCTCGGCCGGCCGCTCATCACCGTCGCCTGCCACGATGACCTGACGACCGCCGATCTCGTCGGGCGGTTCCTGCTGCGGGGCGGCGAGACGGAATGGGTCGATGGCCCGCTCACGCGGGCGGTGCGCGAGGGCGCGATCTGTTACCTCGACGAGGTCGTGGAGGCACGCCAGGACACGACCGTCGTGCTCCATCCACTGGCCGATCACCGCCGCCAACTCCCGATCGAGCGCCTCGGGCTGACGCTAGACGCCGCACCAGGGTTTTGCCTGGTGGTGTCCTACAACCCCGGGTACCAGAGCATTCTCAAAGACCTCAAGGACTCGACGCGCCAACGGATGGTCGCCATCGAGTTCGGCTTCCCGGCACGTGACGTCGAGGTGAAGATCGTCGCCCACGAAGCCGGCGTCGACGAGGCCCAGGCGGCCGAGCTGGTGCGCTTGGGTCAGGCGATCCGTCGCCTCGAGACGGCCGGGCTCCGCGAGGTGGCATCGACGAGGGTGCTCATCGCCGCCGGGCGGCTCATCGCCGAAGGGCTGGAGGCGCGCGAGGCCGCTCGCGCCGCCATCGCCGGGCCGCTCACTGACGACTCGACCGTAACCCGCGGGCTGGTGGAGATGATCGACCTGTACCTCGCCGACCAAACAGCGTGACATGGTAGTCGACAGCAGAGACCCGCATTGTTGAGGAGCAACACAATGGCTGCAGAGCAGGCACATCTGTCCGCGGCGAGCGCGTCTGCCCCCCCGGTGCGATCACTAACGATGCGGGCGTGGGTCGTCGTTGGTTTCGCGATCCTGGCGCTCATCGCCTACTACGCGCGCAAGGGCGCCGTCTCTCCTCGCATCGCAAACCCGGATGTGACGGGCGTTCCGCGTCCTGTGGAGTTCTTGTTCGGATGGACGCACTGGCTGGTGCTGCATCAAGTCGGGACGATCGTCATGATGCTCACACTCGTCGCGGTGTTTGCGTGGGCGTGGCGACGGCATCCTGCCCACCCCTACCTCTTGATGGTCTTGGCCTCGACGGCGATCGTCTGGCAGGACCCGATCATGAATTGGGCGCCGTACGCGGTTTACAACCCGCAGCTCTGGCACTGGCCCGAAGACTGGCCGTTGGTGAAGCTGTCGCCCACCGTCGAGCCGTTCATCGTAATCGGATACGCGACCTTCTACTTCATCGGCCCCTTCTTGGCGTCCAGCTGGATCCTGCGCCGCCTTCAGGCACGTGCGTCGGCCGACTCGTTCGTCTGGCGGCGCCCGCTCATCAGCTTTGCGCTGCTGCTCTTCGTCGTCGGGTTCGTCATGGACGCAATGCTGGAGATCTTCCTCGTCCACACCGGGCTGTACATCTACTCGCAGGTGATTCCGTGGGGCTCGGTCTTCGCCGGAACGACCTTCCAGTTTCCCCTCATCTGGGAGTCGTCGCTCGTCACCGCAGTGATGATTCCCGCCGGCGTGCTCTGCTATCGCGACGACACGGGACGCACGCAAGCCGAGAAGTTGGCCCAGAGGCTGCGTTGGTTCCGCGGCCGCCCGGCACTCGCGACATTCCTTGTGATGGCTGTCGTCTTGAACCTCGCCTATTTCGTCTATGGCGCCGGCTTCGCCGCCATCCGCGCATCGAAGCTTGCGACTGCCGTCGCCTGTCCGTGGCCGTATCCGGAAGCCAAGGTCTACGACCCACAAGGATTCTATGAGACGGAGGGGCAACCCGGGCCCTACTTCGAGGGGCACTGGAACCGTTGGATGACCGC
>Ga0066388_100002149_pt1 | contig 11819 bp, 10 predicted proteins | sample PanSoiMetaGPlot6_FD_64539 | JGI IMG/M metagenome (GOLD analysis project Ga0066388, IMG submission 64539) | Tropical forest soil microbial communities from Panama analyzed to predict greenhouse gas emissions - Panama Soil - Plot 6 (Hybrid Assembly) | ecosystem: Environmental > Terrestrial >... | reverse complement strand
CGCAATGGCGGACACCTCCGTGCGCGTCGCGCGCTACGCCTGGGGCGAGGACTACCATCGCGTGCTGGGCGACCAGCTGGCGGCTCTCGCCGAATGGCTCATCGCCCGCGGCAGCAGCGCATCGGCGACGCGCTGGTACGTCGACGCCGGTCCGGTCGCCGAGCGCGAGCTCGCGCAGCGCGCCGGCCTCGGTTGGATCGCCAAGAACACGATGCTCATCCACCCGCGGCTCGGCTCCTTCACGTTCATCGGGAGCGTGTTCACCGATCTGCCATTGGCAATCGACCCGCCCTTCGTCGCCGACCACTGCGGCAGCTGCCGCGCCTGCCTCGACGCCTGTCCGACCGATGCCTTCCCGGAGATGCGCGTCCTCGATGCCAGGCGGTGCATTTCGTATCTCACGATCGAGCACCGCAACGCCTTCACCGCCGACGAGGGGGCGATGATCGGCGAGTGGCTGTTCGGCTGCGACGTCTGTCAGGACGTCTGCCCGTGGAACGACAAGTTCGCCCGGCCCACCGACGAGCCGCGCTTCGCGCCGCGCCCGGAGCTCGTCGACCCATCTGCGGCCGAGCTCGCAGCGCTCGACGAGGCGACATTCGAGCAGCGCTATCGCGATACGGCCTTCGCGCGCGCCGGCGCCGCCGGAATGGCGCGCAACGCACGCCAGGTCATCGCCAACCAACGGCAACCGTAGCCCCGGCCTCCAAGCCGGGGCCGCGCGAAGCGCGGCGTACTCGCGAGCTGACTTCTTTGCGGAGGCGCTGCCACCCCGGCCTGGAGGCCGGGGCTACGCGCCGTGTTCATCTGGGGTTCCAAAATCCTCTTGACGTTGCGGCGTCGCGTAGACGGTTTTGTAGCGCGCCAACAGCACCTTGCCCGGCTCGAAGCCGCGCGGCTTGCTGACGTCGGCGCGTTGCGCCATGTGCACGGCGACGCGCCCGCCGCGCCGCGCTTTCGAGTAGCCGGCAGCAAGCCCGGCCGCGAACTGCACCGTTGCGCGCGGCAACGCGGCCAGCCGTTCGGGATTGCGGATCACGACGTGCGAGCCCGATTCGGCGGCGACGTGCATCCAGAAATCGCGCGGTGCGGCGAGCTTGAGCGTGAGCACGTCGTTGTCCTCGGCGGTCTTGCCGACCAGCACGATGAAGCCGTCGGGCGAGACGAAGCGCCGCGCGATCTGCCGGCCGGCCCAGATGCCGTTGTCGGGATCGCCGATCGGCTCATCGCGCTTCATGACCGCCCCACCGTCTGCCGCATGTGCTTCGGTGCACCACAGCTTTCCCCGCTCCGCAAATCATGGCATACGCACGCGCATGCACAGAACCGCGCTCGCGCTCTGGGTGATCGTGCTCGCCGGCGGCCTGTCCGGTTGTACGTACTTCCGCAAGGAAGACGCCGACAAGACCGAGGCGACGCTCGCCGCGGCGGGCTTCAGGATGAAGCCGGCGGATACGCCCAAACGCGAGGCCAATCTGGCGCAGTTCCCCGTCCGCAAGATCGTCTCGCGCCCCCACGACGGCAAGGTCGTGTACTTCTACGCCGATCCCGATTTCTGCAAGTGCCTCTACACCGGCACGCAGCAGGAATACTCGCGCTTCCGCCAACTCGCCATTCAACAGCGCATCGCCCAGGAACAGGTCGAATCGGCGGAAATGAACGAGAATGCCGCCATGGACTGGGGGATGTGGGGACCCTTTTGGTGAGTGAGGGGTGAGGAGTCGGGAGTGCGGAGCCTGTTCTGGTGAGTGAGGGGTGAGGAGTCAGGAGTGAGGAGCCTGAGTAGCTGCATGATCGTCATGCATGCTCCTCACTCCTTACTCCTTACTCCTCACTCTCCAGGTATTCCCTGTGACGTAACGAGCACGCCCGGCGGCGGAGCAGCCTCGAGAAAGGGCTCGAAGCGCATGTCGTCCTTGAGGTAGCGCAGCACAAACGGCACGACGAAGCGCTGCACCAGCGCGTGCGCCTCGTCCTGTGTCAACGTCGTCGGCGGGTTGCAGTCGGGCGAGGGGAAGCAGCCGTCGGAGTATGCGAAGTGGCCGGCGTGCTCGACCTCGACCTTCATCTTCGGCGCGCTCCCCTTGCCGTAGGCGGTGTCGATCGCCGGGTTGTTCACGAAGGTGTCGAGCTCCGACATCATCGTCAGCGACGGAACGGTCAGCGTCGACTGGTTCGGCGGCACCGCCGGGGCGAGTGGGACAGCGATGCGATACCGCGGGTCTTGAGTGGCGACCACATAGGTCGTGTACCCGCCGAAGGAATGGCCTGACATGCCGATACGCTGCGTGTCGATGGCACCGAAAAACGGCGAGGCAGTGTCAGCCGTCTCGGCGAGCATGTGATCGGTGACGAAGATGATATCCGCCGGCCGTTCCATCGAGGACGCGATGATCGCCGCACCGGTGTTGCAGTTCGGGAGATCGAAGATCTGATTGCCCGGATGCGGCGGCGCGGCCACGATCAGCCCGTACGACGCCAACAACGGGGTCAGGAACGTCGACTGATACGGATAGCCGCACGAGCCGTGCGAGAACAGCAGCAACGGATAGGGGCCACCCGAGTTGTCGAGCGGCGCGTCGACGACGCCCTTCAGCCGATTGTCGATCGGACCGGACCCGGCGGCGATCGGGTACCAGACGATGGTATCGAGTACGCGCTCGGTGCCAGGCGACGCGACCGAGTCCTTGGTCAGGTGCAGCGTTCGCACGCCGACGCCGTACGGACCCGGCTGGCGCGGGTCGATGCATGTGCCGACGGTGGCGTCGACGACGTCGTTGCAGTGCGTCAGCGCGCTGCATGCGTTCTCGTCCGCGCCGCTGCACGCATCGTGTCCGCTCGGCGCCGCGCGCCGGCACGTCGCCGCCTCACCCGCCGCCGCCGGCGGGCTGCCGCACGGAACGCGATTGGTGTCGCACGTTGCACTGCGATAGATGTCGAGCGCCGTACCGACACACTCGCTGCGCAGCGTGTCGGCCGCGAAAGCGGCGCGGATCTGCATGCGCACGCAGCGCGCGTACTGGCGTCGCGCCGTCGCCACACCGGCCGGCGGGCACGGGCAGGCGGCGTCGATCGCCGCGCGCAACGTCGTCAGCACGCGCCGGTCGCCCAGCTCCGACGCGCCGGTGAGACAGGTGTCCTGCGCCGTGGCCACCGCCGCGCTCGCAAGGATGAAGAGGCCGACTGCGAATTCCCCTCGCATCCTCCACACCTAAGCTTGCGGTGCAGCTAGGGCAAGAAATTTTGGAGTGCGGCGGCGTGCCGCCGCACTCCAAAGCTGGCATCGCCAAACATTCGTTTGATAGGAAGGGTGAATGGACTTCTCGTTCTCTGAATCGGAGCTGGCGTTCGCCGCGGAAGCGCGTGCGTGGCTGGCCGCCAACGTGCCGGCCGCGTGGCGGCGCGATCATTGTTGGACGCGCGCCGACGATCCCATATGGCGCGAGATCGCGCGCGACTGGCAGCACATGCTGTACGAGGGCGGCTGGATTGCCATCTCCTGGCCGCGCGAGCATGGCGGGCGCGGGGCGACGGTCATCGAGCGCTGGCTGTTCGAGGAAGAGCTCGACCGCATCGGCGCACCCTACCCGCCCGGAGCCGCCAACGTCGACATGATCGGTCAGGCCATCCTGCGCAACGGCACGACCGCGCAACAGCACCGCTTCCTGAAGCGCCTGCTCTCCGGCGACGACTGGTGGTGTCAGGGGTTCTCCGAACCCGGTGCCGGCTCCGACCTCGGCGGCTTGCGCTGCCGCGGCGAGCGGCAGGGCGACGCGTACGTCGTCAACGGCCAGAAGGTGTGGACGAGCCATGCCGAGGTGTCCGACTGGTGCTTCCTCCTCTGCCGCACGGAGATGGATCAGCCCAAGCACAAGGGCATCAGCCTGCTGCTGGTCGACATGAAGACGCCAGGCATCACCGTCGCACCGCTCAAGCAGATGACCGGCGACGCCGAGTTCTGCGAGGTCTTCTTCGAGGACGTCCGGGTGCCGGCCGATCTCATGGTCGGTCCGCCGGGCGCGGGCTGGCAGATCGCCATGGGCATCCTGCAGCACGAGCGCGGACCGGTGTGGACGTTCACGTTTCAACGCAAGATTCGCCGCAGCTTCAACAACCTGGTGCAGCGCACGCGGTTGCATCCGGCCAGCGCGGGGCTCGACGACCCGCTGGTGCGCCAGAAGCTCGCGCAGTCGTACATCGAGGTCGAGCTGCTCAAGCTGATGGGCTACCGCAGCCTCACGCACATGCTCCGCACCGGGCATCCCGGTCCGGAGAGCTCGCTCGAGAAGGTGATCGGCAGCGAGACCGATCAACGTCTGCAGGAAGCGGCGATGGGCATCTTCGGCCCGCACGCCGTGCTGGACGACAGCGCGCTGGCGCGCGACTTCATGTATTCGCGCTCCGAAACCATCATGGGCGGCACGAGCGAGATCCAGCGCAACGTCATCGCGCAGCGCATCCTGGGACTGCCGAGATAGGCGCTGGAGGGCGGCGCGCCGTCGCCGCCGGGGTGGGGCGGATGCGCTGCCCGTCGCTGGCAAGGCGCCGACGGCGCGGCGCCCTCCAATAGATGACTCAGCCCAGCAGCGGCTTGTCGCCGCCGCTCTGCTGTTGGCGCAGCTTGTACTTCTCAACCCGCTGGGTCGGGGTTTTCGGCAGCGCGTCGCGGAATTCCCACAGCCGCGGCACCTGGAACTTCGCCAGACGTGCGCTGGCGAAGGCGCGCAGCTCGTCGGCGGTCACCGGTGCTTTGACGACGATGAATGCCTTCACTTCCTGACCGAGGACGGGATCGGGCACACCGATCACCGCCGCCTCGGCGACCGCCGGGTGCTCGCACAGCGTCTTCTCGATCAGCACCGACGACATGTTCTCGCCGCCGCGGCGGATGACGTCGCGCTTGCGGTCGACGAAGTAGAGCCAGCCGTCCTCGTCGAGGTAGCCGAGATCGCCGGTGTAGAACCAGCCGTCGCGCAGCGCCAGTGCGGTCTGCTCCGGGTCGCGAAAGTACTCCGCCATCCGATGCGGCGACTCGATGAGGATCTCGCCGACCGCGCGCGGCGGCAGCGCCGTCCCGTCGTCGTCGACGATGCGCAGCCGCACTCCCGGCACCGCCGGACCGGCCGAGCCCTTGCGCGGTGCCGCACCGAGCGGGGTCATCGTGACCACCCCGGCATCGGTGGAGCCGAAACACTCGGCGACGTCGGCGACCGCGAAACGCGCCAGGACGCGATCGCGGATCGGCGCGCTGCCGAGACCGAGGATCACGCGCAGCGGGTTGTCGCGCTCGAGCTCGGAAGGCTCCTGGGTGAGCAGGATCGCCAGGATGGTGCCGAGCGTGTACAGCACGGTGGCGCCGGTGGCGTGCACGAGCGGCCAGAACTCGGACGCGCGAAACGCCTTCGGGAAGGCAAAGGTGGCCCCGGCTTCGAGCGCCGTACACGCCGCCCCCCAGGCGTTGCCATGGAAGAGCGGCGTCACGGCCATGATCGTGTCGTCGCCGCTGATGCCGAGCAGCTCGATGAAATGCCGCGCCGCCGCGCCGGTGCTGTGGTGGCGGAACAGCACGCCCTTCGGTTTGCCGGTCGTCCCCGACGTGTACAGTAAGGTCGAGGCATGGCCGGGTTCGATGCTGACGCCTGGCCTGCTCTCGGGGCTGGCAGCCAGCAGCGCATCGAGGGCGACGTCGGCGGCCGCGCTGCCGAACGCGGCGAGGGTCGTCGTACCGGCCACCGCCCGCATGCTCTCGAGATTCGCGGCATCCGTCACGACCACGCGCGGCGCTGCGTGTCCGAGGATGTACGCGAGCTCGTTGGCACCCAACGCCGCGTTGACGGGATGCAGCACCGCCCCGGCCTTCAGCACGCCGAAGGCAGTGACGAGATACTCGACCGAATTGCCGAGCGCGAGCGTGACGCGATCGCCCGTCCCCACCCCGAGCGAGCGCAGCGCATGCGCGGCGCGATTCGAAAGGCGATCGAACTCGCCGTACGACACCGCGCGGCCATCATGCTGAAGAAACGGATGGTCGGCGCGCCGCGCGACGCGATCGGCAAGGACGTCAGTGATGATCATGGAGAAAGAGGGAGAGGACGCACGAACACATCACGACCAACGGTCTGGCCTCTGTGAACCTCCGTGTTCCTCTGTGCTGTAACACGTCACGCCAGCGTCCCGCCGTCGCACACCAGTACTGCCCCATTGATCATGCGCGCCTCGTCGCTGGCGAGATAGGCGATGGAGGTCGCCATGTCGTCCGGCTTCCACAGCTTGCCGGGCTTCGGCGGCGAGTAGTAGGCGATGAGCTGCTGCTCGAAATCCTCGCGCGGAATGAAGTGGCTGATCAGCTCGGTCTGGATGCCCGCCGGTGCGATGCAGTTGGCGCGCAGGCCGCGCGTGGCGAACTCCAGCGCCAGCGAGCGCGTGAAGTTGATCATGCCGGCCTTGGCCGCACAGTAGGCGCTGCAGTAGGCCTGACCGCGCAAACCGGCGATCGACGCCACGTTGACGATGTTCGCGCCGCGGTGCTGCAGCAGGTGCGGGAGTGCCGCCTTGGTGGTGTGAAAGACCCCGGTCAGATTCACGGCCAGCGTGCGCTGCCATTCGCTCTCATCGATCTCTTCGAAACGTGCCGCACGGCCGACGCCGGCCACGTTCACCAGCACGTGCATGCCGCCGAACGATTCGACCATATACTCGATCGATCCCTGCACCGATTCGAAATCGCTCACGTCGCACACGCCGCCGAGCACCGCCCCGCCATTGGCGCGCAACGCATTGACCGTCTCGACGACGCCGTCGCCGTTGAGGTCGACGGCGAAGACCTTCGCCCCTTCGCGGGCGAACAGCGTTGCCGCCGCCCGCCCCAACCCCGACGCCGCGCCGGTGATGTACACCGCGCGGCCGCTGAATCGCTCTTGGCTCATGGATCGATGACTGTAGTGGGTCTCGCAGACGATGACAAAGGACCGTTTGGGCTTCAACACAACGACACCAAGACACAAAGACCTGACGAAGCTGTTTTCTTGGTGTCTTGGTGTCTTTGTGCTGAACGTCGTGATGCCGCGAGCGTTCGGTTCTCTTTGCGACGGACTTGTGGTTTGAATCTCGACCAAGATGCCCACACCGCTCAACACCCTGCGCATGCTCGATCTGTCCCGGCAGTTGCCGGGACCGTTCTGCTCCACGCTGTTGGCCGACCTCGGTATGGACGTGCTGGTCGTCACCAGTCCGACCGACCCGTTCGGCCTCGGCATTCCGTTCATGGCGCGCAACAAGCGCAGCATGACACTGAATCTGAAGCAGGCGGCGGGGCGCGAGATCTTCTTTCGCCTGGTCGCCGACGCCGACGTGTTGTTGGAGGGCTTCCGGCCCGGCGTCGCCGCGCGCCTGGGCATCGACTACGAGACGCTGCGCGAGCGCAACCCGCGCCTGATCTACTGTGCGATCACCGGCTACGGGCAGGACGGGCCGTATCGCAATCGCGTCGGCCACGACGTCAACTATCTCGGCTTCGCCGGTGTGCTGGACTTCATCGGCGAGGCCGATCGTCCGCCCATCATTCCCGGCGTGCAGATTGCCGACATCGGCGCCGGATCGCTGATGGCGGCGCTCGGCATCCTGAGCGCCGTCATCGCACGAGAGCAGACGGGGCGCGGCCAGTTCGTCGACGTCGCCATGCTCGATGGGGCGGTGGCCTGGAACTGCTATCAGGTGCTGCTCCACCTTCTCGGCCAGGATCCCCAGCGCGGCAAGACGCAGCTCACCGGCCGCTACCCCTGCTACACGGTGTACGAGACGCGCGACGGCCGCTACGTCACGGTCGGCGCATACGAGCCGCATTTCTGGGCCGTGCTCTGCCGCCACTTCGGGCGCGAGGACTTCGTCGAAAAGCAGTGGGACGAGAGCGCCCGCGAGGAGATGCTGACCTTCTTCCGCACCGCCTTCCGCCAGAAGACGCTGGCCGAATGGATGGCGGAGTTGGGCGAAGCCGAGATCTGCTTCGGACCGGTGAATGCGGTCGCGGACATGTTCGACGACCCGCAGGTCCGCCATCGCCGCATGGTGATCGGGAACGGCGCGAACCAAACGCTCGGCAGCCCGATCAAGCTGTCGGAAACCCCCGCCTCGATCCGCACGCCGCCGCCGACCTTCGGCCAGGATACCGAACGCGTGCTGCGCGCGCTCGGCTTCGCGGACAGCGAGATCGACCGACTCCGCGCCGACGGCGTCGTGTAGGGGCGAGTCGAGAGTTGGGCGAGTCGACAGTCAACAGTTGAGAGTCGAGAGTTCAGACGTGCTGAACTGTGAACTCTCAACTGTCAACTGTCGACCTGCTCTCCACGCTCAGCTCGCCTTTGCAAACTCCGGAATGACATGTTCCCCGAACAGCTCGATCGAGCGCATCACCTTGTCGGGCGGAATATCGTGCGGCTGCATCAGGCAGAGGATCTGGTCGCAGCCGGCGTCGAAGTACTTGCGCGCTTTCTCGACGCAGCGGGCCGGATCGCCGACGATCACCGCGTCCATCTCGTCGAGCATGTCGTAGCTCACGCCTTCGAGGTTCATGTCCTTGAGCGCGCGCAGGTAGTCGTAGGTGCCCAGCTCGCGCCCCTCCTGCCACGCGGCCACGCTGCTGATCAGCTCGATGCTGCGGCGGAAGTACCACAGCACCGAGTTTTCAGCATTGCGGCGCGCTTCGGCGTTGGTCTCGGCGCAGTGCACCATGGTGAAGGTCGCGGCGCGCGGGTTCACGAACTTGCCGATCGGCTTGGCCTGCGCGAGTCCGTCTTTGTAGAGGCCGATGCGGAACGCGAGCTCCGACGGCGGCACGCCGATGGTGAAGGACAGCAGGCCGAGCCCGGCGCGGCCGGCCACCTCGTGACCGGCAGGGCTGCTGGTCGCCATCCACAGCGGTGGATGCGGCTGCTGGATCGGCTTCGGGTGGACGCGGCGGGGCGGGATCTTGAAGTAGCGCCCCTGCCATTCGAAGACGTCGCTCGTCCACGCGCCCACCACGAGCTCGAGCGCTTCCTGCCAGAGGTCGCGCGTTGCCAACGGGTCGATGCCGAAGCCCTCCAGCTCGTCGCGCGTCGCCGAGCGGCCGGTGCCGAACTCGAGGCGGCCGTCGCAGAGAATGTCGAGGGCGCCGGCCATCTCCGCCACGCGCACGGGGTGATTGTATGGAAACGGCAGCAGTCGCACCCCGTGCCCGATCTTGATGCGCTTGGTGCGCGCCGCGACCGCGCCGTACAGCACCTCCGGCGCCGAGCAGTGGGAGAATTCGCTGAGAAAGTGGTGCTCGACCGTCCAGAAATGCGAGAAGCCCACCTCCTCGCCGCGCACCACCTGGGCGAGGACATCGTGGTATGCGTCGTACTCGCTGCGCGCGTGCCACGGCCGCGGCACGGGAATCTCGTAGAAGAGCCCAAACTCCGGCATCGAACCTCCTCAAACCAAACGCGCGTTTGGTAACAGGTTGATCGCCGCAAACGCAACCTTTGGAGTGCTTTGGAGTGCGGCAGCTTGCTGCCGCTTTGGGGTGGGTTGGGCGGAGGTGGTTCGACGCCGAGATTCACCTCCGTTCCCCTCCCACCCCAAAGCGGTGGCAAGCCACCGCACTCCAAAGCGGCAGCAAGCTGCCGCGCTCCACAATCAGAGGAATGACGTGAGGACGTCCGCGACGACGTCGGCGCCGTCGATGCGGACCGTCACATCTCGCCGACCGCGGGCGAAGACCGCGTCGAGTGCGTCCGACCAGCGTCCGGCGTTGAGGTCTTCCTGGCTGATGAACGCGTTCGCGAGGTGCGCTTCAATGCCCGCCAAGAGGCAGTCGTACTCCGCGAACCGGCCGCGCGCGGTGTAGACCATGGGTGTGCCGTTCGCGATGCATTCGGCGACGATCCCGTAACCGGGCTTGGTCATGACCGCATCCACAGCGCCCACCAGATCCTCGTAGCGGATCGCCGCCGCCGTCATCTCGGGGTGGGTGATGACGCGGCAATTACCCGGCAAACGCTCACCCATTGCGGCGCCGCCAGTCATGAGGAACCTCACGCCGGGCAACCGCGGCACGTTGCGCAGCGCGAGCCCGAGGCCTCCGAATGACAGCAGCACCAGCCGCTGATCGCGCGGCAGGTCGAGCCGGTCGCGTACCGCCCGCGGCCCGACCGCCGCGCGACGCGCGACCAGCGGCACGTCGCGGATGTGGGGGAATGCACTCAGGTCGCCGTGCAATGGCAGTCGCAGCATCAGCGTGGCGCGGCCGTACGACGTCCGCAGCCGATCAACCAATGGCGCAAAGGCGGGCAACACCTCCGCATAGTCGGCATAGATCCAGTCCCATGAGAAGTTCGTCATCGCCACGCCGGGCACACCGAGTCGGTCGGCGATGTCGAAGGCGAGCGCGGGGATGTCAGCGAGAACGAGCCTCGGACGATCGGCCGCCAGCGCCGCCACCTCGGCCTCGATGAGCCGCTCGGCATCCGCATCGAGCGCCGCGTAGGCGCGCTGCGTCGTCTGCAGATCGGGCGACAAGGAATCCGCCTGTACGACGCCGACGTCCAGCCGCACATCGGCATGCGCGACCTGCGCTCCGAGATTGAAATCGAAGAACCATCGCGCCAGGGGCGAGCGAATCGCACACTCGATCTCGGGACGACGCGTGCGCAGCGCGCGCACTACCTCGCACACACGTGCCGCATGGCCGAAGCCGTGGCCGGAAACGTAGGCGAGGATCATGTGGCAGCGTATGGCGTAAGACCTATGGCGTAGCGCTCATCGCGATTGAGCAATCTGCCGATGGTCGGTCAGCCCAATCCAACGGCCGATAAGCCATACGCCATGGCCATACGCGAGTCGCAAACGCGGGCCTATGCCCATGTCACGACGATTTTTCCGGTCGAGCGCCGGCTCTCGAGCAGCGCGTGTGCGGCGGCGAGCTGCTCGGCGGGAAAACGGCCACCGACGATGGCGCGCAGCTCGCCGCTGAGAGCCAGCTCGACCACCGCCCGCAGACAACGCTGCAGCACCAGCGGGCGGGCGTCGGCGATGCGCAGCATGTTGACCCCGATGAAGGCGCGCGAACGCATCATCAGCAAGACCGGATGCGGCAGGCCGAACGACACGAGAAACCGCAATGAGCGGAGCGGCTGCAGTGCGCCCGGCGTGTGGTCTGCGGCCCCGAAGCACACCATGCGGCCACCTGCGCCGAGCAGGGTCATGCCCGTGCGCGTCGTCTTGCCGCCGATCGAATCGAAGATGACGTCGAGCCCTTCCCCGCCCCGCAGGCGGCGGACTTCCGCGGCGAAGTCGGCGCTGCGGTAGTTGATCGGGTGATCGACGCCGAGGTCGCGCAGCACCGCGAGCTTGTCCTCGGCGCCGGCGGTGCCGTACACGACGCAGCCGCGCCGCTTGCAGAGCTGCACGAGCAGCGTGCCGACGCCGCCGGCGGCGGCATGCACCAGCACGTGGTCGCCGGGCTGCAGCCGCACCATCTCCTCGGCCATGTAGTACGCCGTGCAGCCCTGCGTCGGCAGCGCGGCGGCCACGCCGACGTCGAGATGGTCGGGAATCGGCGCCACGGCACGCGCGTCGGTGACGGCCTGCGTAGCGTAGCCGCCGAAGCGGGTGAGCGCGGTGACGCGCTGACCGACGGCGCACGTATCGACCCCGGCACCCAGCGCGTCGACGCGGCCGACCACTTCGTAGCCGATCACCGACGGCATCGGCGGCGCGTCCTGATACAGCCCCTGGCGGGCGGACACGTCGGCGTAGTTGAGCCCGAAGCCCTCGACCGCCACGCGCACCTGACCGGGCCC
>Ga0066388_100002148_pt1 | contig 11820 bp, 12 predicted proteins | sample PanSoiMetaGPlot6_FD_64539 | JGI IMG/M metagenome (GOLD analysis project Ga0066388, IMG submission 64539) | Tropical forest soil microbial communities from Panama analyzed to predict greenhouse gas emissions - Panama Soil - Plot 6 (Hybrid Assembly) | ecosystem: Environmental > Terrestrial >... | reverse complement strand
CGCACGCGCCGATTGCCACCTCGCTCAGGAGCCAGTTCGGCCACCGTGTCCACTTTGGATACCAGTCGCGAGAGCACTGGGCGAGGTCCTTCCCGGTCACGACTCCCAAGCGAGCTGAGATGACTTGCATGAAGATCGCCATCAGGCTGGCGAGGCCAACTACCCAAAGAAGTCCATACCTAAACTGTGCACCACCTTGTAGATCTGTGCCCCAATTGCCCGGATCCATGTACCCGACGCTGACGAGAATTGCCGGTCCGACAAATGCCCTCCATTGCTTCCAGAAACCTGCGTCGTGGGGAGGCACCTCAATGGTACTGTGCACCCCTTCGAGTGACGGATGATTGTCGTGAACCGCAACCCCGCGATCTACCGCACGGTCATGCATATTGAATTCCGTCGCTCATATGGCCGCTTCTTCCACTCATCGATCGCGCTCCGCAAGATGGAAGAGTCCAGCGAATGAGGCGGGAGCTAGCACAACGTCAGAATTCTAGAGCCCGAGAATACATTGTCGTCCCACTGGAGCTCGAAGCCTGGCGCTTCCACGTTGACCGAGGAATTGCCCGATTTTGGCTGGGGAAGTTGAAGCGGCCTACGACGTCGGTTGCTGCATTCGTGTCCATCCCGGTCTCACGATTGGTGATGGTCATTGTGACTCCGGCCAACACGGCGCTTGTTGCGTTCGCTACCTGACCAAACGATCGCGCTTGGGGTAACAGGCTTTACCGCGAGGAGACTCTTGCCGCTCCAAACACGCTAATCAGAATACACTACATTATGTTAATTATGATAAACAATCAGGAAATTATGATTTTGACACCCAGATCCTCTCAGCAGCTGGGTTGCCGAGGCGGATCTCGTGTTTGCCCACGGTGAGGGAAACTGTGCCGTCGTAGTTTACGGCTTCGATCGCCAGACGGGTGCCTGGACGGATGCCCTCTTTCTCAAAGAACTCCAGTAACTTACGGTCGCGCTCATAGACGCTCACGACTGTGTATTTCGTACCAGCGGCTGCCTCGCTCAGCAAGATCATGCCCCGCTTTCGTCGTTCTGCAGGACTCCGAAGAGCCAGACCGTTGCCGTGAGGACAAATATCCTTCTCTCCCATGTGCTCCACGAGCTTTTCCTCGAAAGCCGGCGAAACCGCGTGCTCCAACCTCTCCGCCTCCTCATGTACCTCATACCACGCCATTCCGAAGACCTCAGAAAGCATGCGTTCGATCAGATGGTGGCGAAAAATCGTTCGTTCTGCGATCTGGCGTCCCTGGGTCGTCAGCTGGATGTGCCCATCTGTTTTGACCGTGACCAGCCCATCCTTCTTAAGCCGTTTGAGAGCGAACGTGACAGCGGGTCTAGTCACAGATAGCCAATGAGATAGGGTCGCGGCGATGACTGTCTGGCCTTCGCTCTGGGCCTCGGCAATGGCCTTCAGATAGTTTTCTTTGGAGATAGTAATCATGTAGTTGTTAAGCGCGCTGTCGGATTAAGCAAGTATCAGATTACCAGAGGAGTGCGTTTGCCCTTGCGCGACCAGATGCAAAGTGCGGGCTCAATCAACGGGGGTGCCTTGGCGCACGGATAAGAACGTGCCCAAACGGCGGTCGTGCTACGCTGAGGTTCTCACAAGAGGGCAGGTAGGCCAATGGAAAGGAAGCAGGTAACGACCGCTCTCTTTTTATTAGTTCTGGCGGCGATCGCGCTCTACTTCTGTTTCTTGATCATCAGACCCTTTCTCAGCCCGATCTTCCTGGCTGTCATGCTCGCGATCGTTTTCTACCCCATTCACACACGCATCCACGTACACATTCGAAAGCCGAATGCTGCGGCACTGGTTTCTACGGTTCTAGTTATCCTTGCTTTCGTCGCGCCGGTCGTCGGACTGGGAATCATCATGAGCCGGGAGACGGGCGCGCTGTACCAATTGCTGAGCGAGCGGAGCGCAGAACAGGGCGGTTGGAACCCATACGTGATGCATGCGACGGAGCGTCTGTTCAGCTGGACGGGACATTACGTAGATCTGTCCCATCTGGATTTGCGAGGTACGGCTTTGCGTTGGCTGCAGCAGGTCAGCCGGTATTTGTTTTCCTGGGGAGCACAAGTTGTCGGCAACTTCGTTTCTTTCATCGCCACCGCAGTGATTGCATTTGTCACGTTGTTTTTTCTTTTTCGCGAAGGCGCAACGACGAAGGAACGTGTAGCGGAGGTCGTGCCTCTAACGCGTGGCCAGGTGGATCGGCTGTTTACCGGAATCAGCAACTCAATCGTCGCTAACGTGTATGGCGTGCTGGCGGTTGGTGCTGCACAAGGGGCCCTTACGGCTCTGGGTTTCTGGATACTAGGGTCGCCTTCGCCCATCCTGTGGGGTATGGTCACGGCGTTGTTTTCACTAGTTCCAATAGTCGGATCTTCGGCTGTCTGGTTGCCTGCCGCGATCATTTTTGCCGTCAGTGGACATTGGATAAAAGCTCTGATTTTACTGGTCTGGGGCGCCGGAGTCGTGGCGCAGGCTGACAATGTGATCCGGCCGTACGTAATCAGTCAACGAGCAAGCCTGAGCACCTTGGCAGTATTCTTCGCCCTGCTGGGTGGCGTAAAGGCGTTCGGCGTCATGGGATTGTTCATTGGTCCAGTTGCCCTGTCATTCACGCTTGTGGTATTGCAGATGCTGCGGGAAACAGTTCTCGATCACTCCGCCGGTTGAGGGCACGGAATGCCGCATCACTGTCGGAAATCCGAGAACGGGCGCATCCCGGTCAAGACCTATCGAGAAATCCTCCATCAATACCTCTATCACCCGGAATGCAAGTTTGCCGGACCCGACGGGCTTCCATGTGATCCGTGGACGCGCGGCATATTGCAGCGCCGTCACATCATTGCCGGGGATTTCAAATATTGCGGGAAGGAAGTGAAACGAAAGTTGGAACAGGGTCCGGTAGATCACGAAACGAACTTCAAGGCCAAGGTGTATTCAAATGGGCGCCAAAACGGCAGGTTATGACACAAACCGTGACACAAACTCCCGCCCGGTAAGCGCTCGTCCTGTCTAAACTGTTGAGGGATTTGGTGGACCTGGTCGGGATCGAACCGACGACCTCTTCCATGCCATGGAAGCGCGCTCCCAGCTGCGCCACAGGCCCACTTGTGGGGACACTACCGGTCTGCTGCGGATGACCTTATTTATTCTCGCCGACTGCGCCTGGATAGTCAACGCGGCTGGCGACTTCTAGAACATCAACCACCAAGTTCACGAAGGAACACGAAGGAATCTTCGGATCAAATAGTTTCTGCCGTTTCTTCCACAGGCGTTTTCTGTCATAATTGATCGTGCACGCCACCTGCACAAATTTCCAAAGACAATTTAAAGCGAGGAAGAGATGCCAGCGAAGTACATCTTTGTGACGGGCGGAGTCGTGTCTTCACTCGGCAAGGGCTTGGCCGCGGCTTCGATCGGATGCCTGCTCGAGAGCCGCGGAATCAAAGTGAACCTGATGAAGTTCGACCCCTATCTGAACGTCGATCCGGGGACGATGTCGCCTTTTCAGCACGGGGAGGTCTTTGTCACCGACGACGGTGCGGAGACCGATCTCGACCTCGGTCACTACGAGCGCTTCACGCACTCCAAACTTTCTCGCGACAATAACTGGACGACCGGACGGCTGTACGAACAAATCATCGCCAAGGAGCGGCGCGGCGATTATCTCGGCAAGACGGTGCAGGTAATTCCGCACGTCACCAACGAAATCAAGGCCGCGATGAAAAAGGTCGCACAGGAAGTTGATGTTGCGATTGTCGAGATCGGCGGCACCGTTGGCGACATCGAGTCGCTGCCGTTTATGGAAGCGATCCGGCAAATGCGGCAGGAATTGGGCCGTGAGCACACCTTATTTGTGCACGTAACACTGGTGCCGTTTATTGCGGCGGCGCAGGAGTTGAAAACTAAGCCGACGCAACACTCGGTGAAGGAGTTGCTGAGCATCGGAATTCAGCCGGACATTCTGCTGTGCCGCACCGATCGTTTTCTCGCTAAAGAGATGAAGTCGAAGATCGCACTCTTCTGCAACGTACCGGAAGAGGCCGTGATCACGGCTAAGGACGTGGCTTCGGTGTATGAAGTACCGCTGGTGTTCGCGAATGAGAATGTGGATACGCTCGTTCTGAAGTATTTGCATATCGATGCGAAACCGCGCGAGCTATCGAAGTGGGAAGACATTGTCCATCGCGTGTACAACCCGAAGGATACGGTCACGATCGGGATTGTCGGCAAGTACGTGGAGTACGAGGATTCTTATAAGTCGTTGAAAGAGGCGCTGGTGCACGGGTCGTTGGCGCACAACCTCAAGCTGCAACTGAACTGGATTGAGGCGGAAGGGCTCGAAGGCGCGGACGAAAAGAGTGTCGAGTCTCAACTCGAAGGCTATGACGGGATCCTGGTGCCTGGTGGATTCGGTAAGCGCGGCATTGAAGGAATGCTGATCGCGATCCGCTATGCACGTGAGAAAAAAGTGCCATACTTCGGCATTTGCCTGGGGATGCAGACGGCATGCATTGAGTTTGCGCGAAATGTCGTCGGGTTGGGTGAGGCGAATTCCAGCGAGTTCGATCCGGCGACGCCGCATCGCGTGATCTACAAACTGCGCGAGTTGCGTGGTGTCGAAGAGTTAGGCGGAACGATGCGACTGGGTGCTTGGACTTGCCGGATCGAGCCGAATACGTTGGCCGCAAAAATCTACGGCGTCCTCGAGATCAGCGAGCGCCATCGGCACCGCTATGAGTTCAATCGCGAATACGAAGAGCCGATGACGGCCGCTGGTATGCGCATTTCCGGTTCAACACCCGATGGGACTTACGTGGAGATGGTGGAATTGCCGGACCATCCTCACTTTATTGGGTGCCAATTCCATCCGGAGTTCAAATCAAAGCCGCTCGAGCCGCATCCGCTGTTCAAGACATTTGTTGGCGCGGCGTATGAGTACGGGCAGAAGCGTAAGTCGGAAAAAGAGACAGCAGCCGTAGAGATGTTTCATCGTCCAGAAAAAGTCAGAGTCTGATCGATCAATGCGATGACGACCGTCGAGATTCGAACTATCTCAGGAAGTTCCTTAGCCGTCGGTTCGTCTGGGCCGCGAACCGTTACCATTGACCGTACAAAAGAAAGCGGTGGCCTAGGGCTCGGCTTCAGTGGCGGAGAGTTACTTTTGCTCGCAATTGGCGGCTGTTACAGCAACGACGTTTTTCGCGAGGCGGCAAAACGTAACATCTCAGTCGCGAGCGTTGCGGTTCAGGTGCATGCTGAGTGGGCGGGTGATCCGGTCCGAGCACAAAACGTCTCTTTCGATGTCTCGGTAGAAGCGGACGCCTCGGAAGCAGAAATTAATGAATTGATTCAGCACACCGATCGGGTCGCAGAGATCCCAAACTCGCTCCGGCTCGGGACTGAAGTGAAACTTGGCGAGATCAAGGCGATCGCACGTCGATGAGCGTTTCTTTTCAAGTCGGGGATATCCACATCGGATCGGGAGATCTCTTTCTGATCGCAGGTCCGTGCGTGATTGAGAGCGAGGAGCATGCGATCCGGATGGCGGAGATCATCAAGGGTGTAGCGCGATCCCTCGGATTTCCCTTCATCTTCAAGGCGAGTTACGACAAGGCGAATCGAACATCGATTCGCAGCTTTCGCGGTCCAGGATTGAAAGAAGGGCTGCGCATTCTGAAGAAGATCAAAGATCAGTTGAATCTTCCCGTGCTTACCGACGTGCACAAGACTTCAGATGTAAGCAAAGTTGCCGAGGTCGTCGACATCTTGCAGATCCCGGCCTTTCTGAGTCGACAGACCGACCTTGTTGTGGCGGCGGCGCTGAGTGGGCGAGTGGTCAATATCAAGAAAGGACAATTCGTCGCGCCCTGGGACATGCGGCATGCCGTGGAAAAATGCCGTCAGGCGGGGAACTCGCAGGTATTCGTGACGGAGCGTGGGGCAAGCTTTGGGTACAACAATCTCGTCGTCGATATGCGATCGCTTGCGATCATGCGGAAGTTTGCGCCCGTGGTGTTCGATGCGACGCATTCGGTGCAATTGCCCTCGTCGCAGGCCGATGAAAATGGTCCTGCTGTGAGCGGGGGGCAGCCGGAGTTTATTCCTCTGTTAGCGCGCGCGGCGGTCGCGGCAGGCGTCGATGGCGTGTTCATGGAAGTGCATGACAATCCGAAAGAAGCGAAGTCGGACGGGGCGAATGCGCTGGAGTCGACGAAGCTGCGCGGAGTGCTGAAGGAATTGCTCGCCGTAAAGAAGGCGCTAGCCGAGGCACACACAACCCCATAGAACTCCGCGCCAAGCCTCAACGAGTGTAAAGGCAGCCAACACCCCAAAAGCATCTAGAGAAGATTACCCGTCTCCTCGGTACGTCCGTCACTCTAGGCACAAAACTGGCATACCATAATTTTTGGCAGCCGCTACAGTCACCTTCCGAGCCTGTTCTGAACGGTGGCTGCATAGGATGATGGCATCATGTCGTGCCCCGAATCGAGGACTTTGAGTGGAATGGCTGTTAGCGTCAGCCATCAAGCTCCCACGCCGCCTCAGGGGGCGCCTACTCGGGCAGTTTATGACCGTCGGTTCGAAGCAGATCCTGAGGGTGGCCTTTCCCTTCCCTGAGCGAGGCTAGGCACCAAGAATGTGGCACTTCGTTCTCAAGATCTGGTTTCGGTTGCCAATCGCAATGGACATCATCCCACCGCGGCTGGCTGAAGTCCCGAGGGCTGTAATAGAGCCTTGCATTCTTCCGGCTTTCGGAGTAGCCAGCTCCCTCCTCTTTCAGCAAATCGAGAGCTTGCGATCTGGAGTCACGTATCGCGTTAACCATTCCCTCAGTAGACTGATCACCTCTTCATCGTCCAGTGTGCCACCCCAAGACCCAATAGTGCCTAGCAGCTTGAGCAGTTCGCGATCGGCGCCGAGAAGCTCGAATGCCCGATAGATCTCTGACCGGGTTTGTTGTTCGATTGTCAGATGTTCCATGCGGACACCACGAGGGGTGGGAATGCATCCTAACCTGCTAATGCTGGGCTCCATACCGCGATGGAGGAGAACCGGTTGAGTCGTTGCGACTAAGAACCGGTCACGAAGACTGCTTTTGGCCTTCCACCCCGTCCTAGCTAGAAACTAATCCCCTTCCAGTTCGACGTTCAAGGTAATCGTTCGATTAATCAAACGAGTCCTGTGTGGGAGGTTTGGTTTAGAGATATGTTCTGTGCTGAGACAATCACGTGATTATTGTGCTCAGGCTCGTGAGCCTTTTTGTCTGCGTCTTCGGTCTGGAGTGGGCGCTTAGGTGGATTTGGTCGAAACGTAAACGACACTGAAATGAGATCATCGCCAAAAAACAGCCACGCGGAGTGGTTGTGGTAAACCGAGGTTAAAAGTATTCGCCCTTCCCCCGGGGGGTCCATGATTCACGAATTGTTGTGTGCTATTTGTTTCCAGCCGATAGATCTCAAAAAATCCAAAACCGATGAAGATGGACACGCTGTCCATGAAGATTGCCACGCCTTGAAGATGGCATCTCTAAATCAACCGAAGAAACCGCATCGCATTTCGATGTTCGGCACCGGCAAGAAGCCGCACTGACAGATGGTGTAATCCAGACCAGACGGAGAGTCCCGGTTTTTCTCCCAGGCAAAATGCTCACTCCAGCACGAAGATCTTCTTCTTTGCGCACATCTCTTTCAGGATTTTCGGCCACACCGTCACGCTGACTTCTCCCAAGTGTGCCTTTCGCAGAAGCAGCATCAGAGTGCGCGATTGTCCGATCCCTCCGCCGATCGAGAGCGGCAGCACGTTGTTTACGATTCCCTGGTGATATGGGAACTTTAGGTTGTCGAGAAGATTCGACATCTCGAGTTGCTTACACAACGTTTCGGCGTTGACGCGGATGCCCATCGAGCTCAGTTCGTGACGGCGCCGGGTGACGTGATTCCAGACCAGGATGTCGCCGTTCAAACCGTGCGTCTCTTTGTTTGTCTCCTCGTTTGTGTCGGTGATCCAGTCATCGTAGTCGGCGGCGCGCATCTCGTGCGGGTAGCCGTCTTTCAGCGGCCATCCGATACCAATGATGAAGACTGCAGGATACTTCTGCAGAATCGCCGTCTCGCGCTGCTTCCGAGGCAGATTGGGATACATGGCGAGAATTTCTTCGGCGTGGAGAAATATCAGCTCTTCCGGCAGGTTGGGATAGCGCGAATCGCGCAGGGCGGGGAACATTTCCTCAGCGAATTTCTCAGCGCCGACCAGAACCTTCCAGATCTTTTGCACGATTGACTTGAGAAATTCGACATTGCGCTGCTCGGTGGTGATCACGCGCTCCCAGTCCCACTGGTCGACGTAGGCCGAGTGGTCGTGATCGAGGAAGTAATCTTTGCGGACGGCACGCATGTCAGTACAAATGCCTTCTCCCGGGCGGCAATCGAACTGTTTGAGTGCAACTCTTTTCCACTTGGTAGCAGCCTGAACTACCTGGGCATCGATCGGGTTCTTGTTCCGATCGTTCGAAATGTGGAACTGAATGGGGGTGCGCGACCCGTCGCGATCGAGCATGTCGTTGACGCCGCTCTCGACGTCGACGATCAACGGAACCTGAACCATCTGCAGTCCAAGTTCTTTGCATAGGTTGTCTTCGATATAGCGGCGAAGATGGAAGATCGCCTTTTGCGTTTCCCGTCGAGTCAGGAGAGAGGTGTAGTCCTGCGGCAGAATCTTTTCGAGATCGGCATAGTTGCCAATGCCGGGGCCGGCCAAATCGGCCTTCTTGTTGGCCTCGTTGTCGCTCTCGGCCCGACGAGGCCGGGTGGCTCCTCCAAGGGTTTTACTCATGGTGTTGGGTTGCGCATCCGATTTGGTTGGGCTCATAGACGCTCCTTAATGTAGGCATAGCGGGGCAGTCCGCTGTCGTAAGTACTACTCCGTCTTTTATTGGACGGCGGACGTCGACTACAAACTGTGCTTGTCGTCACAATCCGGTGTGTGGAGCAACACCCCAGAACTAGCCGCGCGCCTCTGTGCCCTCTGTGGTGTTATCGCTCCAAGCTACTAGCAGCCTTCCGCAAGGCCATAAAGCTCTGTGTTAGATTTGAAATTTCTTGGCATGAGGCATATCGCAAACTGGGCGTTGAGTGTTGCTGCGCGGCGGGGTGTAAGCTACGCCGACGTAAGGGTTATCGCGCAACGCGGCCGCGCGCTAAGTACTAAGAACGGAAAAGTTGGCAACGCATCGGATGCCGAATCGGTGGGAATGAATGTCCGCGTGATCGCTGACGGAGCGTGGGGATTCGCGGCGTCGGCGGAGTTGGGACGCGGAGCCGTGGAAGCGACCGCAGCAAAGGCGGTTGAGATTGCCCGAGCCTCGGCGCGGGTCAAAAAAGAAAACATCCGCCTGGCGCCCGAAAAACCTGTTGTCGCCGAGTGGAATACTCCGTTTCGAATCGATCCTTTCACAACTTCGGTCGAGCAAAACATCGAGTTGCTTCTGAAGATTGACGCGGAGTTACGGTCCATTGTGGGAATCACACTGGCGGAAACGAACCTGAACTTCAACCGCGAAGAGCAGTGGTTTGTATCGTCAGAAGGCTCGGATATCCACCAGACGAAGCTTTCGACTGGCGCAGGCTACGCCGCGTATGCGTTCGCAGGCAATGAGATTCAGAAGCGATCCTATCCGAATTCTTTTGGCGGGCAGTGGCAGAACAAAGGATATGAACTGGTCGAGGAATTGAAGTTAGTCGAGAACGCTCGGCAGATCGCCGAAGAAGCGGTGGCGCTGCACAAGGCGGATCAGTGTCCCGAAGGAACGTTCGACATTATTCTCGACAGTTCGCAACTGGGATTGCAGATCCATGAGTCGGTGGGGCATCCGATTGAACTGGACCGCGTGCTGGGAATGGAAGCGAATTTTGCGGGAACCTCGTTTCTTACGCTCGATAAGCTGCGCAAGCTGCGTTATGGGAGTGATCTGGTCAATGTAGTTGCTGATGCCCGGCAGGAGCACGGACCCGGACTTGGGACTTTTGGATTCGATGACGAAGGCGTGGCCGCGCAGTGCACGCCGATTATTACGAATGGTTTGTTCACCGGGTATCTGAGTTCACGCGAGACGGCGCACACCATCGGCGAGAGCCGCTCCGGTGGAACGTTGCGCGCCGAAGGATGGAACCGGCTGCCGATGATCCGCATGACGAATATCAGCATCCTGCCTGGTGAGAAGCCGCTCACGCTCGAACAACTGATCGCCGGTACTGATCATGGGATTCTGATGCAGACGAATCGTTCGTGGTCGATCGACGACAAACGATACAACTTCCAATTTGGTTGCGAAATTGGATGGGAAATCAGGAACGGCAAGCGCGTGAGGACGCTGAAGAATTCATCGTATTCAGGCATCACGACCGAATTCTGGAACTCGATGGATGCGATTTGCTCGCGCGAAGAGTGGACACTGTGGGGCACTCCAAATTGCGGAAAGGGACAGCCGCAACAAGTGATGGGCACGGGCCACGGAGCGGCGCCGGCGAGATTTCGGGGTGTCAGAGTGGGAAGTGCCTTTCGAAATTTGTAACAGTCATCACTGCAGATACGCTCTTCAGCAGATAGCATTTGGCATTTAGCAGTTGGCATTTGGCCGAGACTCAGAGGTGTCGAATGAAGGACTTTAGGGATTTGCGAGTGTGGGAAGAATCTCACAAATTGACGCTTGAGATTTACAAGGTCACCGCGGACTTTCCGAAGTGCGAGCTTTATGGGTTAACGAGCCAAATTCGTCGATGCAGCGCATCGATTGGGGCGAACATAGCAGAAGGCTGCGGAAAACGTGGGAACAATGAGTTCCAGCGCTACTTGCAGATTGCGTCCGGATCTGCCAGCGAACTGGACTACCATCTCCTTTTGTCACGCGACCTTGGGTTGCTGGAAGAACCTCAATACCGGAATATCGAGAAGAGCCTGACCATGGTTCGGAAGATGATGACATCGCTCCTCCAGAAAATCGAGTCGGAACGGTTGTTGGCCAAATGCTAAGTGCCAATTGCCAAATGCTTACTCCCGACCAAGCCTCGGACATCTCCAATCGCATCCGCAAGCTCTCAACTGCGGACGAGGTCGAAGTCCACTTTTCCGGCGGACAGTTCGCGCTGATGCGATTCGCAAATAACACGATCCATCAAAATGTAGAGGAAGAGAACCATGTTGTTTCGGTGCGGACCGTCTTTGGCGGCCGGACTGCGCGGGCGTCGACCAACCGGCTGGATGATGAAAGCCTGCGGCAGGTGGTAAAGAGTTCTGAAAGCTTGGCGAAGGTCCAACATCCAGATCCGGATCTGTTGCCAATGCCCGATGCTCAAGAGGCGGGCATGACGGTTGAGGCGCTCGTCCCAACACGCCACTTCGAGCAGACTGCGGCGATAACGCCTGACATGCGGGCCGAAGGGGTGAAAAAGATCGTTGGTGTTGCCGACCAGCATAAACTCACCACAGCTGGGGTCTTTTCCAGCGCTGAATCCTTCGAAGGAATTTTCAATTCTCGTGGATTGAAACGCTGGCACACGCAAACATCGGCTGAAGTTTCGATCACCATGCTGGCCGAAGATTCGTCCGGCTGGCAAAAAGCGAACTCGCCGAATGTCGCCAATCTTGATCCGCTAAAGCTCGCAGAAATCGCCGCTCAAAAAGCGGTGGACTCGGCGCATCCCAAGGAGATTCCAGCAGGGAAGTACACAGTGATCCTTGAGCCCGCAGCCGGGCTCGACATCGTGGGCTTCATGTTCTGGGATTAC
>Ga0066388_100002146_pt1 | contig 11823 bp, 12 predicted proteins | sample PanSoiMetaGPlot6_FD_64539 | JGI IMG/M metagenome (GOLD analysis project Ga0066388, IMG submission 64539) | Tropical forest soil microbial communities from Panama analyzed to predict greenhouse gas emissions - Panama Soil - Plot 6 (Hybrid Assembly) | ecosystem: Environmental > Terrestrial >... | reverse complement strand
CGCTACTTGTCGAGCCAGACGGTGTCCCAGTGCACCTCGAACTCGGCGTTGTACGTGTAGCCCTTCACCCGCGGCTGGGCGACCATGTAGAAGGGCGAGCCAGAGATGGTGTTCCAGTACATGTTGTTGGCCATGTACTCGAGCAGCTCCTTGCCGATGGCCTTCCGCTTGGTCGGATCCAGCTCCCGCGCGTAACGCGCATAGAGGTCGTCGACTTTGGTGTCGGTGTGGCGCGGGTGACTCCACACCGACGAGTTCTTTGACACGTAAGCGGTCGATAGATACCCGTTGCTGTCGATGGTCAGCAGCGACAGGAGATCCTCGACGTACATGTCCCATGGCCCATCCTGAAGGGTCGTGTTCATCCAGCTCACCTTGTCGACCAGACGGATGTTCGCCGTGACTCCGATTCGCGCCAACTGCTCCTTGATGACCGTGGCGATCACGTTGAACACGCTCTTTTCGGTGTTGGTCATCAGCTCTAAGGTCAGCGGTTTCTGGGGGCCGTAACCGGCCTCGGCGAGGAGGGCCTTCGCCTTCGCCGGGTCGTAGGGGCAGAGCGCGTTGACGTTCACGCTCTCCAGGGTTCCCGGCGGCGCCATGCCGACCCACGGCGTCGCCTGCCCCTTGAAGGCGATCTTCACGATTTCCTGACGATCGATGGCGTAGCAGCCGATGGCCTTGCGGACCCGGACGTCGCCGAAGATCGGGTGCGGCGCCCGCTCCGTGGACATCGGCTTGCCGTCCTTCGGAACGGTGACCTTCATCTGGGCCACCATCGGCGTCGTTTCCTTGCCGGTCATGATCACGGCCTTGGGATTCTGCGCCTTCATCGTGTCGACGTGCTCGGGCGAGAACGAGGCGATGAAGTCGATCTCACCCGCCTTGAAGGCCGCCATCTCGGTGACGGGATCCTTGATCACCCGGATCACCACGCGATCGAGGTAGGGCAGGCCGGGCTGAAAATACTTGTCGAACCGGTCCATGACCAGATGGCTGCCCTTCACCCATTCGACGAGCTTGAACGGTCCGCACCCGACGACCGCCTCGGGCTTGCCCTGCTTGCGGTCCTCGATGCTGTACTTCTGGGTCGCGGCCGGCGAGTAGAGCACGAGGCCCGTGCGATACGCGGCCAGCATGTGGAGCATGAACGCGTAGGGATGCTTCAGGCGGATCTGCACGCTGAGAGGATCGAGCACCTCGACGCTGTGGACGGCCTCGTAGAAGGGCCGCATGCCGATCTTGTTCGCCGGGTCCATGATGCGGTCGATGCTGAACTTGACGGCGGCCGCGTCGACCTTGGTGCCGTCGTGGAACAGCACGTTCGGCCGCAGCTTGAAGGTGTAGAGCAGGCCGTCGGACGAGACCTGCCACGTCTCCGCCGCGTCGCCCACGAACTTGCCGTCGGGCGTGATGTTGATCAGCCCGCAGCCGACGTTCATGGCGACCCACATCATTTCGTAACCCGGCGCGGTGTGGAAGTCGAGATTGGCGACCTCGTTGCCGTACGACACACGCAGCGTGCCTCCGCGCTTGGGCGTCTCTGCCTCGGCGAGGAGCGGCAGCGAGGCGAGCGCGACGAGCGGGAACAGCGAGCAGAAGAGGCGGAGCCAGGAGCGACGGGTATGCATGGCGTCGTCCTCCGTGTTTGTCTTCAGTAGAGTTTTCTGGAATCGACGCTGATCAACGACGATTGGCGCGTACTTTACAGCACGATCCTCTTGTCAACAACCGGACAACCGGTGGCTTTGACCAATAACTCGCTTCTGCCCAGGAAATCGGGGGGCTGCGCTGAAATCCGCCTATGCGATAATCCGGCGTAACGACTGACGGGCGATGGGGTTCGCCAGAAACCGCTCCGCGACGACGCGGGGCTGATGACCCCTACCGGCGTGACTGCCGGTAGGGGTTTTTTTCTGAAAGGAGACCGGCGCGCATGGTGGCCTATCTCGTGGTCGCGCTCGGAGCTGCAGTCGGCGGCGCCTTTCGTCATGGCATCAACGTCACGTGCGCCCGCTTGTGGGGCACCGGCTGGCCATATGGGACATTTGCCGTGAACCTCATCGGATCGGCGCTGATCGGCGCGATCGTCGGGTTCTTCGCGCTCCGTGCGCATTTGCCCAAGCTTCTGCTGCTGTTCCTGACCACGGGCATCCTGGGTGGGTTCACGACGTTCTCGGCGTTCTCGCTCGATGCGGTGATGCTCTACGAGCGCGGCGAGCTCGCGCAGGCTGTGCTGTACGTCGTCGCTTCGGTAGTCGCCTCGATTGCGGCGCTGGTCGCCGCAGTCGTCATCGTTAGGAGGCTGACCTGACCCCGTCCTGCCCGCTCCGTGTTCACTTTTTGTATTTTTAGGGTCTCAGATGCTATGGTGCTGACCAGGTATGAGCGAGTACTCCGTGCGATGCGCCTGCGGCTATGAAGCGTCCAGGCGGACGCTTGGACAGGCCGCGGCGGACTTGATCCGGCACCTCGACGAGAACCCGGGCCCGGACCACGCCGCGACGGTCCGTGAATCGGGGGCTGGAGACCGCCCGCAAGGGTTGCGCGCGTCCTAGGCGTCACCCCCCCCTGGCCAGGCGACGGTTCGCTGGTCTATCGGTTGCTTGGCAGAGAGCCGCAGAGAGCTGCATGTCTTCGAGCTCCGCAATCCGGTCATGTCGTTTGTGATTTCCCGGCGTCGTAGACGACGTAGCGGTCAGTCAGTGGCCGAGGTGATCCATGTCCGCCGACCCTGAGCCGGATGTGGCGCAGCGGTTGCCGATCGGCACCGTTCGATGCTCGCTGTGCGGCCACGGCATTCTGCGGATCTCCGACCTCGCGAAGGAGGTCGTCGCGTCGGGAGTCGCCGTGCTCCACCGACAGTGCTATGACGCGTTAGCCCCGAAACAGCAGAGGGAGACGCCGCGCAAGCCGCGCTGATCCACGCCGCTCCACGGTGATTCGTGCCGCGGCGCGTCGCTGACATTCAGGGCGGCACAGCGAGACATCGCCGAGCCCGATCGGGGGTCCCCGGAATCGCCAATGCGTAGAAATACGTAGAACCGCGCTATCCTGCGGGCGGCAATGTCGCCGTCCGCTCGTCCGGGACGCAACGCCCGCGCTCATGTTGGCCCTTCCTCGTCCCGGAACCGGATCGGCTCACGCGGTGTGATCTAGTGGCGCCCGAGCCGGAGCCGACCGACATCCAGCTCATCATGCTGGCGCTCTCGAAAGAGCGCTTGTGCGTCTCGTGCTTGGTGGCGAGGACCGGTATCCCGAAGTCCCGGATCGAAGAGCCCCTCATGGCCGTGGGCGGGGTGCTGATGGTTCGCCGAGCCGTCGCTGCATGTGAGCAGTGCTCGGGAACCACGGACGTGTTCACGCTGGTCTGACGTCGGGCGAGCCTCACCGAAGCCACTCAGAGACCCGCCATCCGCGACCGGTGTAGGCCGAAAGTCCTATGGACACGAACGGCCGCTTGCCTGAGGGTTCCGGGCATGAGAGGCGCTTCGTACGCTAGGGTACCGACGTTCGACGAAGCCTTCGCCGACGTGTGGCAGCGCTGGAAGGATCTCGGGCACGCGATCAACGACGTCCGGCGCGCCCTCGGCGAGTTCCAATCCATCCGCGCGGAGATCGACTGCTCGGCCGCTGATCGTGTCGAAGCCGCCTGAACGCGGCTAGTCGCGCCCGATGGCCACGGTCGCGCCGACGCTGCCGCACACGCGGCAACGCTCGGTGGGGAGACGGTGAACGTCCACCATCGCGCTGATCCGTTCGAGGTACCCATCGACGCTCGGAATGTCCATGGCCGCCTTCACCGCCACACAGGCCACGCACATCGGGCGTTCGAGGATCATGACGGTAATGAGCGCCGCGTATTCGGGCATTCCGACGGGCCTCCGGGGTCGGACATGGTATTCGAGCCGCCGGATGATACCGTCCCCGCTCCGACCCGCACCATCCGGGGAAACCCTGAGGCCGAGCCCGGGGTTCGCCGAATAGCGGACGCGCTGCGCGGAGACGCGGAGGTCTACCGGCGGGCCTGACCGGCGTTGTCTGCGGGCGTCGACCGCGAGGCATTGGCAGCGGCGTAGGCCTGGTCGACGAGCTCGACGGCCCGCGCGCAGTCCTCGACGCTGATCGGCGGCGGGGCGCCTCGTCGCCAGTGGAGGAGCGCGTCGCGCAACGCTGTCAGCGCGAGGGGCTCCGCGGGCGCGCCCGGCATCGTTTCCTCGCCGGCCCCGGTGATCAACCGCAGGGCAGGAGATTGTCCCCCGCCGTCAGTTCCCTGAACGAGGATCGCGTCGCGCCCGGCGATCTTCCATTCGCCGTCGGTCCCGTCACGCGGAAACGTGTTGCCGACCTCGATCGTGCCGAGCACACCGCTTCGCGTCCGCAGCAGCACGGACGCGAAATCTTCCACGGGCTGGCTCCGTGCGCGCCAGCTCAGCTGGGCGCCCGTCACCTCGGCCGGCTCCCCCGTGAGGAAGAGGAAGAGGTCGAAGCCATGCGGGCCGAGGTTGCGCAGGCAGCCGCCGCCCGCGATGGCCGGATCCAGCATCCAGGGCGAGTCCCAGGCGCCATAGCGCGCGGACGTCGGTCGATTCAAGCGGAAGTAGACGTGAGAGAGCGGGCCGAGCCGTCCCTCGGCGAGCAGCTGTCGGGCCCGCGCGGTGAACGGATGGTACCGCTGGCCCAGCGGGACAGCGACGAACGCGCCCATCGCGGCCGCCCGGTCGGCGATGCGCCTGACGGCCGCGGCGTCGGTTCCCATGGGCTTTTCCATGAGGAAGGGATAACGGCGGTCGAGCAGGTAGTGAGCGGTGTCGGGCATGTTGCGGTGCCGGCCGAGCGCGATGACGAAGTCCGGCCGCGTCCGCTCGAGCATCTCGCGATAGTCGGTATACACGGCCGGGCCGCCGAGGGCCGCCGCCCGACGAGCGGCGACATCGGCGCTCGGGTCCTGCACCGCGATCAGCTCGACGTCCGGCAGGCCGACCGCGTGGCGCAGGTAGGCGGAGTCGTGGAGCGAGTGCCAATGGCTGACCTCGATCGCCGCGAGCCGGATCCGCACGGAGCGAGATTCTACAGCGCGTAGACCTCGGTCGGGCTTCGCGGTAACGTAGGCCCACTCTGTCGAGAGGAGATCCGGCATGGCCATCGTCGACGACATCATCGCGATCCGCGAGCGCTGGCACACCAAACAGCATCCGTTCTTCCAGGCCTTCGCAGAGGGCAAGCTGCCGTTGCGGGCGATGGGAGTCTACAAGGCCATGCACTGGCACTTCGTCCAGCGCGCGGTGGCGAGCTTCGGCGTCGTCTTCGCCCGCGCCTACGGCCTCGACGACGTCCGGAAGATGATCGCCGAGAACATCTCCGAGGAGGAGGGGCTGCGCGCCATTCCCCGCGAGGGCCACGTGCCGCACGATCACGCCGAGCTGATCTTCCGCTTCTGCAAGGCCGCGGGCCTGTCCGAGGCCGAGGTACGCGCCATGAAGATGACGCCGGCGTGGTGGGGGCGCTCGCTCCACTATGCTCAGACCGGAGCGCAGGAGCCGATCGGCGTCGTGCTCGCCATGCAGACCACGCAGGAGGGCCAGCAGCCCGCACTCAACAAGGAAGTCGTCCTTCCGGCCTTCGCCAGACACTACGGCTACCCCGCCGGCTCACCCGAGATCGAGTTCTTCACCGAGCACGCCGAGGCCGATGTCGAGCACAGCCGCCGCCAGGCCGTGCTGTGCGCGAAGTATCTCGAGGGCGACGCCATGAAGGCGCGCGCGCTCGAGGTCGCCGAGCAGGCGTGCATGCTCCGCTGGGCGTCGATCACGGATCTGTATCGCCGCGAGTACCTCGGGGAGAAAGACGTCCTGCCTCCCGGCGTCGCCTGACGCGTGGCGCGGCTCGCTCGCCTCGCGGTGTCGTTCCTCGTCCTCGTCAGCATGGCGCCGCTGTCCTCGGCGCACGGGCAGACCGCGGGGCCGCGCGTCGCCGAGAGGGTGCGACAGGCGCTGGCCGCCTCCGGTCGGGCCCGGGTCCTCATCACACTTCGCGATCCGGCGCCGGCGACGGCGCCCGATCATGAGCGCGTCGCCGCCGTGGCCGCGGCTCAGGACGCGGTCGTCGCGCGGTTGCCGACGACGGAGTTCACGGCCGTTCGCCGCTACCGCACCGTCCCCGGCCTGGCCGGGATCATCACGCAACGTGCGCTCGAAATTCTTCAAGCGGATCCCACGGTCACGTCGATCGAGATCGACGAACCCGGCGGCGCGCATCTGCGCGTGAGCGTGCCCGCGATACGGGCCAACATCGTCCATGCGCGTCTGGGCATCCTGGGCCAGGGTGTGACGGCGGCCGTGCTCGACACCGGTGTCGAGACCCGCGACACCGAGCTCACCGTCGTCGCCCAGCAGTGCTTCACGCAGTCGGCCTGCCCGCCGGGGAAGACCAGCACGGGCTCGAGCGCGCAGGACGACAACGCCCACGGCTCGAACGTCGCGTCCATTCTCGCCTCGAACGGCTCGGTGTATGCGCCGGGGTTTGCGCCGGCGACCCGGCTCGTCGCCGTCAAAGTGCTGGACGGCGACGAACGCGGGCTCGTCTCGGACTGGATCGCGGGCCTCGACTACGTGGCAGCGAATCGCGTCGTGCTGGACGTCCGCGTCGTCAACATGAGCCTCGGGACGGACACCCTGTTTAACGGCACGTGTGACGCGCAGCAATCGTTGTTCGCCAGCGCGGTGGCACAGCTGACGGCGATGAACGTTGTCGTGTTCGCCTCCAGCGGCAATGCGGGCTCGTCGACGAGCCTGCCGGCCCCCGCCTGCCTGTCGGGCGTCATCGCGGTGGGCGCCACGTACAAGACGGACGTGGGCCGTCAGCCCAATACCGGCACGTACCGGACCGCGTTCGGCAGTGCGTTCGCCGACTGCGTCGACAATTCCACGACCTTGCAGACGGTCACCTGCTTCACGAACAGCGGTAGCCGGCTCGACATCCTGGCACCGGGCGCGCCGATCGAGACGTATGGGCTGAACGATAAACTTTGGACCTACTGGGGCACCTCGCAAGCCAGTCCCACGGCGGCGGGGGTCGCGTCGTTGATGCTCCAAATGAACAGTAGCCTCACGCCGGCCCAGATCGCGAGCATGCTCAAGATCAGCGGGCCACGGCTCACGGATCCCAAGAATGGACTGCAGTTCACGCAGATCGACGCGCTGAACGCGGTGCAGCTCGTGCTGCCGGTGACGACCTCGGTCACCGTCAGCCCGCCCACGGTCGCCGTCGGCCAGACGCTGATGGTCTCGGGCGCCGTCACCAATCCCGGGCTCTCCGGCTCGGGCGATCTCTACATCGGTCTCATCAGGCCCGACGGCAGCATCCTGTTCTTCCTCGGCACCGGCGGCACCACCGTCGGAAGTCTGGCCGACCTCGGCTCATTCCGGCCGTACGCGAGCGGAGTGTCGCTGGCCGCGCCATTCGCGGCCAGCGCGCCAAACTTCTATGCCACGTCCCGGGCGAGCGGTGATCCGCGTGGCGGTTACGTGTTTTTCGTCCTCGCCGTGAAGTCCGGCCCCCTGTCCGGCGGCACGCTGCCGCCCGACCGGCTGCTCGGCCTCGCCACGGCGACCTTCTCGTATCCGTAGACGGATCGCGCCGTTGCATCTCGAAGTGGCCGCGTTCCCCGTGCATCAGGCGCGTCTGGGCGCGCCGGCCGCCTACGACGCCGGCGCGCTGACGATCGATCCCGACATCGTGCGACGCCTCGTTCTCGACGACCCCCGTATCGCGGACGTCCAGCTCGAGCTCGCGCATCCGGGCGAATCGGTCCGTGTGCTGCGTGCGCTGGACGCGATCGAGCCGCTGCACAAGCCCGGCGCTGCCGTCAGCGCGTTTCCCGGCTTCCTCGGACCGCCGCGGACCGCCGGCCATGGGTTGACGCACCGGCTCGCCGGTTTCACCGTGGTGCAGGTGACCGACTTCCCGTTCCCCGCCAGTGGCGTGCAAGCCTTCGAGGAAGGCGTGATCGAGATGTCCGGGCCCGGCGCCGCGTACTCCGGCTGCGCCGACCGCGTGAACGTGTTCCTCGTGCTGACGCCTGGCCGGGCCGTGAGCAACGTCGACTACGACGACGCCGTGCGTCGCGCGGCGCTCCGCGTCGCCGACCATCTCGCGGCGCTGACCATCGGTCACGTGCCGGAGCACGTCGAGACCTTCGATCACGGCGGCGAGCACGCCGGTCGGCATCGAGTCGTGTGGGTGCACCAGGTGCGTGCCCAGGGTCCCATGGTCCAGTCGTTCCTCTACGGCGAGCAGATCTCGGGCATGCTGCCGACCGTGCTCGACCCGAACGAGCTGCTGGACGGTGCGCTGGTCGGCGCCAACTACAAGACCGGCAGCAAGACGCCGACGTACGTCCACACGCGCCATCCATCGCTGCTCGCGCTCAGCGCCCGGCACGGACGCGAGCTTCACGTGGCCGGCGTCATCGTCGCCCGCGGGCACCACGAGAACGAGTTCCTGAAGGAGCGCTCGGCCCACTTCGTGGCCAAGCTGGCGACCGTCCAGCGCGCCGACGGCGCGCTGTGCACGTACGAGGCGACCGGCAACACCCACATCGACTTCATGCTGACCGTGCAGGCGCTCGAGCGCGCGGGGATCCCGGCCGCGTCGGTGGTCCACGAGTACGGCGGACCGCTCGGCGACGATCCGCCGCTGGTCGATTTCGTGCCCGAGGCGATCACGCTGGCGAGCACCGGCGGCATCGATCGCCGGCTCAGCTTGCCGGCCGTCGACCGTGTGATCGGCGGCGCGCGTCTGGCGCATCGCGGCGAGCCCGCGCACGGCCCGCTCGATCTGCCGATCCAGGAGCTGTTCGCGGCGACCGCGACCATGAACGAGCGCGGCGCGCTCGCCGTCGACTACTGATGCGGATCGTTCACTACCTGAATCAGTTCTTCGCCGGCATCGGCGGCGAGGAGCACGCGGACATGCCGCCCGGCTCGCGGCCAGGCGCCGTCGGTCCGGGGCTGGCGCTGCAGAAGCTCCTCGGCGGGAACGGCGAGATCGTCGGTACGGTGTTCTGCGGCGACGGGCTCATCGGCGATCGTCCGGATGTGGTCGTGCCCGACATCGTGACGCTCATCGACGCATTTGCCCCCGACGTGGTGGTCGCCGGGCCCGCCTTCGGCGCCGGTCGCTACGGTCTCGGTTGCGCGCGCGTGTGCGCCGCCGTCGGCGCACGCCTCCGAATCGCCGCACTCGCGGCGATGGCGCCCGATAACGTCGCCGTCGAGCTGCACCGCCGCGAGATCGTGATCGTTCCGACGACCGCGACCGCCGTCGGCATGCCGGGCGCACTCGCGGCGATGGCGCGGCTCGCGCTGCGACTGGGGCGCGGCGAGTCGCTCGGGCCGGCGGCGATCGACGGCTATGTGCCGCGGGGGCGGCGGATGAACACGTGGGCTCAGGCGTCGGCCAGCGCGCGGGCGGTCGCTCTGCTGCAGGCCCGCCTCCGAGGGGAGCCCTTCAGCACCGAGGTCCCGCTACCCCGCTACGACCGCGTCACGCCGCCGCCGCCGGTCGCCGACCCCGCGCGGATGCGCCTGGCCCTCGTGACCGAGTGCGGCCTCGTTCCGGCGGGCAACCCCGACCATCTCGAATGGGTCCGGGCGAGCAAGTGGCTCAGATACGGCCTCGACGGCGTCGACGACCTCGCCCGCGGCGACTACGAGGTCGCCCATGGCGGATACGATGCGGCGTTCGCGGTCGAGGATCCCGATCGCCTCGTGCCGGTGGACGCGGTGCGCGAGCTGGCCAGGAGCGGCGAGATCGGTGAGGTGCTCGACGCGTACTACGTGACGTGCGGCAACCACGGCGTGCTCGGCCAGATGGCCACGCACGCGCGTGAGATCGCCGCCGATCTCCGCCGCCAGCACGTGGACGCCGTGCTGCTCGTCGCGACCTGAGGGTCGGGCACTCGTAGCGGCGCTACGATGGCCAAGGAGCTGGAGCGGGCGGGATTTCCGACCGCGACGGTCACGAGCCTCGCCGCCGTCGCCGTCAAGGTCGGCGCCAACCGCGTCGTCCGCGGCGATCGCTTCAGTCATCCATGCGGCCGCCCGGGGCTCCCACGCGCGGAGGAGCGGGCGTGGCGTGTAGAGCTCGTCCGCACCGCGCTCCGCGCACTGGCCACGCGTGTCGAGGGGCCGACGGTGTTCGAGCTCAGATCCTGAAGCCCTGACCATCGGGCACGCCGCCTGACCCGTCCGGCGGCCTCGTCATAGATTCCCCGGCGATGTCCCACAGCGACACACGGATGAGCCGCTCCGGGCGTCAAACGGGCGCCTGCTATCCTGCGGAGCGCGTTGAACACGAATCCGCGCCTGCTCGTTGCGCTGTCGGCGCTGCAGTTCACGCTGTTCCCGATGCCGATCATCACGCTGTTCTGGACGGATCAGATCGGCATGTCGCTGACCGACGTCATGACGCTCCAGGCGATCTTCGGGCTCGCCGTCGTCCTCTGCGAGTTCCCGTCGGGATATCTGGCCGATCGCGTCGGCTACCGCACGTCGCTGCTCGTCGGCGCCTGCTTCGCGACCGTCGGCTGGGTCGCCTACACCCGTGCTGACAGCTTCGGCGGCGTCGCGGCGGCCGAGATCCTGCAGGGTGTCGGCACGGCCTTCGTGTCGGGCGCCGACCGCGCGCTGCTGTGGACGTCGCTGGAGGCGACGGGCCGCGCCGGAGCGTACACGCGGTGGGAGGGTCGCCTGCGCGCGGCCGGACAGACGACCGAGGCTCTCACCGCAACGGCGGGCGGCTGGCTCTACGCGATTCATCCCCGGCTCCCGTTTTGGCTCCAGGTCCCCGTCGCGACGCTGGGCCTGCTCACCGTCGTCGTGCTCCGCGAAGGACCACGCGCACGCTCCACGGAGCATCGCTCACATTTGGCCCGCGCCTGGCACATCGTGCGGTTCGCGCTGTGGCGCCACCGGCGCTTGCGGGCGGCGATGGCGCTGGCCGTCGCGCTCGGACTCGCGAGCTTCGTCATGGTGTGGCTGATCCAGCCGTACATGCAGGGCCGCGGCATCCCGGTCTCCTGGTTCGGTCCGCTGTGGGCCGCCGCGCATCTCTGGCTCGCCGCCGTATCACTGGCCAGCGCGCGCGTGGCCGGCGCGGTCGGGGTGCGGACGAGCCTCCTCGGCTGCTGCCTGCTGGCGCCGATCGGCTACGTCGGACTGGCCGCCGTCGGCTCGGGGTGGGGTGTGGTCTTCTACCTCTTCTTCATGACCCTGCGCGGGTTGCAGGGCCCGATACTCGGTCGCGTCATGCAGGCCGCGGCGCCGCCCGAGGATCGCGCGAGCGTGCTGTCACTCGCGGCGCTGCTCTTCCGACTGAGCTTCGTCGTCGCCGGCCCACTCGTCGGCGCGCTCGTGGATCGGACAGGCATGGACGCTGCGCTCACCGTGCTGGCCGGCGTCTCCCTCGTGGCCGCTCTCGCCGCGTTCTCGGCGTTCGCGCGGACGCATCGCACCGCGCCGCTCTGCTAGAATTCGCGCGGTCATGGGAGCGCGGCCTCGCCTCGGCGTGCTGGTTCCCGCGGGCAATCCGACGGTGGAGCCCGAGCTCTATCGCATGGCCCCGTCCTCGCTCACCATCCACTTCGCACGCCTGGATGCGCCGACCGGCGACCCCGGCGCGGCGGAGGGCATGGAGCACCGCACGCTCGGCTATCTCGACGCGCTCGGCGCCGCCGTCCCGGCGCTCGTCGCGGTGAAGCCGGGCCTCGTCGTGCTGGCCCACACCGCCGTGAGCTATCTCAACGGCTTCGCCGGAGAGCCC
>Ga0066388_100002145_pt1 | contig 11825 bp, 9 predicted proteins | sample PanSoiMetaGPlot6_FD_64539 | JGI IMG/M metagenome (GOLD analysis project Ga0066388, IMG submission 64539) | Tropical forest soil microbial communities from Panama analyzed to predict greenhouse gas emissions - Panama Soil - Plot 6 (Hybrid Assembly) | ecosystem: Environmental > Terrestrial > Soil... | reverse complement strand
CATTTCGATAGCCGGTAAATTCTAAAATCGGTCTTGGCTTCCACCACTGTTCCTGTTGTGTCGAGATATTGTCTTAGCTCCGGATAATTCGCCAGCCACCACGAAGTGTTCGCGGTCAGGACAAAATAGGTCGCGCCATTCCCGCGCAATTGTTCCAGTTCGGCAATCGCCGATGCGCCGTCTATCGGTTCGCCGTAATAAATTCCGTCCTTCTCAAGAACGTGCCAGCCTTTGCGCTCAGCGTAATAGAAAACCGTCGGGTCGCCATTATCAGCGGCGGCGATCAATGAAGTCGGCGGCGTGATCTCTTTCAACGCGAGACCCGCGGCGCGCAATGAAGCACCGGTCGGTTTATAAAAGTCTCTCGCGTAAACAACTGCTGAAAACCCAAATGCGATCGCGAGCAAAGCTGAGCTCGCGATCCTTGTCGCTCGATTCGAAATTTTCTCGCCGGCGTACGGACAGAACGCGCCACCAAACGCGGCCGCAATCGGGATCAATGGCAATTGATACCATTGATGCCGATTTCCGTAACCGACAATCACGAAAAATAAAATCATTGCTCCAAGCCACCATTGAAAAAGCCGCGCCCGCGCCTTCGATCTCGAGACAAATGCACCGACAGCGCCGAGAAGAAAAAGCACCGGCGTTAGCGTTGAGGTAAAAATCCATCTCCCGATTGTCAAGTAGTCCAAAGCCGACACGATGCGCACGCCGCCCGCGCCGAAAAAGTGGTAGGGATAAAATTTCAGCGAAATCTGATAGCCGTACCAATACCAGAGCGCGGCCGGAAGCAGCGCAATCGCCGCGAAAAGCCAGACCTTCAAATTCCGAAATGCGGCACCCCCAAAACGCTGAAACGCCAGACACAACAATGGCGCGCCGATGACCACGCTCGGCAGCTTAATCAAGATGGACAATGAAACGCAAAGTGCACTCGCGAGAAATGCCTGCCCGCCGGAGCCTTGGCCAAGGCGGGTCGATTCTCCCCGCGCGTCCGACTCGCCCTCGATCCAACATTGGAAGAAATACAAACCGACGATTGAGAGTGCGAGCGATGGAACGTCCGGCATGAAACATCGGCTAGCCATGATGTTGAGCGGAGCAAAGGAGTAAAAGAACAGCGCCCAGGTCGCGGCCATCTCGCCGAATGTTTTGCGAACAAGCAGATAAAAGAATGGCAGCGAAACCGCGAATAGAATCACTGCTTGAATGCGTCCAATCCATTCGTGGACGCCAAACAGCTTGTAACAAATTGCCGCGACGAACGGCAAAATCGGAAATTCCGTCCCGACATAACCGGGCTGATCGCCGGCCCAATCGATTTGCGGCCGCGCAAAATCAAAGCCGCCGACGAAATAATTTCGCGCGATCGCCGCGACGTCGCTTTGGCGCCAGCTCCATTCGCCAGTATAAGGTTGATTGATCCCAACCAATCGAAGGGCAACGGCCACCACTCCGGTGAGGATGCCCAGGCGCGTCGCTCGAGTCATGGATCGCCTCTTGACAAAGCATCGGAGCAAAGTCAATCGAGTAGCTACCGGTGATGAAGACGCTCGTCATTGTCTTTGGTCTCGTCCTCGGCCTTGCCGCCGCCGGATTGCGCGCCCAAAACGAGCCGAACCTGATCCCGGACGTTGTCGATCCGGCGAAGCTGATTCCGATTTTGCCGGAACCGGCTGCCGGCTGGACCGCGGAGAAAGCGGAAGGCTCGAGTGACGATGTCGGCGGATTCAAAATCACCAACGTCCACCGCGATTATCAAAAAGGTGCAAGCGCGGATGCGCCGCGGGCATCGATCAGCATTCTCGATTCGGTGGCGAATCCGGATTACGTCGAAGCGACAACAAACGGCTGGAAGCAGAACAACGAAACGCCCGAGGGTTACGCCAAATCAGTCACGATTGATGGCAATCCTGGATTCGAAGCCTACGAAAAAGACCAAAAGCAGGCATCGCTTTGGGTCATGGTCGCGAAGCGTTACTTCGTCGAAGTCCAATTACAAAACCAGGACCCGAACGAACTTCAGAACTGGATCAAGCGCGTCGACCTAAAGAAGCTCGCCGAAATCAAGAAGTAACGGTGGATCGACCGCTCCGCGGGCGATGCTAATTAAATGCGGCCGCGCCGCCTCCATTAACATCGAGCAAGGGACTGCTCGATCCGCCTACTTCTTCTCCGCTGCTTCGCCGGTCATCGGAACGAAGCGCACGGGTAAGATCGCTGTTTGCGCGAGCTCGCCGTTTTTCTTTTCCAACAGATACAGTTGCTGATCCATCATCGTCGTGCCGACTGGGATAATCATTCGCCCGCCTTCTTTGAGTTGTTGGGCCAAAGGCTGCGGCACTTTGTCCGGCGCACAGGTAACAATGATTCCATCGAAAGGCGCGACTTCGGGCCAGCCTTGATAACCGTCGCCCACTTTCACATGCGCATTGTTGTAATCGAGTCGCGCCAATCTCGCTGACGCTTCTTTCGCTAACGGATCAACGATCTCGATCGTGTAAACGTCTTTGACCAGTTCGGCCAAGACCGCGGCTTGGTAACCGGTGCCGGTGCCAATCTCAAGAATCTTGTCTGTCGGTTGCGGATGTAGTTGCTCGGTCATGAACGCGACGATGTAGGGCTGCGAAATGGTCTGATCGTGGCCGATCGGCAAAGGGCCGTCGGCGTAGGCCCGGTTGCGTAAATTTTCCGGGACGAACTCTTCCCGCGGCACCTTCGCCATCGCCGCGAGCACGCGTTCATCGTGGACACCGCGCGGCTTGAGCTGTTCCTCGACCATTTTCTGCCGCTCGGCCGCAAATTCCGAACTCGACGCCGAATTCCTTTGGCAGCTTGTAGCCGCAATGAGGATTAGCCCCAGCCATGGCAAAATTCGTCTCATCCCTAAGTATAACGCACCAGCCCTGTTTTCGTTTCGACAAATTCTTCGTGGTCTTCGTGAGCTTCGTGGTTATTTTCAACGCCCACCGATGGAACAGAATCGCAAGACTTTAGAGCAACGCGCACAGATGACGGACATCGAACGGCTCCGTCATTCGGCGTCGCACGTTCTCGCGACGGCCATCCTGAGAATTTGGCCGGAAGCGCAGTTTGCCGCCGGGCCGCCGGTGGAAAGCGGCTTCTATTATGATGTCGATCTTCCCCACCGCATTTCGCCGGACGATTTCGAAAAGATCGAGGCCGAGATGAAAAAGGAGATCAAGGCGAATCATCCGTTCGAAAAAATGGAGGTCTCGCGCGATGAAGCGCTCGAGCTGGGGAAAAAAGGTCGCCTCGCCGCGCTGGGCGATCGAAAAGAACCGAGCAAATTTAAGATCGACATCATCGAAGGGATTCCGCCTGGCGAAAAAATTTCGCTTTATCGCAACGGCGATTTCATTGATCTCTGCGCCGGCCCGCATGTGATGCGCACCGGAAACGTAGGCGCGTTCAAACTCACCAGCGTCGCCAGCGCATATTACAAAGGCGACGAAAAAAATCCGCAACTCCAGCGCGTTTACGGCACCGCGTTTAAAACGAAGAAGGAGCTCGACGAATATTTCGCGATGCTCGACGAAGCGAAGAAGCGCGACCACCGCAGGCTCGGCCGCGAACTGGAAATTTTCGTTTTCGACGACGACGTCGGCCCCGGTTTGCCAATGTTTCTCCCGCGCGGCGCCGCGATCATCGAAGAGCTTGAGAAGCTTGCCAAGGAAACCGAGTTCGCCGCCGGTTATCAACGTGTGCGATCACCGGCGATTGCGCGCGAAAGTTTATACCGAAAGAGCGGCCACATTCCGTACTACGCCGAATCGATGTTTCCGCCGATGCAGGTAGTTGAAGACAAAGCATCGTTGGCTCGCGAATCCTTCGGCCTCGACTCAAAAGGCACGGAATTCGAATGGTTGAACGCTCCAACGCGCTACTATCTCAAGGCGATGAACTGCCCACATCACCACAAGTTGTTTGCAGCAATTCCGCGAAGTTATCGCGATCTGCCATTGCGATTCGCGGAGTACGGAACCTGTTATCGCTACGAGAAGAGCGGCGAGTTGTTTGGACTGATGCGCGTGCGCTCGCTCCAAATGAACGATGCGCATCTCTACATGACGCCGGAGCAGTTCGAATCAGAGTTCAACGCGGTGAACGAGATGTATCTAAATTATTTCAAGCTTTTCGGCCTCGAGAAATATTTGATGCGTTTCTCGACCCACGATCCAACTAAGCTCGGGCAAAAATTTGTGAACGAGCCGGAGCTTTGGAAGAAAACCGAAGACATGACGCGAAACGTTTTAAAAAACTCAGGCATCAATTATATCGAGGTGCCGAACGAAGCCGCGTTTTATGGACCGAAGATTGATGTCCAGGTCTGGAGCGTTATTGGCCGCGAATTTTCAATCGCGACCAACCAGGTCGATTTCGCGCAGCCGCGGAGCTTTAACCTTCGTTACAAGGACAAGGACAACACCGAAAAGATTCCGATCTGCATTCATCGCGCGCCGCTCGGTACACACGAACGGTTAATCGGATTTCTGATCGAACATTACGCAGGAAATTTTCCGTTGTGGCTATCGCCCGAACAGGTCCGCATTCTGACCATCGGCGACGACGCAAAGCTCGTTGATTATTCGATGTCGATCTTGAACGAGCTGCGCGCGAAATACGTGCGCGCGGAGATTGACAAGGGCACTGATCAAATCAACGGCAAGATCCAGCGGGCCGAGCAAATGAAAGTTCACACCATGTTCGTAATCGGGAAACGCGATATGGAAGCCGGCGCGGTCAGCGTTCGCGTCCACGGCAAAGGAAATCTCGGCGCCAAACCGCGCGCCGACGCCATCGCTGAAATCTTATTGTCGATCAAAGAGCGGCGGCCATGACCTCGCGGCCGTGAAGAGGTTTCTCCCAGCGATCATCGCTTTCGTGACCGCTGTGCCTGTTTCGTCCTGGGCGGAAGAGCAAACCAAAGATCCCTCGCCTGACGGAAAATTCGCCATGTTGGTAAAAGATGTCGTCGAACGAGACGAAGAGCGTGTGAAAATCGATCTGATCGAAGTCAGCTCGCACAAAGTTGTGGTCGATCTCGCTTTGAGCGGTCATCCCCACGCCGAAGATTGCAAACTACTCTGGTCGCCGGATTCGCAACGCGTCGCTTTCTACGAAGCGAACCGTCGCGGAGGCGACACGGCTGTCTATTTTCGAAATGGATCAGAGTTCGCTGAGTCGCAATTGCCGGAGCTGGGCAATTGCGCCACGCCTGCGCAGAAAAAAGAATTGAAAGCCCAGGGCGTTCTTAAGTTTATCGAGAGCAATATCACGCCGAAGGAATGGCTGAAGTCAGGCGCTCTGGTTGTTTTGAACGACCAGGGTTGGGAAACGAACGACGGGAATTTGCGCGGCTGCACTCAAACCGTGACGATCGCGTTCGATGCGAATCACAAAGCATCTGTGCTACGCGTGACTAACAAGAAAACGAAAGAATACTAACTCAGCCATGAGACTCATTTGTTTTATCATTGCAGCTGGTGGGTTTTCAATCTGATCGAACAGTCGCTCTCCGTCAGTTGCGGCGCGTGATCGTCGCGACTACTCGGGTTTGCTGCGTACTTTCTTCTTGCTGATGACGTGAAATTTCCCGCTCACATCAAACCGCGCGGCAAATTGAATCGTCGAATCGCCAGCCCCATCACGAAAAATGGTGAGCTGTTTGAGTAAGAGAGTGCCCGGTTTCAACCATCGGATCGGTTCGATGTATTGGTTGCGTACGTCTCCTTTGATTTCGACCCTCATGTCTTCGGTATCGAGCCTCTCGAATTCAGAGCCGCCGCGGCGATAAACATAGGTCTCAGTCACGCGCGGTCCTTCGGACACAGAAAGGGCGAACCAGTTTGAATCTTGCGCCCAAAAGATTTTGCCGGGAGCGCCGTCGTAGTTTCGAGAAAGGCTCATTATTCGTTTTTTCGACGGAAGCGAAACCAGCTCGACGTCGGTGATTGAACCCGGATCGATCTTGGCCGCATTTTCCGGCTCGCTCTCGCAGGTGACGCGCACTCCAAACTTTTTGTCGGGCGAAACGTCGGTGATCTTCTCCCAGTTCCCAGCGTCCTCTGTAGCCCCTGAACGGGACGGAAGACACAACACGATCAATGCAGCAACAGCGATTGCTTTCCGCATAAAGCGCAGGTTGAGAAATTCTTCCGTGCACTGTCAAGCGCGCTCCTGATAGAATGTGGCGATGAGCTGTCACATTCGGCTTTTGATCATGTCGATGCCGATGTTTTTAGTCGCAGCGGCGTTCGCGGCTAATCCATTTCTCGATGCCAAAGACGATAAACCGGTCTCAGCCGATTTTCGCGGCACGGAATGGAACGATGAATATATCAAGGGCGACATTCCACTAACGGCACGCGCAGTCACGACACGGATTGCGAGCATGCCGTGGGGCGCAATTTTCAAAATCGAGTTCGTCGATCTCAAATCGCGCGCCAAACAAAAACGCGAGATGCGACCGGACTATTTCATCGCGACCGACGACCGTATCGTTTTGCTGAACGAGGAGAACAATGATGAAGCGGCCAAAAAGATCGAAGCGATGGACAAGCCTCCAGCGTTTGAGGAAAATGATATTTACGGAATTACGACCGGACGTTTCACGCACCAAGAAGGACTTTGGGAGACGACTATTTCGATGAAGGGCGATCTCTGCGTTTACGAAGCGGTTCATCCTTCGGGACATTCCCGAAAAATTGTCTGGAAGAAAGGTGCGGGCCTCGTTGAGTACGCGAGCAACTACGGGGCGGCGAAGGATGGATATCACCTCAAGCGGGTCAACTCCAAAGGCAAATCATGAAACGAACTTTGTTGCTAATCGTAATTTCGACGCTCACTTTGAGCGCCCGCTCTTTCGGAGCGCTCGGCAACAGCGAAGAACAAGTTGCCGGTCTTTTCGGACAACCAGTCGATAAGGGGACGCCGAATACCCGCGGCATCACGACAAACGTGTATGAGAAAGGCAATTACGTCATCCTCGTTCAGTTTCTCAGAGGTCTTAGCCTCGCCGAAAGTTATACCCGAGTTGATAAACTGGAGTTGTCGGAAAAGGAAATTTCAGCGTTTCTTGAAGGCAGCGGCAACGGACGCTCGTGGGACAAGCAACCAGACAAAATGGCATGGGAACGAAGCGATCATAAGGCCCGCGCGTGGTACCAGACTTTGTCCGGACGACCGACGCTTCTCGTTCAGGCCGAATAGTCGAGCGGATCGCACCGCGCCGATCTGGTGCGACAGCGCAAGACCGATATCGGCGTTGACGCGCGCGGGTGCTCAGCTTTAAGAGTCGCCAGGGATGCGACGCCACCTGCCGTTTATTTTCATTATTCTTGGAACGGCGATGGTTCGCTTCGCTATCTTGTTCATGTCGCAAACCCATGTGACCAGCGATGAAGCGATCATCGGTTTGATGGCGAAACACATTTCCGAGGGACGTTATTTTCCATTTTATTTTTACGGGATTGCCTACAACGCCTCGTGCGCGTGGGAAGCCTATCTAGCCGTCATTCCGTTTTGGCTTTTTGGCGTCGGCGTCATCGCGCTCAAAATCCCAACCGTCGTTCTGTCGCTCGTTTGCCTAGTGCTCTTTTACATGATGACGACGCGACTTTATTCAGTGCGTGTCGCAACGGTAGCGAGCTTGATCTTCGCGCTCTGGCCCGGATTACTGAAGTGGCATTTCCAGCCGCGCGGTTATGCCTTCTACTTTCTCCTGATTCCCGCGCTGATAATTCTCTTTCTCGCCGTTGAAAAACAAAATCCACCTCGTGTCCGCGATATTTTTTTCTTCGGCTTGGTTTGCGGCATCAGCTTTTGGGGAATGGAACTACTTTTGATCCTGATTGCGGCCCTGTGGGTTTTGCTCCTTTTGCGGCGCAAATTCTCGATAAAGCGATTCGCCACCGGCCTTGGTGGATTCGCGATCGGCTATGCCCCTGCGGTTTGGTGGAACCTCACCCACTCGATGCAGAACTGGTATTTCATCTTTTTCGAGAAACCAGAAGCCGGTGGATTGGCCGCACGCTTTGGCGAGCCGGCGTGGCGCGAAATTCTTTTGTACGAGATGCCGAAATTTTTTAGTGACGACACCGTGCTCTGGTATTTCCCGGAAACGAAATGGACCGGTTACGTTTTGTATTTTGGGACCGCAATCGCTTTGGTTGTTGCGGCCTGGCACGCGCTTCCAAAAGCTTGGAGCTCTTTCAAATGCGGCTTTACCACAAGCGACGAGATAAAGGATTTGCTCATGCTGATTTTGATCGTCGTAAGTTTTGTGCCTTACATCATCGCTCCGCTGCGTGTGCCCGGATATTTTCTCGGCGGCAGCTTCTTCATGTCGATCTTGCTGGCACGCTGCATTGATCGCTTTTTCGTCGAGAAGCAAATTTTGCTTCGCGCGTTCGGAGCAGTGTTGATTCTCGCGACGATTGTCTGCGCCGTGAACGCGATCGCCGACGTTGCGACTCACAACCAGATAGAAACCTTGACGCTTTCTCCGAACCGACACGATCACGAAATGATTCGTATCCCTGGCGCGGACATTGACGCGGTAAAACAAGATCTCGAACAAAACCAGATCAAGGCGGTCTGGACTACAATCTCGTTCGTTTATCCGCTTATTTTCGAGACGAACGAAAAGTTAATCGCATCGGAATCGATCTTCGGCGTCGACCGTCCCGTTTATCCTCCATCGATTCCGAAACCGGAGCCGAGCGAGCACGAGCACGCTGTGTTCGTGATCGAAACCCAATCGCCATATCGAGAGCAAATCGAATCGACGCTCGCGCTCAAGAGCAACGCGCCACCGCAAATCCGGGAACACCGCACACTCACCGTGATCGAACAGCGCTTCGCCTCCGATTCGCAGCAATGAAGTTATCAGAGACACAGCTGCGCTGTCTGGTGATCGTTCTTTGCGCAGTCGCGGCGATTCGCGTTTTTGTTTTTGCCGCGGCGTTTCCTTTTTTCAACAACGTGGATGAACAGCCGCATGTCGATCTTGTAGTTAAATATGCGCGGGGCAATATTCCGCGAGCGATCGAGCCGTTCGCATCCGAAGCAGCGTCTTTCTTCGCACTTTATCGCACGCCTGAGTATTTCGTGCCGCCGAGCGAATATGGTGGGCGATATCCGCCCCCAAATTGGCTGCTCTCGCCGGAAGAGCGCCAGAAAATCCTGAGCGACGAAGTTCCTTTTTGGGAATCGCGCGAGAATCACGAGTCAGGCGAGCCTCCGCTTTATTATGAGCTCGCCGGCAGCTGGTTCGATTTCGGACGTGCGCTTGGGTTACGCGGTCTCGGGTTGCTCTACTGGGTTCGTTTTCTAAACGTCGCCCTCGCCGCGGCTCTGGTTTGGGCCGGGTACGCGGCGGCGCGATTGATTTTTAACGAAAACAAATTTGGCCCGCTCGCTGTCGCAACACTCATCGCCCTCTGGCCGCAGAGTTCATTCTTTTCCATTCAAGGCGATGCGCTATCGCCGCTCCTCTTTGGAATTTCCTTCATTGCGCTGATCAAACTCTTGCAACAGCCGGCTCCAAATTTCGCAGTCGCCATTTGTCTCGGGTTAATCGTAGCCGCAACGTGTCTCGTCAAGACCGCGAACCTCCCCCTTTTGTTGGCGGTAGCACTTGCTGTCGCCTTGAGATCGGTCGAACTCGTCCGCGACCGAAACGCGCGCCGAGGATTCATCATCTTCGGCGCATTTCTAGTTTCTGCGGCGGTCCCGCTCGCGATCTGGTTTGCGTGGAATCTGAATCACTTCGGCGATCTGACGGCGACGAAATCGAAAATCGAGATGCTGGGTTGGACGGCAAAACCGTTTGGCGAATGGTGGTCGCATCCAATTTTCACACCGGTCGGCGCAAAAGCTTTCTGGGCGGAATTGATCGCGAGTTTTTGGCGGGGCGAATTTATCTGGCATCACGAGCGGATGGCCACGTGGTGGAACGACGCCTTTTATTGGACGGCGACGACAATCGCGCTTGCCATTGCCGTGGTTAGTTTGTTGGCACGGCGCGCGTCCGAACATCATCGCCGCAGTTTGTGGTTTGCGCTTCTGAGTTTCGCGACGCTGGTCGGATTCCTCGTTTTGTTGTCGATCCGTTTTGATTTCGGCCAGTGTCCTTATCCATCGAGGGCGCATCCCTATTTCACGTCGGGCCGCTTGTTGAACGCAGCAGCGGTTCCATTCTTCATCTTGTTCGCTTATGCGATCGATCAGATAGCGAATTGGACAAAGCGACAATGGATCAAGTGGTCATTGCTTGGCCTCATCGCCCTATTGGTGCTGGGCTGGCAATTGTCGATCAATGCACGCGTCCTCTCGAGCCGGTACAACTTCTTTCACCGACCGGCGACTCAATAGGATTTCGCAGGCGCGCAGTTATTTGCGTTTCCGTTTTCGGGTCGGCAATTTTTTGCGTTTGGTTTTGGCCACGCGCCGAAGTTCTTTTCGGCTCATCGATTTGTACATACCTCTCGATGCGCCTCGAAGCGATTTTACAGAACGTTTGCCACGCTTGGCCGCCAACGCCGCGCCCGCCGCCATTTGTTGTTTTTTCGATCTCGCAGGCATAACAATATTGTTTCGCGCCTCGTGACCGAAATGGATTCGTTTAAATCGTAGCCAATTTGCGCCACAAGAAATAAATCGGAACTCCGCTGAGTACGATTAGGATTCCGATTCAAGATGTCGCGGGGGCAAGGAGCGCAAGATCGACTATGAGTAGCGCGGCTAGCAACATCGAAATTATTGGCACGATTGGATAGCCCCACATTCGATACGGTCGCTCCGTGGCCGGCGCGTTCCGGCGCAAAATAATCACGGCCAAAACCATCAGTAGGTAAAAGATCAAATCCGCGGAGACAATGTATTCCAACAACTGCGTGTAGACGTTTCCGTAAATGAACTGATGGGTCGTGGTGTTGACGGTGACGGTTCGCGGCAAGGTGAGCAGCGCGGTCCAGATCGCTTGTGCGACCAAGGCCATCGCCGGAACGTGATGGCGATTCGTGGTTCCAATCTTTCGAAAGAACAAACGGTCGCGCGCCATGGCAAAATAGACGCGGGCACCAGCGAGGATCAGGCCGTTGTTGCAACCAAACGTCGATATCATGATCGCGGCGGCCATGCACACCGCGCCCGGATTTCCAAACACGCTGTGCAACGCCGCGACGGCGACGCGGTCCTGCGCCGCGTGTTGAATTTCAGAAAACGGCAAAAGCGCGAGATACGAGACGTTCGCGAGGACATACAAGACAACGACAATTCCGGAGCCAATGAGCAGAGCGCGGACGAGATTTCGTCCTGGATCGCGAACTTCGCTGCCGAGAAACGTGACATTGGTCCACGCAGTTTGGGCGAAGAGCGGGCCGACCATTGATTTTCCGAAAACCAACGCAAGCGCTAATCCGCCGGCGAGAGCAAGTCCGGGCTGCGCCAGTTGCGGACTCCAACCATTGGCCCACGAATCCCACCAGGTCGACGCTCGTGCCGCACTGGTCGCGCTCCAGCCGAGAAAAATTCCCACCAACACGACACCAATGAGCGCCGCAGTCTTGGCGAAGGTAAAAATGTTTTGCACGATTGTGCCCAGCTTCAGCCCGCGCGTATTGGTCCAGCTCAAGAGTGCGACCAATCCGATTGCCACCAATTGTTGCGTGGAAAGACTAATCGCGTAGCCGCCGCCTAACGAGATCGGTTCTTTGGTGACCAGGTAATTGTCCGGCGAAATTTCTGGAACGAAGACGCCGAGGAATTTGGCAAATGCGATAGCGACCGCGGCGATC
>Ga0066388_100002144_pt1 | contig 11825 bp, 11 predicted proteins | sample PanSoiMetaGPlot6_FD_64539 | JGI IMG/M metagenome (GOLD analysis project Ga0066388, IMG submission 64539) | Tropical forest soil microbial communities from Panama analyzed to predict greenhouse gas emissions - Panama Soil - Plot 6 (Hybrid Assembly) | ecosystem: Environmental > Terrestrial >... | reverse complement strand
GTGAGGCGATCACCGCTGGCCTCAAGAAGTCGGTGGAGGAGCTGAGCGCGGCCGTGCCCGGCACCACGCCGTCCGACGCGCTCCGCACGGTCGCCTTCCAGCAGTACGTCGACATGCTGGCCAAGCTGGCCGCCAACGGCAGCTCGAAGGTCATCTTCGTGCCCACCAGCCCCAGCGGCTCGGCGGACATCTTCAACCAGCTCCAGACGGCGCTGATGTCGGCAAGCGAGGCGGGCAAGCCCGCGGCGCCCCGGGCCGACAGCCAGACCGACACGAAGTAGTCCCGTCTGGCAGGTCAGTGCCTGCACTGAAAGCGTGTAGGCACTGACTTGCGATGGCATTGAGCTGGGGAGCCGGGTGTGGATAACCTTCGAGATCGAGGTGCTTCCATTCGGCTCCCCAGCCCGTTTTTCTGCGGATTGCCTTTTTCGCATATCTACTATATTCATGTATAGATTGGCAACAAAAAAATTTTGAGAGGCACTGAGAAAAGCGCGCAAGGCGCCCGAGCCAGCACTTCGACTCGGGCGCCCCTCGCCTGAAGATGCCTTCCTTTGGCAGAGGCAGAGTAGTGACGAAAGCTTTAGCTCAACGAGAAGTTGAACCATTGCCACGCTGGCAGGCTGCCTGATCGTCCGCGGTGACGGTCCTATGGGTGGGTGATGTCGCTGTGCCAGGTCCATGCAGCGATTCTTCGCCGCTGCCTAGACCTGGCAAGTCCCTCTACTTCTTGGGCACCATCCGCTCGATCGCCATGCGCACGTTCCTGGAGATGCGGACGCACGCGCTGCCGATGTCCGGCTCGCTGGACACGGGCAGGGGCCGAAATTCGCTCGCCGGGGCGTTGTCCCAGGACAGGCAGTTCCAGGGGTACTCGATTTCCATATCGACAGGGAGGCAGCAGACCGGCTTCACCACGAGGTTGGAGCCTTCGGCCTTCGAGCGGCGTGCGAGATTGGCCATCGTGGGACCGAGGAGGTCTTCGTTGAGGAGCAGTGCCGGCGTGATGAGCAGCAACACGACGGTCGGCCGGCTGGCCAGGCGGTTGGCAGCGTCAGAGAGGCTGAAGGTGGGCTGCAGCACGTCGTAGGTCTGGACATCGATGCGGCGGCCCGTGCCCTTCAACAGGTTCCGCAGCCCTCTCATGCTCGTGTAGAGCGAAGAGAGAACCTCGTGCCCGGCATCAGGACTTGCCTGCCAGAGCTCGATCGTACCGTCCGGGGTGTCGTTGTTATCGGTCATTGGTACACTCCTTTCGTGCCGACGTCACGCCGTCGGCGTCAGTACATATCGGGAACGTTGAACCGCTGCGCGAGATAGCGGATGATGCGGTGCGGCCCGCAACCACGCAAGAGCACGCGTTTGTCGGTCAAGATGTTGACCGCAAACTCGGGCACGCTGCGGAGAAAGCGAGCCAGGGAACGTGCGCTCACGCGCTGGTGCGAGGCGCCGAAGCCGTGAGCGGCGATCACGTGCGCGTTCATCTGCTGCTCGTAAACCGGAAGCGGGATGGCATACACCGGGATGCCCAGGTACATGGCTTCAGACAGCAGGGAGTGCCCGGCGGTGCTGATGATGCCGCGGCACCGAGCCAGGATCGCGTAGAACTCCGAGTCGCCAGGCTTGTGCAAAGCCACGTTGGCATGCGATCCGAAGGAAGACCGGTGGGCTTCCGCTTGCGGCAGGAAGATGTGGAAGTCCCACTCAGGGTGCGACGCGCAGGCGCGAGCGACCTCGTCCAGCGGTTGGGGGAATGCTCGCTGAGAGGAGATGTAGACGAGGATGGACTTCCTGTCCGGCCTCCGCAGTTGCAGAGAGAGGATCTCGTCTTTCAGAATGGGGGGGAGCAGCAGCACCCGCTCCCGGCATTCGGCGCGGGGGCGCGGGGGCACCCGGAAGAACGAGCAGGCGATGCGCGCGTCGGCCTTCGGGAAGAACATGCGCAGTCGAGCGACCTCGTCGTCGAAGCACTGCCTGTGCAGAGCCGCGGGAAACTCCCCCACCAGGTATTTGCTCTGCTGGTCGATGGTGACCAACTGCGCTGCCTTGGCGTAGGCGTAGAGAGCAGCGTTCGGCTCGTAGTCGCTGACCACCAGGTCGGGCCGCCCGATCAGCCGCTCTGCGGCAGCCATCGATTCGCAGTTGAGGGCGAGCCGTTCCGTGAAATTCCCGGGGCGAGCAGCGGTCGCCGCGAAGTCGATTCCATGTGGCCCGCCGACGTAAAAGGGCACGCAGACCGGCAGGACCGTCACCGACTTGCTACCCTGGAAGCGCTGCGAGTAGAACTTGTAGCTTTCCCCGAAGCCGAAGATGACCACCCGGCTGGTGCGAGCGTAGTGATCGATGATCGGCAATTGGCGGAAGGTATGTCCCAGCCCGATGCCGCACACACCGTAGAGGATCTTTGCCTTAGTCATGAATCATACCTTTCCTCCAGGGCCTTGGAGACGAACTCCATCGAGCCGCTGAGCATGAGAACAGGAATCTTCGCGGTGACCGCGACCAGGGAGTCGCGGAGGCGATCCTCGCAACCTCGCGGCGGAGTGCCGCAGAACACGGCGCCCGGCAGCACGGTGTTCGCGTTGAAGGCATCCAGAAACCAGGGATGCAGGCGATGTACGGCGCTGGCCGGCGAAAGCCGCTCGCAGCGGTTGCCGCCATCGTTCAGCCGTGCCACCGCAATCAAGCGGACCGGCACCGGGGCGACCGGAGCGTACAGGTCGTCCGGCAGCGACCAGGCGCTCCTATTCTGGTAGCCGAGAAGATCGATGCGCGCTCCCAGATGACGCGCAGCATCCTCAGCGGTGGTGGTGATCGTCCTGGTTCCTGCGAGAGCAGTCATCGAGCGGTCTGCGCCCATGGAGACCAGGGTCTTGTTGGCCGAGAAGACCTTCTGCCCGCAGGCTGCCATGTTGAGCGCAATGGAGGTCTTGCCGGCACCCGAGTGACCGAGCACCAGCACGTAGCCGTCTGCGCCCAGGCAGCAGGAGTGAAGCGGATAGAGGTTGCGCCGCAGCCAGAGCAGCCGCGACGCGCTGTAGGTTAGGAAGATGAGGTCCAGCAGCGAGCCTGTTCCGCTCCAGCGACCTGAGAGCGTAACCCGCCTGCTCTTGCGCGTCAAGCGTTGCTCGCCCGACTCTTGAAAGGCGACGGTCAGGTCCACCTTACCGCCCGGCGTCCCCGTGAAGGCGACGCCGGGCAGGTATGCCGACAGCAGCAGCCGCGCGTGAGCATCGTCGAAGACCGGCTGCGGGTGCGTGATCCGGAGGCTCAAGCTGCCGGGCAATGCCAGGTGCCACGAGTGCATCATTGGACTCCTTTCACTTTGCCTTTTCCCGAGCCTGCTCCAGGACCAGTTCGGCGACTCGCTCCGCGCCGCCCCACCCGAACTCGTAGGTGAGGGCGACACAGTTGCTGACCACCTGTGTCTGCAGCCTCTTGATCTTGCGAGCCATGAGGCGGGACAACCGAGACTGCACGCGTCGCTGGCTGGAGACGGTGCATGCCGCCGCGGCGATCTGGCTGAGCACCAGCTTCTGATCCGCCCGGTAATCGATGCGTGCCTCCAGGAAGTCGCTCCAGTCGATTGCGCCATCGACCCGCCCGTGCTCGGCGAGCAGATTGCGCTGCTGTCCCTGGCTGTCGTTGGCGGGGGGCAACCAGACGGTGGGGGTGCCGTAGCGGCTCGCGTCGTAGATGTTGCCCAGACCAGGCGTCATGAAAGCCAGTTTGGACTTGAGCAAGACCTCCTGCATCTCCTCGCGGGTGAAGTTGCGGACGCCGAACCTGCTCAGCTCGCCTGCCAGCCATGCGTTGGCGGCGATGACAGTGGTTGCGCCATGATCGGCCATCGCCCGCAGAAAGGACTCCACCATCACCCTTGCGTATTGCAGGGTGTGCTCCTGGTCCCAGAACGGATTGGAGAGCCCACCGAGATTAAGCAGGATGATCTGGCGCTTTCCACGCCAGGGCAGCGTGCCCGGGATGATGGGCGGCACCACCCGTGGTGACCCGAAGCAGTGGTGCTCGGTGGCGATCCTCTCCTTCACCCCGTAGAAGTCCTGTGCGACATAGAGGCTGCATTGGCGCACTACCGGCGGGATTTCCTTCCAGTACCAGGTGAGCGGGTCATAGATGCAGACCGGAAGCCCCGCAGCCAGCGCTTTCTCGGCCATGGCGAAGTCCAGCGCCGTGAAGAAGAGGTCGTACTGCGCGAAGATGTTCCCCAGGTCAGCCCCGGTGGAAAGGCAGTGGATGGCATCGTAGGGGAGCCGCTTCTGGAGATCCAGCGTGTGCCCTTCGCCCACGTAGCCGATGAACTGGAACCGCTGGCGGAGGTGCGGGAAGAAGTCCGCAATCGCCGCCGTCGGTCCGAAACCGAACGGTTCTGCCTGCACCAGCAGTCGCTGGTCAGACAGCGAGGTAACGCTCGAATCCATAGAGAAGCCTCCCGAGAAGGTTCAATTGCTCCGGCTCCCGCACCGCGGACACCGCCGCCTGGTCCGTATACCGAGGCGGTTTGCTTGCGTGCATCATCGCGTTGCGCACGTTGCTGCCCAGCCCACTGCGGAAGCCGTCTGCGCGGGCGCGGGCTGCGTCGCCGTCTTCTTCGCGTGCCGGACCGGCGGCGATGTAGGCGACCACACGGTCCTCGTTCGACTCATTCGCGCTGTTGGCGTGGGTCGTCCTACTGTCCCAGGACAGGAAGGTACCGGCCTTCAGCGGGAACGCCTGTGCCGCGGACTCGAGGATTGCCGCGACCGGCGATGACCGGTCCAGCTCCACATATTCCCCGAGGTTTTTCGCCATGCCGGCGTAGTCGGCAAAGAGATGCTTGGAGCCAGGGACGCCGACGTAAGTACCGCGCTCTTTCGGACAGTCGGTGAGGGCGAGCACGCCCTGCACCGTGTGGAAGCTCGGGTGTACGTTGGGGTTCTGATCGACGTGCAGCGGCAGAGCACCAGCATCCTCGTGACCATGCAGCTTGACGCCGACGCGATCGAACGTGGTCCACAGCTCCGGCCGCCCCCAGATGAGGACGTGGTGGAGGTAAGCGCGCACAGAAGAGCGCAGCTCGGCCAGGAAGGCGTCGTGGTAAATCTCGAAGAAGCCGCGAGAGAGCAGCGCTACCACTTGGGCGTCGGTCGGCACCGCAGCCCACGTCTCAGGGCGGCGCATATCCCAGCGCCCCTGACTGATGGCGAGAGCCAGGTCGTAGACACGCTTGAGGGCGCGCTCGCACAGAGCCGGAGGGATCACCTGCTTGCTGGCCACGATCCCGTACTTGCACCAGCACGCCCAGAAGGCATCCTCCTCGTGCAGGAGGTCGAACCCCGGAACGTAACCATCCTGGCCCAGGGGAAGCGGCTCCATTACTGCCTGCGCTTCCGGGTAGTCCCGGTACCGCTGCAGGACGGACGGGTGCGCACAGTTTTCCCTGAGCCGTTGGATCAGCGCACGCGTGGCGTCATCCACTTTGTCTGCCTGCGCTGGATCTTCGATGCGGTAAACCAACTCGCGAACACGATCGTCGATGATCTTCATGCAACCTCCTGTCTGTGGAACGATGGGACGTCTGTGGGATAGCGCCACCGCCGCATACGTGGACCTCCACGCTGCGTTTGCCAGATCTCCTCGCGAGGTCCGGCTCAGGGCTTGTTTCGTCGCCCTGACTGGCATCAGGACTTTCCGCCTTGCTTTCCAGGTCCGGCGGGGCATTGGATTGGCTGGTCTCTACTGCGGGGGCATCTCGCCCTGCTCTAGCGACTCCGGGCTCGCGCCGAGGCGAACAGCGGGATCTGCTCCAGCGCGGTTCTCGCCGGCTGGATGTGCCGGTCCCGGTTCCCCACGTTCGGGTGGACGAGCACGTTCAGCTCGGTGGCGGTCCGGAGAACAGCAGCCAGGCACGGCCGTAGTGGCCGCCTATTGCCTGACTACCAGTGGATGACCAGGTTGAAGCCGGAGTCCATGCCACCGCCGTCGTGCCAGAACTGCAGCTCGGGCTTCAGCTTGTTCTGCACGCAGGCGTCCCAGACCAGCTTGGCGGTGCCTGTCAGCCAGGCCGGACTGCACGTGCAGTACTCGCGATCGTTGAGCGGGCGCTTGAAGTCGGTGCCCTCGCGCAGGCTCATGGCGATGGCGTACGACTGCTTCGCCTGGGCGGCCGTGCGCGCGCGGTTGGGAATCGCCGAGATGATGGAGAGCGCCTTGTCCCGCTCGAGCTGCCGGTCGTGCTCCAGGGCCCGCTCCTCCTCCTCGGCGACGCGCGCGGCCTCGCGACGGCCCTCCTCGATGGCCTGGTCGGTGAGCCGCCTCCACTCCGCCGTGTCGATCTCCGCGGTAGGCTCGCTCTGGCGCTGCCAGTGGATGACGATGTTGAAGCCATGACCGCTCTTGGCGTCGCCCCAGTACTGCAGCTTGGGATTGAGGCGTGCCTCGAGGCAGGATTGCCAGACCAGCCCGGCGGTACCCACGAGCCACTTCTCGTCGCACGTGGTCCCGGTCGGTTCGCCGGCAGGGCGAAGGATGTCCACACCCTCGCGCAAGCCCATGATCAGGGCGTACGTCTGATCGGCCGCTGCGGCGTCGCGCACACGCGCCGGGATTTGCGCCACGATCTCGTCCGCCCGGGCACGGTCGGCAACCTGCTGCCGAGACTCCAACTCGGTCTGCGCACGCTTCTTTTCCGCCGCTGCCTGATGTCCCTGCTCGATGGCCAGGTGCGTCAACTTGCTGAGCTCGCTCGCTTCGATCATGAACCACCTCCTTGTTGAGACGAATTGATGGCACACCTGCTGGCGGCAGGTGGGGACTGTTTCCCCAGTCAGGTCCCTTGTGACCTGACCAGCACCGGACCTCGCACGCGAGACCCGGCCCCACCGCCACATGGTGCGGATCGGGGATAGGTGAGTAGGCTAGGACAGGCGGGGCGGCCCGAAAACCGCACCCTCGGGAACGACGACAGCAGCCACCACGTCGGCGCCCTCCTTGACGGTGGCACCCTTGCCGACCGTAGCACCGGTTGCGATGCCTGCACGCCAAGTAAAGAACCAAGCGAAATCCAGTTCCACCAATGTGGACTTTGGCGGATTCGGACTAACTGGTGAAAGTGACGCCTGGGCGGCTATTGCCAAAACACTCACGAAGCAGATTGGATCGACGTTTGTACCTGCAGAATACAGGTGCATTGAGAGTTACAACAATGAGCTCAGTGTGGAAAATCCCATGGGAAAGCTGACTTCTATCTCATGCCCTTGCAATTGGTACGATCTAATGGCAAGGGGCTGGTAGGAACTAAAGCCATCTTCGCAGCAGGAGTCCTTTACGTCGACGAGGGCGGCGGATAAATCGGACCAGTTTTGGACTGCACTCGCCGTGCCAGGCCAAACTGGCCGGGCCGATAGCGATGGGAGAATCCCCCCGCCAAGACGGCGTCCAAACAACATCCTGGGTGGAAAAAACCCGCCCAAAAAAATATCAGCGAGCAAATCGAATCCAGCCCGGCGCGCCAGGGTTAGTAGTCAATAGAGACTATGCTGGTCGGTCCTCGTAGTTGGTCGGCCTTTCTTACTCAAGTGAGCGCCACTTTTTGCTACCACTAGATATCCCTTCAAGTTCCACTTTCACCCGACGGTAACCGTAACCCAAATCCACCTCAAGCCAACTCAGACCACTTCGGTAACAACGCTGTCACCAGCGGCGCGAGGCTATGCGTCAGTCGATTTACCAACGCATCCGTAATCGGCAACGCTGTCGCGTCTTGCTGGAGGTGGCGGAACTGCCAGTTTGAAAGGAGATATTGCCATGTTTGCCTTGCGAATTCTCGGGCGATTCATCAGTTCTAGTATCAGCCGGTGGCGGGCAGGCAGGGTATGGGCGTGGCGAACACTCATCATCGGACCATCCCAACCGGTAGATGGTGACTCGGTAGCGTGCACCAAAGCGCTTCTAAATCATCTGCGCAAGATGGGCAAGGAAGCATATACGCTGCCGACGCTGACCATGCACGCACAGATCGAGTGGGTGCTCGAGGTGTCAGACCTGCACCCCGCTTGCTTACCGCTTGCTGGCAGGCGGCTGACCACACGCAACTTGCAGCAGGTCTACGACGCCGTCATTGCGGCGTGGAAGCCGGACGAGATCATCCTGGTGGACGGGCCCGCCAGCAAACTGGGTTTTGATCCGCGGGGAGTCCCCCTGTTCACCATCGACCATCACATGGAAGGCGGACCGCGTGACGACGGAGAGGCTTACATCCAGCCTGCTCCGGCCACCGGCTGCCTGCTCGCGGAGCGCTTTGGGATTTACGAGCCTATTCTCGCGGTCAGTATCCTGACCGATACGTACTGGCTGCGCCAGAACCAGCCATCAAAGGCAATCGAGGCTCTGGCACTGCTGAGGAAGCACGGACTCGACGACGAGCAGTTGATCGACATGCAGCGCCGCCTGCTGGTGCCGAAAGATCCTACCATCATCGACGCCGTGCGGTCTTGTCAACTTCGTCACGAGGGTGAGGCGGTGGTTGCTGTGCTGAGCGAGGTCGACGCCGAAATTCACCGTGGCGTCATGGCCCAGCTCGGATACTACTTTCGCCACATCTGCGTGGTCCGCGGTGACGGTTATGTCAGCTTCAAAACGACCGACCAGCGGTTGTCGCTCCGCCTGCTCGCCGAGCGGTGGGGTGGTGGCGGCCACGACAACATGGCAGCCGGGCGGCTGAGGTCGATGACGGCAGCCGCTGTCACACAGGTTTGCTCGGAGTTCCTGAGCACAGTGCGTGCCGTGTAAGCGCCGACAACTTGTGCCCAGCGGCCACAATTCCAAGCCGTCTACAGCGATTGCATGGGGCTCAGACGACAAAACATCAAGGGCACATGATCCTTGCAGGCCCCGGGCACCGGTCAGGCTCGGGTAACCTTGACGGTTTTCGTTTGGCGGGTGCTACTTGGTGTTATAGTGTTAGCCAGAATCGTGCTTCTGTGCATGGGGAGCGTTTTGTTCCTAGCCGACAATGCGTTTCCACCGCGGCATCTTGGTGGCAGCAGGTGATTTCTATGGCTGCTGCTGGAGATGGTCGTCGGGATACGTCGCAGGAAATCAGCAGCAATAGAAGATGCATCAAAGAAAGTTCAGACCAGTCACCTGCGGATCGATCCTGCCATATACAGGTAACATAGTCCAAAGTAGCCATGGCCACACGGTTTTCCGCACGAAATCCCATCACATTCTCTTGCTGGTGTTGAACAGGCATGCGTAACATTTAAGGCACATGTCTTTGGCTTGAACCATCAGGGGTGAGTTCCAAACAAGTCGCTCAGCTGTCAATTACCTCCATTTGTTGGTAATCCAGTGATTCCACTTTGGTGGAGACAGCCACGATCGCTTCCGGAGCTCCCCTTCGTACCTGCGGGTTGACCCAGAGGGTCTGCCTCGTACTGCAGCTCAGCTTTGCTTAGTGTTCCCGTTCATCTGTCAGCCGCCGACACCGATGCGATCAGAAACCTCACGATCGCAGCGAACATCGCTGGAGGCGTGTACAAATGACCGACAAGAAAGACGCCCCGGACGCCATCATCGAGCTCTGGCAAGCGGGCCCTGACGCCAGCCACGAGGTCCTCTTCACTCGAGACGAGCATGAGAGGACTGAGGAACCTGCTGAGGGGCACGGGCGGCCAGATTGAGGTCCGGACCTACGATGTGCTGCAGCCTACGTTCAGCCTCGCAGAGGCTGCCTGGCTTAGATCGAGCGCAACATAAACGGAGCTCCCCAGCCGGGCAACCACGTAAGGGAGCATGAGAACGGAGGTAGCCAGTGAGCCTGGTGAAGTCATTTTATGAACGTCGGCTGATCAGCCCGCCCGAGTTCGTGGCGGGCAGTGTGCAATACGAAGTGCTCATGGGTAGTCATGCCTTCGGCACAGCGGGGGAAGACTCGGACAACGATGTCTACGGTTTTTGCATGCCCCCTCTGGCAGAGCTCTTCGCCGGCAGTGGCTGTGAAGCTGCCGGATCGGGTGGGGCGCTCCAGAGGTTCGACCACTTCAAGCAGCTCGATGTGCGGGTCGATGACGCTTATGGCCGGGTGCGCAGCCACGACTTCAAGATCTACTCGATTGTGAGGTTCGTTCAGCGGTGCATCGAGAACAATCCCAACACTATCGAGATGCTGTTTGCGCCGGAGCAGAATGTCCTCCATCTGACACCGGCAGGCCGGCTGCTGCGCGACCACCGCCGTCAGTTCCTGCACAAGGGAGCCCGCTACCAGTTCGGAGGCTTTGCCAGAGCCCAGCTGGACGATCTTAAGGCAAAGAGGCGGCAGGACGGCAAGCGCCGGGAGTACATCCAGCGCTTTGGCTACGATCTGAAGGCGGCATACCATGTCGTGCGCCTGATGAATGAAGCCGAACAGATCCTCGCCGAAGGTGACCTCGACCTTCGGCGGTGCAGCGATCAACTGCTTAGCATTCGCGCGGGCAAGTGGAAGCTTGCTGAGGTTGTGGACTACTTCGAGCACAAGGATAATCAGCTGGAGGCTCTCTACCAGTCAAGCAAGCTTAGGGCTGCGGCAGATAGCAACAAAATCAAAGAGCTCCTGATCGCCTGCCTGGAGATGCACTTCGGCAGCTTGAGCAGCGGCAAGAGCGAAATCGATGAGGGTGCGTCTTGCCACGCACTCAGCGAACTCGTGCTGAAGTCTTGAATTGGTCGGGAAGAATGACGCCCGATCAGCAGAGAGGACGGGAACCATGAATGCAAAGGCAATCGACCTTCTAGACGCCGTCGAGAGTGGACTGTCCGTGGTCAGCGCCGGGCTCCAGTCCATCGACCGAGCGCTTGGTGACGACCAGGATTCGCGCGACATCTGCCGTATGCTCAGGGAAGAATGTGGGGACGTCTGTGCGGATTTGCGGCGGATCCGCTGTGGGCAGGTCAACATCGGCAGCAACAACTTTGCTAGCATCGTGGATGCTTTGAGCGATTTGTTGGTGCACAGCCGCTGTTTCGCCACGCTTTCGCAGCGGTCGGTCTGTGACGGCAGCGGGCAGGATCTCCTTCAGCCGCTTGTCGCTGCAGTCGACCGGCTGGACGAACCGCTGAGCGCCTTGAAGAAGATGGCGCCGCAGTAGATCCCAGTACATGGGGTCCGCCGTCAAGTTATCTTTCATCCCGGACAGTGGAGGTTTCTGTATGAGCAGGGACGATAGCGACAAGAAGATGCTGTTCATCACTTTCCCCGGCACCATGCATCGCCTGTTCTTTGGCGGTATCGACGATGTGCATCTGCACACTGGGCTGTTCTTCCTCTGGGGAGGCCGCCAGTATGTCACCGCCCCTGGTGCTGCCGGGGAGCCGGTGGAGAGCGTAGTCACCGAGCGGCCCGACCTGCATCAGCGGCTGATCCAGGCGTTGATGCAAGCAGAGAAGGAGGGGCGCGTGCGCTGGCCCTCCAAGGACCGCCAGGTTGCGTTCGACCTCCTCAATGAGCTGTTGATCGCCAACAGCTACGGCCCGGTGATGAGCGAATACGAGTATCGCTGGCGATACCCTTATGCCGAACTCGGCTATGGCTTCCTGGCCGTCCAGCAGCGGTGCCCGCAGCTCAAGGTCGTGTGGCGCCGGTTGCGCAACTAGAGCCCAATCGCCAGGATCGTGTCGACGATCCCTGCGGATGCCAGTCCGGTGCACGGGACAATTACAACTGCCCGGCGTATTGCCTCAGTTAAAAATCTAACTTTCTCCTCACCGGTTGCCTCATCAATAATCTTAGCAGTTCGATTTGGCTAATGCTACCGCAGGTGGTGCAAGTTCTTGAGATTGAATTACTC
>Ga0066388_100002143_pt1 | contig 11829 bp, 7 predicted proteins | sample PanSoiMetaGPlot6_FD_64539 | JGI IMG/M metagenome (GOLD analysis project Ga0066388, IMG submission 64539) | Tropical forest soil microbial communities from Panama analyzed to predict greenhouse gas emissions - Panama Soil - Plot 6 (Hybrid Assembly) | ecosystem: Environmental > Terrestrial > Soil... | reverse complement strand
GCTCGTTTACAACTCTCTTCCGCCGCCGTGTCGGCATATCACCGGCGCAGTTCCGAGAGCTAACCAACCGATCGATAATATCCCGCAGGGCGATCTTTAACACGGCCTACGCTGAGAAACTCAATTACCGAGTTGCTGATACCTCTGGACCGTGCCGAAACGTAATCAGCCAAGAAAGGAATGATCGCAAAACTTGAGGCGACGCCATGTATTTCTTGCAAGCTTTAACACAAATCTATCGGGCGTGCTTGGGCTGCATTCTGACATGCCTGGAGCAGACACAAGAGCACTTCAATGTATGACTGATCTAGCATTAACGAACAGGTTTCTAATCCACCTGCATTGACGTCGCAGTTGGCGCTTGAGATAGAGTGGGTCCTGGGGATGAGGATTTGGCTATGTTACTGGGCTGGTCGCCGGATTCCCCTGTCAGTACGGACTTCAACCGTGCTTTCACCGAGACCGGCTGGACAAATATCACCTGGTCCTTGAGCGTCCCCGGTTTCTACCGCGCCGAGTATCCCAAGCACGCCGCTACGCTCTCCATCAAGTCAACGTTTAGTGGACAGGAGATCTACGAGATTGACGGGCGCCCGCCTGTCCTGGTGGATCCAAGGTCTTATCTCATCCTCAATTAGGGACGCGAATACACCTGCCTTATTGACACACCGACCACCCTCAAGAGTTTCTGCATTTGTATTCGGACCGGTCTCGCTGATGAGGTTCTGTCAGCGATAGAAGCACCGCCGGATCTGCTGCTTACTGATCCGACGGCGCGAGTCAATCCTCCCGTCAGGTTTCTGGAGAGCCTATACCCACACGGTGACCAGCTGACTACCAAGCTCTTTCAGTTCCATTCTTTGATTGTCAAGAATGGTCACTCTGATACCGGGCTGAAGGACTGGTATCACTCTCTGTTCGAGACGATTCTGTGCCTTCAGGGCATAGCCAAGAAGGCGGCCGAGCAGTTGCCATTTGTGCGATATGCCACGCGCAGGGAGATTTACCGCCGCCTGTATCTGGCACGCGACTATATCTCGCCATGCTCGGACAGCAAGCTGATGTTGAGGGATATGGCCGCCGTTGCCAATCTTTCTCCGCACCACTTCCTCAAGTTGTTTAAACAGCTTTTCAAGGAGACACCTCATCAGTACCTGATTCGAAGACGTCTGGATAGGGCCCAGGCCCTGCTGAGCAATACGAGAATGGATATTTCCTGGGTCTGTCACAAAGTAGGCCTCGAAAGCATCAGCTCGTTTACAACTCTCTTCCGCCGCCGTGTCGGCATATCACCGGCGCAGTTCCGAGAGCTAACCAACCGATCGATAATATCCCGCAGGGCGATCTTTAACACGGTCTACGCTGAGAAACTCAATTGCCGAGTTGCTGCTACCTCTGAACCGTGCCGAAGCGTGATCAGCCAAGAAAGAAATGATCGCGAAACTTGAGGCGGCGCCATATATTTCTTGCAAGCTCGTAACACAAATCTATCGGGCGTGCTTGATCCCGAGACCCTTTTGTAAAGTTCGTTCACAAACTAGCTCGAAAGTGGGAACCAACGCTATGTTGGTAGTGGAGTTGTTTTTGGAAAAACCCCAATTTCGCCATTGAGATTGACACTCGTGAGGCTTGGTTGGGTTGGCGCTACGCATTCTGTAGCTGTCCAGCAATGGATAGCGAAATTGGGATATTTCAGGCAACCCCTGTAATGTTGGTCCAAAGAAAATCTCAGTTCCAGGGCGCTGGCGATCTCTGACCGGTAATATCCGAACGGCCAGGCATCTTGCCGCACATGCCTGGATAGGGACGCGCGTCGCGCTGCCTGTCCGGACGTAGTCCTGTCGCTTAGCCTGCTATCAGCGGGGGAAGGATTAAGGAAACATAATGACCACCTCAAATGCAAGAAAGCCCTCAACCGTTGTAAGTACTGAGTTTGACAACCTGGTGGACCTTTTGCGCTGGAGAGCTAGTATCCAGCCGGATCAAATTCTCTACAGATTTCTTGCCGATGGAGAGACAGAACAGAGCAATATATCGTATGGGCAGCTAGACCGCGCTGCCCGGTCGATCGCAGCGTTGCTGCAGCTCTCGAATCCTTGCGGTGCCAGGGCTCTTCTCCTCTTTCCACCCGGTATCGATTTTATAGCGGCGTTCCTGGGTTGTCTCTATGCTGGGGTGATTGCCGTACCCGTGTACCCTCCGAACCCATCCAGGCCAGACAGAGGGTTGGGTAAATTTACTGCCATCGCACTTAACTCCGGTGCCCAGTGGGCGTTGACCATCTCACCACTTCTGGCGATGAAGGACCAGCTGCTCTCAGGCATTCCAGAGTTGCAATCGATTGAGTGGCTGGCAACGGATGCAGTGTCGGAAGACCGAGCCGAGAATTGGACTGACCCGAAGGTGCACGGCGACACGGTTGCGTTGCTGCAGTACACGTCTGGCTCCACAGGCAGCCCCAGAGGCGTGATCGTGAGCCAGGCGAATCTGATAGCCAATCAGCGCACGATCCAGCAGTCATTCCAGTCGTCCGATCAATGCAGTGGAGTGAGCTGGTTGCCCATGTATCACGACATGGGGCTGATCGGAACGACACTCCAACCGCTATATGCCGGCTACCCCTTCGTCCTCATGTCACCGGTGGACTTCCTGCAACGCCCCGTCCGCTGGCTGAATGCCATATCGGCGTTCAGAGCCACCACCAGCGGTGGACCCAATTTTGCCTATGATTTATGCGTCCGGAAGGTCACCGCTGAGCAAATGACTTCGCTGGACCTCAGCTGTTGGGACCTGGCATTCAATGGCGCCGAGCCTGTCCGCTCTGAAACTATGGAAGCGTTTGCAGAGAAGTTTGAGCCATGTGGCTTCAAGAGAGAGGCGTTTTACCCCTGCTACGGGCTGGCCGAAGGGACTCTCTTCGTAACCGGTGGAACAAAACTGCGGGCACCAAAAACTCTGCGGCTCCAAGCCAGCGCACTCTTAAACCACCGGGTAATCGAAGCAGTCTCCGAGGGACTTGACGCACGCACTTTGGTCAGCTGTGGCCAAACCTGGGACGGTCAAAGGGTTCTGATCGTAAATCCTGAGACGCTGTGCTCCTGTCCTCCGGGTCGGGTGGGAGAGATCTGGATAGCGGGAGCAAGCGTCGCCCAGGGTTACTGGGAGCGACCTGATGTCAGCCAGGCAACATTCCAGGCGTACACCGCGGATACCTGTGACGGTCCGTTCTTGCGCACGGGAGACCTCGGCTTCGTGAAGGATGGTGAACTCTATGTAAACGGCAGGCTCAAAGATCTGGTGATCATTCACGGGCAGAACCACTACCCACAAGACATTGAGCGGACAGTCGAGCACTGTCATCCCGCCGTTCGATCTGGTTGTAGTGCTGTTTTCTCGCTCTCTGTTGACAGCGAGGAGCGTCTCGTTGTCGCAGCCGAAGTGGAACGCACTTTTCTGCGCGGCTGTAATTCAGGCTTTCCTCGCGAGTCAGAAAGGAATTCAGCGCAGCCAGAGCCTGAATGGGCCTCCTCACCCGAGACCGGGTCATCGACTGATCTCGGCGAAATCAGCTCAGCAATTAGAAGAGCGGTTGCCACCGAACACGATCTGCCGCTGCACGCGGTGGTTCTGCTGAAGGCCGCGACGATACCAAAAACATCGAGCGGTAAGATTCAACGACATCTGTGTCGAGCAGGGTACGAGGCCAAGTCACTAACGCCTCTGCATTGCGATGAAGTTACCTAAGCCAGGTTACACAAGGGAGAGGGTATCCAAATGATGATACGCACATTCGAGAGACGTAGACACAACGCGTCCAGCATGGCCAGGCAGGAAAGCGCTAGTGCCGGCAAAGGAGCTAGCATAACAACCTTAGAACCGCCCTCTGCTGAGGACATACAGGCGTGGTTAGTGGACAAGGTCGCAGAGCTTGCCGGCACCGAAGCTGACCGCATCGACCTGAGCGAGCCGGTTGCTTACTATGGATTAGACTCTATCGCCGCAGTCAGTCTGTCGGGAGAGTTGCAGGACTGGCTACGACGTCAGGTTCCCCCGACTCTAGTCTACGACTGCCCGAGCATAGACGCCATGGTCCGCTACCTGAGCGACGGAGGCTAGCGCATCTGCCATGGGAGTGCACTTTCATGCTGAGAGGGAGAGCGACGTTAGCCCGCAAGAAGCGGACGGAGCCAGCCTGAGAGCACAGACAGGCACTGCAAAGTACCGTACAAGACAAGGTGGCGCCGACAAGCCAGCAACAGGAGAAGCGGCCAACTGGGACTCCGATTCGGAACCAAGCGCAACCGTTGCCAGGCGCGGAAGGTGCCGCCATCCGGCAAGAGAGCTGTTCCAGTCGGACTACGTGAAAAAGCTCCTGCGCTACCACTTCCTGGCGGTTGCTATATTACCCACTCTCGGCTCCATGGTGGCGCTGGTCCTGGCCCTCAGAGAAGGTGTTGGAATGCTGGAGATAGTATCGCTGCTGGTAGCATATACGCTCACCTTCGTAGGTGTGGAGGTTGGATTCCATCGTTACTTCGCGCACAGAAGCTTTCAAGCGACGACGGCTCTGCGCCTTGGGCTTGCGGTTCTCGGGTCTATGGCGGCCCAGGGTCCGCTTGTGTATTGGACTAGTGTGCATCGCCATCACCATGCCTTCAGCGACCAGGATGGCGATATACACTCCCCGCACCATTTCGGCAGGGGAGCGCTTGCCGCTTTTAGAGGTATATTTCACGCACATATGGGCTGGATGTTTGAGCACGCCATTCCGAACGCTGGCTATTATGTTCCGGACTTGCTGCAGGACAGGCTGATTCGCAAGGTCAATCAGCATTACTATGCATGTATCCTTTTAGGCCTGGCAATCCCCGCGCTCATCGGTTGGGCGCTGACAGGAACGTGGATGGGGGCCCTGAAAGGCTTTCTTTGGGGTGGACTACTACGGATATTCCTGGTCGACCACATGACCTGGAGCGTTAACTCCATCTGTCACGTCTTCGGAAAGCGTCGATTCGCGACGCGGGACGGCAGCAGAAACAATCTGTGGCTCTCGATACCAACATTTGGGCAGTCCTGGCACAACAATCATCACGCGTTTCCATGGTCAGCCAGGGTTGGCCTCGTCTGGCGCGAAGTCGACCTGGGTAGCTTGGCAATCCGCCTCTTCCAGCTCCTCCGGCTTGCCTCACGACTGAAGGAGCCCAGTGCAGAGATGATTGCCGCCAGAGAGCGCGAGCTGGTCTCGTCCTAGTCTGATGTTATTACTCAATTTCGCGATGGCTATTTCCCCTGATCCGAACTGACGATCATGCAAAGCTACGACCTCGACCAACTTCACCGACATAATGAGCGGATTGGTACGGAACTTCAGCTTGCCGTCCAGCGATTTGTCTTGATCTACATATTCGGACTGATTGTCTATCCAGTGCTACATTTCCTGTTCAAGCTCGAGATTCGCGGCCGTCACATTATAGGAGGGGTGGGCGAGCGCTTCGTGTATGCTGCTCAACACTTTTATGAATGGGATCCCTTATTGCTGTGGTGCGCTGGCGTCTGGCCTCTGGCGCTGCAGCGTCAATATTTCATAGCCAATTCAATCGGGGGCACGTTCTGGGCCCGAAGCAGTTTACTGCGAGCGCTCTCCTGGGTGTTAGGCATCATGTTCACGATCAAGGGACATGAGCCTAAAAATGGCTCGATCGAGCGTGCAGCCCGACTCTTGAATGGGCCTCTACCGCTCACGATTGCCATCTACCCGACCGGGCCCATAGGCAGGAAGCGCGAATCCCGAATTTATCGCGGAATAAGCTTTCTAGCTGAATACTGCCCGAAAACTCCTATCGTTCCTGTGGCGCTAAGAGGTCTGCAAGAAATTACCATATGGGAAGTGTTGCAATTGAAGCGGCCACGGCTTGTCATTGAATTCAGTCCTCCAATTTTTGGCGCCGACCTCCTGAACAGAGAGCCAGCGGAGAGAATGCCAGCTTTGCATGAGATGTTGGCTGACGCGTGGAGCGGAGGGAGGCTGTCGACGCTCAGGGAGGTCCAAGCACCGGAAGCGATACCGGAGCCGCTGCCCAAGGAGAGCGTGACCAGCAATGCCTGAGCAAGACATTTGATCATCGCTTTCTGCCGTTGAGCAACCATCGCCGGTGCAGGTAGTACCCCCAACGGATTCCGCAGCCTAGCACCGGCTTGTTTACACCTGCCCTAGCGCAGCAGCTATCGCAGACACCAGCCGTTCCCGGCATCCCTGAAAATAAGCGTGATCGCCGGGAAAGAGTCGGAGCCTGAAGCTCCCGAGCGTCTGTTCCCGCCACGCCAACAGGTCGCTCCGGTCGACGTGGCGATCCTCCAGTCCACCGAAGGCGGAAATAGGACAGGCAAAGGGTGTCTCGTGGAGATACGCGTACGATTCACAGGCGGCAACATCAGCTCGAAAAATACTCAAAACTGCCGTTGTCAGTTCGCGATTCTTGAGAAGCTGTTCTGGAACCCAGTTATAATCCAGCGCAGCAGCCAAAAAATCTTCCTCAGGTAGGTCTGCAATTAGCTGTCGCGACCCCAGAGTTTGTCCGGCCGGATAACTGGAAAGAAACAGGTGAATCGGGACCGGTCCTGACCTCCTGCGAATCTCACGAGCAGCCTCAAATGCCACCAAAGCTCCCATGCTATGTCCGAACATGGCAAAGGGTTTATCAAGAAGCGGTTCGAGTGCTACCGCAGCGTCGCTGACCAGCGGTTTTAAGTCCGTGTAGGGGGCCTCTTGCCGGCGATTTTCCCGGCCTGGCAATTGAACTGCCCGCAAGTCAACTCCCGCCGGTAGGTACCGTGTCCAGGTCCGGAACATGGAGGCCCCGCTGCCTGCACAGGGAAAGCAGAACAAACGCAAGCGGGCATCGGGATGATCCTGGCCGTATGGCATCCAAGCGCTTAGCGAAGTCGAAGTTCCTGCTGGATCCCCCATCCTTTATTGGGCTCCCTTCCCACACACGACAACATCGCCGGGACACAACTGGTCAAGAATGAGGTCGGCGAGCTCAGCAATGCTCGGCCCGCGGAGCAGCTCGGAGATGGGGACAGTAGCGCCAAGTTGTGTATGCAGGCTATCTTCCAGCTCCATCGCTATCAAGGAATCGAGCCCCAAATTGTTCAGGGGCTGATCGATTGGAATTCTCGATACTGGCAAGTTTAAGATCTTCGACAGATACTCACACATGTACTTTTGAAGAGCCTGGCGCCGTTCTGGCAAGGGCGTAGACAGTAACGGCTCTCGCATACTGCGATCGCTAATTTCGCTCGTTTTTTCGACATGAGCATTCTGGAATTCGGTCGCTAAGAGATCATAGACTACTGCCGGTGCCTTGCCCGTTGGCAGGGCGCTGGCCCAACGACGCCAATCAATTGGAGCCACGACAATCTCCGGTCCACGGTGCTCCAGGAGCTTGCTCATTATTTGCATGCCCTCATCGGGCTGAATACTGGCAATCCCCCGCGCTTTCAGGCGGTCGTCGCTTCCCTGCCGGGTGGCCATACCGATCTCTGACCACGGTCCCCAATTTATGCTCAACGCCGGGAGTCCCAAGCTGTGCCGGTAAAAAGCCAGTCCGTCGAGAAAGGCATTTGCTGCGGCATAATTGCCTTGCCCCGGTGAGCCCAGCACCGAGGCCACGGAGGAGAAGAGGACAAAGAACTCCAGGCTGTCGCCTTGTGTTAGCTCATGCAAGTTCCATGAGCCCTGGACTTTAGGCTTGAGTACATTCAAGAAGCGATCCTCAGTCTGATTGATCAAAAGACCGTCGTCTAAAGTGCCGGCAGCATGGAACACGCCCTTGATGGGAGGCATCGACTGCCGAATTCGATCCAGCACATCGGAGAGCTCACTTCTGTTACTCACATCTGCAGTAGCGACCAAAACATCTGCCCCCTGCTGGCATAATTTCTCGACAACCGCTTGAGCAGCTTGTGTAGGACCGCCTCTACCGACAAGCACGATCCGCCTGGCTCCTGAAGCTACCAGCCACTCGCTGACCTTCAGTCCGAGGGCACCGAGGCCGCCGGTGACCAGGTAAGCCCCACTGCTAGAAATTACCTTTGTGCTGGCGCCGGCAAGTGAGGCTTTGACCAGCCTGAGAACATACCTTTCTCCGTGGCGGTAGGCAATCTGCTCCTCATCACTGACCAATATGTCTTGAAACAGCACATGTGAATCCGTTGGCAGGGAGTCCACGTCGATCAGCTTGCACCGTAGTTTGGGATTCTCCCAAGCGAGCGTCCGTCCAATCCCCCAGAATGGCCAGGAGGCTACGTTGATGGGAGCGGCCGGATCGCCCACAAAATGGACACCGCGTGTTACAAAGCACAGCGTTAGTGCCTTCGAATAGACCTCTCGAACAAGATTGAGAGTATTTCGTGTGAGAAGATCAGTCGCTGCCGCAACGCCGGCGCGCATATCCCCACCGGAAGCTGGCAAATCGAGGCTGCCCAGGTATATCAGACCGCGCAGAGTGTCCCGCAGCTGCTCAGGCAAAGTGTCCAGAGCATTACCATCTTGTAGTTGGGCGCCATAAATGAGGTAGGGATTACCGCCCGATTGACGAATAGCCTGACCAATCGCCTGGCCCGCCCCGGAGTGGTCAGAAACAATCAGCCAGCTACCGACCTCACCGTCACCGCTTCCAATCAAGGCCTCTGGTCTCCATTGCTGTTGATAGAGGCAGTCCTCAAGGTGACGAGCTGTTGTTACGGCGCTCAGCCGGCTGCAAGTAAGATTCTCAAGGAACCCGAGGATACGGTTATCTCGATCGAGAAGCCAGATGGTGGCGGTCACCCTATCTAAGTCACGCTCGGCGGCTGATTCTACAAGGGCAAAGCTGCGCAACTCTCCAGGCACAGGACTAGCAATCTGTACACGACCGACCGAAGTTGGCACCCATGGTTCAGCAAGATTGCCAATTTGGGTTGCCGCAAGCACTTGAATGCAGGAATCAAGCAAAGCAGGATGTACTTCATAAAAAGGAGTTTCAGGCAAGAGACATTCTGGCAGTGTCACTTCTCCCAGCGCCCGTCCGGTCCCGGCCCACACACGCCTTACTCCCTGGAAAGAAGGACCGTACTCCAGTCCCGCATTCCTGAGGCTGGAGTAGAAGGCACCCCTTTCGAATTCCTGTCCTGTGCTCTTGCATTCATCCACATCCCCAATTTCAACCCCGCGAGCGATGAGGTCAGAGCCAGCGCCAATCCTTCCTGAGCAATGCAGCGTCCAGGCGCTGGTTGATGGGGGACTACTCAGGCGGCTGAAAATTGTGAAGGTCGCATCCTCACCTTCATCGCTACCGGAAAGTACAACCTGCACGGATCGTTTCTCATTGTCCTTCAGGAATAGCGCCCTTTTCCATTCAACAGCGGTCAAGATCGCATTGCTTTGGCCTGTGACTTTCGCTGCCGCAATTGCCAACTCCAGGAAGGCGGTGGCCGGCAGAACTGTGAGGCCATGAATCTTGTGATCTGCCAAGTAAGGGAACGAGTCTTGACTCAATTCACATTCCCAGATTCGGGTCCCTGTAGCAAATGCAGGTTCCACAGCCTCCGCCAGGAAGGCATGCCCATTCTTGTTGTTCCTGCTAGTTGCTGCTGGCCCCAATTGCTGCTCCAGGTCTGGTCGTACATCCAACCAATGGCGCCCTCGTTGAAACTTGTACGTCGGTAGCTGCTGGCAGTTGCCGCCATCTCGATGCAAGGCGCTCCAGTCCACCACGCAACCGTGCGTATAGAGAACTCCTAATGTTTCCAGCATCGTTGCCCGCTCTGGCTGGCCTCGTCTCAGGGAGGCAAGCACCTCTACCTCCTGCCCTGCGTCCCGAAGGCACTCCCTGATGTTTGTGGCCAACACCGGATGGGGACTCACCTCCAGAAAGATCCCCGGTCGCTTTTGGGCAAGATTGCCCAGAGCCGTGGCAAACCGCACCGTCTCTCTCACGTTCTGGCGCCAGTAATTTGCATCGAGCTCGAAGCCCGCAACCAGATTGCCGGTAACAGTTGAATAGATGGGAACCGCCGACGTCTCTGGTTGCAGTCCCTCAAGCTCTTTGGCTAGCAGGTCCTTTACTGCTTCCATGTGGTGGCTGTGAAAAGCCAGATCTACCGGCAACTGACGGCAAAATATTCCGCGCTTCTGCAAAGACGAGAGCATCTCTTCCATAGCGAAGTTATCGCCAGATAGAGTGCAAGAGCCAGCGCTATTGTGCGCAGCAACTGCCAGCCGGTTGCCGTAAGTTTCGACCAAACGGCCCGCTTCCTCCAATGACAATGCCACTGCTGCTGTCCTGCCGAGTCCGCCAGCTGTCTGCATGAGGCGCCCTCGGTGATAGACAATTCTCAGGGCATCGGCCAAATTTAAGGCTCCGGCAACGCAAGCAGCGGCAATCTCTCCGAGGCTGTGACCGACCACTGCAGCCGGCGCTATTCCCCAGGAGCGCCATAGACCAGCCAGGGCAAATTGAAGCGAGAACATGACGGGCTGCCCTATCTGTGCCTCATTCAAGCGGGAATTGGACTGCTCGGCGGTCAGCTCCTCGAGAATGGACCATGCCGCCCATTCTCTAAACAGCCGGTCGCAGTCTAATATGGCCGCTTTGAATGCCGGTTCCTCTTCCAGCAATTGCCGCCCAATAGCCCACCACTGTGGTCCCTGCCCTGGGAAGACAAAAACCACCTGGCACTGCCGCTTCCTGCAACCAGAAGCCATCCCATCGATAACTTCGCCGTAGGCAAAGGCCTCCAGTTTTTCACAAGCTTCCTCAGCACTGCTCACTACCAGGGACAAGCGATGGTCGTGGTGAAATCGTCTTACGCTTGCCGTGTAGGCGATATCTGTTAGTGAGACTAGAGCCGCACTTTCACGAAGAAACTGATGGTAATCCTGAGCCAGAGCTCTCAGTGATTCAGGAGTGCGGGCCGACAGAGGCAGCAAGAACTCTTTGGCACCTTCTCCAGATGAAACCGCGGGCAGTGGCCCTTCTTCGACCACTACGTGGGCGTTGGTTCCACCGAATCCGAAGGAGCTTACCCCGGCGAGAAGCCGTTTGCCGTTACAAGGCCAGGGACCTAGCTCGTCCTGGACTCGCAGGGGAAGTTCATCAAACGGGATGTAAGGATTAGGCTGGTGGAAGTGAAGACTGGCGGGGATCTGGCGGTTCTTGAGGGCAAGGACGACCTTGATGAGACCGGCAATACCCGCTGCGGCCTCGAGATGGCCGATGTTGGTCTTCACCGAGCCGATGCGGCAGTGATCATCGACAGCCCGATTAGCTGAGAGTACTGCGCCCAAAGCCTTTGCTTCGATCGGATCTCCAAGCGCTGTTCCGGTACCATGAGCCTCCACGTACTGAACGTCTGCCGGAGATACTGCCGCCCTTCTGTAGGCCTCGCGCAGGACAGCAATTTGCGAATTCTGGTTCGGCGCTGTCAGGCCGTTTGACCGACCGTCCTGATTGACGGCAGTCCCGCGGATGATTGCATGTATGGGATCTCGATCAGCCTGAGCTCTCGACAGCGGCTTCAAAATGACGATACCTGCCCCTTCTCCGCGCACGTAACCGTTGGCGCTGGCGTCAAAAGCCTTGCAACGACCGTCCGGGGACATAAAGCCTGCTCGGCTGAAATTGACAGTCAGGGCCGGATCCAAAAGAGCGTTAACACCGCCAGCCAGCGCCAGCGTGCTCTCACCATCCCAAAGGCTGCGACAGGCAAGATGAACGGCAACTAGCGATGAAGAGCAAGCGGAATCTATGGCCAGGCTTGGTCCATGCAAGTCAAAGAAGTAGGAAA
>Ga0066388_100002142_pt1 | contig 11834 bp, 10 predicted proteins | sample PanSoiMetaGPlot6_FD_64539 | JGI IMG/M metagenome (GOLD analysis project Ga0066388, IMG submission 64539) | Tropical forest soil microbial communities from Panama analyzed to predict greenhouse gas emissions - Panama Soil - Plot 6 (Hybrid Assembly) | ecosystem: Environmental > Terrestrial >... | reverse complement strand
GCCGCCGATCCCGTTCCGCTGGCCTGTTCTTTGCGGCGCTGACGGCTAGAGATGCGTACGGAGGGACCGAGATGACCAAGGCGAAGGATCCGGCGACCTCGAACCGCGACGCCCTGTTGGCGCGGCGGCGCCAGCTCATCGAGCAGGTTCTGCGTGTCGACGATGCGCTCGACTGGTTCCAATCCAACATCGAGCCAGAGTTGCTCGAGGAAGGTCAGGAACAGGCCCTCGCGCTGGTGCTCGAACGCCTCGATGCTCACGACCGCGCCGAGGTCGATGCGATCGATCGGGCATTGGCGCGAGTCGACCGCGGCGAATACGGGATCTGCGCGGCGTGTGGCGCCGCGATCCCGCGCGCCCGCCAGCAGGCATTGCCGACCGCCGATCTCTGCCGTCCATGTGCAGAGAAGCGCGACGCGGAGGCGAGACGGTGAGATGGGGCGCACCAACACCGACTCGATCGGCCCCGTTCTCGCGCTCGCTAACGCCCGCGGCGCGTGAGCCTGAGAAGTCGGCACAGTGGACGGCTGGTACGCAACCCGCCCGTTGATGAGTGAGTCGGAAATCCCGCCGGCCTGGTCCGACCGCGACGCCGCGCTGCTCGCGATCCGGCGTCCGATCGATGAGCGCGCCGCGGCGCGTGACCGCGGTGCGCCGATCCGACGTCCCGTCTCCAGTGCCGGTGGTCGCTACTTCGCAATCGCCTAGCGCGCGGCGGCGGGCGTGGCTTGGTGTCCCGTCATCCGATCAACGTGGATACGGTAGAAGATGGATTCGAACGGACCGCGCTTGCGTCGCCACTCGGCACCCGGGACCGACGCGTACTCCCACCACATCGCGCGCTTGTGCAGCGCCGCTTGAGCCTGGGCGCGGTCGGCGGCGAATTCCGGCGTATCCGGGAGCTCCTGGAAGCGGCCGGAAACAACGACACTCACCCATCGGTCGCGATCCGTGCGCTCATCAACCTCCAAACAGACGAGTGGGTTGGAGCGCATCCAGTCGATCTTCTGCCCGCTCGTACTGAACCCGTAGAGGTGTCCACCCTGGTAGGAGAAGTAGATCGGCACGATGTACGGTTGGTTGTCGCGCGCGCACGCCAATCTGCCGAAATTCACGCGCTCCAGCACAGCGCGACATTCGTCCTCCGTCATCTCGCGAATGATCATGCCGAAACCTCCTGCGGCGCGTTTTCTGTGGCACCGTTCCCCTGGCCCGCTTGGCAATCAGTGGGTCTGAATTGACGACAAGTAGTGTGTGATCATGTCGATCTGCGACTCGGCGTGTGCCGCAGGCGTCATGGAGGCCGGCTCGTGGGCGAATATCTTGCCCCAGACCGGCATCTCCGAGGTGCCGTGCGCCGCGACGCGTTTGCGCCCGTCGATGATCTCCTGGACTTCTGCGGAGGGAAACACCCCGCCGCGCCGTGTGGCGATCTGGGTCAAGTCTGCCGGCTGGCGCTTCAGGCTGTCAGCAACGACCCCGTGGCCTTTGCCGTCATCGCCGTGGCAGGAGGCGCAGTAGCGGAAATACACATTGCGGCCGGGGTAACCGTCCGATGCGACGACCGGCCGCGTCAGCGGTGTAGCGACGTGTATCACCGCGAGGACGAGCACTCCCGCGCTCACGAGCCTGCGCTGCATGATGGCTCACCGCACGCTGCCCGGGGACAACGTTGGCAAGGCAGCTCGCGCAGCCGTCGACCGCGCCGAGAGCGCGCGCGGCTGCGCGGTGCAGCGGCGAGTTGTCCCGCGCTGGCTGCCCGTCAGCGTCAGCGGCGTCCGCTGTTCGTGTGATTGCGAGCGCGACACGAGCCCAACCATCGCGGCTCACGCCGCCGTTGCCAGTGGCGCGGCTCTGCGCGGCTTGGATATGGCCTGCAGCGTCTCGCCGACTTCGCCGTAGGTGACGGCGCCCTTCTGGCGCTGCCCATCGCGACGGGCGCGCTGGCCGAGGTCGCTGAGCGACACGATACCGATCAGCCCACCCTCGCCATCGATGACGGGCAGGCGACGAACCTGCTTCGCGCGCATGATCGTTTTGCAGTCGTCGATGGTGTCTTCGGGTCTGCACGAGAACACCTCCCTGGCCATGGCGCTGCCGACATACAGGGTGCGCAGCGGCCCGCCCTGCAGATAGGCGGCCATGCATATGTCGCGATCCGTGATCATGCCCACCAGCCGGCCCTCGCCGTCGGTGACTGGCAGGCAGCCGAAATCGTTCTCCCACATGATCCGTGCGGCGCTTTCCAGCGAATCGTTCGGACTGCAGGACAAGACCGGCGACTTCATCAGCCGTTTCAATTCCATCGTCATGTCCTCCTGTGTTCTCACAGCGGTCGCGCGTCCGAGCCCGGTGCCTTCACAGCCGCCGGTGCTGCAGCGCACCGCAGTGCCGGCAGCGGATCAGGATGACCCGTGGGATGCCGTCACCACCGCTGCGCCGCAGCGGCCGCTCACACACCGAACAGCGGACGAGATCCGGCGGCACCCCGGCCGGCAAGACCACCGGCATTCGATCGCGCAGAGCCGCCGTGTGGCTACCGCGCCGTCGTTTCTCGCTCATGCTTCGTTCACTCGTGCAAAGATGTGGCCAGACCGGCCGGCTGCGATTCCACCCGGCGATAGGCGAAGCGGGGGACGGACGGGAGCGTCGCTTTCGCAGAGCTAATTGGATGCGAAGCGACCGCGTTCCGATTCCTCGGAATTCCCAACGGCTGAGACCACGCGTCTCAGGGGTGGCGGAGGAACTGGTTGGGACAGCGGTCGATCGAGCCGTGGTGGACCGCCCCACTCTCGGCAGTTTGAGTCGACGCCGTGCAGGCGTCACTCACGACCGGCGGCGGAGCCCGTGTCCTCGAGGGTCATCGGATATCCCCTGACCTTCCAGACCCCCAGCCCTTCGTCGAGCACCGCTACCTTGGTGAAGCCCTGTGCGCGGAGTTGTTGCGCCAGCTGGCCGGACTCCGCGTGCGGACACCCGCAATAGCAGACAAGCCAGGCATCTCTCGGCAACGCGGCGAAGTACGGCGCCGGATCGTAGAAGGGCACGCTGACCGCGCCGGTGATGTGCTCGTGCAGATAGTCCGAAGGAGCGCGCGCATCGAGGATCGCAAAGCGCGCGCCGCGCGCCAGCTCGGCATGAACGACGTCGGCGGGCGTCATGTCGCTGTACGCCTTGAAGCCGCGCGGCTCTGGACCCTTTGGGTTCAACGGTACGGGCCCAAGCGGAATCGGCGGCGGCCGCATCGCCGCCTGCGCCCCGGGAGTGGGCGACTGGAAGCTGCGCAGCGCCGCGATCACGTCCTCGATTCCTTGCGGGCCGAGCGTCGACGCGAATGCCGGCATGGGTGTTCCCGGTCGGCCTTGCCGGATGGCGGCGCGAAGAAAGCCGTTGCTGGCACTCTCGAGCAACTGTGCACCGCCGACCTGCAGCTGCGGCCCGCCGACGCCGCGCGAACCGTGGCACTTCGCGCACTGCGCGTCGAACTGCTCGGCGCCGGCGCGCGCATCGCCCTTCAACGGCCGTTCGTCCAGTCGAGCGTTCGGCCGCTGCTGCCATGACCGGATGAACAGGACCACGGCATTGATGTCCTCCGGTTTCAACGGTCCGCCCTTCATCCGCGCCCATGCCGACATCGTGGTGCCGCGACGACCGTAGGCGATTGCGTCGCGCAGGTAGTCGTCGCTCACCGCCGAGAGGAAATCCGGTTGGGCGAGCCGCGGGGCCTGGTCGGCGACGTAGCCCTCGCCCGACGCTCCGTGGCAGACGGCGCACATGCGGGCATAGAACTCTCCGCCGCGGACGGCTTCGGGGCTCAGCGTCGGCGGCGCCGGCGGCGGTTTCGACTCGGCGCGCCGGCAGGGCAGAACGAGCGCCAGACCAAACGCCGCGAGCGCTACGCCGCTCATCAGTCGATTCGAGCTCAAAGAAACACCTTCGCTGCGCTGAACCGCTGATATTCCACCTCTGACCCGGCGCATTCAAGGAACCCCATCGACGAGGCCACCCAGAAGCCGGCAAATTGACGGCAACGTCGCCGGCGCCTTCGCCGCGCAGCCGGCGAGACAGCCTCCGGCAGGGCAGGCATCGACGTACGCAAAGTGGAAGAGGCCGAGGGATTGTTCGCAGGCCCACTGTGTCACGCCGGTGACGAACGTCGTCGCGTCGGCGACGTATTGTGTGCCGTACACGCCGGGGCAGCCGGTGTTGAAGCCGGTCTCGCCGATGAAGACGTGCGGCGCGCCGCACTGCTTCTGGGAGATGTCGACGAAGTCTTTCTCCACCTGATCGCGGGGTGTCGGTTCAGAGGGGGCGGGCACGAAGCCTTGAGGGAAACCCCGTATAAAAATAGGAAAGTCCCCAATTGTCGTATCGCCAGAACACGAGGTAGACAAAATCATAAGAAGAGACGCCGCATTCAATCTAACCAAGCCGCAGGCTGCGAAATTGCTGCGGTGATCGAGAAAGGAGTGAGATATGCTGGGCGAACAGATTGGTGAGGAATCAGGGACAGTCATGTCCCGTCGAGTGCTTTCGGTTGACGGTGGCGCGAGGGTGGAAGTCAGCTTGCAGCACACCGGCAAGCTGTTGGGAGTCGCAACCCGTAGCACGATCACGTACTGCGCGGGCGTGCGGCCAGACGGGAGCCTCTACGGCGAGGCGCAGGGACTGGTCACGGGCGCTGGCGGCGAGCGCGCCACGTTCAAGGCCCAGGGAGTGGGCAAACTCCTCGACGGCGGAGCGGTGCGTTATCGCGGCGCGCAGTACTACTACAGCGACTCCCCGCAGTTCAGCCGCTTGAACACAGTCGCCGCGGTATTTGAGTACGAGGCGGACGCAGACGGAAACACGAAGAGCAAGCTCTGGGAGTGGAAGTAGGCGCTCGCAGTGCGCGCGCCCCGGCTGTCCCCTCTCGGGCAAGCGTGGTGACGCCGGCCTTGCCCGCCAATTCGCGAATGAAGGTCGCAAGCGGGATCGTGGAGGGCCGCGCTCCGCGCGGCCGTAGCGCCGCGGAGCGGCGCTCAAGACGGTTCAGCTGAGGTGTCGCATGCTTGAGCCGCGCTGCGCGCGGCTACGGCGCCGCGGAGCGGCGCCCTCCAACACGGCGAGAATCGTGCTCCTCGAATTGGCGGGCAAAGCCGGTGGCACCCGGCAGGGGGCAGCACGGGCCGCGAACAGCACTGTTCATCGGCGTCGCAGCGGGTGAGGATCCGTGTTCATCTGTGGTGGTCGTCTCTCAACAACGAACGGATCGCGACCTCGGGCACCTCTTCAGGCGAGCTCCGCGAGCAAGGTCTGCGCGTCACGCAGATCGGGAGTGTCGAAGCCCTCGGTGAAGGAGCCATAGATCTCCGCCAGCAGCCGGTGAGCTTGTTGTCGCTTGCGCTGCTGCTGCCACAGGCGGCTCAAGCTCATCACCGCGCGCAGCTCGAGTGACTTGGCACGCTGGCGGCGGGCCACCTCGATCGCTTTGTGAAAGCACGCCTCTGCTGCTGCCGCCGCGGCGGTTGCAACTTGACGCTTGCGACCGGTCCGCTGAGACCTGTCCAGCGTCAGCTCGCCTTCCAGGCGGTGCATCTCCGCCTCGTACGTCCTCTCGCCGGTCTGCTCCATCGCTTCCCGGGCAGCTGCCAGCGCCGCGAGCGCCTCGTCGCATTGTCCCGCCTTTCCATACACCTTGACCAGGAGCAGGCGGTGAGCGGGCCCACTCATCACCGCTCCCGTCGCCTCGTAGGCCGCAATCCCAGCCTGTACCTGTCGGAGGCCCTCGGCCGCCATACCCTGGGCAGCCAGGATCCAACCGTGCAGCACCTGGTTGTCCGCCAGCAAGAACCGGAAGCCGTGCCCCGGAGCGATTCGCATCAGCGCATCGACGGCTGCCTGCGCGTCGCGCTCTTCGCGGCGCAGTACGTGCACCCAGGTGACGAAATCGAGCGCGAACGTCTCGCAATACGGACTGCCGATCTCCTTGGCCACCGTCAGCGCCTTCTGAACATGGGTCAGGGCCTGATCCGGGTAGCCGAGAAACCACAGGCTCATGCCCGCAAAGGAATGACTGGTGACGCCGGGATCATCGCCGTAGATCGACACCATGAAGTGGTGTTCACTCGGATCGTAGAGGGCGATGCCCTTCTCCATATGCTCGCGCGCGGCGGTAAACTCCCCGACACTGAGGAAAGGGGGACCGAGCAGGCTATGGGCGACGAGGGACACCAGCCGGTCGCCTGTCTGTTCGGCCAGTCGCAATATCTGCTCCCCGAGTGCGCGCGCCGCCTGCAAATCGGCGCGTACGAAGTAGAAGCGGAACAATCCTGCCAGTGCCGGCAGGAGTTGCGGGCTCTCGCCGATCTGCCGGCAGAGCTCTCGTGCGCGCGCGTAGGTGCGCTGGACGTCCTCCGCCGCGTAGCCCTTGGTCATGAGCAACGGCACGCCGAGGGCCACCAGCAGCGCCAGCTCGTGCTGGGCGCGGTCGGGCGAGTCCGGCAGGTTCTTCAGCAGCGTCAAGCTTCTCTCGAGCAGTACGACCGCTTCATGCGGCGCCTGCCGGCGCATCGCGTTGTCTGCCGCTTGGGTCAGATACTCAATCGCCCGCGGATGATCCTGTCCGCGCTCGAAGTGCATCGCCAGCTCGGCGGCAGACTCCTTCACCCGAGCGCTGAGCGCTTTCTCCCCCCACTCGCCGATGCTCTGGTGCAGCCGTGCGCGCCGCGCCGCCGGCAGCCGCTCGTACAACACCTGCTGGTAGAGCCCGTGGATGAAGCCATAGCGTCCCGTCGCCGTTCCGTCGGCGAGCGTGTCCATGCCACGCGCCAGCAGGAAACGCCCCTGGCTCGCCAATCCCTCACACCACTCTTCGATCCGTTCCTCGGGCTCGCTGAGCCCGGCAGCCACCGCAGCGGTCGAGAACTCCCTGCCGGCCACGCCCGCCACCTCGAGCATGCGGCGTTCGTCGGCTGTCAGCCGCTCGAGCTGCATTTCGATCATCTGCCGGAGACTCTCGGGCACGCCCGCGGCGACGTCTTCGACTCGAGCCGCCAGTTGCCACTCGCCTGCCGTCTCGACCAGCACTCTCTGACTCAACCAATAGTCGACGACGTTGACGGTGAAGAGCGGGTTCCCCTCGGTGCGGCGGTGAATGGCCTGTCCGAGCTCAGGAGGCAGCTGCTGGCGCGGAAACCGGGTGGCCAGGTACTGGCTGACTTCAACGTCGGTCAGAAACCGCAGCGGCAGCTCCTCGCAGAGCTCGTGTACGAGCAGCTCTTGCTTCATCCCCTTCAACGGATGGCCACTGACGATGATCTCGGCGGGGCGATAGGTCCCGAGCAGCAGCAGCCGAGCCCGCGCGCGGCGCTGTGCCAGCAGCGAGACCAGATCCAAGGTCGAGTAGTCGCTCCAGTGCAGGTCTTCCAGCGCCAACACCAGCGTGGTCGTCGCCGTCAGGGCCTCGAGCGCCTCTGCCAGTTCACGTAGCATCCGTTCTCGGGTCGCGCCTTGCACCCGTCGCTGCACGGACTCCAGCTCGGCGTCGCCAATCAGCCCCGGCATCTGCGCCAGCCAGGTCGGAGCGTAGCGGCTCAAGACGGCAACCATTTGCTCTCCGGCCGGTTGCCGGCAGAGCTGTCCGAGCGCTTCCAGCACCGGCAGGTACGCCTCGCCGGATCCGTAGTGCTCGACGCATTGTCCGCGGGCTGTCAGCACGTCCCCCATGTCGGCGGCGTCGGCGAGAAACGCGTCGACCATCGTGGTCTTGCCGATGCCCGGCTCGCCCGTCACCCAGACGACCTGACGCGTCCCGCGCGTGGCGCGCTCCAGCCACTGCTGCAGGCGCGCGAGCTCGGCGTCGCGCCCGATCAGAATGAGATCCCGGCCTTTGAACGCGCCGCGCCGAGCTGCGCGAGACTCGGCGCGAGGCGCTTGCATGGTGTCGACCGCGGCGACGAAGCGGTAGCCGCGATGCGGGATGGTCTCGATGAAGCTGGCGGCGGTCGCATCGTCGCCCAGAACATCGCGCAGCTCGCGAATCGTACCGCGCAGGACGCTCTCGCTGACCGCCGTGGCCGGCCAGACCGCGGCGCGTAACTCGTCACGCGTGACCAACCGCCCGGCGTGCTCCAGCAGATGGCGGAGCACGGCGAAGAGCTTGGGACGGAGGGGGATGAGCTCCTCTCCTCTCCACAGTTGTTGGCTGACCGGGTCCAGCCGAAACGAGGCAAAAGTGAACTGACGGTCCTCCATTCGTGCTCCGGTATCGCCCCCGATTCTGCGTGTGCCGTCACTCGACGCGGAATTCCACGCCGCTCACACGCTCATTCCACGCTTCTCACACGGCCGTTTCATCGTATTCCACCGCGATCGTTTTTAGAAAGGCCCCATGAAAACAGCCGCACATATCATCTTCCCGCTGCGCTCCGACAATTCACCGGCAACTGCGGATCGCCCGCTTCTCCTCGGTGCCGTCCGTCACACGCTGGTCTGGCTCGTTCTCGCCCGTCGATGCTGCGGAGGTGATCACGCGCGGCGTAATTCCACGCCACTCGCACGCTCATTCCACGCTTTTCACCCGCCGGTTTCATCGAACTGCACGGCGGCGAATCTCTAGAACTGGCGCACGACACATGGAGGGTCCGGTGAAGACGAGAGCATCGCAGCCCACACTTCAGGCTTCTCTGACGCCGGTGCTCTCGCCGGCGCGCGCCTTTGTCGTGCAGTTTCGGGAGAACGCGGGCGCCGCAGGAGAACGTTTCACCGGCCGCGCCGAACACATCATCACGGGGCGTTCGGCGCGGTTCGAATCGCCCGAGGAGCTGCTGGCGTTCTTCGGCCTCGTGCTGAGCGCGGTGCCATCCAGGCTGTCGGAGGACGTGTAGTCGTCTGCTGATTTGGGGAGGGAGGTCAATGAAACCACAGCCGCTGTTGGTCGTCGTGACGCTGATGCTCTCGTTGTTGTGCGGATGGTGGACCGAGAACCGCGCGTTGGCGCAAGTGGGAGCCTGCGCCGGCGACTGCAATCATGACGATCGGGTAACCGTCGATGAGCTCATCACCGGCGTGCGGATGGCTCTTGGGACCATGCCCGTCGACCAGTGCGCCGATATCGATCCGAACGGCGATCATACCGTGACGGTCGACGAGCTCGTTGCGGCCGTGGGCAACGCGTTGGGGGGATGTAGCACGCACGCGAATCGCGCGCCGCAGGCCAGCGAGGTGTCGTTCGGCGCCGACACCTCGGCGCCGTACGTGGAGAAGCAGTTGATTGGGTCGGACCCGGACAACGACACCATCACCTATGAGTTGATTGCCGACGAGGCGGGCGCGGGTTACGACTTCGCCTACGTCAATCCCGAGTCCGGGATGCTGTACGTCACCCTGGCTGCGGATTATCAGGGCACGATCGTCCTGCCGTACCACGTCACGGACGGAAAGCTGTTCAGCAACCCCGCCAATGTCACCATCCAGGTGGAGACCAACACCTTGTCGACCAATACGGGTCTCAACCCAGTCGATCCCAGGGACTACGCCGGTTATCCGCGCGGGTTCTACGACGGTGCGCGGCTCGGCGCGCCGGGGGCCGCGCCGACACTCCCCGCGTCGGTCGATCTGAGCCAGGATTTTCCGCTCCCTGGCTCGCAGGGACAACAGGGCAGCTGCGTGGCGTGGGCGACAGCCTATGCGATCAAGAGTTACCAGGAACGCGTCGAGATCGGCTGGTCGCTGCAGCCGATGGAGCATCGCTTCAGCCCAGCTTACATCTACAATCAGATCAACCATGGCATCGACCAGGGCTCGCAGATCTATGACGCCCTGAGTCTGATTGTTAACCAAGGCGTCGCGACGCTCGACCAGGCGCCGTACAACGATGCCGATTACTGGACCCAGCCGAGCGCAGCGGCACAACAGGAAGCGTCGCAATTCAAAGGCCTCAGTTGGAAGACGGTGAACGGCATCCTGGAAATCAAAGACGCGTTAGCCAACCGCGTGCCGGTAGTCGTTGCCATCTGGGTCTACGGAGACCTGCTGGTCCTGCGGGGGCCGGATTCCGTGTACAACACGTTTGGCGGCGGCTTGCAGGGCTCGCACGCCGTGACGATCGCCGGCTACGACGACCAGCGTTACGGCGGGGCATTCAAGATCATCAATTCCTGGGGTCAGAACTACGGCGATGGAGGATATTTCTGGCTGCCGTATACGGTGGCAACCCAGGCCGTCTACACAGCCTGGGGGCAACAGTCGCTGCTGTCGGAGGCCTACGTTCTGGACGACATGCGCAATACCACCGACCCGCCTCCCGACCCCGTGGATCCGCCCCCACCGGCACAGCTGCCCGATTTGCAGGTCACCGACTGGAAGGCGAATTTCGATAACAGGCCAGGCGGTTCCGGTTCGTTGCAGTACACGGTCACGAATACGGGTACCGCGACGGCGAAGGCCGGGGCGAACGTGGCGTTGACCGTGTCGCGCGACCCGAATTTCGCTGCCGGCAACAGTCTGGTGGTCTACGAGCGCATTCCCTTCGACATCGCACCGGGGAACACGGCCTATCGCGACGCGAACAACAGCATTGCCTTCAACTTCCCTTCCGACTTGGAGCCGGGGCAATACTACATGGCGTTCAAGGTCGATATCTTCAACGACGTCGCCGAGTCGAACGAAAGCGACAATCTCTCGCCCGCTACGGCGCCGATCGAGATCGTCAACACGCTGCCGGACATGGAGGTCGTCACGTGGTACGCGACGTGGGACGAGCTCGGCAACGGCTCGCTCACCTATAACGTCATCAACAACGGCGTCAGTGCCGCCGCCGCCGGTTGGCAGATTGCGCTGGCGTTGAGTCCGAACGAGACCTTTGGTGACGGCGATGAGACCGTCCTCTTTTCGGAGCCTGCCAACTTCGCTCTCGGTCCGGGAGCAACGCTGTTCCGCAACGATTCATCGCCAGCCAGTTTCAAGCTCTATTTCGACCGTTTCGGCCATGAGGTGCCGGACGGCGTCTACTACATCGCACTGTGGCTCGATCCGGATGGCTCCTTGAATGAGTCAAATGAAATCAACAACGCGTCGCTCTCCTGGGGAACTATCCGAATCGGCGTCGGGCCGGGCGTCAGCGCTGACGCCAGCACGCAGGGATTCGCGGCGACCAACCCGTTGATCCCAGGCGAGGCCTACAACGGCAAGATTCTCCCGGCGCCCGAAGTGCGCCAAGTGCGCCTCAGCACGACCTCGCAAAGCGGCCGTCGCGCGGCGTTCCTGGCCGGCGGCGGGGTTGCCGACAGCGGCCAGAGAGTGAACGCGGCCGACGCGCCGCCCTGGACGAAGACTGCCCGCGCGCGACAGCAAGTGATCTTCCCGGTGACCGAGGCGAAGCCGATGCCCAGCGCGGACTGAGGTGCGCGGAAGGGAGTGGAGGGGGGCCCAGGCGCGGCGGCAGCGTAAAGGCGGACGGACGACTGGGTCGTTGGTCGTCAGTCGTCGGTCGTCGGTTGGAATACGCTATCGCCGACGACCGACGACCAGACGATCGCTGCGACGCACTACTCGGCGCACAGCGCTTTGTTCGGAACCTCCGAGCCGCCAGCGTCCTTACAGGCCTTGGCGTCCATGCAGTCGAGTGCCGTCATGCCGTCCTTCGCATATCGACAGCAGACCTCCGTGTCCTTGCAGCCGCCCTTGGTCTTCGCCAGCGTGTGCGTAGCCCAGAATGTGCCGCCCAACGCTACTGCGAACGCAACCGCCACTGTGGTGAGCATCGTTCCTCGCTTCATCGGATCCTCCTCGTCTGCGCGGGGATCGTTGTCCTCCGCATTCGAAATGAGCCGAACGAACGCAACGAAACCGCT
>Ga0066388_100002141_pt1 | contig 11836 bp, 9 predicted proteins | sample PanSoiMetaGPlot6_FD_64539 | JGI IMG/M metagenome (GOLD analysis project Ga0066388, IMG submission 64539) | Tropical forest soil microbial communities from Panama analyzed to predict greenhouse gas emissions - Panama Soil - Plot 6 (Hybrid Assembly) | ecosystem: Environmental > Terrestrial > Soil... | reverse complement strand
CCATCCCAGTAGGTGTCGCACAGCTCCGCGACGAGGTGCAGCCCCTCGCGGATTCCGGCAAAGCCATAGAGATGAATCCACGACTCGAGCAGCCAGGCGGCGAGCTGCAGGTCCTTCGACCGCGACTCGAGCGCGGCCACGCAGGCCTGCGCCACACCCGGCCAGTCGGCCTTCTTCAGCTCGGTCTTCCACACGCCTTGCTCGAGCGCGGGATCGTCCTCGCGCCTGAGCCCGGCGACGATGTCGTAGGTGCCCTCGTAGCGGAGCGATTCGCCGGTCGGCTCGTTCGCGGAGATCGGCGCGAGCAGCGAGTCGGCGTCGAATCGGAATACGGTGTCGATGACAGTCATGGGTCGGCTCGCTACGTGCCCGGACACGAAACCGTCGCGGGCGCCTGCACGGGGAAGTCCTCCACCGTGATCGGATCCTGTTTGCCGGGTTGAAACACCTTGACGCGAACGTAGACGCGGAACGTCGCCGGCGGCGGCTGCGACGCGTTGACGACGGCGCGGCGATCGGGATCGCGCTCGACCGGAATGTCGAAGCGAAGGGTGTTCGGCGCCGCTTCCGTGGCACTCAGGAGATCGGTCGGGGAAGCGCGTCCGGCCCGCAGCAGCGACATCAGCGACCACGTGCCCTGGAAATCCATCCGCACCGTGCGGTCGACGACATGCCGCCAGGCGGACGAGAAGACGACCGGTCGCTCCGGCGAGTCTTTCGCGAAGCGGATCGTGAGCTGCACCGGATCGCCCAGCACCCAGCGCGCCGGCTTCGGCGGATCGCCGTCGCGAATCGTCTGGCGGCCGATGTCCATCGACCACTGCGCAATCTCCGATCCGCCGACCTCGCGTTCGCGGTTGACGCGGAACTCGGGGAGGAGGTCGAGCGCGACGGCGCCGCCCGGCGCCTCGCGCGCCGGCGTGAACATCGGGTAGAGCGCGTCCATGCGCCGCAGGAATCGCGCCGGTTCCTCCGTGCACGACCGGGCCTGCAGCTGCGCCGCCAGCGCCCGGCCGTCCTGCCGGTCGTACACCTTCAGGAACTCGAGGATGTCGGCGGCGCTCGAGTCGCGCGCGCCCTCGAGGCCCTGGGTGAACGGAAATCGCTGCGCCAGCAGGGTGTTGAACGACTGCGCAATCGCCGCGTAGCGCGCCTGCACGCCGGCCCGCGCCAGCTCGCGGCAGTGCTTCACGACTTCGTCGAGCAGATCGTTGCGGACGCCGATGAGGAAGCTGCCGCCGGTGCGGACCGGCGCGAGGCCGGCGCTCGCGCCGCACTCCTTCTCGGGAATCACGAGCGGCAGACCGTCGCGCAGGAACGTGTCCAGCGATCCGAGGCCGTTGCCCGCCACTTTCTGATCGAACGTCGTCACGTCGTCGACGATCCCCGACCAGCGGCGGGTGAGCAGCGTGACGCCGCGGGTCTTGGTGAGGAATCGGACGAACGGCTCGGCCTGCAGCGCGAAGCGGCGCACGCTCTCGCGCTGCTCGTCGACGTAGCTGGCCCACCGCTTCACCACGTCGGCCGGGGCTGGGGCGCCGCTCTGCGCATCGGACCAGGCGGCGAACAGCACGTCGTTCTGCCGCGAGAAGATGAACGGGTGCCGCGCCGACGCCTCGCGCTCGAGACGCTGCAGCGCCTCGATCGCCTGCTCGTTGAGCGCGCGCTCGAGATCGCGCGCGAACGGCTCGTCGCCGCTCTCGAGGAACGGCACCAGGCGCATCAGCTTGTTGAGGAGCAGCCCGAACCGCGAAATCTCGGCGGAGAAGGCCGCCGGCTCGGCCGGCAGCGGCTCGCCCTCGGTCGCGTCGAACGCGAGCCGGGCCGCGAGCGCCGCCGCGACGTCCTCTTCGAGCGCGCTGAGCATCGGACGGCGGTAGGTCGGCGCGAACTGCGCGAACGCGCCGCTCCGGTAGTGGTCGAACGACTCGAAGAGCGCGACCGCGTGATCGATCGCTTCGCTGCGCCACGTCGCACGCGGCGGAAGGGCGATCTCGCCTTCGACGTTCGGCAGCGCGGTGCGGAAATCGCGGGCCGCGAGATCGTCGAAGGCCGCCTTGAGCTTGGCGACGCCGTCGCCGAGGGCGAGGCCCTTCTCGCCTTTCGTGAGCAGTTCGCCGAACGGCTCGGCCGTGGCCACGAGCAGCTCGCCGCTCAGGTTGTCGCGCATCGCCGCCACCTGGCGAATCGCGTTTCCCAGATCGGGCCGCAGCTCGTCGCACAGGATCGGCGAAGTGATGGCGTTATAGGGCGGCTGCTCGAGGACCGGCAGCCGCAGCTCGCCTGACCTCGCGCCGATCGACGCCCACGTGTTCACCGCCTTCGAGAGGGTCGTCACCTCGTCGATCACGTCGGACAGATCCGCGTCGCCGTCGCCGATGAGCGCCGTCCACTGCTCGATGAAGCGGTGCTCCGACGCGCGCACCGGATTGCGATCGCCGAACCACGACGAGCCGAAGAGGGTGAGCGATTCGCGCGCACGCCGCTCGACCAGACCGGCCAGCGGCGTGCAGTCCACCTTGTGCGCGGTGGCGTCGCGAAGCGCGCGGCCGTACGGCACCTCGGGGATGTTCACGCGCTGCATGCCGGCGTGGCCGGTGACATAGGTGCCGAGATCGGCGAGCTCGTTGACGTCGCCCGACTCGTGCGTGCTCAGCCGCATGTACCGGAAGTAGTTGTCGACGTATTGCCGATAGTCGGCGGCAAAGTGCTCGAGCGCACGGTAGTGCGCGCTGTCCGCCAGCGTCGGCTTCGCCAGCTGCTGGTCGTCGTCGTCGTCCGGAGCGGACGGGGCGGCGGGGTTGAACGCGAACAGCTCGCGCCCTTTCTCCTCGAGGCCGAGCCGGAAATCGGGAAGGATCAGCTCGCCGAACGTCGCCTGCAGGATGCGCTCGACGGTCGGCTCCAGCGGCGCAACGAGCGACGCCGGCACGAAGAACGAGTGGAAGTTCTCGACGCCGAGGCGGGCGACGCCCTGCAGCAGCTGGTAGCCCTGGACGATCCGCTCCTCTTCGGTCGCGCTGCGCTCGTTCGCCCGAGTCCTGATGCGCTGATCGAAGGCGGTGGCGACGTCGTGGAAGAACGCCTCGTGCGCCTGCGCGACCTGCCGCAGATGCGAATTGGACCAGAGCATGCCGGCCGTCAGCACGAGGGCGAGGACGACCGCGGCGACTTGTGCGACGGCGCTCACGCGATTCCGGGCAACGGCGGCGCGCGGCAGCGGCAGCGCGAGACCGCGCTCCGAGAACACCTTGCGGTTGAGCAGATCGCCGACGAAGCTGATCGGTCGACGCGCGCCGGCGCTCTCCGCCGTCACGGCGGTTTCGGCGCGCTCGGGGCCGAGACCGCTCAGGTAGAACCCGCGGAAGAGCGAGGCCGATCGGTAGACGCTCGGCCGGAACATCTCGTCGAGCAGCGCGCGCATCGGCTCGGCGATCCGCTGCAGTTCTCCCGAGAAGAGGAACAGCTCCGACGGCCGATCGAGCTGGCGGCTGACGGCGAAGAGCTCCACCTGCAGCTGCACGATGCACCGGTGCAGCTCCGTGAACGCTTCGTCGATCCAGTTGCCCTCGAACATCACGTCGGGGGCATGCGGGTTCGACCAGCCGAGCATGTCCTGCTGGAGGTTATCGGGGAGCGCTTCGGTAAAGGCCGTGAACCCGGCGATCTGATCCGCGTGCGTGACGACGACGTACACCGGAACCGCGAAGCCGAGCTCGGCTTGCGCGAGCACGAGGCGCTCGCGAATCATCGAGCCCACGTCGTGCGTCCGCGCCTTCCAGCTCGGATCGAGCAGCAGCGACGCCGGCACGGCGATGACGATTCCCTCGACCGGCCGGCGCGGACGGTAGCGCTTGAGCAGACGCAGCAGCGCGCGCCATCCGGTGACGTCCCCGCGCGTGCCCGGCAGCGCCAGCGACGCCGCCACGTCGATGACGACGCCGCCGTCGAAGTAGTGCCAGCCGATGCCGGCGACCGCGCGGCTCTCGCTCATCGACTGCGGTTCGAGCTGCGCGGACGCGGGCGCGTGCCCTACCAGTGTGGTCTTCCCGGAATCAGCGGGACCGATCAGCAGGTACCAGGGCACGCCGTAACGGAAGTCGATCCCGCGCACGGTCTTGCGCAACCGGGCGACCGACTCGTCGAACGACGGTCGAAGGTCGCGCACGAGCGTCGGCAGCAGCGATTCCTGGCTTCGTTCGTCAGCGAGCTGGAGATCGGCCTGCTCCCGTGCGGCTCGCGCCCGGGTATTGGCGCGGGATGCCAGCACCGCCACGAGGATCAATGCGGCGAGCAGAGCGACGATGAGAACAACGAGAGCGACGACCATCGTTACCGCAGCCGCTGGATCTGTTCGATTTGGCTTTGAATCGCGCCCATGCGATCGCGAAGCGGGGACGTGAGATTCATCCAGAACACCTGCGACACGACCAGCCACACTCCGACAACGGCCGCCGCCGCCCACCACCAGAGCCGCGGGCTGCGGAGCTTGCGCCCCTCCCCGGTGGTGATGGTGGCGTCGTAGCACTGCGGCACGATCTTCCGGAACGGATCGGTGAGGTCGGGCCGCTTGCCGAAGATGAACTGGTAGAGCCGCTGCTTGTAGCCGTCGATGGCGCCGAAGTCCTCGCGGTCACCGTAGCGGCCGCGGAATCCGAGCGCCAGCGCCGTCAGGTAGACCGCGGCGAGCTCGACGTCGCGGGGATCGGCGCGCTCGAGCAAAGCGTCGATTCGGGCGAAGAGCGCTTCGCCGGCGGACCGAGTCCCGTACAGCTCGGTCTCGAGCAGATTGGCCTTCCAGTACGGCGCGCCGCTCCACGGCAGCTCGACGAACACTTCGTCGGCCGCGGCGATCATCACGTATTGCGCCTGGCGGAAGTACTCGATCATCGGGCCGGACGCCCATCGCATCACGTCGGCCTGCTGACCGCGCAGGTGATAGAGAAGCCGATCGCGCGTTGCGCTCGACGCCGGCGCAATCGCGGTGGTGGTTACCGCGGGACCGACCGGCGCCATCGCCGGCGCCAGTGCGGCGGCGCGCAGGACCTCGACTTCCTTCCAGAACGCGCGGAACTGCTCGAAGACAGAAATGCCAGGCCGGCGTCGCGTGTCGATGTGGGTGGCGGCGCTCATTACGTCGGATTCACTTCCGGCTCGTAAACGTAGAGAAAGATGGCCTCGGGGCGCACGCCGGAGGAGCTGCCGAGGACGAGGAGGTCTTCTCCCGGCGACAACACTTCGGCGTCGGGAACGAGCTCGAACAGATGGATGCCGCGCGGCGGCCGCAGCTCGCCGATGTGTTCGGCGAAGCGGCGGCGCAACCCGAGCACGCGCCGCGCGAGCAGCGAGGGGACGGCGCTCTGGCCGCCAATCACACAGTTCTCTCCCCAGGTCACGACTTGATCGCGGTCGCCCTCGCTTCGGATCGCGAGCACGAGGCGCGCGAGCGATCCGATGCCGAACGCGGGAGACCACGCGGCATCGGCAGGCAGCCGGAAGGTCTCGCCCTCCTGCAGGAAGGCGAAGCGCCGGACGGTATCCGGCACGCCTTCGTCGACCGCCTGGCTGATGAACTGGAGCACTTGATCGAAGCTTTTCCTCGGATCGTTGTGGGCATATGCCGGAAACACAGGGGGCAACAGCCCGTGACTGAGAATGGCCACATGCCCGGCGAGCCGGCATGCTTCGACGTAGAGCGCGCACGGATGAGCGGAGTCGGTGCGCAGCACGGCTTCGAACGCGGGCAGCGCGCTGACGAGCGAGTGGAGCTGCGTCCGCGCCTCGGCGGCGAACGCGCTCTGCGGCGCGAGGATCGCGCGCTCCGCGAGCTCGATCGCCTTCACCCGCAGCCGTTCGGCCATGTCACCACACTTGCGGCCGAGCGGCGACGAAGCGGCGACGGCCAGCGTTGGCGGAATGTACGGCGTCGGCAGAAACGTCTCGCCTTCGCATCGCACCTCGAGCAGCGGGAAGCTGGTGAACCGCGGCGGCGGCTGCGTGGCGGCGACGAGTGAGAGCCGCGGCCGGAGGCGCGGAATCGCGACACCTCCATCGCCGGTGTTCTCGTCGGCGACCGGATCTCCTTCGTACGAGATGAAGCGGTGGACGGCGCCGGTCTGCGCCTGACCGTTGGCGATCGGCATCGCGAGGTGAATCTGCATCGGCGCCTGGCGGAACGCGGTGGCCAGCGGCCGCAGATCGAGCTGCAGCCCCTCGCGGTCGGTGACGCTGACGTGCAGGCCGTCAGGCATGACCGCGTCCAGCTCGCGAATCATCAGCAGGCCGGCGGTGAGGCCGGTGCGGTCGAAGTCCAGGTTGCGCACGCCCCAGTAGTACGGGACGTACCAGCTTGGCAGCGCCTGAACGAGCGATTCGATGCGCGACGACAGCTGCTGGAAGTGCTGCGGCGTGAGCAGCAATCCCTCGTGCCACTGAATGAGATCGGGAATCGGGCGATCCATGAGGGCTCTACTTCTCCTTGTCAGCAGCCGGCGCCTTCGGCGGCGCGACCGCGGACTCGACGCGGAAGTCGTTCCTCAGGAGCGCAATCGACGCCGACCCTGGGGAGAGGTGCGCGCGATGCGGACCCTCGCTGCGATAGTTCGCGAAAACGAAGATCGCGCGAAGCCAGCGGCGCGACGCGGCGGGAACCGTGAGATCGATGTCCGGCACCTCCTGTCCCGGCACCCATTCCCACTCACGCGTGGTAAACGCCTGTTCCTTTGGATCGTCGCGGCGCAGCCCCGCCTTCTTCTCGAACCAGTCCTTTGCGGTGAGCGCATCGAGCTTGCCGGCAGTCGCCTTGTCCCACACGAACACGACGTCGACCGGGATCGGGCGATCCTCGTTGACATCGGACGAGACCTGCACGTGTAGCTGGAGGCGGGCGTTGCGCGCGGTGACGCCACAGCACAGGGATAGTGCCGCGACAGCTATCGCGATCACCGTCCCGCCGACGCGCCGTGACATGAGAAGCGGTAACTATAAGACCGATCCGTTTCAGTGCAATGTCTTTTTGGTCGTTACACGTAACGAGTGCGTAACCGACCGCAACTTTCATGGAATCTGCATGATCCGGGTTGACACGCGACGCGCGTGAGGCGCAGAATCGGCGCGTCACGCGAGCAACCTCCGATCGTCCTCCCCGTGAGTCTTGGGGCGGCAGATAGAAAAAGATGCCGCACGCTGCCGAGATCAGCCGCGCCGCTCCCTCCTGTTTTTATTTCGTCGTCGATCAGTCCGGTTCGATGGAAGACGGCTTTGCCGGCGCCGACAGCGGACGATCGAAGGCCCAGGAGCTCGCCGACGTCATCAATCGCCTGCTGCAGACGCTGGTCACGCGCTGCGCGCAGGGCGAAGACGTCCACGACTACTTCGAGATCGGACTGATCGGATACGGAGCGACGGTCGCGCCGGCGTTTCAGGGTCCGCTCGCCGGGCGTGAACTGGTTCGGGTGAGCGACCTGGCCTTCAACCCGGCGCTCCTCGAGCAGCGGACGCGTACCGTAGCGGACGGCGACGGCGGCGTCATCGAGGAGACGTATCAATTTCCCGTATGGATCGATCCGGTTCACATCGGCGGAACGCCGATGTGCGAGGCGCTGCGCCGCGCGAAGGCGACGCTCGAAACGTGGGTCACGTCGCACCGCAACTCGTATCCGCCGACCGTCGTGCACATCACCGACGGTGAATCCACTGACGGCGAGCCGTTCGGCATCGCTTCGTCTATCCGATCGCTTAGCACGTCTGATGGACCGGTCGCGCTTTTCAACCTGCACCTGTCGTCAACGGCGGCGAAGCCGGTCACCTTCCCCAGCTCGGAATCGGATCTCCCCGACGCGTTCGCGCGGATCCTCTTCGACATGTCGAGCCTGCTGCCCGCTCCGGTGCGCCACGAAGCCCGGTTCGAGGGCTATCCGGTGACCGACAGCAGCCGCGGCTTCGCGTTCAACGCCGACCTGGTCGAGACGATCAGGTTCATCGACATCGGCACCCGTGTCAGCACGCGACGGTGACGGGAACAGCGGCCAGCCGACACGCGCCGCGATCCGGCGCCCGATGATGACGTTCGCCGGCATGATGCCCAAACGCGGGCACGATGCCGCCGACTGCGAAGATCATTTCTCGACCAGCGTACATCGGTTCGCCGTCGCGGACGGCGCCAGCGACAGCGGTTACTCGCAGGTCTGGGCGCGGATGCTGGCCGATTCGTTCTGCGGGCTGCCGAGCGCCGCCGCGACGCCGGCCGAGCTCGACGACTGGCTCGCCTCCTGCCGCGACGAGTGGCGGCGGTGGGCGGCCGAGCGCGCCGTCGGCCAACTGCCCTGGTTCGCGCGCGAGACGCTGCGTACCGGCGCCTTTGCGACGTTCGTCGGCATCGCGTTCTCGCCGGACGAGGATGGCGCTGCGTGGCACGCCGTGGCCTGCGGCGACGCCTGCATCTTCCTGGTGCGCGACGACGCGCTCGCGGCGGCATTTCCGATCGACGCGCCGGACGCGTTCGACGACCCGCCGCCGCTCGTGCCGACGGCGGCCCGGCTCACGAGCTACGCCCTTCAGACCACCACCGGCACCGCCGAGGTGGGCGACTCGTTTTACCTGGTCACCGACGCGCTTGCGTGCTGGTTCCTCGCATCGATCGAGCGAGGCGACAAGCCATGGGCGCGCTTCAACGACGTCCGGACACCCGCTGATCTCGAGGCGCTCGTCTCTTCGGCGCGCGACGCGCGTGCGCTCAAGAACGACGATGTGACGCTGATGACGGTGGTCATCGTGGGAGACGCATGAACTGGGGTGCTGCGCGGAAGCTCAGGCGGGATACGCCGACGAGCCAACCGCTTGACGAGTCGAAGCTGACGCAGGGAACAGGCGGGAGCCGCGGGCCTGGCGACCCGCTCGCGCCAGGAAGTGGGGCGGGCGACCGGCTTCCTGAGACGACGCTCACGAGGGGAACGGGCGCGAGCGACGAGCCTGGCGAGCCGAAGCTCGCCAAAGGAACGAGAGCGAGCGAAGGCTGGCCGTCGCCCAACGCCTACACGATCGCGGTACAGAATCCCCACGTCTGCTTCCGCGATGCGGACCTGAGGTCGGCGACGGTCGAACGGACGATGGTGACCCGGATGCCGCGGGTCTGGACGGGAAACTTCGCGCAGGTCTACGAACTGCGCACCCCGGCGGCGCGCTGGGCGGTCAAGTGCTTCACGCGATCGGCCGCGGACATCCGGCCGCGCTACTCGGCGATCGCCGCGGCCATCTCACGGTCGCGCCTGCCGTACTTCGTCGACTTCGATTTTCTCGACGCCGAGATGCTGGTCGACGGCTCGCGCTGGCCGGTGCTGAAAATGCGGTGGAGCGACGGGCAGCCGCTGGATCGGTTCGTCGCCGCCAACCTGGCGCGGCCGCGCGCGCTGCTCGCGACGGCGGCACGCGTGCTCGATCTGGTCCGCGATCTCGAGCGAAAGAAGCTGGCGCACGGCGATTTGCAGCACGGCAACATCATCGTGCACGAGTCAGGCGTGCAGCTCGTCGACTACGACGGTATGTTCGTGCCGGCGTTCGCCGGGACCGCGGCTCCCGAGTGCGGGTTGTCGGCGTATCAGCATCCGCAACGAACAGCCGCCGACTACGCGCCCGGCCTCGACCGGTTTTCCGCGCTGGCGATCGGCACAGCGCTGGCAGCGGTCGCGGTGGACCCGGGCATCTGGCCGGAATTCCACACCGGCGACAATCTGATCTTCACGAGCGACGACTTCAGGAAGCCGTCGAGCTCGAAAGTGATCGAGCGCCTGCGGACGCTGGCGGATCCGCAGCTGCAATCGCTGGTCGACGGGCTCGTCGCCGCGTGCGGCGCAGCGCCGCTGGCGGTCGCGATGCCCCGGCAGCCGATGTCACTCACGCCGGTTGCGCGTCACGGTTTCTGGTGGGTGTCGCCGACGCCGCCCTCGGTGGAGCTGCCGCGGCCATCCCGTCCAACACCGACGGAGATTGCCGCTGCGCACGTCACGTCCGCGGTCCGCGGCATCGGTGGCGCGGTTCGGCGCACGCTGAACCGGCGGTTCCGCATCCGGATCCTGCGGCGGCGTCAGGCGGGCTCCACGTCCTCGTCGTAGTCGGTTTTCAGCCGGACCAGCATTCTCGTTCTTGTGTGCGCTGTTCGCTCGTGTCCGGCTTCAGCCGCTGTCTGCGTTCCCCGCGATTGCGTTCCCGCTCGCGCAAGGCCGCTCGGCTGTTCGGAACGAATCGCGCGGCTGCGCTAGAATGAGCGTCGGCTGTGCGGATTACCTTGAACGGCGAGCCGCACGATCTCGCCGGTCCCCTCACCGTGCACGAACTTCTGATGCAGCTGCAGATCGACGCGAGGCGCGTCGCCGTCGAGCACAACCTGACGGTCGTCAAACGCGACGCCTTCGATCGCACGACAGTGAACGAGGGAGACGAGGTCGAAATCGTGAACTTCGTCGGCGGCGGATAGGGAATTACGAATTAAGAATGAGAGAAGCGCTCGTAGGCGGACGACCTTCAGGTCGTCCCGAACAGCTCGGCGAGCCATCAGGAAGCAAGCCATGGACGACCTGCTGAAGATTGCGGACAAGACATTCTCCTCCCGCCTGATCGTCGGCACCGGCAAGTACTCGTCGCCGGCGGTCATGGTGCGGGCACACGAGGCGTCGGGCGCGGAGATGATTACCGTCGCCGTGCGGCGCGTGAACATCTCCGATCGCACGAAAGAGTCGCTGCTCGACTACATCGACCCGTCGAAGTACGTGCTCCTCCCCAACACTGCCGGCTGCTACAGCGCCGACGAAGCGGTGCGGACCGCGCGGCTCGGGCGCGAGGCGGGGCTGTCGAACTGGGTGAAGCTCGAGGTAATCGGCGACGAGCGCACGCTGTTCCCCGACAACGAACAGCTGATCGAGGCGACGCGCGTGCTCGTGCGCGAGGGATTCGTCGTGCTGCCGTACACGACTGACGATCTCGTGGTCTGCCGAAAGCTCGAGGACGCCGGCGCCGCGGCGATCATGCCGCTCGGCGCGCCGATCGGATCGGGGCTCGGCATTCAGAACGTCAACAACCTGCGGATCATCCGCGAGTTCGCGCGCGTGCCGCTGGTCGTCGACGCCGGAGTCGGGACGGCGTCCGACGCCGCGCTGGCGATGGAGCTCGGCGCCGACGCGGTGCTGATGAACACCGCGATCGCCGGCGCGCAGGATCCGGTCGCCATGGCCGAAGCGATGAAGCTGGCCGTCCGCGCCGGCCGCCTCGCCTACGTGTCGGGCCGCATCCCGCGCAAGCTGTACGCGAACGCGAGCAGCCCGGTCGAAGGACTGGTCGGCCGGTAAACGATGCCGAACAGCCCGGACGATCGTGCGGCGCTCGCAGCCGAACGCGCCGCGGCCGATCGGGAATACAACGAGGCCCTGACCCGCCTCGATCGCGCCATCCAGCAGCTGCCGCGCGATTTTCCGCAGCCGCCGCCCGGGCCCGACGAGCATCAGATCACGCCGCTCAACACGCTCTGGAAGATCGCGGCACCGCCGGCGGCTGGCCTGCGCCGCGGCTTCATCGCCGGCGTCCGCCGTGCGGTCGCGCCGCTGTTCGAGCAGCAGCAGGCGTTCAACGCGGCGGTGGTCGATCACCTGAATCGCGCCGTGCCGGTGGCGCGCGACACGCGCGAGTCGATCGCGTCGACGCTGACCGTCCTGCGTGACACCATCGCCGAGCTGGTCCGGTTCCAGAGCGTGCTGGTCGTGTTCCTGCAGCAGATCACGCCGTACGTCGACACCCGCGATCGCGACGTCGCCGGCCTGCTGCGCGGCCTGTCGGGCGCGATCAACGC
>Ga0066388_100002140_pt1 | contig 11839 bp, 11 predicted proteins | sample PanSoiMetaGPlot6_FD_64539 | JGI IMG/M metagenome (GOLD analysis project Ga0066388, IMG submission 64539) | Tropical forest soil microbial communities from Panama analyzed to predict greenhouse gas emissions - Panama Soil - Plot 6 (Hybrid Assembly) | ecosystem: Environmental > Terrestrial >... | reverse complement strand
AGATGCTTCTCGTGCTCGGTCTCCGACACCGTGAGCGAGTCGATATTGTAGCCGCGGCCCGAGAACAGTCCGATCACGCGCGCCAACACGCCGGGCTCGTTGTCGACGAGCACACACAGGGTGTGCTGCTCGATATGCTGCGACACGGTGGCTGCGGGATAGTGCGACACGCTTGCGTTGGACATGGCTTCTCTACCTGGTGGCAATCAGACCATCACCTTGCCTTCCTCGGTGATGGCGTCCTCGATGCTTTCGGCGGCATCGCTCAGCAGCATTTCGTTGTGGGCGCGCCCCGACGGAATCATCGGAAAGCAGTTTTCCGCCGGATCGACCACGCAATCGAAGATCACCGGCTTGGGCACCTCGATCATGTGCTTGATCGCGGCATCAAGTTCGCCCGGCTTGTCGCAGCGAATGCCGACCGCGTGATAGGCCTCCGCCAGCTTGACGAAGTCGGGCAGCGCTTCGGTATAGCTTTCCGAATAGCGCCCGCCATGCAGCAATTCCTGCCATTGCCGCACCATGCCCATGTATTGGTTGTTCAGGATGAAGATCTTGACCGGCAGCCGGTATTGAACCGCAGTCGACATCTCCTGCATGTTCATCAGGATCGATGCTTCGCCCGCGATATCAATGACCAGCGCATCGGGATGCGCGCGCTGCACCCCGACCGCGGCCGGCAGCCCGTAACCCATCGTGCCAAGTCCGCCCGACGTCATCCAGCGGTTCGGCTCCTCGAATTTGAAGAATTGCGCCGCCCACATCTGGTGTTGTCCGACCTCGGTGGTGATGTAGACGTTGCGGCCGCGCGTCGCCGCGTACAGCCGCTCGATCGCATATTGCGGCTTGATGATGTCGGATGAGTTCTTGTAGGCGAGCGACCGGCGCCCGCGCCACTTGTCGATCTGCGCCCACCAAACCTTAAGCGCCGGGTCGGGCGAGGCCGCGTTCGCCCGCCACAGCCGGACCATGTCCTCCAGCACGTGCGCGCAGTCGCCGACGATCGGCAAATCGACCTTGACGTTCTTGTTGATGGAGGATGGGTCGATGTCGACATGGATCTTCTTTGATCCCGGCGCGAAGGCATCGAGCCGGCCCGTGATGCGGTCGTCGAAGCGCGCGCCGATACAAATCATCACGTCGCAATCGTGCATCGACATGTTGGCCTCGAATGTGCCGTGCATGCCAAGCATGCCGAGCCATTGCGGATCGGAGGCCGGGTAGGCGCCAAGCCCGAGCAGCGTCGAGGTGATCGGAAACCCGGTCAGCCGGACCAGCTCGCGCAGCAGGTGCGTGGCCTCGGTCCCGGAGTTGATCACGCCGCCGCCGGTGTAAAACACCGGACGCCGCGCGTGTCGCATCATCTCGATTGCGGCCTTGATCTTATCGAGGTCGCCCTTGAGCTTGGGACGATAGCCCTTGTGCGGGAATTCATTGGGCTTGAAGTAGACGCCCTTGGCGAACTGCACGTCCTTCGGGATATCGACTACGACCGGACCGGGGCGCCCGCTGCCGGCGACATAGAACGCCTCGTGCAGCACGCGCGGCAGGTCGGCGACATCCTTGACCAGATAGTTGTGCTTGGTGCACGGCCGCGTGATGCCGACGGTATCGCATTCCTGAAAGGCGTCGTTACCGATCAGATGGGTCGGCACCTGTCCGGTGATGCACACGAGCGGGACCGAGTCCATCAACGCGTCGGTCAATCCGGTCACCGCGTTGGTCGCACCGGGGCCGGACGTCACCAGGACCGCCGCAACCTTGCCGGTCGAGCGAGCGTACCCCTCGGCGGCGTGCACGGCGCCCTGTTCGTGGCGCACCAGCACGTGGCGGACCTTCTCCTGATGAAACAGCGCGTCGTAGATCGGCAGCACTGCCCCGCCCGGGTAGCCAAAAATGTCCTCAACGCCCTGATCGGCAAGCGCCGCTATCACCATTTCGGCGCCGGTCATCTCTTGTGCCATCGTTCACTCCACAGCTTCGCTCTCTTGCGTCCGGAAATAAAAAAGGGGCCAAAAAGCCCCTGTGCGCATCGCCGACCATCGCGGGTGACCTAGCCACCCTCGGCGACGCGCCCTCCTACAATCACAAGCACCCGAGTAATAAAATTGCGCATTGCGGCTCTCAGCGATCCTAAAGTTGCGCGGGACCCTATAGGGCCCGGCCACGCGCGTCAAGCAAAAAGCCCGGTTAAGACGTGACGCGAGCGATAGCCCGTTTTCACAAAAGCTTGCAAGCGAATTGCGTTTTCGCGGACGGGCGACGCGCCTATGACAAGGTGCGGGTGGAGCATTCACACAATGGCCTTTCTGCGCGAACGATCCGGAGCCTGGTGCCCCGAAAAGGTGGTGACCTTCGTCGGCGTCCTGCTGCCCGCGCTGTGGTTGCTCGGACGGGTCTGGCTCAATGACCTCGGTCCGCGGCCGTTTACCGAGGCGATCCACTTCGTCGGCGAATGGACGGTGCGGCTGCTCTATCTCACGCTGGCCGTGAGCCCGGCACGCCGGATCTTCATGGCGCCCCGGTTGATCCTGATGCGCCGCACGCTCGGCGTTGCCACGTTCGCCTACGCACTGCTTCACCTGACGCTCTATGTATTCGACCAGCATTTCGACCTGTCCAAGGTCGCATCGGAGATCGTGCTGCGCTTCTATTTGACCATCGGCTTCGTCGCGCTGCTCGGATTGAGCGCGCTCGCCGCCACCTCGTTCGATCGCGCCGTCCGCCACCTTGGCGCCCAGCGCTGGAACCAGCTGCATTTGCTGGTCTACGCGATTGCAGTGCTGGCGCAGACTCATTTTCTCCTGCAATCCAAGAACGATGTCTGGGAGCCGACCCTGATGCTCGGCTTTTTGACCTGGCTGCTCGGTTACCGTGCGCTGTTTGCCGTCGCCGGTGAAGTGACCTTCGCCCGCCTGGTTGTTCTGGCGGTGGCGTCCGCAGGCGTTACCGCAGCCTTCGAGACCGCCTGGTATGCGTTCACGACCGGGGTAAATGCCTGGATGGTTTTCCGCGCCAATTTCGATTTCAGCTACGACATCCGGCCGGCCTGGTGGGTGCTCGCCGCCGGTGTCGCGGTTGCCGTCGCGAGCCTGCTTTGGCGTCAGCGCACGACCGCGCGCAAAATCTGGTCGCGCGCATTCTCTGGCGAAACCGGGGTCCAATCCGCCAGCTGATGGCGAAACCAGGTGTGCTGCCGTTTCGCATAGTGGCGGACGTCGAGTTTCGCGCGCGCGGCCGCTTGCGCAAGCGTCAGACGACCGGAGAGATGGCGCACGAGCCACGGCACGCCATGCGCTTTCATGATTGGTAGCAGCGGATCGAGGCGGCGCTCGGCCAATCGGCTGACCTCACTCAAGGCACCCGCCGCCAGCATCGCCTCGAAGCGCGTATCGATGCGACGATAGAGCTCCGTGCGCTCGGGAGCGACGAACAATTTCACTGCCCGCTCCGGCTCGATGAGCGGCGGGACCTGTTCGTGGTGCCAGTCGGCGAGCGGGCGCCCGGTCGCGAGCACAACCTCGAGTGCGCGCGCCACCCGTTGCCGATCCCCTGGTTTCAGTCGTTCCGCCGCCGCAGCATCGCGGCGCGCAAGCTCGGCGTGCAGGGCCTGGGGGCCTTCGGCAGCAAGCCGCTCGCGCACGGCTTTGCGGATCTCCATCGGAATCGGCGGGACCTGCGACAGCCCGCGCGTCAGCGCTTTGAAATACAGTCCGGTGCCGCCGACAAAGACCGGCAGCTTGCCATAGCGCTCGGCGCGAACCAGCGCATCGCGGGCGTCCCCGAGATAACGTCCAACCGAATAGTTCATTGCGGCATCGACGTGGCCGTAGAGACGATGCGGCAATCGCGCCTCATCGGCGGCGCTGGGACGCGCCGTGATAATGCGCAGGTCACTGTAGATCTGCATCGAGTCGGCGTTGATGATGACGCCGTCGAGCTCTTCCGCGACAGCCAGTGCCAACGCGGACTTGCCGCTCGCCGTCGGCCCTGCGATAAGCACCGCCCGCGTCTTATCCGACATGACCTCTGTTGCGACCCTCATCTCACGTGACCGCGCGCTCGACGGTGCCGCGCTCGAACACGCGCGCGCTGCGCTGCCGAAGCCGAGTGAGCCCGACTGGCTCGACCCGTGCGTCGCGGCGGACATTGTGTTTAACGCCAGCGGCGAAAACGACAACCGCTCCCTGTCCGACCGAGTGCGGCACGCGCTGGCAGGCCGGCCGATCGATGTCGTGGTGCAGAACGCGGCCGGGCGGCGAAAACGGCTGTTCGTCGCGGACATGGATTCAACCATGATCGGCCAGGAGTGCATCGACGAGCTGGCCGACATGATCGGTCAAAAAGCGCGCGTCGCCGCCATCACCGAACGCGCGATGCACGGGGAGCTTGCGTTCGCACCCGCGCTGCGCGAACGCGTTGCGCTGCTCGCCGGCTTGCCCGCGGCGGTAACCGACGAGGTGATCGAGCGCCGCATCACCCTCACGCCGGGCGGTAAAACGTTGGTTGCGACCATGCGGGCGGGCGGTGCCTATACGTGCCTCGTATCGGGCGGCTTCACCGCCTTTACGGAGAAGATTGCCGCCGCAATCGGCTTTGACGAGACAAGCGCCAATCGGCTTATCGTCGATCCCGCGGGCCGGCTCGCCGGCACGGTTGCCGAGCCCATCCTCGGCCGCGAAGCCAAGCTTGCGACCTTGCTGGCGCTGCGGGGCCGGCTTGGCTTAACCGCCGAGGAAACGCTCGCGGTCGGCGACGGCGCCAACGATCTCGACATGATCCTGGCCGCGGGGCTTGGGGTCGCGTTTCACGCCAAGCCGGCGGTGGCCGCGGCCGCAGCCGCCCGCATCGACCACGGCGATCTCACGGCGCTCCTGTTCGTGCAGGGCTATCGGCGCGCCGAATTCGTCGCGTGACCGCGTTATTTATTCGGATGCGCCGCCGGGAAGCAGTTTGCGCATGAAGTAGCGCTGTGACCCGCGCGGGTGATCGTCGAGCGATCCAAAGACCTCGTAGCCGAGCCTCTGGTAGAAGCCGAGCGCCTGAAAGCTGAACGTGTTGAGCCAGACACCGACGCACCCGGCGTCCATTGCGTAGGCCTCCGCCCGGCGCATGAGTTCCGTTCCGAAGCCATAGCCGCGATAAGCTTCGGGGATGATCAGCAACTCGATGGAAAGCCAGTCATAAAGGACATAGGCATAGAGCCCGCCCACGGGATCGAGATAGCCGGGATCGCGCAACAGCAGCGCGTACTGGCGGAACGGCGTCTCACCGACATGGCTTGCGTTGTACTCAACCAGCAGGCTGAGTACCGCCTGCCGGTCCGCGTCCGTCGGGTGATCAGTTGCGACAATTTCGAGCTGCATGAGCGGTCGCCCGAGCCGGGCAGCGTCCGGCAATTGCATCACGACGAGCCGGGGCCCCGCCGGGGCGGGGCACGCGTCGATGTACCGATCTATTGCAAGCCGAGCGCCACAAACCGAAGCTCGCCGTCCGCGTTGGACACAAGGAACAGCGCTGACTTGCGGCCGTCCTTCTTGAGCTGATCGAGCTTCTTCTGCAGGTCGGCAGGGGTTGCAATCGGTTCCTGGGCGACCTCGACGATCACGTCACCAGCGTTGAGCCGCTTTTCGGCGGCAGCCGAATTGGCGTCGACACCGGTAATCACCACGCCTTTGATCTGGTCCTTGATCTTGTAACGCTGGCGCAGCGTGTCCGTCAGATTAGACAGCTGCAACCCAAGCGTTTTCTGGACGACCGACTTCTCCTCCGGCTGGTCGTCTTTCTTGGTGGTCAGTGCCGCTTGTTTTTCACCGTCCTCGAGCCGGCCGAGCTTGACGGTCTTTTTCTCTTCCTGACCCTTGCGGATGATCACCACCTCGACGTCCTTGCCAACCGGCGTGTCGGCAACGATGCGCGGCAGATCCTTCATTTCCTTGACGTCCTTGCCGTCGAACTTGACGATGACGTCGCCGGGCTCGATGCCCGCGGGTTTTGCCGGCCCCTTATCCTCAACGCCAGCGACCAGCGCGCCTTTCGCAGGCTTGATATTCAGGCTATCGGCGATGTCGTCGGTGACCTGCTGAATACGCACGCCGAGCCAACCCCGGCGGGTCTCGCCGAACTGCCGCAGCTGATCGATCACCGCAACCGCGGACTTCGAAGGCACGGCAAAGCCGATGCCGATCGAGCCGCCGGACGGGGAAATGATCGCGGTGTTGACCCCAACCACCTCGCCGTTGAGGTTGAACAGGGGGCCGCCCGAGTTGCCGCGGTTGATGGCGGCATCAGTCTGAATGTAGTTGTCGTACGGCCCGGAATTGATGTCGCGGTTGCGCGCCGACACGATACCGGCGGTGACAGTGCCCCCGAGGCTGAACGGATTACCGATCGCCACGACCCACTCGCCCAGCCGCAACTTGTCCGAATCGCCAAACTGCACGGCCTTGAGCGGCTTGTCCGGCTTCACCCGCAGCAGCGCGATGTCGGTCTTCTGGTCGTGGCCGATCACTTCGGCCTTGAGCCGGCTGCCGTCGTTGAGGATGACGTTGACCTCGTCCGCATCGGCGATCACGTGATTGTTGGTCACGACGATGCCGGCCGGATCAATGATGAAGCCCGAGCCGAGCGAGGAAACGCGCCGCGGCGCCCGGTTTTGGTTGTCGCCCCCGCCGCGCCTGTTCTTGAAGAATTCCTCGAAGAATTCCTCGAATTGCTGCGAGCCCGGCGGCATCTGCGGCATGGCTCCACGCGCTTCGACCATCTGCGAGGTCGAGATGTTCACCACCGCGTCGATCACCTTTTCGGCTACGTCGGCGATGCCCTCGGGTCCGTGCGTCTGCGCGGCGGCGGCGAGCGGCGACAAAGCGATCGTGGCCGCGAGCGCGATCGCGGCGACCGAGCGGCGAGAGTGCCGCGGAACTGCGTGACAGCCGGCCATAGGCTTGGAATCTCCTGAAAAATCGTCTGGCGCCGACACTGCGCCGGACGCCCGCTGGAAGCAAGGCGTCATTTCCGCCTGCAAATAGGCATGGAATTGGGCGGAATGGCGACCTCGGGGGCGGCGCGTGGGGCCTTCAGCCGCGTATCAACCAGATCACTACGAGGCCGAACACGGCACTCAGCAGCCCCACCAGGCGTAGGATTTGGTCCGGAGTTTCCAGCACGGCCGCAACAGCGCGCCGGGTCTGCGCCGGGAAGGCTGCAAAAACCAACCCTTCAATCACGAAAACCAGCCCGAGCGCCTCCAGGAATTGCGACATTGTGTGTTACCGGCCGGCGCAGCTTCGCGCCGGCATCAATTCTTGTTGGTGTCGCCGGTCTTGTTGGAGTCGGCATTGTCCCGGGGCTTACCCGACGGATCGCCAAAATAGCGGAAGAAATCGGAATCCGGCTTGATCACGAGCCGCGTGTCGTTCGACCGCAAGCTCGCTTCGTAGGCTTGCATCGAGCGATAGAAGCTGAAAAAGCCGGGGTCCTTGCCATACGCGTCCGCGAAGATCCGGTTGCGTTCAGCGTCGCCTTCGCCGCGTACCTGCTCGGACTTTGACTGCGCTTCCGCGACCAGGACGGTTACGTCGCGATCGGCGCGTGCCTTGATTTCCTGCGCGCGCTGATTGCCTTGCGCGCGAAATTCGGCGGCCTCGCGCTGACGCTCGGTCTGCATCCGCTGATAAACGGCCTGGCTGTTCTGTTCCGGCAAATCGGCTCGGCGAATGCGCACGTCGATGACATTGATGCCGAACTGGCGAGCCTCATGATCGAGCTGCTCGCGCACCTTGGACATGAGCTGCGGCCGTTCGTCGCGCACCACGTGGGTGAGCGTCGCCTCGCCCAGCACGCGCCGCAGCGCCGAGTTGAGCAGTGTCGACAATTGTGTATTTGCAACCGCGACCGAGCCGACCGTCTGATAGAACTTCAGAGGTTCCTGAATGCGATAGCGCGCGAAGGCGTCCACGACCAACCGCTTCTGGTCAGACGCGATGACCTCCTGCGCGGGGTTCTCCAGGTCTAGGATACGCGCGCTGATGTAGACGACGTTTTCGATCCACAGGGGCCATTTGGAATAGAGCCCCGCGCACTGCGACTGCGCGGGCGACGCTCCCGGAGGATCTCCCGCGCACGGCTCTGTGATGACCTTGACCGGTTGGCCAAACCGGATGACCAGCGCCTGCATTCCCTGTTGCACCTCGAACAGCGATTGATAGCCGAGGATCAGGAGGATCAGCAGGATGACTGCGGCCGCGCCGCCGGTGATGGAGGATCTCATCGGGCGCTCCCGCTGGTTACACCCGGCGCAGGCGGGCGCTGTTGCGCGCGCGTCGGATCGGTGAGCGGCAGCACTGGGACGACGCCGGAACCGCCGGCGTTGGTTTGAGCGTCGAGAATGACCTTGTCGGCGCCGCCCAGGACCCGTTCCATGGTCTCGAGGTAGAGCCGCTGGCGCGTGATGTCGGGGGCCTTCTTGTACTGCTCATAGACTTGCACGAAGCGCGAAGCCTGTCCGGTCGCCTCTGCAACGGTCTGTTCGCGATAGGCATCCGCGGCCTGAAGAATTTGCGCCGCTCGCCCACGCGCCTCCGGCACCACCCGATTGGCGTAGGTCTGGGCCTCGTTCTGTGCGCGCTCCGCGTCGGCGCGCGCCGCCTGCACGTCGCGAAACGAATCGATCACCTGCTGCGGCGGATCCACCTTCTGCATTTGCACCTGGGTGATTTGAATGCCGGACTGGTAGTTGTCGAGCACCCTTTGCATCAGGTCCTGCACCCCGGTCTCAACGTTCTGCCGTGCGCCGGTCAGGATCGGCTGGATTTCGGAGCGCCCGATCACCTCGCGCATCGCGCTTTCCGCAACCGCCTTCACGGTGCCCTCCGGGCTTTGAATATTGAAGAGATAATCCGCAGCCCCGTTCGGCTTGATACGCCAAAGCACGGTGAAATCCACGTCGACGATGTTTTCGTCGCCGGTGAGCATCAGACTTTCTTCCGGAACGTCGCGCCAGCTCGTGCCGCGTCGTAGGCCGTCCTCGACCCGCATGCCGATGTCGATGCGGTTGATGTTGAGCACCTTCGGGGTCAGCACGGTCTCGATCGGATAGGGAAACTTTATGTTGAGGCCGGGTTGTGCGTCGCGGACGTATCTTCCGAACCGCATCACGATGCCGAGCTCGTCGGGCGCGACCTGATAGATCCCGGAAAAGCCCCACAGCAGGACCGCTATCAGGGCGATGATGATGGCACCCTTCCCGCCCAGGCTTCCCCCCGGCAGCACGCTGCGCAGCTTGTCCTGGCTGCGCCGCAGGATTTCTTCCAGATCGGGCGGATTGGGGCCCGAGGATTGCGGACCCGTTCCCCAAGGCCCCTTCGGCCCCGATCCCCAGGGACCGCCGCCTTGATTGCTCCAGGGCATGAAACCTCCAACCGCGCCAAGCCGGCGCGTCCTGTGTCACGAGGTTATAGGGGGTGCCCTCCCCCCTTTCAACGCGCGCAGGCGCCGCATCACTTCCGCGCAACGCGCTCGTAGCTCAAAATAGTGAAGCCCGCGTCGTCGTGCGGCCCCGGGGCGACGTCGCGGCGCGCGACCTCATGCCATTCGGCGTCGCTGAAATCCGGCAAGATCACATCCCCTTCCGGGCGCAGATGCACGCGGGTCAACTCCAGCCGTTGCGCGAGCGGAACGGCCTGCGCAAAGATTTCAGCGCCACCGATCACCATGATATCGCTCGCGCGTCGCAACGCATCGCCGCGCGCGACTTCGAGGGCGGTATCGAAACTCGGCGCGACAATGAGGCCCGGCGCAGCGAACGCGGGATCGCGGCTCACCACCACATTGGTGCGTCCGGGCAGCGGCCTGCCGATAGAGCGATGGGTCTTGCGTCCCATCACCACCGGCTTACCCATGGTGAAGGAGCGAAAGTGCTGCAGATCGGAGCGCAGCCGCCAGGGCAATCCACCGTCGCGGCCGATGACGTTGTTGTCGGCGACTGCGATGATCAGAACGATGGTCGGCCCGGCGCGCTTCGAACGATCTTCGCTCACACCGCGACTTCCGCCTTGATGTGCGGATGCGCCTCGTAGCCATCGAGCGTGAAATCTTCGAAGCGGAACGCATCGAGATCCTGCACGCGCGGGTTCAACCGCATGATCGGCAGCCGCAAGGGCGGCCGCGTCAGTTGCAGGCGCGCCTGTTCCATATGATTGAGATAGAGATGCGCGTCGCCGAACGTGTGAATGAACTCGCCCGGTTTCAGACCGGCCACCTGGGCAACCATCAGCGTGAGAAGACTGTAGGAGGCGATGTTGAACGGCACCCCGAGAAAGATGTCGGCTGAACGCTGATAGAGCTGGCAGGACAGCCGGCCCTTGGCGACGTAGAACTGGAACAGGCAATGACACGGCGGCAGCGCCATCCTGTCGACGTCGGCCGGATTCCAGGCGGTGACGATCAGCCGGCGGGAATCCGGATTGCGCCGGATCGCGGCGACCACATTGGCGATCTGATCGATGGTCTCGCCATCGCGCGTGGGCCACGAGCGCCATTGCCGGCCATAGACCGGCCCAAGATCACCGCGTTCGTCCGCCCATTCGTCCCAGATCCGAACCCCGTGATCGTTGAGATATTTGACGTTGGTGTCGCCGGCCAGGAACCAGAGCAGCTCGTAAACAATGGATTTGACGTGAAGCTTTTTGGTTGTGAGCAGCGGAAAGCCCTTCGTCAGGTCGAACCGCATCTGGTGGCCGAACACCGACAGCGTGCCGGTGCCGGTGCGGTCGTGTTTTTCCACGCCGTCGGCCAGAACGTGCTCCATGAGGTCGAGGTATTGGCGCACGGAAGCTCCCGTTGAGTCGCGCAAAGGAGTTTACCGCGCGGCGCTGCCGGGCGAAATGCGCCAAGCCGTCTCCCGCATTGCCGGTGGATAGCTCTCGGCGTCAGGTTTCGCCTTCGACAAACACCTCTTCGCGACGCGAGCGGATCATCGGCAGGACCGCGAGCACGAGCAGGAAAACCGCGATCGCCAGCAGCGTCGCCGAGATCGGCCGATACAGGAACGTCATCGGATCGCCGCGGGCGATCAGCATGGCGCGGCGCAGGTTCTCTTCCATCAACGGACCCAGCACGTAGCCGAGCAGCATCGGCGCCGGTTCGAAGTCGAGCTTGATCAGCCAATAGCCGACCAGCGCGAACACCGCCGTCATCGCGACGTCGAAGGGCGCGTTGTTGATCGAGTAATTGCCGATGTTGCAGAAGATCAGAATCGCCGGGAACATCATGCGGTACGGCACCCGCAGCAGGCGGACCCAGAGCCCGACCAGCGGCAGGTTGATGACGACCAGCATCAGGTTGCCGAGCCACATCGACGCGATCATGCCCCAGAACAAGTCGGGCTGCTTGGTCATGACCTGCGGGCCGGGCACGATGCCGTGGATCGTCATTGCGCCCACCATCAGCGCCATCACCGCGTTGGGCGGGATGCCAAGGGTCAGCAGCGGAATGAACGACGTCTGCGCCGCCGCGTTGTTGGCGCTCTCGGGCGCGGCCACGCCTTCAATGGCGCCGCGACCAAAGCGTGACGGGTCCTTGGCCACCTTCTTTTCGAACGTGTAGGCCGCAAACGCCGCGATCACTGCGCCGCCGCCCGGCAGAATGCCGAGGATCGACCCCAGGATCGTGCCGCGCGCGATTGCTCCCGCGGAGGCCTTGAGGTCGGGCCAGGTCGGCATCAATCCGGTGACCTTGGCGGACACGATCGAGCGCGTCTCTTCGGTTTGGGTCTCCAGGTTGCGAATGATCTCGGCAAAGCCGAACACGCCCATCGCGACGACGACGAAGCCGATGCCGT
>Ga0066388_100002139_pt1 | contig 11840 bp, 9 predicted proteins | sample PanSoiMetaGPlot6_FD_64539 | JGI IMG/M metagenome (GOLD analysis project Ga0066388, IMG submission 64539) | Tropical forest soil microbial communities from Panama analyzed to predict greenhouse gas emissions - Panama Soil - Plot 6 (Hybrid Assembly) | ecosystem: Environmental > Terrestrial > Soil... | reverse complement strand
AGATTGATTTCAGATTGGCAAATCAGTAACTCCACCAATCAATCTGAAATCTGATCTCTGAAATCTGAAATGCGGATCTCTTACTATACCGCCCATGACTCCGGGGACGCTTCGCGCGCTGCTCGGCCAGTTCCCCATGCTGCCGCTCGTTTCGACACCCTCATTGGTGGAGCCGATGCCGCGCCTCGCAGCGCGCCTCGGCACATCGTCGCCCCTGCTCATCAAGCGCGACGATGCGATTGCGTTCGGATTCGGCGGCAACAAGGTCCGCAAGCTGGCGTTTGTGGCCGCAGCCGCGCGAGCGGAAGGCGCGGACACGTTGATCACGGCCGGCGGCGTGCAGTCGAATCACGCGCGCGCGACGGCGGCGGCGGCCGCGAAGCTCGGCATGCATGCGATCCTTGTCGCGAACGGCGAGTCGCCGTCGCGGCCGACGGCCAACGCGCTGCTCGACGCGCTGCTTGGCGCCGAGGTTGTTTATGTGCCTTCGCGCAACGATCGCAGTCCGAAGATGATCGAGATCGCCGATCGGCTGCGCACCGAGAGGCGACGGCCTTTCGTGATTCCAATCGGTGCGTCAACGTCGCTTGGCGCGCTCGGCTACGTTCTCGCTGTCGCCGAGTTGGTCGACCAGATGGCCCCGCCCGACATCATCGTCCACTCGACCTCGTCTGGGGGCACGCAGGCCGGGCTCGTCGCGGGCTGCCGGTTGCTGGGGCTGCCGACGAGAGTGATTGGGATCAGTGCGGACGAATCCGCGGCGATCCTCGCCGCCGAGATCGAAGGCCTCGTCCGCGGCATCGCGGACCTGCTGCAGATCCCGACCGAATCTGCAGCGATCGAAATCGATGATGGCTTTGTCGGCGAGGGCTACGGCATCCCGACCTCGGAGTCACGAGAAGCAATCGAACTCGCCGCGCGCACCGAAGCCATCTTCCTCGACCCGACCTACACCGCGAAGGCGATGGCCGGGCTCATCTCGTACCTGCGCGGTGGGAAGTTCAGCGGCATCGAGACAGTGCTGTTCTGGCACACCGGAGGACAGGTCGGGCTATTCGCCTAATCTCGTCCTGATGGTCCAGATGTTACCGACCATTTCTCCGCGTTCGAAGACCATGACATCCCCCCGGGGCGACCAGTCGGGGTAACGGACGTAAACACGCGGCGGCGCTGGCTGAGTGATCGCACGTTCACGGCCGCCGCCCACGTCGAGCGCCTTCAGGCTCCATAATCCCTCGCGCAGCACAGCCGCCGCGATCTCGCGGCCGTCGGGCGACCAGCTGCGCACCCACGTCTGCCCGCGCTCGTGTGTCAACCGCAGCAGCGCGCCGCTCTCGGCATTGACGATGCCGGCCTGAGTCGAGCTGCCTTCCTTGATCTCTACGGCAATCGAACGTTCGTCGGGCGACCATGCGGGGTAACCGATCGACGCAGAAGCATCTGTGAGAGGACGGGGCAGGATCGCGTCGCGCGCGGTCACATATAAGACCCGGCGGGCCGCGGGAGGCACTTGGATTGAAAATGCGATCCTGGTCATCGACCGCGATGGCCTCAACTCCGCCAGCTGTACCGCCCCTCGCTTCGAACCGGACCGTTGCAGCAGCACGCCGAAATCCACCAACTTGTCATTCATCCGTGTGGTCACGTCGATCGAACGCAACCCGTCGTCGTCGCGACTCTTGGACTGATAGGCAACGCGAGCTGAATCGGGATACCAGTCCGGTTGCGATTGGAATGCGCTCCCCGACGTCAGTTGCACCGGATTGCTTCCATCGACGTTCATCATCCACACATTCGCGGGCTCGCCCTGGCGGGATGACATGTAAGCCAACCTGGCGCCATCCGGCGAGATGACCGGCAACGAATTGCGGCGGCTTCTGTCATCTGTCAACGCCTTCGCCGGACCGGCTGGCGTGCCGTCTCTCGCCACCGGCTGCGCCCAGATCTGACTGTTCAGCGCGAGACCGGCGAATGCGAGGCGTGAACCATCGGGCGAAATCGACAGGCCGCGCACACCGGGCACGCCGGGAACGGGAATGATCTCGCGAGGCCCGTTGACCTGGCCAGTCGCGGGATCGAAGGGAAGCCGCGAGATGAACGCATCGCCACCCGCGGAGTAGATAGTCGATCCGTCCGGAGAGAAGACCGATTCAAAGACGTCGCCGCCCCTGTAGAGCGAGCGTGCGGCGCCGGTCTCGCGATCGAGCAGCCATACGCCGTTGCCATTTCCATCGAACACCGAGAAGCACACATACCGGCTGTCGGGGCTCCACGACGGCGCGGCGTGCCCGCCAGCTGGCGACCCGCTGTGCGTCAGTTCCGTCGGATGGCTGCCATCCGCATCGACCATCCAGATCGTCGATCCGGCCTGCGCCGCAAAGCCCCGCGGCGCCGTATCGACGTGCTCGTCGGACTGATAGGCGATCTGCGCGCCATCGCGCGACCATGCGGGCTTCGACCCTTCCGCGACGATCTGCTTGGGCGTGCCGCCGCGCGACGGGATGATCCAGATGCCGCCGCGCCCGTACGCGTGATAGGCGAGAAACCGTCCGTCGGGCGACCATGTCGGCTGCACGTTCTGACCGCCGTCGTTCGTCAGGGGCGTCTCCGTCGCCGTTCCGTCGAGCGCGCGCACGTAGATCTCGAACCTACCGGTGCGATCCGAGACGAACGCGACTGCATCGCCCTGCGGCGATAGCGCCGGATGAAGGTCCAGGCCGCTGTGGGTGGTGATCTGCACGGGCCAGTCGACGCTGTGCTCGTTGAACGCACGCGAGCGGCCGAAGGCGCCGTTGCGTTCCCACATCAGCAAGCCGAAGACCGCGACGATCACGGCCAGCGACGCAGCGAGGAATGACGGCACGCTCCGCCGCGACGCCGCCGAAGGGACCGCAGCCGCCGTCGCGGTCGTGGGCGGCGGGTCGGCATCCTCAACCGGGCGGATCCAGCGGTAGCCGCGCGTCGGAACCGTCTCGAGATAGCGGGCCTCGCGGGCTTCATCACCCAGCGCGCGACGGATCAGGGCGATCACGCGGGTCAGCGCATGGTCGGTCACCGCCGTGCCCGGCCACACGGCATCGAAGATTTCCTGCTTCGTGAAGAGGTGGTTCGGGCGCCGCACCATCAGCGCGAGCACGCTCAGCGCCTTGGGCTCGAGCGCGAGCGGGATCCCGTCCCGCTCCAGGCGGAACGCGTCCAGGTCGAGTACGAAGTCGTCCCACCGGAACCGGGCAGACACGTCTCAGGAAAAGACGCCCGCCGCGAGCCTGCGGTTGCCTGTCGAGGCCCACCATCAGAAAAACATCAGGCCGGCGTCAGAGCCGTTCCTTCCAGAATCAACACCCTGTTCGGACCGTCAAAGGTGACCCTGTCAAACAGATTGAGCGGCAGCAGCCCGTCGGTCTCGCCCGGTTCGGAGCCGTTCCGATTCGCGACCACAGCCGCAACGTTCTGCAGCGTGGCACCGCCAACGCGCAGTTCGCGCATCCGTGCCAGACGGACCGTCCCATGTGCGGACATCGTGGTCAGTGTGGCCTGCCGCGACAGGAGCGTCAGCGGCAGCTGTTGGGGCGGATCGAACAACAGGAGCGTGGCTGCGCCGCTGTCCGGCACGAGTCGCAAGACGCCGCGGCGTTGGGGCAATTCGATCAGAAACCGCCCGTGACTGTCCTCCAGTGCGAACGACATCCCGCTCGCGACCGCCCTGTCGTCGGGCCACCACAGCAGTTTGTGTTGCCGGAAGTCGATAGTGTATCGAACCGTTGCGAGGGCATCCTGGCCGAGCACTCCCTGGACGCCGTCGGCGCCGCTTACCGGGTCGAGCGCTGCGACGGAGGCTTGGAGTCCGCGTGCGACGAGCGCGCCGCACTCGAGAACGTCGATGCGGACGACGATGACGTCGCGGCCGCCGAGAGCCGAACCGACGACCGTTCTGGCCACGGGCAGCGCCCCGACCGCGGCAGCTACGATCTCCGACACTGCCGAATGCGTCGAACCTGTGTCGAGCAGAAACCTGAATGGCCCGCGGCCGTTCAGCGACACCGGCAGGATAACCCCACCCTGATCGCCGAGCTCGAAGGCCGTAACGGCTGCGTCCGCAGGCGGGAAATGACCGACGAGTGCAAGTGCCAGCACGAATGCGGCGCGCATGCGACCCTCCTTTGTCTGGAGGGTGAGCGTGCGCGATCAGTCGGCTTGGTGTCCTGATGAAGGGATGATGAAAAGACGAGGATTTCAGTCGATAACGCGTGCTATCGGGCGTGGGCCTTGAGCGACTCGTCGATGAGGAACAAATCCGTGAGGAGCGCGCGGAGATGGATGGACGCGTTCAGGTTGTCGATGACCTGCGAGCCGATCGCCGGCTGCGCCAGGACCAGCTCCACCGCGGCCTGCGCGTCGCGCGCATCGCGATCGATGACGCGGATGAACGCGTGATAGGCGGCCGCGGTGTCGACCGCGAGTCGATCGACCGATGCAGTCAGCGACCCGCCCAGCCCGTCGAGTGCCTGCGCGCAGCGGCGCAGATAGTCACGCGCCTGGCGGCCGTTTTCACCGGCGTGTTCAGGAGCCAGGCCCTGCGCGGCGTACCCGAGGCAGAACTCGTACGCCTGCTCGATGGTGTCGCAGCGATCGCGGAAGTCGGCGGTCGGATCGACGGTTTCGGAGGGCATCAAATGCAACCACGAAGCCACGAAACCACGAAGACCAAAAGTTCTCGTTCGTGTCTTCGTGTTTTCGTGGTTGCGTTCAACTAAATCTGAACTCTGAAATCTGAAATCTGAATTGATTACGCCTGCCCTGCGGGCTTCGCGGACGAGCCGCCGCCGGCCACACGCCATCGGTCCGGCTCGTGATGCTCGAGGTACTGCCGGCGCGTGATGTAGCCGAAGATCATCGACTTGGTGATCCACCACTTTTCGGGCCGCACAGCGAAGTAGACGTGCGCGATCACCAGGCCCACCATGCCGACGCCGGCCAGGCCGTGGCCGACATAGGTCAGGCCCCACGTGAAGTCGCTGAACAGGTATGGGTTGCGCGTGAACAACGGCGTCCGCACGCGGGACATCATCAGCACACCCGTGATGATCACGACGATGCCGGCGACCACCTGCACGAGATGGTAGAGGCGGTTCCCGAGCGGATACTTGCCGGACTTCGGGCCAGGCACCTCATGTCCGAGTTCTCGCAGGATCTCTGCTTTGAATTCGGGGATGTCCTTCGGCCCTACCCAGATCGACCAGAAGTCCAGGAAGAACGACGCGTGCACGATGTGGAAGAGGATCGACACGGTGAACACGAGGCCGGCCATCCAGTGCCAGGTCACCCACGGAAACCTGATGCCCGCGACGGGCAGGAACGCGGTGAACAGCAGCACGAACATCGAGGCTGCCATGACCCAGTGGAAGAGGCGCGCGCTCATGTTGTGCCGTTCGATCTTCGCCGGCAGATCCGCGCGCGCGGCCTCCAGGGCGTCGGTCTCTTCCGACGATCGCTTCCGATGCGCCGAGAACAGCATGTAGCTCGCGTGCGCCACGAAGAACAGAACGCCGGCGAACAACGACGCCCAGAACAGATTCCATGAGACGTGGGTCAGAACCCACTCGCCCCACGGACTCCGTCCCCATTTTAAGAGGTCCATGTACCACCTTCCGACCCACGAATGGCCCGTTTCACCAGGTTACGCATGAGCGGCACCTTGTAAGCGTTGTGCCGCAGGGGGAGCGCGCCGACGATGGCCATGTCGCCGGCCATCTTCGCAGTCTCTTCATTGCGCGGCTTGCCGGCGACGGCCGCTTCCACGTTCCGCAGCCGCCTCGGTTTCGCAGCGACCGCATTGACCACCAGGCGCGCCTCGCCGATGTTGCCGCCGTTCGGCTTGATGGCGGCCGCCACGTTGACGAGCGGGAAGTCCCACACCTGACGGTCGCGGACCTTTTCGAAATAGAACTGCGCGCCGGCGAACGTCGCTGGAATCCGGATCCGGACGAGCAGCTCGTTCGGCGCGAGCACGTTCATCCGCGTGATGTCGATCCCCGGACCCACCCAGTAGTCTTCCGCGTTGACGACGCGTTCGCCGTTCGGCCCGCGAATGACCATCACCGCGTCGAGCGCGACGAGCGCCGGCGCCGTGTCGGACGGGTTCACCGCCACGCAGCGGTCGGCGTCGAAAATTGCATGCTCGCGGTTGAGGGCGGTGGGCGTGTCGGCGTAGCAGATGTTGCCGCCCGCGCGGTAGCAGTTCCAGCCGCCGCGGTAGTACCAGCAGCGCGTGTCCTGCGACACGTTGCCGCCGATGGTGCCCTGATTGCGGATCTGCGGCGATGCCACCAGTTCGGCCGCCTGCATCAGCAGCGAGAACCGCTCGCGGACGAGCGGATGCCGCACGACCTCGGTGAGCGGCGTCATGGCGCCGATCTCGAGGCCGCCATTCAGGTCGCTCACGCCTCGCAGGTCGGCGATCTGGCCCAGGTCGACGACGACCTTCGGCCGCTTGAGCCGATCCTTGAGCCAGTCCATGCTGTCGAGGCCGCCCGCCAGGACCAGGGCGTCGGTCCCGTACCGATCGAGCAGCTTCAGCGCGTCGTCCACGCTCGTGGGCTGGTAGAGCTCGAATGCCGGAATCACGTCGCGAATCACGGCCATAGTCGCTTGCTCCTCGTTATCGAATCCCGATTTCCGATTCCCAAGTCCCTTAGAGATGCGCGGTCAGCGGATCGTGCGTGCGCTTGCCGCCGTTCTCGAGCGCTTCCAGAAGAATGTCGGGCGACACGGGCGACTTGCGGAACACTTCGTCGCCGATGGCATCCGTGATGGCCGTCATGATCGCGCCATACGCGGCGCCGACCGGCGGTTCGCCCACGCCGCGGACGCCCGTCGGCGTTTCCGGATCGGGGAGATCGACGGCGGTGCCGTCGAAGCCGTGCGGCGCGTCGAGGATCGTCGGCGGCTTGTTCTGGTAGAACCGCCGCGCCAGCGCGAGGCCGTACTGCTGGTCGTAGGCCCAGCGCTGCGTCAGCGCATGGCCGAGCCCGAGCATCGAGCCGCCGAACAGCTGACCCTTCAGGCTTCGCGGGTTGAGGATCGTCCCGACGTCGCCCACCGCCAGGTAGTCGAGCACCTTGACCGTGCCGACCTCGGTATCGACCTCCACTTCCGCGAAGCCGACGACGTAGGACTGCGACTGGCCGTCGCGCGGATACGCATCGCGCGCCACCGCAATCAGCCCCTGGCCCGCGAGTGCTTTCAGCGAGTTCTTCGTGAACGCGTTGACATCCTCGGGTGCTTCGTGGCCGTCGTACTTGCCGCCGAGTTCGATCGCCTTCTGCGCGGCCTGCGCGAAGGTCATCGTGCCGCCGGGGCCCGACACCTTGCCGCCGGCGACCTTGTACGCCTCGGGGTTCCCGCCCTTGGTCTTTGCGGCGATCTCCTGCAGCTTCTTGATCGCGTCGGTGGCGGCGGCGTGGGCGGCGCGCGTCATCGCGTGCGCGGTCTGACTGCCTGCCGAGATGCAGGTCCACGGCAGGTTCTTCGCGGTGTTGCCGAACACCACGTCGCACTCTTCCCACGCGACGCCAAGCATCTGGGCCGCCTGTCGATGGACGTCGAACATCGAGTGCGTGCCCAAGTTGCCGATGCCCGACTGGAACTGCAGGCGGCCGTCAGGCTTGATGATGAACAAGCCGTCGAAGCCGATCGAGCCGCCGGCGTACGGGCTGACGGCGACGCCGATGCCACGCGCCTTGGTGCCCTTCTTCTTGCCGGCGGCGAGCGCGGCCTTGCGCTCCTCCCACTTGAACATGTCGCGGCCCTTGTCGAGCGCTTCCTTGACGAAGGCGCTGGTGACGTACGGCTGGCGGCCGTTCGGTCCCGGCGCGCCAAACGGCGCCTTGCCGGCCGGCGCGTTGATCTTGCGGACTTCCACCTGATCGAGGCCGAGCTGCTTGGCCCCCTTCGCGATGATCGGCTCCATGATGCCGATGGCCTGCATGCCGCCCGGCGCGCGCTGTGAGGTTTTCGGCGGCGTGTTCGTGACCACCGTCATCCCGCGCCACCGCATCGTTTCCGGCTGGTAGGCGAGCGATGCGCTGTTGCCCGCCGAGCGCGCGTCACCCTGCGCGTCGTACGGACCGTTGTCGCAGATCGTGTACATGTCGATCGCGGTGATGCGGCCGTCCTTGCGGAAGCCGACCTTCACGCGCGCGAGGATACCGGGGCGCGCGCGGCCGATGAAGTGCTCCTCTTCGCGCGTGATGCGCATCATCACCGGGGCGTTGGCTTTCTTCGAGAGCAGCGCCGGAATCGCCATGAAGATCGAGCCCGGGATTTTGCTGCCGAAGCCGCCGCCCGTGTACTCGCTGATGATGACGATCTTGCTCATGGCTTCGGCCGGCGTGGATTGCGGGCCCAGAACCCAGCGCCCGACCGACGCGACCGTCTGGACCGTGCTCTGCGTCGAGCCGTGCAGATAGAGCTTGCCGTTCTGCCAGTACGCCATCGCCGTCCGCGTTTCGAGCGGCTGATGGCCGGTGGACTGCGTCATGAACGTTTCGTCGAGCACGAGGTCGGCCTTTTTGAGGCCGGCTTCGACGTCGCCCATCACCCACTCGTCGGTGAACTTGCCGAGCGGCATCTGGTTTTCGCCCGCGTTCTTGAAATCGTCGTCGGTCCACTTCCAGACCGCGAGCTGCGGGGGCGGTGGTGCGCCGCCGCCGCGTGCGCCGCGTCCGCGGCCCTCCGCGCCCCGGCCTTCCGGTGCGCCGCCGCGGCGGCCATCGGCCGCCTGACCTGCAGCTGCGCCCGCCGCCCCTGCCGCTGCGCCGCGCGCTTCAGGCGCGGGAGCTGCTGCCGGCGGCGTGGCTGCGCCGCGCGTGGCGGCCGCTGGCGCGGGCGGTGCCGTGGGACGGACCCAGACGTTGCCCTGCGTGCGCGCGTCGGCGCCGCCGGGCCGCAGGCTTTCGATCGGATCGACCACGAAAGGCAGCGGCTCGAATTCGATGTCGATCGCTTCGATGGCTTCTGCGGCGATGGCTTCGCTCGTCGCGGCGACCGCGAGAATCGGTTCGCCTTGGTACAGCGGCTCGTTCGTGAGACCGCGCTCGGCCTGCGCCGTGGCCTGCACGCCTTCGCCGAGCGTGGCCCCGGCGGCGGCGCCGGGCATGTCGTCGGCGGTGAGGATCGCTTTGACGCCGGGGATCGCCTGCGCTTTGCTCGTGTCGAGGCGCGTGACGCGCGCGTGCGGCATCGGGCTCGACAGGATCTTGGCGAACAGCATGCCTTCGACGCGGTAGTCTTCGGCGTACTTCGCGGCGCCGGTGACCTTCGCGACGAGGTCGGGGGTGGTGTAGTTCTGGCCGACTAGTTTGGTATCAGCCATGTCACGCGTTCCTCATGTGTTCTGCGCCGCGCATCATCGCGGTGAGAATCTTGTCGTAGTCCTGGCATCGGCACAGATTGCCGGAGATGCCGTGCGCCAGCTCCTGCCGCGTCGGGTTCGGATTCGTTTTCAGGTAGCCGACGGTGGCCATCACGAAGCCGGGCATGCAGAAGGCGCACTGGAAGCCCTGTTCGTCGATGACGCCCTGCTGCACCGCGTGGAGCTTGCCGCTGTTCGGATCGGCGAGGCCTTCGATCGTGACGATCTTCTTGCCGCGCACGGTGTGCGCGAGGACCGAACACGAATAGCGCGGCACATCGTCGATCAGCACCGTGCAGGCGCCGCATTCCGCGCGATCGCAGCCTAGCTTCGTGCCCGTCAGGCCGAGCTTGTAGCGCAGTGTCATCGCGAGCGTGTCCTGCGGCATCAGATCGACGCGGCGATCCTGTCCGTTCACGTTCAGCGTGACGAGCCGCTCGACGGCGCCCGCGGCGGGCTGGCCGTGCAGCGTCGTGCTGCGAAACAGGTACGCGGAGGACGAAGCCGCCGCGCCCGCAGCAATCACACCTTTGATGAAATTGCGGCGGGAGGTTGACTGCGGTGTTGGTTCCGGCATCTTGTTATCGTCCATTGCTGGATCACCTCGTCGGGTCGAGGAACCGACCGGATGGAGAGGGATTTGTCGGGACACACGATAATCCCGTACGCCCCGGTGTTTCAACGGATTTTGGCAGGCTGATTTGGCTGACTCAACTTGGTTGCAACCCGGTTGCAACCCCATCGGAACCACGTCGCAACGCCGTTGTGAGGTGGAGAATGTAAACGAATGTCACGACACTCCCTAACGTTTTTGGGCGCCGCGGGCACGGTGACCGGATCAAAGCATCTGCTCGAGGTGGATGGGCGGCGCGTCCTGGTCGATTGCGGCCTGTTTCAGGGGCTCAAGGACCTGCGGCTCCGGAATTGGGAGCCCTTTGCGATCGATCCCGCCTCCATTGATGCGGTCATCCTGACCCACGCACATCTCGACCATTGCGGCTATCTGCCGCGCTTGGTGGGTGCGGGCTATCGCGGTCGCATTTTTTGCACACCAGCGACCAAGGACCTGTGCTCGCTCGTCCTCCCCGACGCCGCGCGGCTGCAGGAAGAGGATGCGCGCGAGGCGAACCGTCGCGGCTACAGCAAGCACAGCCCGGCGCTCCCGCTGTTTACGCAAGCCGACGCCGCCCGGGCGTTGTCGCAGCTGCAACCGGTCGGCTATGAGCGTCCGATCCCCGTCCTCGGGGACGGAGTACGCGCCCCAGCTCCAAGTACTCCGTCCCCGCCCCCGCCCGAGGCGACGGTGGAGTTCATCAACGCCGGGCACTTACTCGGATCGGCGTACGCGCGCGTGCGCATCGGCGACTACACGATTCTGTTTGGCGGCGATCTGGGGCGGTACGGCCGCCCGGTCCTGCCGGATCCCTCGTCGGTCGATGAAGCCGATGTGCTGCTCCTCGAGTCGACCTACGGCGATCGCCTGCACGTCGCCGACGACAGCGGCGAGCGCCTTGCGACGATCGTCAGAGAGACCGCGGCCCGCGGCGGCAAGCTGATCGTGCCGTCGTTCGCGATCGGCCGCGTCGAAGAAGTTCTGTATTGGCTGAAGCGCCTCGAAGACGAGCGGCGGATTCCCCAGCTCCCGGTCTACGTGGACAGCCCGATGGCGATCGGCGCGCTGCAGTTTTATGCCGACCGCCTCGGGGAGCTGGATGCAGAAATTGCCACTGGGTCGAACCCTGCCGCCGCCCTGGGGTCTGACCTCACCCAATCGGGGTCTGACCCCACCCGATCAAATTTCCCAGCAAATCGAGGGGGTCGGGGTCAGACCCCGAACCAGACCCCGGCGCGCCGGCGCGTCGCGGCGTTCGCGACCGCCCGCCTGGTTACCGTGAATTCGCCGCAACAATCCGCCGACCTCGTGGCGTCCCGGCAACCGGCCATCGTCATCGCCTCGAGCGGCATGGCGACCGGCGGACGCGTGCTTCGCCACCTCGCGGCCACGCTGCCGAATCCGAAGCACACCGTGCTATTCGTCGGGTATCAAGCGGCCGGCACACGCGGACGCGAATTGACCGACGGGGCCCGCGAGATCAAGCTGCTCGGACGTCTCGTCCCCGTCGCCGCCCGCGTCGAGCGGATCGATTCGATGTCGGCGCACGCCGACGCCAGCGAGATCCTGCGCTGGCTGTCCGGCTTCTCGCGCGCACCGCGCGTGACGTATCTCGTGCACGGCGAGCCGGCGGCGCTCGAGGCCCTCGCCGCGCGCATCACCTCCGAGCGCGGGTGGCCCGTGCACATCGCGGCGCACCGTGAACGCGTCGAACTGCCGCCTTCGCGCTGATCGCGCTCCGGCGTCCTACGGCCGTTGAGATAGGATCCGGACACATGGACCGTTGGAGCCCCGCGCCGACCGGCATCATCTCTG
>Ga0066388_100002138_pt1 | contig 11842 bp, 7 predicted proteins | sample PanSoiMetaGPlot6_FD_64539 | JGI IMG/M metagenome (GOLD analysis project Ga0066388, IMG submission 64539) | Tropical forest soil microbial communities from Panama analyzed to predict greenhouse gas emissions - Panama Soil - Plot 6 (Hybrid Assembly) | ecosystem: Environmental > Terrestrial > Soil... | reverse complement strand
CGATCGCGCGGCGCGCGGCATCGACGATCTCCGCGCGTCCCCCGTAGTTGAGTGCGATGTTGAAGAGCATGCCGCTGTTCCCGGCAGTTTTGGCGATCCCAAGGGCCAGCTCGGCGCGCACGTCGGGCGCGAGCTCGTCGGATCGGCCCACGACCTGGAACCGGATGTTGTTCTTCAACAGCGTGCTGAGCTCGAGGCGGATGTAGCGCTTCAGCAGCGTCATCAGCGTGTTGACTTCGGCACGGGGCCGTTTCCAGTTCTCGACCGAAAACGCGTACAGCGTCAGCACGTCGATGCCGAGGCGCGCCGACGTCTCCACGACGTCGCGCACCGATGCGATGCCGGCCCGGTGTCCCTCGACGCGAGGCAGGTGGCGCTGCGCGGCCCAGCGTCCGTTCCCGTCCATGATGATGGCGATGTGCGCCGGCAGCTGGTCGAAGTTGACCTGCCGCGCCAGCGTCTCGTCAGGAGATCCCGGCGTGATCCACGCCAGGAGCTGCTCAAGCGACATGAACGGGTTCCTTGGAAGTAAACCACGATTCTACAAGGTCTTAAGAAGAACGCAAAGAGCGCAACGGAGCCGCCTCGCCCCTTGCGACCGCCGCGTATCAGTACTCGACGCGCACGAGACACAGGCCCGCGGAGGGCGCTGTCCGGCCGGCGAGGGAGCGATCGCGCGACGCAATGACCTCCTGGATCCACTCCGGCCGCCGCCCGCCGCGGCCGATCTCAACGAGCGAGCCTGCGATCGCTCGCACCATGTGACGGAGGAAGCCGTCGCCCGTGATTTCGTAAGCGATCTCGTCCGGGTTCTCGCTCCGATGGACGAGCGATGAGAAGACAGTCCGCTCCGTTTGCGCCGGGTCGCTCCCGACGGACTGAAACGCCGCGAAATCGTGACGCCCCTCGAGCATGCGCGCGGCCGCGCCCATGGCCGCGAGGTCCAGCGCGCCAGGCACGTGCCAGACGTACCGGTACTCGAAGGGGCTCACGACGTCGCCATTCCAGATGTGGTAGCGGTATGTTTTCGATCGCGCGGCGTACTGGGGATGAAAATCGGCGGGCGCCGCCTCGGCGGCAAGCGCGCGCACGGCGTTGGGCAACCGGATGTTCAGAGCGCGCACAAGGGCGTCTGTGGCGATCGGACGCGTCAGCGAGAACGCCGCAACCTGGCCGAGCGCATGCACGCCCGCATCCGTGCGACCGGCCCCTGTAACAGTAACCGGGCCTTCTTCGATCTGGGACAACGCGTCTTCGAGCAGCCCCTGAATGGAGACGCCGGTGGCCTGCCGCTGCCACCCCACGTAGTCGGTGCCATCGTACGCGATCGTGATCCTGAAGCGCGGCATTTCAGAGTTCAGATTTCAGAGTTCAGATTTGATTTCGGGATTTTCGATTTCAATCCACCCAATCTGCAATCTGAAATCTGAAATGTCACGTGGCAACAGGTCTGCTGCCAGGCTTCACGACGGGCAAGCCCTGCGCGCACAGAGGACACGCGCTCGGCTCGTAGGTCGGTAAATCGATGTCGAGCAGGGCGACGAAGGGCACGTCGAACGCCGCCCGCGCACGGCCGCCGCGGTCGACGATTGCGGCGGCGCCGACGACCTGCCCGCCGGCGGCTGTCGCCACCTGCATCGTCTCGCGCGTGGAGCCGCCCGTCGTGAGGACGTCCTCGACGACAAGGACGCGATCGGTTTCGGCGATCACGAACCCGCGCCGCAGCGTCAGCGCGCCGTCCTGCCGCTCGGCGAAGATCGCGCGCCCGCCCAGGCCGCGGGCCACTTCGTGTCCGATGATGAGCCCGCCGAGCGCCGGCGACAGCACGACCGACGGCCGCAGCTCACGGGTGCGATCGGCAATCGCCCGCCCGAGCGCTTCGGCGTGCTGCGGGTGCTGCAGCACGAGCGCGCACTGCAGGTAGCCGGAACTGTGGAGTCCCGAGGTCAGACGGAAGTGGCCTTCGAGCAGGCCACCCGATCGACGAAACAGATCGAGCAAATCGTCGCGAGTCATACAAGCGCTGACATTTCAGAGTTCAGATCAATCTGAAATCTGAACTCTGAACTCTGAAATGTTCAGCTCTCATTTCTCAGCTTTCCTCTGAGGTTGTCGTCGAACAGTTTCAGGATCCGCTTGTATTCGTCGGCCCAGCTCGTTTCGTCCTCGAAGCCGTGGTTCTCGACCGGGAACGGCGCCACCGACCAGTTCTCCTTGCGCAGCTCGATCAGACGCTGAACGAGCCGTACGCTGTCCTGAAAGAGCACGTTGGTGTCGACCATCCCGTGGCAGATGAGCAACGCGCTCTTGAGGCCGTCGGCGAAGTAGATCGGCGAGCTCTGACGATAGGCCTCGGCGTCGCTTTGCGGCTCGTTGAGAATGTTCGAGGTGTAACCGTGATTGTAGTGCGACCAGTCCGTGACGGGCCGCAACGCCGCACCTGCCGCGAACGTGTCCGGCGACGTGAAGAGCGCCATGAGCGTGATGAAGCCGCCGTAACTGCCACCGTAGACGCCAATGCGTTTCGCGTTCACCTTTTGAGCCGTCACGAGGTACTTCGCGCCGTCGACCACGTCGTCGAGGTCCTTGCCGCCCATGTGGCGGTAAATCGCGGTGCGCCAGTCGCGTCCATAACCGGAGCTTGCACGGTAGTCGGGATCCAGCACGACGTACCCGCGCGAAGCGAGCAGGTTGTGGAACATGTACTCCCGGTAGTAGCTGGCCCAGTACTTGTGCGCGTTCTGCGCGTAGCCGGCGCCATGCACGAACACCACAGCCGGCGCGGCCGGGTCGCGGCGCGCACCGACCATTTCCGGCGTGAAGAGCCGCGCGTACACGTCGACACCATCGCGCGTCTTGTAGGTGATGAGCTGCGGATCGACCCATTTGTGCGATCGCCATTCCTCGCTCGGCGTCGTCGTCACCTGCGTGGCCGCCGCGCCTGGCCGATTGGGCATCAGATACACTTCGTGCGGCTTGTTGCTGTACGAGTAGATCACGCCGACGGTGGAGTTGTCCGGCGACACTTCGCTGGCATTGCCGCCCGTCATCGACGTCAGCTTCGTCCGGGTGCCACCGTCGACCGGCATCGCGTAGAGGTGGCGCTCGCCTGGATGCGCTTCGGTGCTCGTGATGAAAAAGGTCTTCCCATCGAGCGACAGATCCACCGAGTCGATCTCCCACTTGCCCTGCGTGAGCTGGCGGGCCGTCGCCTTTTCATCCGAGGCATCGACGGTGTAGAGGTGCATCCAGTGATCGCGCTCGCAGAGGAACCAGAGGCGTTTCTCAGCCGGCAGCCACCCGAATGACCGATCGTTGGGCCCGAAGCCGCCCACCTCGCGGATCCACGCATCGTCGTGAAGTGCATCGACGACTCGCGTCGCGCCGGACTCCGCGTCCACCGCGACGAGCCATCGATCCTTGTTGTCGGTGGCGCGGACATTGGCGACTGCGACTGCGCCATCGTCCGATATCTGCGGCATGCCCCAGCGGACTTCACGTTTCGACGCGAAGTCGGACGCGGCCGCGGCCGTCTTCCCGGTCTCCAGATTCATCACGACGAGCGTGCGCTTGTCCTGCGTATCGCCGACGTAGCTTCGCGTCGGAATGTCTTCCGTGTAGCTCGACTCGGTGACGTAGTTCGGCACGTTCGGCCGCTTCGCCGCCTCGGCCCGCTCGGTGATCACCATGAAGACGTGTTTGTCATCCGGCGCGAGCTGCAGATCCGTCGCCGACTGACGCTCGGCCAGCTCGTACTTCGGCAGCGCGTATCGCTTCTCTTTTTCCTCGGTCTTTTTCTTCTTGTCCGCCTCGATGCGCGTGTGCTCGATGAGCTTCTGCTCCTCGGTCTTCACGAACTTCTGACTGTCGGTGTCGCGGGGATCGCGCTTGCGCGGGGCGACGTCGGTCAGCTGGATGATGCCGCCGCCGTCGAGCGGCACGACGAACAGATTGTTCTCCCGGACGAACGTGACCGCCGACTCACGCCTGGCCCAGCGCGGCGCGGACTCAGCCGCCGTCGTGCGCGTGATCGAACGGCGGGTGCCCGCTACGGAATCCACGAGGACGATGTCGCCCTGGTCGACGAACAACACCCGGCGGCGCGCTCGATCCCAGCTGCCGTTCGCCGACGGCGCGCTGCGTCGTTCCTCGTCCGTCAGCTTCCGCAAATCGCGGCCGTCGCGGCCGACTACCCACGTGGAGGCCTCCTCGTCGCCGGGTCGCCGCCACTCGAAATACAGCCGGGCCGAGTCGCCCGACCAGCGCAGCCCGGTCTGCGGATAACCGACGAGCTTCGGGCCGCGCATGATGCTGTCCACCGTCAGGGCGAACGGGTCAGACCCCTTTTGCGCGTGAGCAGCCGAGAGGGGTCTGACCCCTTTTCCCACCGATAGCGTCGCCGCGACGATCAGGAGCGCGATGCGTGCGGAAATTGGCATGAAATCCTCAAGAAAGGGCGCTCATTATACAATCGCTCTGAACCCGAAATCCTCACCGGACGTCTACATACGGTTGGTAATCAACGACTTTTTGGCCATGTGTGCTTGAGGAGTCCCTGATGCGTTTCCGAATACCCGTTATCGCGTTGACCGTTCTCGGAACGTCGGTGTCCGCGTTCGGACAGATCTCCCTGACGTCGTCGGTGCAAACCGCCGCGGCTCAGGCGGCCGCGCAGCCGTCGAGCGATTCGGTCCGGCGGCTGTCGATCGATGATGCGGTGAAGCTGGCGCTCGAGCAGAATCTCGGCATCCGCATCCAGCGGATCGACCCGCAGATTTCCGACGTCGGCGTCGCGCAGGCGCGGGCGTTCTGGGCGCCGAACCTCAGCACGAGCTTCAACCGCACGTCGCAGACGCAGCAGTCGACCAGTGCGTTTGCCGGCAGCGGATCGAGCATCCTCAACGGTGTCTTCTCGAACCAGGTGGCGCTGAATCAGACGCTGCCCTGGGGCGGCGCCAACTACGCGGTCACCTGGGACAACCGCCGCATCACGACAACGAACCTGTCGGCCACCTTCAGCCCGCAGCTCACGTCGGGCCTCAACTTCCAGTTTTCGCAGCCGCTGCTGCGCAACTTCGAGATCGATCAGATCCGTCAGGCGGTGGCCACGAGCAAGAAGGGCCGCGAGCTGTCGGACATTCAGCTCGAAGGCGTCGTCACGCAGACGCTGCGCAACGTGCGCAACGCGTACTGGGATCTCTCGTACGCGATCAACAACCTGAAGGCGCAGCAGGAATCGCTGGCGCTCTCGCAGCAGTCGCTGCGCGACAACCAGAAACGGGTCGAGATCGGCACGATGGCGCCGATCGACATCGTGCAGGCGCAGGCTGAAGTCGCGAGCAACGAAGAGCGCGTCATCGTCGCCGAAGCGGCGATCAAGGCCGCGCAGGACAACCTGCGCGCCCTCATCCTCGACCCGGCCGCCGCCGATTTCTGGAACGTGGTGTTCGAGCCGACCGATGCCCCGGCGTTCACCGCGCAAGCGATCGACGTGGACGCGGCCGTGCGGAACGCGTTGGACAAGCGGTCCGATCTACGCTCCGCCAAGAACAGCCTCGAGCAGAGCGACATCAACATCAAGTACTACAGGAACCAGATCAAGCCGGACGTCAACGCGAACGTGACGTACATCACGACCGCCGCGGGCGGCACGCAGTTGAGTCCGGTCACCGATCTGGCGGCGATTATCGCGGGCACGGCCTCGCGCTCTGTGATCGGGACTCATGGCTACGGCAGCGTCCTTGGCGATGTCTTCCAGAACACCTATCCGAACTGGACCGTCGGCATCACCGTCGGCTACCCGCTCGGATCGAACGTGGCGCAGGCTAATCTGGCGCGCGTGCGCTTGCAGTACGAACAGGCGCAGACGCAGCTCAAGAGCCTGGAGCTGCAGGTGTCGACACAGGTGCGGAACGTGGCGCGCAACGTCCAGACCAACCAGCAGCGGGTGCAGTCGGCGCGCGCGTCGCGCGAGCTGCAGGAGAAGAAGCTCGAGGCCGAGGAAAAGAAGATGGCGGCTGGCATGGGTCAGACCTTCTTCGTGTTCCAGGCGCAGCGCGACCTCTCGCTGGCCCGCACCGCCGAGATCCAGGCGATCGCGGACTACAACAAGTCGCTCGTCGATTTCGAAGCCGTGCAGCTCGTGCCGCTGGCCGGAACCGGAGGCGGATTCGGAGGCGGCATCGTGACGGCCGGTTCGGGGACGCTGCAGGTCGGGGGCATTACCAGGCAGTAGGCCGGTAAGGTTGATGGGGCAGGTGGGGCAGGTCGGTTCCCCACCGGCCCCACACCGCATTACTGTTTTCCCCACCGGCCCTACCCGCCCCACCAGCCCTACCAGCCCCACCCGCCCGAAGTACACTCCCCCGGTGCCGAAACTCTCGGTCACGGTCATCACCAAAAACGAAGCGGCAGACATCGGCGCGGCGCTGGCCTCGGTGGCCTGGGCCGACGAGATCGTCGTCGTCGACTCGCACAGCACCGATGAAACCGTCGCGATCGCGCGCCAGGTCACGCCTCGCGTCGTCGTACGCGACTGGAACGGCTACGTCGATCAAAAAAACCACGCAGCCTCGCTGGCGCGGAACGACTGGATTCTGTCGCTGGACGCGGACGAACGCGTGACGCCGGAGCTGGCGGACGAAATCCGGAAGCGACTCGCCAGCCAGCCGTCCGAGGCCGCGTTTCGGATTCCGCGGGTCACGTGGCACCTGGGGCGATGGGTGCGGTCGACCGACTGGTATCCCGACTACCAGCTGCGGCTCTACGACCGGCGCTCGGCTGAATGGACCGGCCGATACGTCCACGAGGCCGTGGCCGTTCGGGGCACCACGGGGAACCTGCGGGGCGAACTGCAGCACTACGCCTACCGCGATATCTCGGATCACCTCGAAACGATCGATCGCTATACGACCTACGCCGCGCGACAGATGCACGAAGCCGGCCGGCGCGCGGGTGCGCTGCAGGTCGTCGGCCACCCTCCCCTCGCGTTCCTCCGCAATTACATCGCGCGCGGCGGCATCCGCGACGGCGTGCCCGGGTTCATCATCTCGGCGCTGAACTCGTACTACGTGTTCCTGAAGTTCGCCAAGCTGTGGGAATTGCAGCACTCCGGACGATCAGAAATCAGAAATCAGACAGTCTGAAATCAATCTGAACTCTGAACTCTGAACTCTGAAATGTTCTCACTTCACGTCGACACAGCCCGAACGTGGCGAGGCGGACAGAACCAGGTTCTGCTGACCGTCAACGGCCTCCGATCCATCGGCCACCGCGCGGCGCTCGTGGCGCACCCGGACGGCGAACTCAGGCAGCGCGCGCGGGAGGGGCTGGATCTGATCCCCATTGCGCCGCGGACCGAGATGGATTTGACGGCGGCGTGGCGGTTCTCGCGTGTCGTTCGTCGACTGCAGCCGGACATCATCCACGCCCACGACCCGCACGGCGTCGCGATGGCGGGGCTGGCGCTGTCGTTCATCGCCGGCGCAGTCCGCGGCGGGCGAGTCCCGCCGCTCGTGGCGTCGCGGCGCGTGGACTTTCATCTGAAAGGCAACTCGCTGTCGCGCTGGAAATACCGGCAAGTGGACTGCTTCATCGCGGCCTCGGAGGCGATTCGCCAGATGCTCATCGCCGACGGCGTTCCGGCGAATCGGACGGTGACGGTGCACGAGGGGATCGATGTCGATCACGTGATCGCCGCGCCGCCGGTGAACGTCCACGAGGCGTTCTGGCTCCCGCACAACGCGCCGGTCGTCGGGAACGTGGCGGCGCTCGTGCCACACAAAGGGCAGCGGTACCTCGTGGACGCCGCACACCTGGTCGTTCAGGAAATGCCCGACGTTCGGTTCATCATCCTCGGCGAGGGGGAGCTGCGGGAGCATCTCGAGAAGCAGGTGCACGAGCATCATCTCGAGAAGCACGTCCTCGTTCCCGGCTTCCGCACGGACGTCCTCGGGTGCATCAAGGGGTTCGATCTGTTCGTCTTGAGCTCGGTCACAGAAGGGCTGGGGACCTCGCTGCTCGACGCCATGGCCTGCGCCCGCCCCATCATTGCGACACGGGCAGGCGGCATCCCGGAGATCGTCGAGGACGGCTTCAACGGCCTGCTCGTGCCGCCAAGGGACGCGCACGCGCTCGCGCGCGCCATCGTCGATGCGCTGAAGGACGAGGCGCTCCGCCGCCGCCTGGGCGCCGCCGGACTCGCACACGTTCAGGAACGATTTACAGTTGAAAAAATGGTGGACGAGACTGCGGCTGTGTACGAAGACATTCTCAAGTCTCAAGTCTCAAGTCTCAAGTCTCAGGTGTGACAGTCTGAAGTCTCCGAGCCTTGAGACTTGACACTTCAGACTTGAGACTTTTCGGATTGCAGAGCCCGCGCAGCGGGCACTGCGCGTCGCGCTGCGAACGCCCAAACCCACAAGCGTTCATCATGCCGAGGTGGCAGAGGGCGAAGTCGTACTTCACGGGGTCGTCTGGATCCAGCGCTCGAAGCGACGCCGTGATCTGACGCGCCATCGGCCACCCGGGGCTCACATACTTCGTCAGCCTGAGGCACCGGCCGACCCGGATGACGTGGGTGTCGAGCGGCACGATCAACTTCGCGGGCGGGATGCGCGACCAGACGCCGAGGTCGAGCGCATCGTGGCGCACCATCCAGCGAAGGAACAGATTCAGGCGCTTGCAACCCGATCCCGCCGACGGGCGCGGAAAGAAGTAACACACGCCCAATGGCGCGCGCGCGCGGCTGCGCTGACGGCCGTAGGCCGCCTCGACGTCCAGCCCCAGCGCTCGCGTTGAAAAGCTGTCGAGCGCCTCGCCGACGTCGCCGGCGGAGGGGTCGTATCGCTCGGCAAAGAAGCCTTCGATCGATCCCGAGCCATCGATCATCTGGCGCATGAGCCACATGAGGGCCGCGAGATCCGCGCCGCGCGTCCAGCGGTGGACGACGTCGGCGAAGGCCTGGCCGTGGCGGCGCGGCTCGAAGCGGCGGACGTAGGCCGCCGGCCGAGGACCCACGATCGCGAGCACGCGTTCGATGGACTGGATCACGCTCGTTACACGCCCGAACGCCAACGCGGCGGCCACGAACCCCACGATCTCGCGGTCGTCGTCTCGCGAGTAGCGGCGTACGATATGAACGGGATCCGTCGCCGAATCCGGATAGTTGAATTCCTCGTACAGGCGATCGAGAAAGTGTTTCAGGTCCGTCACTGATGCTGAGCTGCCACATTGATTATCATTCAGTTGTGAGGCGCTGGATTGTCAGAGGGGGCGTGGCGATCGTCCTTGTCCTCGCGATCGCTCTCGCGTCGATCTACGCGTTCCTGCGGCGGTCGCTGCCCCTGATCAACGGTGAGACGACCGTGCAGGGCATCTCGGCGGCCGTCGAGATCGTGCGCGACGCCGATGCGATTCCGCACGTCCTGGCGTCGAACAAGGCCGACGCGCTGTTCGGCCTCGGGTACGTGCACGCGCAGGATCGCCTGTGGCAGATGGAATTCCAGCGGCGCATCGGCTACGGCCGGCTGTCCGAGATCTTCGGCGCAGCCACGATTCCGCAGGATCGCTTTCTCCGCACCGTCGGCTTCGCCCGTGCCGCCCGATCGGCGTGGGCCGCGACACCTGCGTGGGCGAGAGAACAGATCAACGCCTACGTGGCCGGGATCAATGCCTTCATCGCCACGCATCACGGCAGCCGTCTGCCGCCGGAGTTCTCGCTGCTCCGATTCGAACCCGAGCCATGGAGCGGACCCGACGTCCTCGTGTGGGTCAAGATGATGGCCTGGGATCTGAGCGCGAACTATTCGTACGAGCTGCTGCGCCACGATCTCATCGGGGCCGTGGGCGCGGAGCGGATGGCGCAGCTCATGCCGCCATATGCGGTAGATGGATTGAGCATCCTGCCAAAAGGCGCTACCACGGAGGACACGGACACGAACGGCGGACACGGCTTCATACAAAGAGAAACCGCGTCCTCATTTGCTCGCGATCCGAAGGCCGCGTCCTCCGTGTTAGCGGATTGGTCCACAACGCTCTCGCAGGGCTCGCCGGCCGTAAGCGATTTCCTGTTGGGCGCCGCAAGGTCTGAGGGACTGGGTTCCAACAACTGGGTCGTCGACGGCACGCTCACAGCGAGCGGCAAACCGCTCCTCGCGAACGACCCGCATCTAGGGACGCGGCTGCCGTCCACCTGGTATCTCGCGCACGTCAAGGGCGGCGATTTCGAAATCATCGGCGCGACGCTTCCCGGCGCGCCGGCCGTGGCGCTCGGACGGAATCGATTCATCGCCTGGGGCGCGACCAACGTGGCGGCCGACGTCCAAGATCTGTATCGCGAGCGCCTCGACGCGACCGGTACGCAAGCCGAGTTCCGCAATACGACGGAGCCGGTCGCCGTCATCCCAGAAACGATCGCTGTGAAAGGCGCAGCGCCGCTCGAAATAAAGGTCCGCATCACACGTCATGGTCCGATCGTGTCGGACGCGATCAATGCGAACCCGCCGGTCCGTGGCATGAAGCCGCCGCCACTGGAACCGCTCGCCTTCCGCTGGACGGCGCTCGACCCGCAGGACACGACGCTGCAGTCGTTTCTGCGCCTCAACGAGGCGCGGAACTGGACCGAGTTCACCGGCGCGCTCCGCGACTTCGTCGTGCCGGCGCAGAATTTCGTGTACGCCGACGTCGACGGACACATCGGGTACTACGCGCCCGGCCACATCCCGATTCGCGCGAGCGGCGAGGGATCGAGTCCCGCCGAAGGGTGGACGGGGGCGGCCGAGTGGACGGGGTGGATCCCGTTCGAAGACCTCCCTCATCTCTACGACCCGCCGGACCACATGATCGTCACGGCGAATCACAGGCCAGCGCCCACGTCGTATCGCTATTACCTCGGGATGGAATGGCCGGAGCCGTACCGCGCGGAGCGGATTTGGGAGCTTCTGAAGTCTGGTGGGCCTGGTGGGCCTGGTGGGTCAGGTGGGCCTGGTGGGTCAGGTGGGCCAAGTGGGTCAGGTGGGTCGGTCTACCCGACTCACATGGCTGCGAAGTTCACGCCCGACGATTTCGCGCGGTTCCAAGCCGACACCCTCTCGCTGCACGCGAAGACGCTCCTGCCGATCCTGCTTGCGCACGCGCATCCGGAAACGTCGGCCGATCGTCGAGCCTTGGAGATACTGCGTGGATGGAACTTCGACGCGTCGGGCTCGAGCGTGGCGGCGACGCTGTTCGAAGCGTGGTTCCATCAGCTCGCCCCGGCTCTGGTCGGCGACGAGCTCCCTCGCCTGACGCTCGAGAGCTACATGACCCGCTACACGTTCATCACGCGGTTCGTGCTTGCCACGCTGTCGAGCAAGGACAGCCGCGCGTGCGACAACATCAAGACGGACCGGCGCGAAACCTGCAACGATGCCGTGACCGCGGCGCTGCGGACGGCGGTCGGCGACCTGACACAGCGGCTCGGCAGCGATGAGATGCGCTGGCGATGGGACGCCGTGCACCACGCGGTGTTTCCGCACCAGGGCCTCGACTCGGTCAAAGCCTTGCGCCCGCTCCTGAGCCGCTCCGTGCCGAGCGGGGGCGACTGGAGCACCGTGAACGTGGGCCCATTCGCGGCCGACGCGCCGTTCGAGCAGCGGTCCGTGCCGGGCTACCGCGAGATCATCGATCTGTCGCCAGCCAACGACAGCCGATTCCTCGACGCGATCGGCCAGTCAGGCCACCTCTTGTCACCGCACTACTCCGATTTCCTCGCCGACTGGCGCAATGTGAAGCATCGAAAGATGCGCATGGAGCGCGCCGACATCGACCGCGGCGCGATTGGGCATCTGCGACTAACGCCGCA
>Ga0066388_100002137_pt1 | contig 11843 bp, 10 predicted proteins | sample PanSoiMetaGPlot6_FD_64539 | JGI IMG/M metagenome (GOLD analysis project Ga0066388, IMG submission 64539) | Tropical forest soil microbial communities from Panama analyzed to predict greenhouse gas emissions - Panama Soil - Plot 6 (Hybrid Assembly) | ecosystem: Environmental > Terrestrial >... | reverse complement strand
GGAATAGGAGCCGACGATCTTGACCATGAAGGCGCTGGCAATGCCCTGCGCCGCATAGCCGCCGGCCTTGCCACGCCATTCGCCGGAGGCGAGATAGGCCTCGATATCGTCCTCCGACAAACGCTTGAACCGCACCTTGGTTTCAACGAGCCGCTGGCGGAACGCCTCCTTGGGCGTGACCAGGCAGACCGCGGTGTGGACGCGGTGATTGCGCCCGGAGAGCAGCCGCAGACATTGCGCCGCCTCGTCGAGCAGCTCCGCCTTGGGCAGGATGCGGCGGCCGACCGCCACCACGGTATCGGCCGACAGGATATAGGAGCCCTGCAGCTCATCGTCGACGCGCACCAGCGCGAGCGCGGCCTCAGCCTTGGCGCGGGCGAGCCGGTTGGCGCAGGCGCGCGGCAGCTCGCCGCGCTGCGGCGTCTCGTCGATATCAGTCGGACGCAGCGAGTCCGGCTCGATCCCCACCTGGTTGATCAGCTGCACGCGGCGGGGCGAGCCGGATGCGAGCACAAGCTTGGGCCGACCGATCATGCGCGTTCATTACCCCACTTCGTTGATGATTTGCCAGCCGGAAAAGCGAGCAGCGCTTCGGCCTGTTTGGGACGACTTGAACGGGAAGGTAATGCGGCAACGTAACGGAATCGATGTTCGTTCACAACCGCGCGGGATTGCTGCCGCCGCGCCACATTCCGCCGTGCTACATGCCGCCGCGCCACGACGGCGCAAAGCGCGCCGAAATCCGCGCCAGCAGCTGATCGCGCACCTCGCGATAGGCATCGAGCCGCTGCTCGCGGTTGCCTTCGATCGCGGTCGGATCGGGCGTCGGCCAGTATTCGACCGCGGCGGCGATGCGATGCGTGAGCTCGAGCGCCTTGTGGTGCGCCTCGGGCGCGAGCGTCACAATCAGGTCGAAGTCGAGCCCGTCCTCCAGATCCTCGAGCTCCTCGAAGGTCATCGGCTCGTGGCTTCCAATGTCGATGCCGACCTCGTTCATGGCGGCGATCGCAAAGCCGTCGAGCTCGCCCTTGCGCACGCCGACGGAGGCAACCACGAAGGCGTCGCCGAATGCCTGCCGCGCCAACGCCGCCGCCATCGGCGAGCGCACCGAATTCTGCCCGCAGGCAAACAGCACTGCCCGCGGTTTCGTCGGCGCCTCGTCCACCCGTCAACCTTTCCAGTGCAGGACGCAGATGAGCGTGAACAGGCGCCGCGCGGTCTCGAAATCGACCGCCACCTTGTGCTTGAGGCGCTCCATCAGGAGCTGCGAGCCTTCGTCGTGCAGCGCGCGGCGACCGTGGTCGATCGCCTCGATGCGCTCGGGCGTGGCGGTGCGGATCGCCGCATAATAGCTGTCGCAGATCATGAAATAGTCCTTCACGATCCGCCGCAGCGGCGTGAGCGAGAGTAGATGCGCCATCACCGGCGCATCGTGCGCATTGCGAATGTCGAACACCAGGCGGTTGCCAGTGATGCTGAGGTTGAGCTTGAACGGCCCGCGCGCATTGCCTTCCGGCGCGAACGAGTTCTCCTCGAGAAGATCGTAGATCGCGACCGCGCGCTCGTGCTCGATATCGGGGCCGGAGCGGCCGATCGAGCTCTCATCAAGCGTCACCGCCACCAGCCGGTGGGACTTGCGGGGCGGTGGTCGCTCGGGCGCCGTCATCGTGGATTGATGCGCATCGCGACCGAGCGGGCGTGCGCATCAAGCCCCTCGGCCTCGCCGAGCGCGATCGCCGAGGGTCCGAGCGCATGCAGCTGCTCCGGCCCGCATTTGAGGATCGAGGTGCGCTTCATGAAGTCGAGCACGCCGAGCCCCGACGAGAAGCGCGCCGAGCGCGCGGTCGGCAGCACGTGGTTGGAGCCGCCGACATAGTCGCCGATCGCCTCGGGCGTGTGCGCGCCAAGGAAAATCGCGCCGGCGTTCCTGATCTCGCCAGCGAGCCGCTCGGCATCCTTCGCCTCGATCTCCAGATGCTCGGGCGCGATCGCGTCGATCAGCGGCACCGCCTCCGCAAGCGTGCGCACCAGAATGACGGCGCCGAAATCGCGCCAGGAAGCGCCGGCAACGGAAGCACGCGGCAGGGTCTTGAGCTGGGCCGCGACCGCCTGCTCCACATTGTCGGCAAGCGCGGCGTCGTCGGTGATCAGGATCGCCTGCGCGCTCGCATCATGCTCGGCCTGCGCCAGGAGATCAGCCGCGATCCAATCGGCATGGCCGGTCCCGTCGGCGAGCACCAGCACCTCGGAGGGCCCGGCGATCATGTCGATGCCGACCTTGCCGAACACCAGGCGCTTCGCTGCCGCCACATAGGCGTTGCCGGGACCGACGATCTTGGCAACCGGCTTGATGGTCTCGGTGCCGTGGGCAAGCGCGGCGACGGCCTGCGCGCCGCCGATGCGATAGATCTCGTCGACACCCGCAAGCTGCGCAGCCGCCAGCACCAGCGGCGCGAGCTTGCCAGCGGGCGCCGGCACCACCATGACGATGCGCGGCACGCCTGCGACCTTGGCCGGCACCGCATTCATCAGCACCGATGACGGATAGGCCGCCGTGCCGCCCGGCACATAGAGCCCGACTGCCTCGATCGCGGTCCAGCGGTGACCGAGCTCGACGCCGAGCGCGTCGACGAAGCGGTCGTCCTTCGGAAGCTGTCGCTTGTGATAGGCCTCGACCCGGTCGCGTGCGAGCGTCAGCGCATCGAGCGCGCGGGTGTCGCAAGCGGCGCGCGCAGCCGCGATCTCCTCAGGCCTGACCCGCAGCCCGAGCCCAGCGAGATCGACGCGATCGAACTTGCGGGTAAGCTCGATCAGCGCGCGGTCGCCGCGCGCCGCGACATCCGCGATGATCGTGCGCACGGCGTCCTCGACATCGGCCGCGCTCTCGCGCTTGGTGGCGAGAAAGTCGCGAAAGCGCGTATCGAAATCGGCCGCGCAAATGTCTAGGCGGATCGGCATGGGTGCACAGTAGCCCGGATGGAGCCAAGCGAAATCCGGGATTCGTTGCCCTGGCGAACCCGCATTCCGCTCCGCTCCATGCGGGCTACAGCGGGGATGGGGAACCGTCAACCCTGGTCTTTGACCCTATGCCTGGGCCACGCCGTCGAGATGGCTCGGACAGCAATTGGCCACCCGGGTGGGCCCAAGATCCGCCAGCTCGACCTCCAGGCATTCGACCTCGAGCCGCAGCGTCGCGCCGCCCGAGAACGTGAGCGTCACCGCCCCAGCCGGGGGGCTCGCCTCGGCAAACTCGACCGCCAGAAGGTTAAGGATCTTGTCCTTTCCGGCCGGGTCCACGTTCTTGCACTTGCAGGCGAGCACCCGCTCGAAGCGCAGCGCCGCGCGGCAGCGGCGCAGCTCCGGGCTCGCAGCCATGGCGCCGGGCCAGTCGAAGCGGTCGAGCGCCAGGACGAGCCGCTTCTCGGCGGGACGCCAGTGCACGTCGGCGACCTTGACTTCGGCATCCTGGAGATGGGCGGAGACGACCTCCAGATCCTCCTTGTCGAGGGCGACGAACTTGACCGGGTCCATGGCGGGCTCTCTTAGCTTTTTTGCGGGCTGTCACATGACGCAACAGTTAGGAAGTCTCATGCGGGCATGCAAGGCTGAAACCGTGCATATCTCTCCGTCGTGATAAGGCCCTAAAACGATACGCATGCCGGCCGCAGCACGATGCCGACCGACTGCTGCTTGAACCGCTTCTTGTAGGCCTCGGCGATCTCGGTGAGGCGCGTCATGTCCTCAGGCTTGCCGGGCAGCACGATCATCACCACCTTGCTCGGCTCGCGCACGGTCCGGTTGCGCTCCTGATCGCGCCACTGCCCGCGAGCGTCGTAGACCGTCAATCCATCCGGAAAGCGCGGCGTGATCTCGCGATCGAGGAAATTCAGAAATTGCGTCTCGCTCACCCCGAGGCGGTCGCCGATCTTGCGCCCGAGCAGCAGCTCGGCCACCTGCTGCGGCTTCAGCGGCGCGCTGCAGGCAATGGGCTGCGCCGCAGCGCTGATGACAAGCAGTGGCAAGACCACGATGGCCGCAAGCAGATGGCGTATCTGACGTGGCATGAAACCTCCCTTGTGAGCAGCGACCATAGCAATTCGTATGGCAACAACGGACGGGTTGCACTAGCCTAGATGGCTCCAGGTCACGGAGACTCCTATGCTCCGCCTCGCTGCGCTCGCCCTGGCGCTGCTCCTCAGCACTGCCGCCCGTGCCGACGATGTCGCCGACTTCTACCGCGGCAAGGAGCTTCGCCTCATCATCTCGGCCTCGATCGGCGGCGGCTACGACATCTATGCCCGCGCGGTCGCGCGCCATCTCGGGACGCATATCCCGGGTAACCCGACTGTCGTGCCGCAGAACATGCCGGCGGCCGGCGGGCTTGGCGCCGCCAATCATCTCAACAACGTCGCCGCACGGGACGGCAGCGTGATCGCGCTGTTCCAGAACACGGTGCCACTCGAGCCGTTCTTCGAGAACAAGCAGGCGCAGTTCGACGCGGCGAAATTCGGCTGGCTCGGTACGCCGACGACCGAGACTGCGCTCTACATGTTCTGGCATGGCTCGAAGATCAAAACGCTCGCGGATGCGCAGCGGCAGGAATTCGTGGCGGGCGCTGCCGGCGCCGCCTCGACGCCCGCCTTCTATGGCCGTGTGTTCAACCAGATCTTCAATTTCAAGGCCCGCTTCATCAGCGGCTATCCAGGCCAGAACGAGATTCTCCTGGCGCTGGAAAACGGTGAGGTCGAGGCGATGGCGTCGCCGTTCTGGTCGAGCCTGAAGACCGCGCGGCCGGGATGGTACACGGACGGCAAGATCCGCTTCCTGTTCCAGTATGGCTCTGAGCCGCATCCGGATCTCAAGGACGTGCCGCTGGCGCTCGATCTCTTGCAAAACGCCGCCGACAAGACGCTGCTCACAGCGGCTGCGGTCCCGCTCGGCCTCGGTCGTCCTTTCGGCGCTCCGCCCGGCATTCCGCCCGAGCGGCTCGCGGCCTTGCGCAGCGCCATGATGGCAACCTTCAAGGATCCGGCGTTCCTGGCCGACTGCGAGCGCCAGCGGCTCGAATGCATGAATGCCAAGACGGGCGCCGAGATCGACGCCCTGATCAACCGCGCCTACGCGACACCCGCGGATATCCGCAAACACCTGATCGAGATCTATCAGGTCGGCGTGAGCGGCCGATAGCGGCGCGGCAAATCGGGTCAGGCCAGCACCGACCAGAGCACCTTGCAGCCGACATGCGCGGCCTGGTCGGCGTTGAAGCCCAACCGCCCCCGACCCCGCGTGTAGTCGATCGCAGCGTGCGCGGCGAATTCGAGGCCGGCCAGAAGCCACGACCCAGTCGCAAGCTTCACCGCGCCAGCGTGTATTGCGGCATGGCAGGCCAGCACAGCTGGCCAGATCACCTCACCCTCGAATTTGCCGCCCGGCTGCTTGGCGCTCGCCATCCAGCCCGTCTGCAAGGCAAAATCGGCAATCGCGTGCCCGATCAGAAGCCACGCGAGGATTTCCATGGCCGTCATCGTCACCCCTGACTGACTGACGTCACCCCTTACCCCTGAATGGTGCAGTAACGGCGATACCGCCGGTTCTTGGCTGTGATGGCCATCACATTTTGTCGCTTTTTGCCGGCTCCCCTGCCCGCAGACCGGGCGCCGGGCGGCCCAGTTGATTAACAAGCGGTTGCCTGTGCCCGGCCGTTTTCGAGCGAAAGCGCAAGCGGATCTTGAGGCTTTACGGGTTTATTGGCGTCGTCACACGCCCTCCAGGCCAGACGAGGCCGTTATGTTGGTCAGATCGAGTTTCGCCTTCCTCACCGTTCTCGCCTCAGCGCTGCTGGGCGGACTATCGTCTACCCTTGCGCAGGATGCCGTTGCGCAGGATCCGCCCGCGCAGAATGTTTGGCGCATCAGCAAATCATCCGGCGACGTCTCGGTCTCCACCGAGGGAATGCAGCTGGTCACGCTCACGAACGGCATGGCCCTGCAACCAGGCGACGCCATCCGCACCGGCCAAAACGGCCGGGTCCTCCTGACGCGCGGCAACGAGACCATATTGATCTCGGCCAACTCGGCCATAAGCATCCCGAAGAAGGACAGCAAGGACGGGCTAGCGACTACCATCCTGCAGCAGGCGGGCTCGATCCTGCTCGAGGTGGAGAAGCGCGGCGTCAAACATTTCGAGGTCGAGACGCCGCATCTCTCCGCGGTCGTGAAGGGCACGCGGTTCCATGTCACCATCAACGCGGATGACACCCGCGTTGGCGTGTTCAGGGGCCAGGTCGAGGTAACGGATTTCAGGTCCGGCCAGCATACGCTCGTCAACGCGGGCCAGAGCGCGAGCGCCTCGGTACAAGGCCCCGCCGGCCTGTCGGTGAGCGGCAGCGGACTGTTCAGCCCGATTCAGCAAGGAACGCCCCGCCCGTCCTCGACGCCGCCGGTTGTCGGGCCTGGCCAAAGCGTCTCGCAACCGCCCTCTCCGGCTGGGACTGGCCAAGGCCTCTCGCCGCTTCCCTCGCCGACCGCACCCGCAGCAATCCAACGCCAGGCGCGCACGCCGCTCCTGGGCGAGATCCAAACCGTCGCGCTGCCGGAACGTGACGCGGCTCAGCGGGACGGTTGGGGCCCCGGCCTCACTGCGCTGGGCGAGCGGGCCCTGAGCGGCAAGGGCGACATCGATACGCTCTCGCTCGCCTTTCCATTCGCGATCGGCGCTGTCGTCGCCATGACCATGGCGGTTCGCAGGCGACGGCAGCAACGGAAGCTCACGCAGGCGTCGGGACAATAGCAAGGGACACGCGCCAAATAGCCGTCATCAGTCGCCGGCTGCCAGACCGGCGACCTTCGAGCGGCGCACTGAAAAGGGCGGGGGACCAAGAGCGTGAAGCGATATCGACCACATATTCTTGTCGCATGCGTGGTCGTGCTTGCGCTGCTGACCGGGCTGCGCGGCATTCTGCAGGACGCGCTGACCGACCTGCGGTTTCGCGCGTTCCCGCGCCAAGCCGGCGGCGATATCGTCCTCGTCGCGATCGATTCGTATTCGATCCGCGAGATCGGCGTGTGGCCTTGGCCGCGGCAGCTGCATGCGGATCTGATCGACAAGCTCAGCCAGGCCGGCGTCAGCGAGATCACGTTTGATATCGACTTCAGCTCGCCTTCCAACCCTTCCTCCGATCAGGCGTTCCTTGCCGCGCTCAAGCGCGCGGGCGGATCAGTCGTGCTCGCGGCATTCAAGCAGCTGACAAACGGCGGCGCGGTTCATATCAATCGCCCACTGCCGCAATTCGAGGCGCAGGCGTGGTCGGCGATCGTCAATGTCGCGGTCGAGCCGAGCGGCGTGGTGCGGCGCTATTCGTTCGGCGAAAAGCTGGAGCTGGAAGGTGAGTTTCTGCCGTCGCTCGGCAGCTTGCTGGCGGGGCAATTCCAGATTCAAGAAGCACGCCACCTGATCGATTTCAGCATCCGCCCCGACTCCATACCGACGGTCTCCTTCGCGGATGTCCTGCGCGGAGATGCGGCGGTCATCGAGAGGCTCAAGGGCAAGAAGGCGATCGTCGGCGGGACCGCGATCGAGCTGGGCGACCGGGTCACCGCGCCGAATGGCCAGGTGATCTCGGGCGCGCTCCTGCACGCGATTGCCGCCGAATCAATCCTGCAGGGCCGCACGCTGCACTTGACCTCCGGCGCGCTGGCGCTCCTGGGACTCGGCTTCATTGCGGTGGTCGCACTGATCGTGCGCCGGTATCTGCCCATCGGCACGCAGCTCGTGGTGCTCCTTGCCGTTGCGGCGGCAGCCGAATTCAGCGCCATGCTGCTGCAGGCGAAGCTTGCCGTCGTGCTCGATACCTCGCTCTGGCATATCGCCGTTGCGGGCTATCTCATGGCCATGGCGGTAGACGAGATCGATCTGCGCGGCCTCTTGCGCGGCGCCGAGGAGCGGCGTTTCCGAGAGATCGCCATGTCGCTTGGCGATGGCCTCGTATGCACCGATCAGGCCGGCCAGATCACGGTCTGGAACCCGGCGTCCAGTGCCATTTTCGGCTACTCGGCGCAGGAGATGCTCGGCCGGCCGCTCGGCAGCATCTGTGCCACCAGCAGCGCCGAGTGGGGCCGCCCGTTCTCGATTGCCGATGCGCTCGCGGCCGCGCTGGAAGGGCCGCACGGCAAGGTCGTCGAGCTCACCGGGCGCCGCAAGAATGGCGAAACCTTCGCGCTCGAAGCGTGTCTTTCCACATGGCGCGGGATCGACGGCTTCCAGTATGGCGCTGCGCTCCGCGACATATCGGCCCGCAAGCACGAAGCGGAGCGGATGCGGCATCTCGCGGAGCACGACACCCTCACCGGTCTCGCCAACCGCAACCGGCTGTATGAGCATCTGAGTGCACGGCTTGCGGACGCGAAAGCGCGTGACGGCAAGGTTGCGCTGCTGCTGCTCGATCTCGACAAGTTCAAGCAGGTCAATGACACGCTCGGCCACGCCGCCGGCGATCAGCTCCTGTGCGCAGTCGCGCGGCGGCTCGATACACTGGTCGAGAATGCCGGCTTGGTCGCCCGCCTGAGCGGCGATGAATTCGCCATCGTGGTGAGCGGCGATGCCGCGGCCGAGCGCGCCAAGAAGGTCGCCACGTGGATCTGTCGCGCGTTCGACGACGCCACCTTTGCGATTGGCGAGAATCGCCTGCGGGTCAATGTGAGCATCGGCGTCGCCCTCTATCCGGACCATTGCAGCACGGCGGACGAGCTGTTCGGCAACGCCGACCTCGCGCTGTACCGGGCCAAGGCGACCGGCCGCGGCCGGCACGTCATCTTCGCGCGCGAGATCAGGGACGAGGTCGAGGCACGGCTGTTGCTGGAAGCCGAGCTCGGCCACGCGCTCGAGCGCAATGAGCTCGAGCTGTTCTATCAGCCGCAAGTTCGCCTCAGCGACGGCAAGCTCCTGGGCGTCGAGGCGCTGGTTCGCTGGCGCCATCCCACGCGCGGCCTGCTGGCGCCAGCCGACTTCATGCCGCTGGTCAATATCTCCTCGATCTCGGCGCGCACGTCGCTCTGGATCATGGAAGCGGCCTGCCGGCAGGGCCGACAATGGCAGCGCAACGGCCACGCCATCCGCCTCGGCGTCAACATCCCGCCGTCGCTCATTCAATCCGGCGATCTTGCGACCACGGTCGAGGGCGTTCTCAAGGACACCCAGTTCCCGCCGCACCTGCTCGAGCTGGAAGTCACCGAGGATATCCTGCTCGACGACGACGAGCGGGCCTTGCAGACGTTCCGCCGGGTGCAGAAGCTCGGGGTGCAGTTCGCATTCGACGACTTCGGCACCGGCTACGCCAGCCTGACCTATCTGAAAAAGTTTCCGATCAACCGGCTCAAGATCGACAAGTCCTTCGTGCACGAGCTGCGGGCGGGCTCGAACGATGCCGCCATCGTCGTCTGCACCATCACGCTCGCCAATCTCCTCGGCCTCTCGGTCATCGCCGAAGGCGTCGAGGACGCCGCCAGCATCAACCTCCTGCGCGGGATGGGCTGCGAGGAGGGCCAGGGCTACTACTTCGCTCCGCCATTGCCGGCCGCTGAATTCGAAGAACGGTTCCTGCGGGAAACAGCGCCCCCCTCGACCGAGGTCGCCGAGACCGCCGAGGCCGCCGCATAGCCTGTCTTGCCGGCCCGCGATTGTGCTAGCGTCGCTCATACGACGTGCGCAATCCGGGGGGAAACATGGCGACCTATCTCGACACACTGACTCGTCGTCGGTTCGTGCAATCGACCGCTGCAAGCTCGCTGGCCCTCGCGGGGCTGGGCAGCGTCGGCCAGGCGCAGGCCGCAAGGCCGAACATCGTCTTCATCATGGCCGACGATCTCGGCTATGCCGACCTGAGCTGCTACGGCGCGCGCGATTACACGACGCCCAATGTCGACCGCCTCGCGCTCGAAGGATTGCGGTTCACGCAGGCCTATTCCAACTCGGCGAACTGCTCGCCGACCCGCACGGCGCTGATCACCGGCCGCTATCAGATGCGGCTGCCACTCGGGCTCGAGGAGCCGCTGACTGACACGGCAATCCCCGGCATCGGCTTGCCGCCGAGCCACCCGACCCTGCCGTCGATCCTCAAGAAAGCCGGCTATGGCACCACGCTCGTCGGCAAGTGGCACCTCGGCTACTTGCCCGACTTCAGCCCGCTCAAGAGCGGCTACGACAACTTTTTTGGGATCTTCGGCGGCTCGACCGACTACTTCAATCACGGCAGCAAATCGCCGATCCCGCTCTACGAGCAGGAGGTGCCGGTCGACCGCATCGGCTATATGACCAATCTCCTCGGTGAGCGCGCGGTACAGACGGTCGAGCGCTACGCGCGCTCGAAGGAGCCGTTCCTCTTGAGCCTGCACTTCACCGCGCCGCACTGGCCCTGGGAGGGACCGGACGACGAGGCGGAATCGAAGCGGATCAACGGCAACATCCGCCACTATGATGGCGGCACGCAGAAAACCTACGCTACGATGGTGCAGAGCCTCGATGCCAATATCGGCCGCGTGCTGCAGGCGCTCGACATCAACGGGCTCGCGCGCGACACCATCGTGATCTTCACGAGCGACAACGGCGGCGAGCGTTTCTCGCTCACCTGGCCGTTCAGCGGCATGAAGTCGGAGCTGCTCGAAGGCGGCCTGCGCATCCCGGCGATCGTGCGCTGGCCCGGGCGGGTGCCGGCCGGCATGGTGTCCGAGCAGGTGATGATCTCGATGGACTGGATGCCGACGTTGCTCGCCGCCGCCGGCACCGCGCCGGACCCGGCATATCCGCCCGACGGCGAGAACCTGCTGCCGATCGTGACCGGCGGCGCGGCACCGCATCCGCGCAAGCTCTATTGGCGCTTCAAGGCTGGGCAGCAGCGCGCGCTGCGCGAGGGCGACTGGAAATATCTCAAGCTCGCCGGCAACGAGTTCCTGTTCGATGTGGTGAAAGACCCGCGCGAGCGTGGCAATCTCAAGGAACGCCACAAGGACGTGTTCGAGCGCCTCAAGACGGATTGGGAGGCCTGGAGCGCCACCATGCTGCCTGAGCGCACGCGGCCGGCGGCCTACAACAACCCGGCCGATCTCGTGGCGGATCACTACGGAGCGAAGAACCCGCTGCCGCCGGAGCTAGGTGGACCGGCGGCGCAGGCGCAGCGGTGAGACGGCGCGACATCTTGTAGGGTGGGCAAAGGCGCTGGCAGAGCCTGTCCAAAACACAAATCTCTCGTACGCCGTGCCCACCAGCGGCATCGACGCGAGCTGCACTATCGGTGGTGGGCACGGCGCACGATAGGCCCGCGTTTGTTGAAATGCAGTGCCAGCGCCTTTGCCCACCCTACAATTGCGTGCGCAGATAGGTCACTTGCGTGAGAAATATCGCAGATCCGGCGGCGCCTGGCCTTTGCGGGTCGGCATCAGCAAGCCGTCGCCGCTCAGCATGTAGTTCTCGTTGCCGATGCGCACAAGCTGCTGGCCCTCGGCGCAGATGTATTCGACCCAGATCGGCCGCGGATCCGGATTGCGGCGATAGGTCTTGAATACCGTCCAGGGTCGCGTCAGGCCATTGTCGATGACCGTGATGTCGTCGTGCAGCAGGTTCGGATTGGTCTTGTCGAGATAGATGCGCTCCTTGAACACCGACTGGTTGTCGCGGTGGAGCGGCAGCCCGCTGGCGTCATACGAGCGCGGGCCCTTGAATCCACGGGTCTCGACTTCAAGCAGATCGTAGCGGCCTTTGCCCTCGGTATCGATCCACTTGCCGACGGAATAGCCATCGAAGGTCGGCTCGATCTCGGCCGGCCAGTCGCGCCCGTCGGTGTAGATGCGCCG
>Ga0066388_100002136_pt1 | contig 11845 bp, 11 predicted proteins | sample PanSoiMetaGPlot6_FD_64539 | JGI IMG/M metagenome (GOLD analysis project Ga0066388, IMG submission 64539) | Tropical forest soil microbial communities from Panama analyzed to predict greenhouse gas emissions - Panama Soil - Plot 6 (Hybrid Assembly) | ecosystem: Environmental > Terrestrial >... | reverse complement strand
GGAACATTTGGCCTGGCCGAGATCCCCCACTTCGATCCCAGGAAGCTGGGCAATGCGGACGTCCTCCTCATCCTCAACCGGAACGAGTCGATCATCCCGGCCGTCGCCAAGATGGCAAATAAGGAACAGGCGATCGCCTACTACATGCTCGGCGAGACGAAAGGGACCTCGGCCGGCGGTGCGGCCGAGGCCGGCAAGTTTCTCCGCGTGCCCGGCACCAACCCGTTCTTCATGGGTCACGACTACGAGCAGGGCAACCGGCTCGGCGAAATGATCGACTCGATGGACTACGACTTCCAGGTGTACGTCCTGAACACTGGCCGGGTCGGCGGCGGGGATGATGACGAGCGATCAAAGAAGGTCACGATCCCCCACACGTCCGCCATCGTGAAGGCGATCGCCGAAGGCACCATCGAGTGGGAGCCCGATCCCGACTTCGGTTATCTTGTCGCGTCGTCGGTGCCCACCTTTGACGACCCGGAGCTTCTCTCGCCGCGCCGGCTTTACGAGCGGCAGGGGCGGCGTGACGAGTACGAGGACCTCGTGGCGAGGTTGAAGGCCGAGCGCCGCAGCTATATGGAGCAGCACGCCGGCCTCGCCCACGACGTCATCGAAGCGCTCGGCTAAGCCCGCGGACCCCAGCCTGCATACCCCAGCGGTCAGGGTCGCTAAGACGCGGATCCCTTAACCGTCAGTGGTGCGGTCGGGGCCGCTCTGGCGTACCCGCTCGACGTGTCGCATCGCCTCCCGCAACTCAACCAGCCAGGTCTCGGTGTTCCTCGCGACGAGCTTGACGCACCAGGCGAGCGCTTCACTGCGGCTGCGCGCGACGCCGCCGTCGACGAGGGTGTCAAGGACTCGGCGCTCGGGCTGCCGCAGCCGGGTCATCACCGGCACAGACAGCGTGGTGAACATCTCACGCTCCTCGCCGCAGCGAACCCCCCACGCCACCTTGCGGCGGGTGGCGTACTCGAGCTCCCGGGCGATCTCGATCCGGCGGTCCCGAGTTCGCTGGCGGAACTCCTTGATCCGTCTGGCCGCTGCGGCGGCGCGTTCGGCGTCGGAGGCGTCACTGGCCACCGAGGGCACATCGATGGTCCCGAGGATCGTGATCTCCTCGCGATCAATGATCAGCTCCGGTGGCTCGTCGAACCAGTCCGCCGGCAGATGTGCGTTCAGCCAGCCTCTGATCTTGGCTCGCTCGCTCGTGGTCACGTAATGAAGATTACGGAATCTGGCCGCGGATTTTCTCAGTCCTCAACAGCCATTGATCAGGACGGTCTCTAGCGCAGAGTGATCGAGTATGGGACTGTGAGCGGTCCTGTCAACGGAAGGCCAAGATAAGCGGCCGCCGCGCCAAAGGGTCCCCAGCCGGTCGCCCACACCGAGGCCGCGGCGCGCGGGTCTTCCGAGGACGCTGCGGGTCGCAGTCGTTCGAGCGGCGGCACGTGCGGCCAGGGACGCAGTGGCGCATCGATCGGCAGGCCGGCCCTCTTCCTGGCGAGGTCCGCAGCCTCGGCCAGCCCACCGAGCTCGTCCACGAGTCCGCGCTCGGCAGCGTCTGCGCCAGTCCACACGCGGCCTCGAGCCACGTCGTGGACATGCTCGCGGGTGAGCCCGCGGTGGGCGGCGACCTTGGCGGTGAAGTCTTCGTAGACACGATCGAGCCAAAGCTGCAGCGTTTCCCACTCACCCGGCGTGAATTCCCGCCGGCTCGAGAACATTAGGGCGTGCTCGCCCGCCGCCACTTCGCCATGGGTGAGGCCGAGCTTGGCCACGAGGTCGCGTACAACGCCTTTGCCGGCGAGCACACCGATCGAGCCGGTGAGCGTGCCCGGCTGCGCGACGATCGCATCGGCGGCCATGGAGACGAAGTAGCCTCCCGAGGCTGCGAGCGAACCCATTGACACAATCACCGGCTTCCCGGCGCGCCTGGCAAGCTCCACCTCGCGGCGGATGGTGTCGGACGCGACGTAGGAACCGCCGGGTGAGTCGACGCGGAAGAGGATGGCCTTCACCGAGTCGTCCCTGGCGGCCGACCTGAAAGCGGCGGCGACCGTGTCGGCCCCCATCGACGGGCCGGCCAGCGGACCGCGGCCGCTGCGCCCGACCTTGATAGGCCCGGTCCCGTGGATCAGCGCGACGACCGGCCGGCCGCGCTCAGTCAGCCGCTTCGCCAGCTCGGCCGGCCCCGCTTTGGCATAACGGGAGACATAACGCAAAGCGGGCTCTGTGGTTCCTTGATCGTTTGTACGCTGCCTGGCGGCCGCATAGACCTCGTCGCGATAGCCGACATGGTCCACCAGACCGGCGTCCCGTGCCTCGGCGGCCGTCAGCGGAGCACGGTCGATGATCGCGCGCACGTGCTCGGCGGTCAGCCCGCGCGCCTCCGCGATGTCGGAGATAACCTGATCGGCGGCCGAGTCCACGACTCTGGTGACCGCCTCGCGGTGAGCTTCGGTGAACTCGCGTTGGGTGAGAATGTCCGCGGCATTCTTGTACTCATACCGCTGCGCGAATTGTGGCTCGATGCCGGCCTTGTCGAGGGCGCCGCGCAGGAAGGTGACTTCCGCCCCAACGCCGGTGAGCCCGACATCACCGGACTCTTGCAGCCAAATCTCATTGAATCCGGATGCGATGTAGTACGGCACCGTCCCCGGTCCGAACTCGCCGAACGACTCCGCCCAGGCGATCGCCGGCTTGCCGTTCTCGCGGAACGACGTCACGGCGTCGCGAAGCTCTTGCGCCCACGCGAGTCCGTGCCGCCATGGCCCGACCTTGGCCACCAGTGCGCGCACCGTAGGATCACCGGCTGCGTGCCGCAGGCCCTCGACGACCTCGCGCAGCACCGGACGGCGCCGGCTCATCACCCGAGCGAGGGGGTCGTGCGCGACATCCTCGACCAGCCCTTGCGTGAGGTCGAGCTCGAGAATGAGTGGTCTTTTGTCGCCGCGGTTACCGATGAACCTGTCGGCGAACCCCGTTAGCGTCGTCATGCTCGCCACCCTATGTCCGGGGCGGGTGGGGGCTCATTCCACAGTGACCGCGCGGGCGCCGAGCGCCCTGGCAAGGACCGCCGCATCCGTTGTGGGCGCATCGCAGACGAAGCCGCGACACACATAAGCCGCAGGCGCTCCGTCAACCGGTCGGCGTTCGCGCAGCAGCGGAACGGCCGCTGTTTGCTGCGACTGATCGCCGACCGCGATCACCACCCCCGGTGCACTGCCGAGAAATGCCGTACGCCGAAGCAGGCGGGTCCGGTCGTCGTCGGCCGGGCCGACGATCGCGACCTCACGTGGGCCGTCGGCCAGCGCCTCCGCGACGGCGAGCCCCCAGCCGATGAACCGAGGTGCCCTGGCAGCGAGAGCGGCGGTCGGACCGAGTGCTTGCTCAGCGGCCTCCCGGTGATCGGCCGAGCCCGTGTAAGCGGCATAGCTGAGCAGCGCCCCTGCGGCAGCGGACCGGCCCGACGGTGTCGCGTTGTCCGTCGGGTCCTGCGGGCGGCGGACGAGCCGCTCCGCGCTCCGCGCCGTGTCGAAGAACTCGCCGTCATCCTCCCTGAATTCGGTCAGGACGACCTCCAGGAGAACACCGGCGACGGTGAGCCACGAGTCGTCGCTGGTCACCGAATACAGCGCCAGGAAGCCCTCGGCCACGTCCGCGTAGTCCTCGAGAAGTCCCATCGACGTGCCCGCGTGCCCGTCTCTCGACGTCCGCAGGAGGCGGATCGATGCCTCGGCGGGGGCCTGAGGTGTGCTCTGACGGGTCAGCCCATCGAGGTGGACGGTCAGCAGTAAACGGCCTGCGGCGATGGCCGCGTCGACGTAGTCGGGGCGGCCGAGCAGCTCACCAGCCTCGGCCAGCGCCGCGATCGCCAGCCCGTTCCAGGCCGCCACCACCTTGTCGTCACGAGCCGGGCGGGTCCTGCCATCCCTGTCGGCCCGCAGAGCTTTCCTGATCCTCGCGTACCGGGCCTGATCGGCTGGATCGGCGCTGAGCTGGAGCACCGACGTCCCGTGCTCGAAGGTCCCCGCATCGGTGAGACCGTAGACCCCGATTGCCCAGTCACCGTCGTCGTCACCCAGTGCCTCACGCAGCTGACCTGGAGTCCATACATAGAACTTGCCCTCCACCCCGTCTGTGTCGGCGTCGAGCGCGGAGGCGAAGCCACCTTCAGGAGTACGCAGTTCCCGAAGCATCCAATCGGCCGTCTCATTGACAACGCGCCGCGCAAGCTCGTCGCCCGTGGACCGCCAGAGATGCGCATAGACCCGCAGCAGCAGCGCGTTGTCGTACAGCATCTTTTCGAAGTGCGGGACCGTCCAGGTCGCGTCCACGCTGTAGCGAGCAAAGCCTCCGCCAAGCTGGTCGTACATGCCGCCGCGGGCCATCGCCTCGCAGGTGTGCCGCACCATCTGGAGCGCCTGCGCGTCGCCGGTGCGCGCATGATGGCGAAGCAGGAACTCGAGCACCATGGACGGCGGGAACTTCGGCGCCGTTCCGAAGCCGCCGCTGCGCGGATCGAAGTCGGACTGCAGCACACGCAAAGCCGCCTCCAGCTCCTCGGCGCCGGCCGGCTGCGCGCCCGCAAAGGACGGCATGCGCTGGCCCACCTGGCGAACGATGTCGACCCCGAGCCGTTCGATCTCGTCCCGCTGCGTGCTCCATGCTGCTGAAAGCGCGAGCAGGAGCTGGGTGAAACTCGGCATCCCGAACCGCGGGGTGGGCGGGAAGTAGGTGCCGCAGTAGAACGGCTCGCCCGACGGCGTCATGAAGACGGTCATCGGCCAGCCACCCTGACCGGTCATGGCTTGGGTGGCTTCCATATACACGGCATCGACGTCGGGCCGCTCCTCCCGGTCCACCTTGATGTTGACGAAGTTCTCGTTCATGAGCTGCGCCGTCTTAGGGTCCTCGAAGGACTCGTGCGCCATGACGTGACACCAGTGGCAGGCGGAGTAGCCGACGGAGAGAAGCACCGGCACGTCACGGCGGCGGGCCTCCGCGAATGCCTCGTCCGACCACTGCCACCAATGCACCGGGTTCTCTGCGTGCTGGAGCAGATACGGGCTCGTCGCATCCTTCAACCGGTTCATCACCATCTCCAGAGTCACCGCCACCCTACGTAGACAGACCTGGAGCCTGTCCGTCGCCACTCGAATCACACCGGCGGAGGCAATGCACCGGCCCGCAACGATCGACCAGACACGTGGGACAGCCTCGATGATCTTGATCGGCTCGCACCCGCTTTAGGACGGGTCGCCAGCCTCGCTGCCTATCCCGGTGCGGCAGTGCGCTCGACACGGAGTCGTCGGCGTACCGCGCGTCTGGCGAGGTCGAGGACATGCGGGTCACGCTGGACGACGAAGCCGGTGTTGGCCGCGAGGATGATCCCGTGGATCTCGAGCGTGAGCACGTCGGCGTCCTCAGTCGCAGGTAGCTCGCCCTGCGCGATCGCGGCATCGACAGAAGCTCGGATCAGCTCGACGAAAGAGCTCTGGAACGCGGCGACGCGCTCATTGACCGGCCCTGGCCGCATCGCCAGCTCCAGCGCCGCTCCGGCGAAGAAGCAACCACCGGGGAACGTTTGACGCTCGAGGTGATCCATGAACGAGTCGCATAGGACGAGGAGTCGGGCCACGCCCGGTGCGGCGGCCAGCCCGGGCGCGACTACCTCCGCATCGAAGATTCGCCCCGCCTCCTCAACCGTCGCCAGCTGGAGCTCCTGCTTCGACCCGAAGTGCGCGTACAGCCCGCTCTTGCTCATGTCGAGTGCGGCCGCGAGATGCCCGATCGTCAGCCCATCCAGCCCGTCGACGGTCGCCAGTGACACCGCCTGCCGGACGATGGCCGCCCGGGTGCGCTCCCCATCAGCTCGAGTTGTGGTCCTTGTCACATTGACAAGATAGCACGATCGTTCGTACTTTCTTAGTTAGCACGAACGATCGTGCTAACTACAGGGGTCTCATCCCCATCAGGAGGTCTTCCATGCACCGCTTCCGGACCACCGCTGCCGCCCTTGCGCTCGCCGTCGGCGGCCTCGCGATCGTCGCTAGTCCCGCGTCCGCCGCGGAGCCGAACAACAGCGGCGCCAACTGCCACGGCGTCTACATGTCGTACCTCGCCACCTCGGACATGGCCCCAGGGCAGCTGCACAAGGACTACGGCGCCTCGGTGAAGGACGTCCAAGCCGTCGCCGACGCTCTGTGCCAGTAACCAACCGAAAAGACCCCCGCGCGAGGGGTCGGCTCGTAGCTTCGCGGCCGATCCCTCTGCTGCGTCAACGCAGGGTTGTCCCGCACGCCGCCGCTTGGAAGGGTGGGCGCGTGCGCGCACTCGGGGCTGGCGATCCGGACCGGATCGGGCCGTACCGATTGCGCGCGAGGCTGGGCGGGGGTGGCATGGGGAGCGTCTATCTCGGCACCTCGCCCGGCGGGCGACCGGTGGCCGTCAAGGTGGTCCATCCCGAGCTGGCCGATGACCCTGGGTTCATCGAGCGCTTCCGCATCGAGGTGGAACTGGCCCAGCGGGTACAGGGCTTTTGTACGGCTCCGGTCCTCGACGCCGACCCAGCTGGGCCGCGACCGTGGTTGGCCACGCTTTATGTTGCCGGGCCCTCCCTGCTGCAGGCGGTTCGGGAATGTGGCCCGCTGCCCGTCGCGACCGGACGGATTCTCGCCGCCGGGCTCGCGGAAGCGCTGGTGGCGATCCATTCATCGGGCATCGTGCATCGCGACCTCAAGCCGGCCAACGTCCTCCTCGCAGCCGACGGTCCGCGAGTCATCGATTTCGGCATCGCACGCGCGCTTGACGCGGCGATGCTCACTCGAACCGGTCTCGTCATCGGCTCCCCGGGTTATATGGCCCCGGAACACGTCCGCGGCGGTCCCGCCGGACCGGCCGCTGACATCTTCTCGTACGGTGCCACGCTTGGCTTCGCGGTGATCGGCCGCAGTGTCTTCGGCAGTGGCGAACCATCCGCGATCGTCGATCGAGTGGTCGAAGGCGCCGCTGACCTCAGCGCCGTTCCAGGTGCGATCCGAGGTTTGGTGGCCCGATGCATACAGGCAGACCCGGCGCGCCGTCCGACCGCCCGTGCCCTGCTTTCTGAGCTTTCACCGATCGCTCAGGAGAGTGGGTACGCCCCGGCCCGCTGGCTGCCGGAGCCCGTCGCCGCGCTCGCCGCGCGGGAGGCCACCGCGCTGCTGACGATCGCGGCACAGCCCACGGCCCTGGTTGGCGAGGCCCCTGCGTGGACAGGGCAGGAGCCTGCCGGGCTGGGGTCGGCGCGGTCCGGTAGAACACAAGGCCGTATGGAGAGCGGGCCAGGGGGCAGCGCGAATGAGGCCCGGCCGATCACTCCAGTCGGGCCAGAGGATGAGGCGCGCACCGCCGCGCGGTTGCGGCGGCGAGAGGCGCCCGCCAGGAGGACCGAGTATGGCTTGCATCCGTGGCCGAAGAACGGCCCGGGGACGGCGTCACTGGTCCTCGGAATCGTCGGGCTCGTGCTCTTCTTCGGACCCGGCGCGCTGCTTGGCTTGATCGGAGCAGCGCTCGCCGTGATCGGGCTGCGCCGTGCACGCAAGGGGATCGCGTCTAATCGAGGCGTCGCCCTCGCTGGGCTGATCACATCGGTGCTCGCCGTGGTACTCAGTTCGATCTTCCTCAACGGCATCGCGAAAGCCCTGGAGTGCAGTGACCACGCGAAGTATCCAACGCCTGCGTCCCGCGCCGCGTGTAGAGCCCGCTAGCGCAGCGGGGACCGCGTCCAGCGGGCCGCCCTGGCGCTAGCGGTCCTCGTCCGTCGTGCTACCGGCGCCGTCTCGCTCGCCGCGGGCCTGCGTCTTTGATTCGTCGAAGTCGATCTTCTTGAGCTGTTTGTTCATCGACTTGATCAGGAACCAGGTGGCGACGCCCAGCGCGGCTACGACCAGGAAGCCGAGCAGGCCGGGAGTGACCCGGTCCGCGCTCACCGCCAGAACCGACAGCGCCGTTTGCGACGTCATGCCGACATCGTCCACCCTCTCCCCCGCACGTGGGCCGCCGGGTCTGCCATCTCAGCAGACCACGCGCTCCCTGACGCCGACGAAGAGGTCGTCTTCTGGCAGTTCGGTATCCACGAGCGATCGGGCGAGCTCAAAATCCTCGGTCGGCCATACCTCGATCTGCAGATCGAGCGGCACATGGAACCAGAACCCATCCGGATCCACCTGGGTGGCATGGGCGAGCAGCGCCTTGTCCCGTACCTCGAAATAGTCACCGCACGGGATGCGGGTCGTAATCCGCTGTCCGTCGCCCTCCTCCCACTCATCTATCCACTCTGCGTAGGGCGACTCGAGGCCCCGGGCGAGCAGCGCCTCGTGCAGGGCCAGCAGGCGCGGACGGTTGAAATTCTGGTTGTAGTAGAGCTTCAGCGGCTGCCACGGCTGGCCGGCCTCGCGGTAACGGTCCGGATCGCCGGCAGCATCGAACGCCTCCACGGCGACCTTGTGGCACATCACATGATCGGGATGTGGGTAGCCCCCATCCTCGTCGTAGGTGGTCATAACGTGCGGCCGGAACTCACGGACCAGCCTGACCAGCGGCTCAGCAGCCACCTCCACGGGCAATGAGGCGAAGCAACCGTCGGGAAGCGGTGGAAGCGGATCGCCCTCAGGCAGGCCGGAGTCGACGAATCCCAGCCAGGCCTGGTCGACGCCGAGGATTTCCTGCGCGGCAGCCATCTCACGCCGTCTGACCTCGGCCATGTTGTCGCGCACCCACTCGTCATGCTCGAGTTGTGGATTGAGGATCGACCCACGCTCGCCGCCAGTGCATGTCGCGACCAGGACCTCGACACCCTCTCCCGCATAGCGAGCCATCGTCGCAGCGCCTTTGCTCGACTCGTCGTCGGGATGAGCGTGCACCGCCATCAACCGGAGCGTCTCCGTCACCTGGTCTCCCTCACGCCCGCGGTGCCCGACGTCGCATCGGCCCGCGTTCTGGAGAGCCGACTGACACCGCCTCGAGCACAGCGCGCACGCCTGCTCTCTGCCGTTTCTTCCCTTGGTCGACAATAATCGCCGACACCGCCGACAATTCGCAGACCAGGGAAGTGAGCGACATCACAGAGCGCAAGCGCGGTCCGGCCCTCACACCAGAAAAGCGGGCGGAAATGGTCGCGATTGCACGCCACGGCGTGCGCATGACGCGCCGCGGCAAAATCATCATGATCACGTGCGTCACGATCATTACGGCTGCCGCGCTTACCGGCCTGCTGTGGATTGCGCTCTATCAGGCGAACCCTCCAGTACGGGGTACGGTGCTTGGATACGAAGTGACAAGCGACCGGGCTGTTGAGGTACGATTCGAGGTCTGGCGCAGACCGGGCGTTACCGCTCAGTGTGTTGTTCGCGCCCGAAACGCCGAAGGTGTCGAAGTGGGTAGCCGACTGATCATCATTCCAGCGGGCGAGCGCCGGGTCATCAGGACCGAGGTGCTCAAAACCCGTTCGCGGGCGGTCAGCGGCGAGCTGAAGGATTGCCGACAGGCAGCCTCGGGCTGATCCCAAGACCGGACCGAGTCAGCGCCCTGAGCGGTGAGATTCGGCCTCGGTGTTTCGCCGAAGCCCAATGTGGCGAGGAACAGTTCCATCTATCCCGTAGAAACCAACAAGGAGCGTCTGTGGCCACGACCAGTGACAACGTCACCTGGCTTACGCAGGAGGCCTACGACCGGCTCAGGAACGAGCTCGAGTATCTATCCGGTCCCGGCCGGGTCGAGATGGCCCGGCGGATCGAGTCTGCTCGGGACGAGGGTGATCTGCGGGAGAACGGCGGCTATCACGCCGCCAAGGAGGAGCAGGGCAAGCAGGAGGCCCGGATCCGCCAGCTGCAGCTGCTGCTGGAAAAGGCTCGCGTGGGGAAGCTGGCCGCCCCTGCCGGGGTCGCCGCTCCCGGCATGGTTGTCACCGTCCGCTTTGACGACGGCGACCAGATGAGCTTCCTCCTCGGCTCGCGTGAGGTCGCGGCCAGCGAGATCGAGGTCTACTCCGAACAATCGCCGCTCGGCGCCGCGATCAACGGCCGCAAGATCGGTGAAGCCGCTTCCTACACGCTGCCCAACGGCCGTGAGATGCAGGTCGAGATCGTCGGGGCGAAGCCGTACTCCGGCTGAGCGGACGCCAGCGAGCACGACGTGTCGGCGATCGCCGGCACGTCGCTGCTATGAGAAGAGCAGGGTGTAACCGGCGGCGCGGAGGCGGCCCAACACCTCATCACAGTGGCGCGGACCGCGAGTTTCGATCTGGATGGCCACCTCGACCTCATCGAGGTGCAGCTTCGGATTGGTTCTGAGGTGCTCGATCTCGAGGACGTTCGCATCGGCGGCCGCGAGCTCGGCGAGAAGCCGCGCGAGGGCCCCTGGCCGGTCGGGAATGCGCAGCCGGAACGACAGATAACGTCCGGCCGCAGCCATCCCATGGCGCAGGACCCGCAACAACAGCAGCGGGTCCACATTCCCACCCGACAGCACCACAGCCACGGGCGGCTCGAAGGCGTGCGGTTCGTCGAGTACGGCCGCCATCGCCGCCGCACCGGCAGGCTCGACCACGAGCTTCGCCCGCTCCATGCAGAGCAACAACGCCCGCGACAGCGACTCCTCTGACACCGTCAGGACATCGTCGACATGCTCCTGGATGAGCGCGAAAGGAACCATCCCGGGCTTGGCGACGGCGATACCGTCCGCCATGGTGGTCAGCGAGGTCAGCGCGACCGGGTGGCCCGCCGCGAGGGATCCCGGGTAGCAGGCGGCCTTCTCCGCCTGAACACCGACGACGCGGGTGTCCGGCAGCTGGGACTTGACTGCCACCGCGATCCCGGCCAGCAGGCCGCCGCCACCGGATGGGACGACGATCGTCCGCGGCTGCGGACACTGGTCCAGGATCTCCAGGCCTACCGTCCCTTGGCCGGCGACGATGTCCGGGTGGTCGAACGGATGGATGAACACCGCACCGGTCGACTCAGCGAACTCCTGCGCCGCAGTCAACGCCTCGTCGACGTAATGACCGTAAAAACGCACGTCCGCGCCGTACGCCTGCGTCGCCGCAACCTTCGGCAACGGTGCTCCGACCGGCATGAACACCGTCGACTTGGCGCCGACCAGGCTGGCGGCAAGCGCGACGCCCTGGGCATGGTTCCCGGCGCTCGCGGCGACGACCCCGCGCGACCGCTCCTCCTGAGTGAGCTTCGAAAGGCGGACATATGCCCCGCGAATCTTGAACGAGCCCGCCCGCTGGAGATTCTCGCATTTGAGGTGTACGGGTCCGCCGACGCGGTCCGACAGCAATCGCGAGCCTTCGAGCGGGGTTACTCGGCTCACGCCGCGCAACAGTTCCTGCGCCGCCAGGATGTCGGCGAGCGTCACCGCACGTGTCGCCGTTGACATGACCCTAGTGTGCCCCAGTGGTCACACCCGTAAGTCCCGCGCGCGTCTGGCCGGCCCGGCCGCGACCACCCTGGTCGCAGAAATGACCGTGCCTGTCGCCAGGATGGCCGGGGGTGCTAGACCGGAAGGAGAGGCATTCCGGCGGCCGCCCGCATCTTCCACAGCGAGGTGGAGATGTGGCTCGATCGAGGTGAGGAGTGTGCATGGCGACGACGACGGTCAGGACTGGCCAGCCATCGGGCGATACCCCGGTCGGCATGGGGGACGCGCAGATCAGGGCGGTCCTGTCAGGCCTGATGCTCGGCCTTCTCCTTGCGGCACTCGACCAGACGATCGTGTCGACCGCGCTGCCGACCATCGTCGGCGAGCTTGGTGGCCTCAACCACCTGTCCTGGGTGGTCACCGCCTACTTGGTGACCTC
>Ga0066388_100002135_pt1 | contig 11846 bp, 10 predicted proteins | sample PanSoiMetaGPlot6_FD_64539 | JGI IMG/M metagenome (GOLD analysis project Ga0066388, IMG submission 64539) | Tropical forest soil microbial communities from Panama analyzed to predict greenhouse gas emissions - Panama Soil - Plot 6 (Hybrid Assembly) | ecosystem: Environmental > Terrestrial >... | reverse complement strand
GAAGTGGCCGGTGACCAGCCGGGTGCAGAGGCCGGGACGACCCAACTCCTCGAGCGTGCCGGGTGCCACGCCGCGCCCGCCGCAGCCACCCAGGTTCAGCAGCGTGAGATCCGCCGGGTGTCCGGTATCCTCGAACGCTTCGCGGATGGCCCAGTACATGATCGACGCGCGTTGATTGCCGCCGAGTCCCGACGTCGCGACGACGTCGCCGTCGCGAATCAGCTGCACGGCGTCACGCGGACTCATGAACTTCGGGTTCTCGGGAACAGGGCTGGAATGGCGCGTGTCGCGCCGCATCCAGCTCACCCCCCACTGCGCGAACTGGCTGACGAGCTTCGCCTTGCTCCACAGGCTCAGCTGGTGCGGCGCCGGCGCGACCTGCCCGCCGCGTCGCACCATCGAGTGTGCGGTCACGCGTGGCCGGCGACGCACGGCTGTCGACGGCTTTCGTCTGGCCAGCGCCGTCATGCGCATCTGAGCCCTATGGCACGCACACCACCGGCCGGCTCGTCGCCCGCAGCACCTGTTCGGCTGTCCCGCCGAAGAGCAGCTGCTTGATCCCCGCTTCGCGGCCGTGAATGCCGACGAAGATCAGGTCGCAATCGAGATCATTGGCAATCTTGACGATCTCGACGAACGGTTCGCCGACGACCACCATCGTCTCCACCGGCTGGGCTCCCCGTTCTGCTACCAGCCGCGCGAGCTCGTTCTCGGCGTGACTGCGCATGCGCGCCAGTACGTCCTCGCGCTGCGCGAGACCCAACGACTCGATACGCTCGACCAGGCCGAGATCGAGCACGTGCAGCACCGTCAGCTCGGCGCGCTCGCCGCTCCAGGCAAGCGCCGCATCCAGCGCGCGGTGTGAGCAGGGTGAGAAGTCAACTGCAACCAACAGTTCCTTGGCGCTGGTGTTGGACTCGGTCACGCAATCTTCCTCCAATCCGGCGCAGTGCTCTGCCTCGTTCGAGGCCTTGCCGCGCCTAAAATTGCCGCTTGGTCTCGAGCCGTCGACCTATCTCGAGGTCTAGCACCCTCTCGCGGCCTTGGGAGGCCGGCCGCGACGGCGCTTCGATCACGGTTCGGGAACACACGCGGATTCCCAGGCGCAGCCTTCACCGCACAGCTCGCCCGGACGCCGCAGCGGGCAGTGCCGAACCGTGCGCAGCGCGAGGCCGGTCTGTATCCGCTCGTTGAACTCGACCATCGCGGTGCGTTCATGGCGGGGACACCACACCAACCGTCGAACCGCGTGCAGCGGCGCGTGTTCCCGGTCGCGCATGAAGAAGAACAGGATCGCGATGCACACGCCCAGTAAGAACGTCACCAGCACCGCCGCATATGACGCCAGGTCCAGTGTGGCCATCTCATACCTCCTCCGTTACTGCGCTGGCCGTGCTCGGTCGTTGCCTAAGAGAGGCAGCCAGGAGTGTGCCATCGGCAACGGCTATGTTCGTACTTCGGTGACGACGCGCCCGCGTCGTGCGCTTGCGAGGTCGGGTCACGCTGAGTCGCATGGACGGGAAAGGCCTGCGCCATCGTTGCCACGGCGCGATTGCGCGCGGTTCGCGCTCCGGATTTCGAGAAACCGCTGTGCGGTGCGCTCCTCCGGCGGTCGGCCGCCCTCTTGGCCTGGCGTTTGCGTGTAGGACCATTATGGCCGCGCCAACGGGCACTGTTGGAAAGCTGGTGAGCCGCGATGTCGAGCCCGCGGCGCTCCGTCCGCTCCTCGAGCACCCGCCGCGAGCCAGCCTGGCATTCATCGATCGCGATCGGGCGGACCTTCTGCCGGTGCGGTATCGGCTGCAAGGTGAGGCGCACCTGATCGGCGTGGCCGGAGACGTGCCGGCAGCAATCGACGGCCGCGAAGTGGTGCTGGTGATCGATGACGGCGCGTACTGGTTCGAGCTGCGCGGGATATCCTTTCGCGGAATCGCGAGTCGCATCGATCCGCCGAATGGCGCCGAGCCGGAATGCGCCTGGTATGTCATCGCGCCGCGGCGGGCAATCGCGTGGGACTACGCTGCGATCCGAGACGTGAGCCAATGCTGACGCCCAGCGATGCGACCGTGCGGGCCTTCCTGCGCGACTCGATGATCGCGCAGGTTGCGACCCAGTCTCCGCGCGGACGCCCTTTTCTGACCCCACTGTGGTTCGTGACCGACGGTGGCGTGCTGTACATCACCACGGGACCGGAGACGCGGGCGGGGCGCAACGTCGCGCAGCACCCCGAGGTGACCCTGCTGTTTCGCGGTGAGCTCGGGCGCCGATCGGATCGCGTCCTGCGCGTGCACGGGCGCGCCGTCTGCCATCGCGGCTTGCCGTCGTGGCGGGTGCTGCTGCGCGTGGCGGCGAAGTACTACGTGTCGCCGCGCGCTCTGTCCATCGAGCTGCGGAACATACGCAAGTGGTCGCTGAGGCGGCGATACTACGGGCAACTCCCCGGCGGCTTCGGCTTCATCCGGGTGGTGCCCACGACGGCGGAATTCCTGCGGGTAGCCGGTGGGGAAACGGCTTGAGATGTGTTGGGTCAACCCGATTGGTGACCCGGTTGTCATGTTGCTTTCGCCCGACCGCCCCGCACGGTGCCGGCGGGGCGGCGCGCTCTAGCGATACCGCCGGCAGGGCGCATGAAACAATTGCTGGCAAACGGTTCACCTCGTCCGACGTGCTCGGCTTCGATCGCCGCTGGCCCGACGATGGCACAGCCTCTGCACTGCCCGAGTGGCAGAGGAGCGACTCATGTCGCGCTTACATTACCGCGTGGCCGCATTGTCGGCCGCGTTCGTCATTTCGCTGCTCGCAACCGCGTGCGGCAATGCCGACCTGACGCTGCCGGGCAGCGCGGCGCCGACGGTCATTGTCACGCCGGGAGGAACCGTCTCACCCGCTGCCGGAACGCCAGTGCCCACTGCGACAACCGTCTGTGGTCAGCGGGGCACGACCTGCGCAACCGGCGAGGATTGCTGCAGCGGCGTGTGCACGAGCTCTGACGGGATCACGTTCCTGTGTCAGTAGCGTCGCCGCGTCACCACTCGAGCAAGCCGGGTCCGCCGACGACTTCTCCGTAGCGCGTTTCCAGCAGCGCGGAGCCGATCGTCTGGATGCGGCCGTGGCCGTCGCGGTCGAGGCGGAAGACTGAGCTGCGAAAGCCGGCGCCGCCGCCGACGGCGAGTGCGCCGCCGTAGGTCGGCTCGACGCCGAGCAGCCGCAGATACGCGAGCAGTGGCTGCGCGTGGCTGTGGCTGTTGTTGACGGGAAACGCCTGCATTGCAAAGAGCGGCGCCGCCGACCAGGTGCGACCGGGCCGTGTCGATTCGGGCGCGTTCCACGCGTCCGGCCCCGACAACGTGCCCTCCCAGATCTCCGGATACGCGTCGGTGTGCGCTTGCAGCGTCAGCCGCCGCCACTCGTCCCAGCCGAGCTCGGGCGCGTAGCGCGCCGCCGCCCAAGTCAACGTCATGTTGATCGCGTACCAGATGCCGCCGAGCGTGCTGTCGCCCCAGCGTCCGGCGGCGAGCAGCTCGGGATTCGCCGGCCAGCGCACGCGCGCGCCGAGCGGTGAGCCGGCACGATGCCCCGCGTCGATGCGCTCCAAGAGCGCACGCGCTTGCGCCGGCTCCGCCGCGCCGCAGATGAGCGCCCACGGCTGCACCTCCAGCCAGCAATCGCTGTCGCCGACCGGCCCCACACCGGGCGCGTAGGCGCGATGGAACCACTGTCCGTTCCAGGCCTGCGCCACTAGCTGCCGGAGCTCCTCGCCCTGGGCGCGCGCCTCGGCGGCGAGCGCCGCCTCGCCGAGCCGCTCGGCCAGACCGGCGAATACCGGCAGCACCCAGGCCGCCATGGCGGAGTTGAGCACCGAGCTGCCCTTTTCGATCATCACCTGCGGATCGACGCCGGAGTCTTGAATGGCGACGTCGTTCCAGTCGGCGTTGAGGATGCGCACGTGATTGCGCTCGCCGCGGCCGACGACGTCGACGAAGAAGCGGAACTGGCGGCGCAGATGCTCGCGCAGCGGCACCGCATCGGCACCCACCATCGGATGGTAGGCGAGCGGCTGATCGAAGGCGGCCAGATCGCCGGTGGCCGCCGCATACTCCGCCGCGAGCCACAACGCCCAGAGATTCTGATCGGACGGCCGGAAGATGATGTTGGTGGGCCGCTTGGCGCCGTCGAGCGCATACGGCAGATCGCCGTCCGGCTTGGCCCAGGCGCAGGTGTTGCGCAGCACCGACAGCGCGTGCGGCGGATCGATGTAGACCAGCGGCAGCGCATGCTGAAGCGGATCGCGCGCGGCCCCGTTGAATCCCATCAGGTAGGAGTAGGTCGATGCCTGATCGAGCGAATGGCCGCCGATCACTTCGTCGACCGCCAGACCGCCGGTCAGCATGGCGGCGTGCCACGGCACTTCGCGCGCCGCTTCCGGCGCCGCGCTTGCGGAGGCGCGCGGCAGCCGCGCGCGCAGCGCGCGGCGCGACGCCGCGAACAGCGCGGACGGGCTGTCGATCGGGCTGTCGTCGGCGTGGCCGAAGCGAAACCACAGCTCGCGCCGTTCACCGGGCTGCAGAACGATCGGCGTTTCGATCTCCAGCATCGGGTGCGGCGCGCCGGCGAAGTGCGCCACGCCGGCCGTCTGGGCGACACGCTCGAGCGCGAGCGTCGCCGGCGGGCCGATGAGGAATTTCGCCGCGTCGCCGACCGGTGCGGGGTCGGCCGGCGAGGCAAACTGCTCCACCGCGAGCAGGCCGCGGGGTGTTTCGCTCACCGCGTAGGTGACCGCGAGCTCGGCACGGGTGGTGCGTTGCGCGGCCTGCTCCAGCAAGTTCAGAAAGCGCGGCCGGAGCTGCCAGCGTTCGATGTGATTGAGGCTGCGCGCCGTGCCGGCGCTCTCGGCCAACGCCAGCCGCACGCGGATGAGCACCCACGGCACCTCGCCCTCGGGGCAGAGGATGGTGCGCGTCAGGCTCAGGCCGGCATAGCTGTCGCGCACTTCGAACCAGGTCGGCCCGAAGACACGCAGCGGCGTCGTCTCGCCGGCGCGCAGTGCGAACTCGCTGCCCCACTGCTTGCCCGCATCATCGTCGAGCACCGACACGCCGGTGCCGGCGGGCTCGGGTGCCACCAGCCAGCGCAGGCCGTAGCGCTCGTCGAACAGCGCCACCGTTCCGTCGTTGGCCGCTTGCAGTCGGATGGCGCGGTTGCCGACCATGACCCAGTGTCGCCGCGTCCGCGGCGAGAGGATCGGATCCCATTCCGCCGCCGGCAGCGCATCCTGGTCGGCGTCGTAGACGAACGCCGGCACGCCGATCCGTGCGACCCAATGTCCGTACAATCCCCGGTTCGCCACCGCTCTCCGTCCGCGTCCGCGCGCGACCAGCGCGCTCAGCTCCCCTGCTTTGGTCAGCGCCGCGCCGCTCACCGCCGCCAACTTGAGAAAGGTGCGTCGGCGCATGTGCTCTTGTATCGCGCGAACGGCGCGTGTGGTTCAAGGAGAATTGACCACCAAGAACATTCACAGTCGACAGTTTAGAGTTGAGAGTCCATGGACAAGCGATTCTGCCCGATATCGGATCGCCCGCTTTGAAGCTCTCAACTCTGAACTGTCAACTGTCGACTTGTTCGCCGCGAGCGGAATTGCCGGGCAAAGTCCGTCAATCCTGACGAGACACATCGAGCCGGACCGTCGCTGATGACAGGTGCGGCGGGAGGCGCATGGTATCGATGATCAGCACCTCGCCGCGATCGCGGTGGCCAGTCGACGGGCTCGTTTTCGGGCGCAGCTGATACGGCGGCGCCGCATTGGTCACGCCGCCCACACCGAAATCGCTGTCGTTGCTGATTGTGATCCGGTGGCTCGCAGTATCCACGATCAGGCCTTCGATCTTGTCGTGGCCGAAGAATCGCCCGTGCGCGTCGAGTGTATCGAGCAGGCCGCCGAGATCGAGCGTGAGCGTCTTCGAGACCGGCGTGATGCCGTGTTGCGCGAGCGTCGCGGCGGCGGCGCGCGCGTCCTGACCGACCAGCTGCGCTTCCAGCGTCCGTCCGTCGATCAGCAAACCGCCGCGCGCAGCGTCATACGACGCGCCGGCGACCGTGTTGCGCGGACCGACATCGGTCGCGCCGGTGAGATCGATCTGCCACAGCTTCTTGTACGCGCCGGGGGGAAAGTTCGCGTCGCGCTCGTCGACGACGAAGGTCGTGTTGGAGAGCGCGGCGATCTCGCTGATCACGGTGTGGTTGGTTGCGGGATCGTCGAGCAGGTAGAGATATTCGTGCACGTCACCTGTCGCCAGTGCGTAAGTGACGATCCGGGTGATCGGAATCGTCAACGGGCTGGCCGGCGCGCTGTCCGGCTGCTGCAGTGCCGATTGCATCACTCCGACCAGGGTCGAGCCATCCGGCGTCAGCGTCAGTCCCTCCAAGCCGTGATTGGGCATGCGGTTCGCCAACTCGCGCGGGAGGGAGCCGTCAAATGGGGACAGCCGACTCATCTGACGCCCGGCGGCATCGAAATGCGTGACGAACGGACCGTACTCGTCTGACACCCAGAATGTCCCGTCCGCCAACGCCACCAGTCCCTCCGCATCGTAGCCGTTCGGGTCGGGTGGCAGCAGCGCACCGTCGATGCCGATGATCCGGTCCGCCTTGAGCGCCTGCGCGTTGCGCCGCCCGGAGTACGCGCCGCCGTGCGCGTCCGCCAGTGGGATCGCTTGCACGAGCGTCGCCGCGCCTTTGGCGAGCTGGAACCTGCCGATCGCCGGCTGAAAGTTCGGCAGCGGCTCGATGACGGTGCCGTTCGGGAGGTACACGTTTGGGCCGCGATCGGTGAGCCCGTACACCTCGTCGCTCGAGCCGGGGACCGGGCAGAGCGACGACCCGTAGCCGTCGCCGGAGATCACGACGTCGCCGACCGCGCCGAGCGGCGGGGTCCGCAATCGATACAGCCGTACGGCATCGCTGACGGCATACGAAAAGCTGTCCGGTCCGACGTATCCCGGAGCGGCCGTGTAAGAGAATGAGCCATCCGGATTGACCGTCACCGAGCCGTGCTCTGGTTCGGTGTTGCTGACGACAGTCGATCGCCGATCGCCGTCGCCGGCCAAGAGACCGGCGGCAGCATCCACCGTGAGCGACTGCCCGATCGCTGCATACGTCCGATCGCGAGCAGATGGGGTCGCCGTCCCAGCGCCGCGACGAGCATCGGGTCCGAAATGCGCACACGCTGCGGCACACGCAACAATGGCGAGAGTTGCGGCCGCGAACCGGAAGTGGCGAGAGATCATCGAGGCGCGTGGGATGGTTCGAATCGATGGGCTTGGCCGCGGCAGCTTCGCATAGCGCGCCGTCGTCGCGGTTGGCAATCGGTGTCGTCGATCCCGCGATGCCGTAGCGGCGACCTTCGGGTCGCCAACCGATCTTCGTAGCGGCGACCTTGAGGTCGCCATGGCGCTGCGCCGCAGCGCCCGAGCACGTGTTTTGGCGAGCTCCGCTCGCCATGGCGACCTGAAGGTCGCCGCTACGATAGGCCAACACGCCGGCGCGGCTGTCACCAAAACATGACGGGACGGTAACGCGATGTGACCTGTTCGCTTGCTATGAGGGTGTCCATCATAACGACGACGCTCGTCCGGCGCGCTCGGATGAAACGGAGAGACGCCCATGGGCAGAAGTGGCGTATTCATCGGCCTCGCGGTCGCGCTGGCCACCCCCGGATCGACTCTCGCGCTCGACACGACAATCGCCGCCAAGCTTGGGATCGTCAAACCGCTCAAGCTCGCGAAGCTGGTCTCGAAGAGCGCGGAGGGTTTCGCGCTGCCAACGGGAGCGGCTGAAGACCCGACGGTCAACGGCGCGGAGATTTCGTTCTTCGATACCGGCATCAGCGGCGGAAGTTTCACCCAACAGCTTCCCGCTGCGGGGTGGACGGGGCTCGGCAATCCGGCCGGCTCGAAGGGGTTCAAGTACAAGGGCTCGCTCGTCGGCGACACGGTATGCAAGACCGTGCAGATCAAGCCGACGGTGATCAAAGCGGTGTGCAAGGGATCGACGGTAACGCTGACGACGCCGTTCCTCGGCAACGACGGCGCATTATCGCCATACCCGCGTTGAACGAAGCGGCGGTGCGCTATTGCGCCGAGCTCGGCGGCACGACGGTGACGAACAACGAGAAGGGCTTCAAGCGCACGGAGGCGCCCGCGCCGTCGATCTGTCCCGTTTTCGCGCCACCGCCGACCGCTACCGATACCGTCACGCCGGTTGCCACCAGCACGAGGACGGTGACAGCGACCGTGACCGACACCCTTACGCCACCGGCCACGGCGACTGACACGTCGACTCCCGTGAACACGGCCACACCGACAATCACGGCCACAACGACAATCACCGCCACAGCGACCGTCACGCCCACTCCGCAGAACACGGCGACCCCCACCGAGACGCCGACTCCACAACCGCCGACTCCGACGAGCTCGCCGAGCGGGACTCCCACCGTCACGCTGACACCGTCGTCGACCGGCACCGCCACGGTCACTTCGACCGCGACAGCTACTCGGACTGCGACGGCAACCCGCACCGCCACGGGGACTTCGACGGCGACCCGTACGCGCACCGGCACGTTCACCCCCACCAGGACGCCGACGCATGGATCGTCCGTGTGCGGCAACGGCTTCCTCGAACCGGGCGAGACCTGCACCAGCTGCCCCGCCGACTGCACCATCGGTGCGTGTACGGCGAGCACGACCATGGTCTCGTTCGCGGTTCAGTTCGACGGCCCGGCCGGGACCACGCCGCTCACCTCGACCGTGCTCCTCGGCTACCGCAGCAACCGCGTCAGCATTCCCGGCACCGGCGGCGCCACGACCGTACGGCAACGCGTCACCTTCCCGTCACCACTGCCGAACACCATCGGCGTGAACGACCTCGACTACGCGCTCCGCGTCGTGGTCGGACGCACCGCCGGCATCGCAGACGGCCTGCTCTTCACGGTCAAATTCGACCGATGCACGGGTGCACCGGCCGTGACGGTGGCCGATTTCGGCTGCAACGTCGAGGCCTGCGCCGGTGGTGGCGGCCCAATCGTCGGCTGCACGTGTCACGTGACCGTGCCGTAGCACCACCAAGACCAAAAGCACCAAGCGGAGGAAAGGCCTGCGCAAGGACGGACCAATCGGACCACTTGGTGAACTTGGTGTTTCGGTGGAAGCTCACCCGCCACAGCCGACCAACGCGTGTCTGACCGCCGCGATCTCCTCGTCGACGGTGACTCGGCCGTCGCCGGCGGCGTCGAGAGAGCTGCACGCGTTCATCGGTTGATCGCCGAGCGCGATGCCGATGCCCGTGATCAGCTCGTCGACCCGCACCTCGCCGTCGCTGTTGCAGTCGCCGCCGCAGCGCGGCGCGGAGAACGGCAGTGCCCAGAGCTCGACCCCGGTGCCGCCGTCGTCGGCGGTGAAGAACACATGGTCGCCCGCACCAGCGAATCCCGTGAACCATCCGGGCGCACCGACGTCCTGTATCGGCACCGTACCAGCCTCCGTCCCGTCGCTGCGCCAGATCTGACTGCCGGCGCCGAAGAAAAGTGTCCCGCCGACGACAGTCAGGTCCCTCATCACGCCGAGCGGACTCTCAGCGATGTCCTTCACCGCCACTGTACCGGCGCACGTTCCATCGCTGCGCCACAGCTGCACGATCCCGTTTGCGTTGCCGCCGAGGAAGAAGACCGATCCATCGAACACCGCTCGCGAGGACCAATACACCGCGGGAACTGCCGTGACGTCGATGAGCGGCTGCGCACCGCCGTCGCTGCCATCCGTGCGCCACACTTGCCACGGCCCCAGTCGGTCCTGGCCGAGGAATACCAGCGTGCCGTTCACGGCACTCAGCCCGCTCACGGCCACGAAGTCGCCGACGGGAGCGGTGCCGTCGGCAGTGCCGTCGCTCTTCCAGAGTGCGGAGTGGGACGTGTACGCCTCGACGGTCGCGAAGTAGAGCGTTCCGCCGACGTTAGTCAGCTCCGATGGAAACGAACCGGCGCTATCGGGAACGAGGTCGGCGACCTGCATCGTGCCCTCTGGAGTCCCATCGGTCTTCCAGAGTTCGCGACCGCCAGGCCAGCCATCGCCCGCGAAGTACAGGCTCCCGCTCATCTCGACCAGTAGTGGCGAGTTGCCGACGGAAGAGGGCAACAGGTAGGAATTGATGTCGCGTACGATCACCGTGCCCGCCTCCGTGCCGTCGCTCTTCCACAGGTCCCAGCCCTCACCATCATTGGCCCAGAAGAAGAGCGCGCCGTGCCAACTCGTCAAGCCGTAGGGTTGCGACCCGTAGGGCCCGGCGAAGATGTCCTTGACGCGCATGGTGCCGGCCTCGGTGCCGTCGCTCTTCCACAGCTCCACGCCGCTGCTGCCGTCGTCGGCTGCGAAGTAGAGGATGCCATCGACCGCGCGCGCCTGCGGCAGCGTGTCGCAGTACGGCAGGCACGTCGGCCAGATCGGCAGAGAGGACGCACCGGGGAGCGGATTGATGTCTCTGACGCGGTGCGTACCGGCGGCGGTCCCATCGCTACGCCACAGCTCGCCGCCGTATTTGCCGTCGTCGGCGGCAAAGAACAGCACCCCACCGACGTCGGCAAGCGGCATCGGGTTCGATCCGAGCGTCTCGCGGAGGAGATTCATCACCTCGACGGTCCCGGCCGCGGTTCCGTCGCTTTTCCACAGCTCCCAGCCGTCGTGGCCGTTGTCGGCGAAGAAGAACAGCGTGCCGTTCACGTTCGTCAGCAGCGATGGGCTCGATCCCATCGGCCCAGGCCGAATGTCTTTCACCATCGCGGTGCCGAGCTCGGTGCCGTCGCTCCGCCACAACTCCGATCCGGAGCTCGGATCATCGTTGGCGAAGTAGAGCGTTCCGCCAACGTTGATGGCCTCTGCCGTCCAGGCCGGTACGGGGGCCACGAAGCGGGTGCCCTGCTCGGTTCCGTCGCTGCGCCACAACCCTGCGACGATGCCATCGAAGGCCATGAAAAAGAGCGTGCCGTTCACGTCGACCAAGTCGTACGGATAGGAGCCGTCGACGCCTGGCCGGATATCCGACAGTCGACGTGCGGCTGCGCCCGTGCCGTCACTGGCCCACATCTCCATACCGGTGAACATGTCCGAGCCGTCGAAGAACACGGTCCGGTTGGCGATGGTGACCGTGCCGCCGGCGACGCCGCTGGCGATCGGCATCGCGCCCGTGTCGGTTCCGTCGCTGCGCCACAGCGAGACGCCGAACGAATCGGAGATCGTGAAGAAGAGCGCACCGCCCCCATCGCTCAGGAGGTCGCGGAACGCCGCGGCGCGGAAGTCCGTCAGCTGCACGGTCCCGGCAGCGGTGCCGTCGCTGCGCCAGAGATCGAAGCCGTCACCATCGTCGATGGCGAAAAAGAGCGCGCCATTCGCGGCCGTCATTCTGGTCAGATTCAGAAAGCTCGCGGGAGATGCCGGGAAGTCGCGCACCCGCACGGTGCCGTCCGCGGTCCCGTCGCTCTTCCACAGCTCGGCGCCGACGCCGTACTCGATGTCGCGCGTGGTGGCGACGATGAAGAAGACCGTATTGCCGACCGCGGCGAGATCGACCAGTGCGGTGTCGTTTGCGGTCTTGAAGACGCGCATCGCAGGGGCAGAGGTGCCGTCGGTCTTCCAGATCTCCGCGCCCTCGTCACCGAACGAACCGATGACGAAGTAGAGCGCATCGTCGGCAACGGTCAGGCCGCCGAACGCCGTCCGTGCGCTGTTGGACCACGGCTCACCGACGTAGCCGTCCTTGATGCGCACGGTGCCTTCTGCCGTTCCATCGCTGCACCACAAGCC
>Ga0066388_100002134_pt1 | contig 11857 bp, 10 predicted proteins | sample PanSoiMetaGPlot6_FD_64539 | JGI IMG/M metagenome (GOLD analysis project Ga0066388, IMG submission 64539) | Tropical forest soil microbial communities from Panama analyzed to predict greenhouse gas emissions - Panama Soil - Plot 6 (Hybrid Assembly) | ecosystem: Environmental > Terrestrial >... | reverse complement strand
GTCGGTGCTCGCCGCTTCGGTTGCGGGCAGCGCAGGCGGAATCGCTCCGCGGTCGCTCAGAAGCCGGTACGGCAGCGCCGCGCTGCCCTGATGCGGTGTGCCGAGTGTGACGACGTGGCGGATGCGCGCCGCCGGTCGTGCCTGCACATAGCGGTGCGCGAGCAACCCCCCGATGCCATGACCGATGAGCACCAGTTCGCAGGCGGGTGGCAGGGCCGCGATACGCGCGTCGAGTGCGGCGAAGGTCTGCGCGGCGCCGATCGTTCGCGGTGGACCTGCGGCGCCAGCCCAGCCATGGGCGTGCAGGTGCCGGAGCAGATACCAGAAGCTGCTGGCCGAACAGTGCATCTCCGGAATCAGCAGCGCGACCCGGTGCGGCGTCCGATCGATCGGCTCCGCGCGCGCCGGCAGCAGTCGCGCCGTGATGAGGGCCAACATCGCGAGTGACTCGCGGAGGAAGGCAAGGGCTGCGGCAGCGGCGGGCAGCGGCGCAGTGCCGGCTTCGCCGCGGCGGCGGGCCGCTGCATAGATCGCGGCGGTGGCGAGGAGCAATGCCGCGACCGGCAGCGCGATGATCAACGCAGCGACGATCATGCGGCGAGGCGCTTAACGCAGGCGCGCGGACAGTGCAAAGCAGTTGCTTTTCCCCCGCGCTTCTCCGATCATCCGCCGCCCATGAGCGCACGCCGGGCGCAGGCGCGCCGCCGCTATGCGGTGATCATGGCCGGCGGCTCGGGGACGCGTTTCTGGCCGCACAGCCGGCGCCTGCATCCGAAGCAGTTCCTGTCCATCGACGGGAGCGGCCATACGCTGCTGCAAGCGACGGCGCGGCGGTTGCGCGGCATCGTACTGCCGTCGCAGGTGATCGTCGTGGCGCCGGCCGAACACGCGCCACTCGTGCGCCACCAGCTCACCGCGTTGCCGCGCGCGAACCTGCTCGTCGAGCCCGCCGCACGGGGCACGGCGGCGTGTCTGGCGCTGGCTGCGGCGCACATCGCGCAGCGCGACCCGACAGCGGCGATGGCGGTATTCCCGGCCGACCACACCGTCGCCCCCGTGACCCAGTTCCGCCGCTGCGTGACCCGCGCGTTCGAGATCGCCGAGGCGGAGGACTGCCTGGTCACCATCGGCGTCCCACCGCGTAGCCCCGAAACCGGCTACGGCTATATCGAGCTCGGTGCACCGCTGCGCGCGAGCGTGCCGCGCGTCGACTGGGCGGCGCGCTTCGTCGAGAAACCCGACCGCGCGCGGGCCGAGCAGTTCGTCGACTCCGGACGTCATCTGTGGAACTCGGGGATGTTCTTCTGGCGCGTCGCCGTGCTGCGCGACGGCTTGCGGCGACACGCGCCGGCAGTGGCGCGCGTGATGGAGGCCTTCGAGGAGCGCAGCCGTGCGGCGGCGGCGACGGCGCGTCGTCTCTATCGTCGGCTGCCGGGGGAATCGATCGACGTGGCGTTGATGGAGCGCGCCGAGCGTGTCGCCGTGGTCGGCGCCACCTTCGACTGGAACGACGTCGGCAGCTGGGCCGCGCTGGCGACCTTGTGGGGAACCGATGCCGAGGGCAATGCCCGGCGCGGCAGCGCGGTGTTGGTCGACTGTCGCGACACGATCGCCTATGGCGCGACGCGCCTGGTGGCGGTGCTCGGCGGACAGGATCTGGTCGTGATCGACAGCCCCGACGCCGTGCTGGTCTGCCCGCGCAGCCGTGCCCAGGAAGTGCGGCGAGTGGTCGAGGCGCTCGGGCGCGGCCGGCATCGGCGACTCTTGTGAAGTGAGGAGTAGGAGTGAGGAGTGAGGAGTCCGGAGGGTAGCGGGAGGCGCCCCTGCTCCTCCCTGATGACACACGCACTCGCACCTCATTAGATACCTTCTCCGGCGCCTCAGATACCTTCTCCGGCGCCTCACTCCTGCCTCCTCACCCCTCACTCCCAGGTTGAGCCGTGCCGCGCGGCGCATGCTATGCTCGGAGCTGTCCGGCACGTGGTCAAGACCGAAGGAGCGCGATGACCGAGCCCGCACTACAACCCACGCCGTCAATTCCGCCAGCGCCGCGCCCAGCCCCGCCGCGTTTCAGTTGGGCGATCGATGCGCTGTGCAAGCGGCTGTTCGAGTCGATTCGCATCGCCCCCAGTGCCGTCGACCATGTGCGCGATCTCGCGCAGCGCGGTGCGGTGGTCTACGTGATGCGCCAGCGCTCGCTGGTCGACTATCTGCTGGTGACCTACGTGCTGATGCGCGAAGGCCTGCCGGTGCCGGAGCTGGTCAACGATCTGTCGTTGTTCTGGTTGCGCCCCGTGAGCCACATCGGCCGCGGCATGTGGCGGCGCCTGCGCCGCCTCATGCGCCCGCGCGAGCTGCTCGCCTTCGAGCATCGCGACCGCTGCACCCGCTTGGTCGCGCAAGGCCGTCCCGTCCTGATCTTCCTGCGCGGGCGGGTCCCACGCGTGCCGCTGTTGTTCTTCCGCCGCCGCCGCGCGCTGCAGCGCGCGCGCACCGGCAGCGATTACCTGCGCGCCATCGTGCACGACCAGTGGAACTCCGGCGCCGAGGTATCGCTCGTGCCGGTCGCCGTGCTGCGCGGGCGCGGCATGCGCCGCAAGGAATCGCGCTTGGCGACGCTCGTCTACAGCCTGCAGGAAGTGCCCGGCGAGATCCGCCGCTTGGTCTCCCTGCTGTGGAACCTGCGCGAGACCAGCATCAATCTCGGCGTCGAGGTGGACCTACGCGACATCACGCGCCAGTACCACCGCGAGGGCGAAGAACGCATCGTCCGCCGGATCACGCGCGCCCTCCAAATCTTCCTCTACCGCGAAGAGCGCGTGGTGTGGGGCCCGCAGCTGCTGCCCAAGCGGCAGGCGCGACAGCGCGCGCTGCAGGACGAGGAGGTGCGCGCCGTCATCAGCCGTCTCGCCATGACGCGCGGGCAGCCGGAGTCACAGCTGTGGCGTCAAGCCGAGCGCTACTTCGACGAGATGGCCGCGAACTTCCACGGCATCTACTTCTCCTTCCTGGAGTTCGTCTTCAACCGCATCTGGCCGCGCCTCTTTCAGGGCTTCGAGTACACCGGCCTCGACCGAGTGCTCGAGTGCATGAAGCAGCACCCCGTCGTACTGCTGCCGTGCCATCGCAGCCATTTCGACTACCTCATCCTCTCCTACCTCTTTCACCTGAACTATCTCAGCCCGCCGCACATCGCCGCCGGCATCAACCTGTCGTTCTGGCCGCTCGGGCCTCTGTTTCGCGGCGCCGGCGCGTACTTCATCCGCCGTTCGTTCGACGACAACGAAGTCTACAAGGCGGTCTTCCGCTCCTACCTCAAGTTCCTCATTCGCGAGGGTTACACGCAGGAGTTCTTCATCGAAGGCGGACGCAGCCGAACGGGGAAGATCCTCACGCCCAAGCTCGGCATGCTGTCGGCGGTCGTCGACGCGTTCACGCAGGGCGTGCGGCGCGACCTCTTCCTGGTGCCGGTGTCGATCCACTACGGCCGCGTGGTGGAAGAAGACGCCTATCAAGAGGAGCTCGGCGGCGGCGAGAAGGAACCCGAGTCGCTCGGCGGGCTGGTCCGGGCGCGGCGCGTCCTCAGCCGCCGGCACGGGACCGTCGACATCACGTTCGCCGAGCCGATCTCGCTCAACGAAGCGCTCGGCGAGCGCAAGGAGGTCTTTCGCCAGCGGCGCGACGAGGAGACGCTCGAGCGCAAGCGCCGCTTCGTGCAGAAGCTGGGCTTTCGCCTGCTGCGTGCGGTGAACGAGGGGGCAGTTGCCGGCGCGACGTCGCTGTCCGCCACCGTCCTGCTCGGCTTACCGCATCGCGCCTGCCGACTGGACGACTTCGTCACCCGTGCCCGCGCGCTGGCGCGCTACCTGCGCGCGCGCGGCGTCCGCTTCACCGCGTCGCTGGTGCGCAACGACGACGGTGAGTTCCGCGAGAACCTCGGCTTCCTCGAGAGCGGCGGCCTGATCCAGCGCTTGGCGAGCGAAGCGCGCTCGGTCATCTACGTGCCCGGCGAAAAACGGCTGGCGCTCGACTTCTACAAGAACAACACGATTCACTTCTTCCTGCTGCCGGCGCTGCTGCTCGACGCGATGGCGCGCGGACTGCGCGGCGACGCGCTGCGCGACGACGTCTCCTGGTGGCTCGATTTCCTCCGCTGGGAGTTTCCGCTGCCGGAGCGCGACGAGCTCGCGGCGGAGCTCGATCGCGTGCGGCGCTATGTCGGCGCCGACGGCGCGCTGGCGGAGGACGGTGCCTTCGACGGACAACACCCGTTCGTGGCGACGGTACGCCCGATTCTCGACAATTTTCGCGAGGCCTATTGGATCGCCGCGCAGGTCCTGCTGGAAACGCCCGAGAACGGAACGCCGCAGAAGGCCGTCATCGACCGCATGCAGAAGCGCTACCGCACCGGCCTGCTGCTCGGTGAGGTGCGCAAGCCGGAGGGCAACTCCTCGGTCACGCTCGGCAACGCCCTCAACCGCTTCGCCGAGCTCGGATGCGTCGAGTGGCGCGCCGGCAAGGGCAAGGAGCGCATCGTGGCGCGCGGCGCCAGCTTCGACTCGCTGGCGACAGTGGCCGCGCGCATCGGCGCCGGCGTTGTCTGCAGCTGAAAGCGGCTGTTCGCGCAGCCGCGCTTCGGTGCGCGCCGCACCGCACGCGGCCGGCGCCCCCGTTGACAGGGCGCAGCGCCCGGTGGAGGGTGGAAGGGCGTGACGGCGCTCCGGTCATCGGCCGCGGCGCACCTCGAGCGTGCGTTGCTGCGTGCGGTGCTCCTCCTTGGCGTGGGGCTGCTGATCGGCTGCTCGCGGCAACCGAACCCGGAGGTCGAAGTCGAGGTCAGCCGCGTCGCTCTTGATCCCGCCTCGCGCTCGCCGGTGGTGCTGCTGGAAGACAAGGGGCACACCGTCGCGCTCCCGATCTGGATCGGTCCCGCCGAAGCGCATGCCATCGCCAGCCATCTGGAAGGCTTGACCTCGCCGCGGCCGCTGACCCACGATCTCATGAAGTCCGTCATGGACCACGTCGGCGTCGGCCTGCGGCGCGTCGTGATCCGCGAGCTGCGCGACAACACCTACTATGCCAGCCTGGTGCTGCTGTTCGACGGCGAGGAGGTGGAGATCGACAGCCGGCCGAGCGACGCGATCGCCCTGGCGATGCGGTTCCATCAGCCGATCTTCGTCAACCGCACGCTGCTGGAAGGACAGACTGCACTGGATCTGCGCGGCGTCCGCGGCGACGCGATGCAAGTCGGCGGCGTGACCGTGCAGGGTCTGTCCGCAGAGCTGGCCGACTACTTTCATCTGCCGGCAGGGCAGGGGGTGGTGGTGTCGGACGTCAGCGGTGCGGCGAGCGAGGCGTTGCAACGCGGTGACGTGATCCTCGAAGTCGACGGCCGGCCGGTGCACGATCCGGCGGATTTTCGCGCCAAGCTGCACGCCGGTACCGGTGCGGTCGATCTCGCTATTCAACGCGAACAGACCCGCATGCACGTCGCCTTCGCCTCTTCCGGGCACAGCGACGTCGATTAGTGTTCTTGGCCCACATCATTAGTTCTATTCCACTGCGCGCACCGCCTGCGTGTGTTGACCGTCGCGCCGACGGCGTGAGAGGAACATCGCGGCGGGCGCGATTTGACTCCCCCATCGAATCATATTATCCCCGGCCTGTTTCACAGTGATCGACGACCACACCACCGATACGGACGAGAGAGAGGTCCAGATCGAGGGATTGACCCGCGATCTGGCGCAGATCATCAGCACGGCCCCGGCGGGCCAGCGGGAACGTTTGCGCGATATGGCAGTGCATCTGCTGCGGGATGAAGTGGAGGTCAGTCGGCCGACCGCCGATGCGCCGGAGCCGCGCAGCGCGTCGAATCCGTTCGGCATGGGTATTCCGCTGTTCCTGGTCGGTGGCGTGATGTTGATCATGTTCCCCCCGGTCGGCCTGCTGCTCTGCGCAGCCGCGGCGTTGATGATGACCTGGGGTGTCGCGGCGACCTTGTTGATGCGCCGGCACACCTGACGTCGAGGGACCGCGGTTCATGGCCAAGGCCAAGAAGATTTCTCCCGAGGAGCAGGCGGCGCTGGACGAGATTCGGCGGCAGGACGACAGCGGCGCACCGGCGCCGCGCGTGCCCGCCAGCCTGTGGTCGCGCCGCGACTTCGTCGGCCGCCTCGGATGGGGCGGCTTCACCGCCGTCACCGCCGTGTCGCTGCTTGCGTTCGTCCGCTCGGCGTTCCCGCGCGTGCTGTTCACGCCGCCGAGTAGTTTCAAGGCCGGGCTGCCGAGCGAGTACACGATCGGCGAGGTGAGCGAGCGCTTCAAGCAGGAGCAGCGCGTGTGGATCATCCGCGAGGCGGACGGGTTCTATGCGCTGTTCGCCAAATGCACGCACCTCGGCTGCACGCCGCGCTGGCTGAAGGTGGAAGAGAAGTTCAAGTGTCCGTGCCACGGCAGCGGCTTCCGCAAGACCGGTGTCAACTTCGAAGGGCCGGCCCCGCGCCCGCTGGAGCGGTTCCGTATCTCGCTGGCGGAGGATGGGCAGCTGGTCGTCGACAAGAGCGTCGTCTATCGCTTCGAGCGCGGCGATTGGACGAAACCGGGCGCGTTCCTGCGCGCGTGAGCCATCGCCCGGAGCCGAGGAGCCGAAGGGAACTCGTCGAGCATGAGCAAGTGGGACGAAACCAAGCGCCAGATCACCGAGTCGCAGGTCTGGCAGTCGATATTCCGCCACGGCTACGAGGACACGCCGCGCAACCGCGTGATGATCGTGTCGGGCAACATCTGGCTGCACTTGCACCCGTCGAAGGTGCGCCGGCACGCGGTGCGCATGCGCTTCACCTGGTGCATGGGCGGGATCACCTTTCTGATGTTCCTGGTCACCGTGGTCACCGGCGTCTATCTGATGTTCTACTATCGCCCGACGGCGGAATACGCGTACGCCGACATGAAGTATCTCGAGTTCGACATGCCGTTCGGGATGTTCATGCGCAATATGCACCGCTGGTCGGCGCACGGCATGGTGATCGCGGTCTGGCTGCACATGTTCCGCGTCTTCCTGACCGGCTCCTACAAGCCGCCGCGTGAGTTCAACTGGGTGGTCGGCGTCATCCTGCTGGTGCTCACCATGCTGCTCAGCTTCACCGGCTATCTGCTGCCCTGGGATCAGCTGTCGATCTGGGCGGTGACCGTGGGCTCGAACATGGCCCGTGCGACACCGCTGCTCGGATACGAGGGCCCGTTTGCGCAGTACATCGGCGCCAACCCGATCTACGATGCGCGCGCCTTCCTGTTCGGCGGCGGCGAGATCGGCCCGCACACGCTGCTGCGCTTCTACATCCTGCACTGCATCTTCTTCCCACTCCTCGCCAGCTTGTTCATGGCGGTGCATTTCTGGCGCATCCGCCGCGACGGCTTTTCCGGGCCGCCGGTATGAGCGTGCCCGCGCAGTCCACAGCCATGCAGGCGGATACCAAGTACGCCATTGTCAGCGTCGGCCTGGTGGTCTTCTTCGTCCTCGGGACGGCGGTCTTTCCGGCGCTGCGCGTGCTGGTGCTGCCGGTGATCTTCATCTGTTTGATCGCCGTGCTCTATTGGGCCGCGCGGCCGGACGCGGAGGACTAACGATGGCCGACCTGCAGGTGAAACCCGTGTCGCCGCCCGCCGCGGCGGGCCGTGCGACGGCGGCGACGCGCAAGGCGAGCCGTCCGGTTGACGACAAGATCCACACCTGGCCGCACCTGGTGCGAGCCGAATTCCTGTGCGGCCTGCTGATGATCGTGCTGCTGATCGTCTGGTCGCTGCTGGTCGACGCGCCGCTCGAAGAACCCGCCAACCCGACGCGCACGCCGAATCCCTCGAAGGCGCCGTGGTACTTCCTCGGGCTGCAGGAGATGCTGGTCTTCTTCGACCCGTGGCACGCCGGCGTCGTGTTGCCGAGCTTCATCATCCTCGGCCTGATCGTCATCCCCTACATCGACATCAATCCGCACGGGAACGGCTACTACTGCTTCACGCAGCGCCGGTTCGAGCTGCTCACGTTCTTCCTCGGCTTTCACGTTCTCTGGATCTCCCTGATCGTCATCGGCACGTTTTTACGCGGGCCGGGCTGGAACTGGTTCTGGCCCTGGCAGGTGTGGGACGCGCACAAGGTGGAGGCGATGACCAACGTCGACCTGCCGTACCTGTTCGGCTTCCGCGACTACCTGTGGTCGTCGTTGTTCGGCGGCGCGTTGATCGTCGGATACTTCGTGCTCGGAATGTTCGGCATGTATGCTGCGATCATCCGTTTCCGCGGGCGGGAGTTCATGGCCCGCTGGGGCATGCCGCGGTTTCTCACCACCGCCTTTCTGTTCCTCAACATGCTCGCGGTGGTGATCAAGATGGTCATGCGGCACGCATTCAACATCAAATACATCTGGGTAACCCCCTGGCTGAACATCTGAGGAGTGGATCGCTACTTCCGTCCCGCGCCGCAGCATGTTCTTCATCGCCAAGGTCATTCAGGCGCTCGGCGTCGCCGACGTGGGCTACGCCCTGTACGTCGGCCTCACCGAGGAGCACGGCATGGGCCGTGAGCTGCTGTTGATGATGCTCGGCTTCGGGGTCTTTTCGCTCGGACGCCTGGTGGAGCGGCGGGCAACGCCACAAGGGTGAGGGACATGGCGCGGCGCAAGGAACGGATCGACGACGAGCAGAAGTCGTACAGCATCGTCTTTCTGCTGTCGGTCGGCCTGCTCCTGATCGGGTCGGTGTGGGCGGTGTGGGACGACAACATCTCGCGCCGGCCGTGGAAGAAGTACCAGGTCGATTTCTCCGAGCTGCAGATCGAGCGCGCCAAACAGGCGGTGGCCGACGAGGACGCGCGGCTGGCGCAGGATCCGAAGTACCAGGAGGTCAGCAAGGGGCTCGCCGAGGCGCAGGCCAACATCGCCGACGGTGAGGCCGCGCGCCAGCTGAGCGCCGCCCAGTCCGCCGAGGCCGCGGCCAAGGTGCACGTCGACGAGCAGGATCTCCGGCTGCGCATCGTGAAGAGCAAGCTCGAGGAGGCCTGGTACGAATACGACCACGCCATGCTCTCCGGCGATACGGACGGCGCCAAGCACGTCCACGATCATCTCGATGCGCTGCAGGTGGAGAAGCAGGGCATCGAGGAGGCCCTGGCGCAGGCGACCGCCCAGATGCAGCAGTACACCAGCCAGGCGACCGAGATCCGCTCGGTGGTCGAGAACCTCCAGAAGGAGAAGACAGAACTCGAGAAGGAGCACGAACGGCTGCAGCAGAAACTCGACGGCATCGTGCTGCTCAAGCTCGGACCGCTGGACCTGCCGAAGATTCCGAAGATCCAGCAGGTGGTGCTGAACGAGTTCGACCGCAACGCCTACGATCAGCCGGTGGCGCGCGTCGACCGCTGCACCTCATGCCACGCCGGCGTCGACAAGGTCGGCTTCGACGCCGATCCCCAGCCCTTCGCCACGCATCCGGCGCGCGACGTCTTGCTCACCAAGCACCCGACGGACAAATTCGGCTGCACGCCGTGCCACGGCGGCCAGGGCGCCGCGGTCAATGCGGTCGACATGGCGCACGGCGAGGTGAAGTACTGGGAGCATCCGCTGCTGCGCGGCGACATGGTGCAGGCCGGCTGTCCCGGCTGCCACACCAACCTGCGCCTGCCGCACGCCGAGCAGATCGCCAGAGGCGAGCAGCTCTTCGAGCAGCTCGGTTGCGTCGGCTGCCACCTCGTGCAGGGCTACGGCGATCTGCCCAAACCGGCGCCGTATCTGCGTCGCATCAGCGCCAAGGTGAACCCGCAATGGCTGGCGGCGTGGATCCAGAACCCGCAAGGGTTCCGGCCGCACACGCGCATGCCGAACTTCATGTTCTCCAAGGAGCAGGCCACGGCGATCGCCGCGTACGTGTGGAACGCGACGCAGCAGGAGAGCCAGGCGTGGCTGGCCGAGCACGGTGATCCGCCCGCCGCCATCAACCCCGGCAACGCCCAGCTCGTCGCGCACGGCAAGGAGCTCGCCGACAGCCTCGGCTGTCGCGGCTGTCACGGCTTCGCGCCGGAGGAAGCGCCGGCGCGGCTCGGCAAGACGAAGGACATCGCGCCCAACCTCAGCAACATCGCGGAGAAGACCGACGCGCGCTGGATCTATCACTGGCTGAAGAATCCGCGCGGTTACTCGCCGGAAGCGCGCATGCCGAGCCTGCGGCTGAGCGACGATGAAGCCATCGCGCTGACCTCGTACCTGCTCACGCTCGGCACGCCGAAACCCGCGGCGCCGGTCGACGGCGCGCTGCAGTCGCCGCAGCTGATCAAGGACGGCGAAGCGCTGGTGCGCAAGTACGGCTGCGCCGGCTGCCACAACATTCCGGGCATGGAGCAGGAATCGCGCATCGGCGTCGAGCTCACGACCTTCGGCCAGAAGCCGCTGGAGGAGCTGTTCTTCGGCAATCACACCGACATTCCCGTCACCTGGTACGATTGGGCCTACAACAAGATCAAAACGCCACGCACCTACGAGACCGAGCGCATCGAACAGTTGATGCCGCAGTTCAGCCTCGACGACGAGGACATCCGTTCGGTGCTCGTGTTCCTCAAGAGCCGCACCGACCACAAGACGCCGGTCAGCTACAAGCCGACCGATCTGGCCCGCGAGCAGAGACTGGTCGCCGGGCGACGCATCGTCGAGCGCTACAACTGCATCGGCTGCCACGTCATCGAGGGGCGCGGCGGGGCGATCCGCGCCTTCTATCAGGAGCAGCCGACCTCCGCGCCGCCGCTGCTCAACGGCGAAGGCGCCAAGGTGCAGCCGGATTGGCTGTACGGCTTCATCCAGCATCCGATTCCCCTGCGCCCGTGGCTCAAGGTGCGCATGCCGACCTTCGGGCTGTCGGACGTCGAGACCAACGCCGTCGTCGAATACTTCCTGGCGCAGGACCAGGTGCAGATCCCCTTCGTGTACGTGAACGAAGCGGCGCTGCCGCACGACTTCGTCCAAGCGGGCGAGACGCTCGCATCACCTGACGTATTCAACTGCTTCTCGTGTCACCAGCGCGGCGAGAAGAAACCCGAAGGGCCGCCCGAAGGCTGGGCGCCCGATCTGGCGATGGCGCGCAACCGGCTCAACCCCGACTGGATCCTCGCCTGGCTCAGCAACCCGCAGGCGCTCATGCCGGGCACCAAGATGCCGCGCTTTTTCAATCTCGAGGATGAGGTGGCGGACGGCCCGGAAGACGTGCTGGGCGGCGACGAGAAGAAGCAGATCGAAGCGCTGCGCGACTTCGTGATCACGTTGCACAGCAGCAGCGAAAACCATCCGGCGCCGGCGCCGGCAGCGCCGGCGGCACCCGCGGCGCCGCCGGGTCAGGCTGCGCAGGCCGACGAGGGGACCAGCGCACAGACGATGTGAGTGCCAGATCGGCTGTGTCGCTGGCGCTGATCAGACGAGAGGAGGACAGGTTCGATGAGCGACAAACGCAATCGATGGATGAGGCGTGGGGCGAGGTACTGGGCCGTGCTGGGCCTGGGCGCTGTTGTTGCGCTCGGGTGGGCGGCGCCGCTGCGCGCCTATGAGGGCGGACCGGTCGCCAACGGCGGCTCGATCAGCGGGACGGTGAAATTCAAGGGAACGCCGCCGGCGCCCGCCAAGCTCGAGGTCAACAAAGACACCGAGGTGTGCGGCAAGACCCCGAAGGTCGACAAGTCGATGACGGTCGGGTCCGATGGCGGCATTCAGTACGCCGTCGTGTCGATTCCCAGCATCACCAAGGGCAAGCCGTTCTCCGATGCCAAGGTCGTCCTCGACCAGAACGGCTGCGAGTACGTACCGCACATCGTCCTGGCACCGCCCGG
>Ga0066388_100002132_pt1 | contig 11858 bp, 8 predicted proteins | sample PanSoiMetaGPlot6_FD_64539 | JGI IMG/M metagenome (GOLD analysis project Ga0066388, IMG submission 64539) | Tropical forest soil microbial communities from Panama analyzed to predict greenhouse gas emissions - Panama Soil - Plot 6 (Hybrid Assembly) | ecosystem: Environmental > Terrestrial > Soil... | reverse complement strand
GACGCTGGCGGCGGGTTTACACCTGCGCCCCCGGGAGACCCCCGCACCCACGGGTGCGAGAGGAACGGGCAATCTCTATCGCCGCGAGGCCCGCGCTTGACGCTTCCGGCGGGAGCGAAACTCGGCCCTTACGAGATCCTGTCGCAGCTCGGCGCGGGAGGCATGGGGGAGGTCTACAGGGCGCGCCACTCGAAGCTGAACCGCGAGGTCGCCGTCAAAGTCCTGCCCGCCGATACCGCGACGGATCCGGCGGCGCAGGTGCGCTTCGAGCGCGAAGCCAAGGCCGTCGCCGCGCTGTCGCATCCGAACATCCTGGCCATCCACGATTTCGGAACGCTCGACGGCATCCACTACGCCGTGATGGAGCTGCTTTCCGGCGAAACCCTTCGGCAGCGTATCGATCACGGAGCCCTGCCGGTCCGGCGCGCGGTCGAGATCGCCAAGGAGATCGCGCTGGGACTCGCGGCCGCGCACGAGAAGGGCATCGTCCACCGCGACCTGAAGCCCGAGAACCTCTTCCTGACCAAGGACGGGAGCGTCAAGATCCTCGACTTCGGCCTGGCGCGCGAGGTCACGCGGCCTCCCACGCCGGGCCACAAAACGTTGACGGATCCGAGCCGCTCCGGCGTGGTCGTCGGAACGGCGGGATACATGTCGCCGGAGCAGATCCGCGGCCAGAGGCCCGACGCGCGATCCGACATCTTCACCTTCGGATCCGTGCTCTACGAGATGCTCACCGGCAAGCGGGCATTTCGCGGCGGCACGCCGGCCGACACGATGACGGCGATCCTGCGTCAGGAGCCGCCGCCCTTCGCCGAGACCGGAAGACCGATTCCGCCGGCTCTGGAGCGCATCGTTTCCCACTGCCTCGAGAAGGAACCGGGCGACCGATTCCAGTCGGCGCGAGATCTCGCTTTCGACCTCGCGTCGATCTCGACGGTCACGTCGGCGTCGGGAGCCGCAGCGGCGGTCGCGCCGCAGAACCGCGTCGCGCGTTACGCCGGCATCGCGGCGGCCGCCCTCGTCATTGCGGCGCTCGGCGCCTGGGCTGGGTCTCGCCTCGGCGGCGATCGGCGGGAGGTCTCGTCGCCGACGTCGCATCGCCTCACGTTCCGGCGAGGCAACATGCTGTCGGCGCGTTTCGCTCCCGACGGCAAGACCGTCGTCTACGCCGCCGAATGGGACGGGAAACCCGCCGAGCTCTTCTCGGTGCGCACGGACGCGATCGAATCCCTTCCTCTCGGTCTCGCCAACGCGGACCTCGCGTCGGTTTCGTCCAAGGGCGACCTGGCGATCCTGCTGAAGACCAAGGGACCGCGCTCACGAGGAACGCTGGCGCGCCTGCCGCTCGGCGGCGGCGCTCCGCGAGAGCTTCTGGAGAACGTGTCCGCCGCGAGCTGGGCGCCCAACGGCGAAGACCTCGCCGCGATTCGCGTCGTCGAAGGCGGCCGATTCCGGCTCGAGTATCCGATCGGGCATCCGCTGTACGACTCGGACTCGCTCGCCGGTCCTCTCGCCGTCTCGCCCGACGGAGCGTACGTCGCCGTGATGGAGCCGGAAGGAAACGACCGCTGGACGAGGCTGTGGGCCATCGACCGCTCGGGTGAAAAGCGCCAGCTCGCAAGACTCGAGCGACGCGTCGGAGGCCTCGCCTGGTCTCCCGCATCGCGCGAGGTTCTGTTCGTGGGAGGTCCGACGGTCGAATCGCAGGCGTTGCGGAGCGTCGACCTCTCCGGCCGTGTGCGCGTTCTGCTGCCGGCTCTGGGAACGGGCGTACGCCTCCACGACGTCACCGCCGACGGCCGCTTTCTCCTCGAGCGCTCCTCGTGGCGCCTGGGTGTCGAGTGCCGGACCGCAGGAGAGCCGAAAGAGCGTGAGGTCAGCTGGCTCGACGGATCGGACTTGAGAGGTCTATCGAGCGACGGTCGAACGTTCGTCTTCACGGAAGTCGGAGACGGGGACCGGAATCCCGAGGGAGGCGTCTACCTCCGCCGCTGCGGAGATTCGCCGGCAGTCCAGCTCGGAGCGGGAGTTCCACGCGACCTCTCGCCCGACGGCAAGTGGGCGCTCGCGATGGCCGGCTCTCCATCAGGGCTCGTCCTGCTGCCGACCGGGCCGGGCTCTTCGAAGAAAATTTCGGTGAGCGGCATCGAGCCCGACGACGCGAACTTCTCGCCCGACGGCAAGAGTGTCGTGGTCGAGCACTCGGGAAAGAAGGGCGAGGCGCTGCTGTCGTTCGTCCGTCTCGAAACGGGAAAGACTCAGGGGCCTCCCGTGGCGATCAATCATGCGCACGGCTACGCGATCTCCCCGGACGGGGCGACTCTGGCGTACACGGGCGACACGGACAAGATCGTGGTGGTCCCGCTCGCGGGAGGTTCGGCTCGCGAGCTGCCGGGCGTTCCCCTCCGCGACGACGAGGAGATCCTTCAGTGGAGCTCGGACGGTCGCTTTCTCTTTCTCGCCTGGATGGGGGGGGTGCCCGCGAAGATCACGCGCCGCGAGATCGCGACCGGCGAAACGTCTCCGTGGCTCGAGATTCAGCCCTCCGACGCGGCGGGCGTCACGCAGGTCGACAACATCCTCATCACGCCCGACGGAAAGTCCTACGCCTACAGCTACCAGCGCCGCGAAGGCTCGGATTTGTTCGTGCTGGAGGGACTGCGGTAGACGCCGCGAGCGATGGCTCGCGCCTGGCTGACGCCGCCGATCCCGCCCCAATAATTCTCACGAACATCTCATGTACCTCTCCGGACCGGAGATGGCCCTTCGCGCGAGACTGCGCCACATAAAGGAGGGGCCATGAACAAGCGTCTTGCAGTTCTCGCGTCGGGTCTGATCCTCGGAGCTCTGGCGGTGGCGGAAGTTGGAAACGCGGCAACGGGTCTTCCGCGGCCTCAGCCCGGTCCGGGACCGTGCGTCGTCACCCGGGATCGTTCGCATTGCGCTCCGGCTCCCCAGCCGTGTGGCGGCCCTGCTTCTCCGCGTTGCGGCAGCGGCGGCGGCTCCGGCACGGGCACGGGCGGCGGCGGCGGGCGGGGACGCTAAAGCGGCCAACATGGTAGACGGGTGAGGCCGCCGGTACCGTTCGCCGGCGGCCTTTTTCCTGTCCCTCCCGGAACGGCCCCCTCGACTCCGCAGATCTAAGGCACGTAACTCCGAATCTGGGTCTTCCACCACGGCCAGTCGTGGCCGTACGGCGCGTTCCAGACCGATCCCCGATTGCGAATCCCCTTCGCGTTGAGGATCTGGAGCATCGTCGTCGTCCCGGAGAGGATGTTGTCCGTCTCGCCGGTGACGATCGCGATGTCCATCGCCGAAAGGCGCGCGACCCATTGGCCGTCCATGTTGGGGACGTTGGCCGTGGGACAGTGAAAATAGCAGAGCTCGTCCCAGTAGCCGTCCAGGAACGAGTGGATGTCGTACTTGCCGGAGAACGCGACGATCTTGTCGACGACGTCGGGATGCCGGAAGCCGAAGTTGACCGCGTGGTACGCGCCGAAAGAGCAGCCGAGCGTGGCCACGTGGCCGGCGTTGCCGCCGCGACTGCGAGCGAACGGCACGATCTCTTCATGGAGATACCGGTCGTACTCTTCCTGGCGCCGGATGCGCGCGGCGGGATGCTTTTCCTTCGCGTAGAAACTCTCCGAGTCCACGCTGTCGACGCAGCAGATCTGGATCACGCCTCTCTCGACGAGATCCGCGACCGCGCCCACGAGCCCGAAGTCCTCGTTCTGGTAGAAACGGCCCTGCGAAGTCGGAAACCAGATCATCGGCTTGCCCGCGTGTCCGAACCAGAGCAGCTCCATGCGCCGTCCCAGCGCGGGCGAGTCCCAGGCGATGTATTCGCGTCGCATCGGTCCGCCTTTCCTGTCTGAATGGGCGAGAAGCGGCCGAAATCTTGCCACAATCACGTTACAAGCGCCCGCTTCTTGGTCGCGCAAGCCTTCAGAGAAGGACGAAGCGTCCGCCTCCGAACGTCAGAAGGATCAGGTTCATCAAGATCAGCATCAGGTCGTAGTGCCAGCCCGAGGCCTTCTCGCCCCAGAATCCGGTCTTCCAGACGAAGATCTTCTTCTGGATGGCGGCGAGCATGACGAGGATCAATCCCAGCGCCGCGGGCTGGATCAGAATTCCCGTCGCCACACCGAAGGCCCCTGCGATCTCCGCCGCGCCGAGCAACAGGGTGACCCCGGGGCTCGCCCCGATGCTCGCGCCTCGCTTTTTCGGGTCGCGGACGTGGGAAAGGCCGCTCGAGAAGAAGACTGTAGCGTTCATAAACCGGAGAGCCAAAAGAGCCCAGTCCCCGTAGCGCGTCAGCGCCGGCCAGAGCATCGTGAGCCTCCTCTCGGTTTACACCGGCCGCTCGTCACAGCAATCGGCGGGCCAATGTGATAACCCTTACGCTCCGAATCAGGGAAGTGGTCCGGTACGCGTTTTGCTTCGGACGACCGGAGTAGCTCGGAGGAACGAATCAACAAGGCAGCTGAACATCCGGTCGCAACTGCTTCCCGTCCGGGCGTCTTCGAGGGGCCAAACGCAGTCCGGGATTTCCTGAATCCCGAGAACCATCCGGCACTCCCGCTCGTCGAGCTGCCCGACCGTCTCAACCCCTTCCGGGCGCAGAACGTCCGGATCTTCGGGAAGCTGATGTACATGCTTCCGCTGCTGAACATCAAGTCGCTGACGGCCCTCAACATGCTCCAGGAGGCGCACGCCAGCGGCGCCCTGAAGGATGTCGAGACCATCATCGAGAATTCTTCGGGCAATACCGCGTTCGCTCTGGGAGTCTTCGCGGAGATGTTCGGCGTGCGGCGCGTCGTCGCGCTGGTGCCCTGGGACATCGCGCCGGGGAAGCTCGACCTGCTGCGTCTCTGTGGCGTCGAGCCCCGGCTCGTGCGCGACATTCCCGGCCAGCCGAGCGGGATCGCTCAATCGCGATCGGCCGGTGAGCACGAAGGCTGGTTCAACCCGGCGCAGTACGAAAACGACGCCAACCCGCGGACCTTCGAGAAGTGGCTGGCTCCCGAGCTGTGGGAGCAGACCGGCGGAAAGCTGACGGTGTTCGCGGCGGGGCTGGGAACGACCGGAACTATGGTCGGCACGAGCCGCTTCCTGAAACGTGTGGCGCCGGGGATCAAGCTCGTCGCCGCGATTTGCGATCGCGACAGCGCGGTGCCCGGAGTCCGCTCCGAGAAGGCGCTTCGCGAGATCCAGCTTCGCTGGCGGGACGCCGCCGACCGCATCGTCGAGGTGGGAACCAAGGAGTCGTACAAGAAGAGCCTGGATCTCTGCCGCTGCGGCCTGATGGGCGGCCCAAGCTCCGGCTTCGCGCTGGCGGGACTCCTGAAGTTCCTCAAGTCCTGCGAAGAGTCGGCGCAGCTCGATTCCCTGCGAAATTCGGACGGCGAGGTCGTCGCCGCCTTCATCTGCCCGGACACTCCCCTGCCCTACCTCGAGAAGTACTCCACGCACCTGGATCCCGCCGACTTCTAGTAGGGTGCTGAGAAAGGGTGTGGGATGGCGTTACGAGCGCCGCGGGGTCAGATGCAAGGAAGCGCGACGACGGCGATGCCGAAGCATCGGCGAGGAGCGATGACGCCGCAGATGGCCCCGCGCCGCCGTAACCCGAAGGGCGGACGGCACGTTGCGGGCGTCCGTCTCGAGCGTCGAAACCGAATCGTAACCATGGGGAACGGACGCGGAATGCAACGGGCCGGACGCGACGCCCGCTTCCATTTCTCAGCAGCCTGCTAATGTCAACGGCAAGAGCGAGCGTCATCGCGATTCCCGAGCCGCGGCTCGAGCGCGCCGGTACCGACCTCTGGCGGGTGTCGGCGACCGTCGCGGGGACCGAAGTCTTCTTCGAGTCGCGCCTGCCTCTGTCGCCGCGCGCCGAGGTCCTGGTCTGCCCCTTCCTCATGCCCGCGATGTCGCTGCACGCGAACCTCGACGTCGCCGGCCCGCTGGACCCGACGTTTCTGGAAAACCTGAAGTTCGTCCGGAAGCGTGTCCACGAATATTGGCCGGAGCTCGCGGAGGGAGACGTCCGCGCCCCTGTCGGGCCTGCGCGGACGTCGGCGTCGCACTCCGGGGTCTTCTACACCGGAGGCATCGACTCCTCTTACGTTCTCCAGCAGCTCCACCCGAAGCTGCGTTACGCGATCTTCGTCGAGGGCTTCGACATCCCGCTGGAGGACACGGACCGCCTGCATCGAGCGGGCGCGACTCTCGGCGCCACCGCGGCGGCGTGCGGAGTGGAATTCATGGTCGTGCGGACGAACCTGCGTTCGCACCCGCTCTTCAAGCTCGTGCGCTGGGGAAAGAACCACATCGGCGCCCTGTCGGCGATGGCCCACCTGCTGGGCGAGAACGTGGGGACGATGTACGTCGCAGCCAGCGACGTCCCGCCCCCCTGGGGCTCGGCTCCGGATCTCGATGCCGCGTGGTCTTCGGAGTCCGTGAAGATCGAGAATTTCAGCGCGGAGATGTCGCGGCTGGACCGGGTCGCCTCGGTCGCCCGGTGGGATCGCCTGCGCGGCCGGCTTCGGGTGTGCCTGGCAGTCAAGACGAGGGAGCTCAACTGCGGGAAGTGCGAAAAGTGCATCCGCACGCGGATGCAACTCTTCGTCACCGGGTCGCAAGAGGGCCTGGATTCCTTCCAGGCCGGCCCCTCTCTGCGCTCGGCGATCGGGACGCTATACGATGTCGACCACGAGGTGGACGCCCAATGGCGGGAAATCGCAGCCGCTCTGAAAGACAAGCGCCTTCTCGCGGACGTCGAGCGGCTGCTCGCCGGCCGCAAGCAGCCCCTGTGGCGAAGAGTTCTCCGCCAGCTTCGATGGAAGACCGCCGGAGCGCTTCGCGGGGCGGTGTCTCGCGGACCGGCCGCCGCAACCCCCCGGTAGCCGGGCGCCCGAAGGGCGTTCCGAATCCCGGCAACGCGGAATCGCTCGATCCCAGCGACTGGGAGGCGTTTCGGAAGCTCGCCCACAAGGCTCTCGACGAAGCCGTCGACTACGTGAAGGAGGTGCGCGAGCGCCCCGTGTGGCAGCCGGTTCCCGATGCGATCAAGGCGAAGATCGCGGAGCCTCTGCCGGTCGAGCCGCAGGGGCTCGCGAAGACGTACCGCGATTTCCTCGAGCTCATCCTTCCGTATCCCACCGGGAACATTCACCCGCGATTCTTCGGCTGGGTCCACGGCGTCGGCCTGACGTCGGGGATCGTGGCGGAGCTTCTCGGCGCGGCCCTGGATTCCAACTGCGGAGGCCGCAATCACGCCGGTCTCTACGTCGAACGCGCCATCATCGAGTGGTGTCGTACGATGTTCGGCTTCCCGAAGGGCACGACCGGGATTCTCCTGACCGGTACTTCCATGGCCAACGCGACGGGCCTCGCGGTGGCGCGCAGCGCTCGCGCACCGGAGAACGTCCGCGTTCGCGGACTTCGGGGACAACCCAAGACGCTCGTCGCCTACACCTCGGAAGAGGCCCATCACTCGGTGACTCGGGCCGCCGATCTCCTGGGATTCGGGAGCGAAGCCCTTCGACACCTGCCGGTGGACCGGGACTTTCGGATCGACATCGGAGCTCTGCGCCGCGCGATCGCCGCCGACAAGAAGGCGGGGCTGGAACCATTCTGCGTCATTGGAACGGCCGGTACGGTCAACACCGCGGCGATCGACGACCTGCAGACGCTGGCCGACATCTGCCGCGAAGAGAATCTCTGGTTTCACGTCGACGGCGCGTTCGGATCACTCGCGGTCCTGAGCGACGAGCTGCGTCCCCGGCTTCGCGGCCTCGAGCGCGCGGATTCGCTGGCCTTCGACTTTCACAAGTGGTTTCACGTCCAGTACGACGCGGGCTGCCTGCTCGTCCGGGACGGCGCCAAACATCGCGCCGCGTTTTCGGTGCGGCCCGCCTATCTCCATCCGACCACACGTGGCCTGGGCGGCGGCGGCGACTGGCCCTACGACTTCGGCCCCGAGCTTTCCCGCGGTTTCCGGGCGCTGAAGATCTGGTTCGCCATCAAGGAACACGGCGTCGCCGCGTTCGCACGGGCCATCGAGCGCAACTGCCGACAGGCGTTGTATCTGGCCGACCTGGTTCGCGGCACGCCGGGCGCCGAGCTGCTGTCGGAGCCTTCTCTCAACATCGTGTGTTTCCGCTACCACCCCGAGGGCTGGAGCGCCGAAGCGCTGGATCAATTGAACGAAGACGTCGTCGCCGATCTGCAAGAGTCGGGCGTCGCCGCGCCGTCGACCACGCGCATTCGCGGCGCCCTTGCGATTCGCGCCAACCTCACCAACCACCGCACGCGACAGGAAGACCTGGATGTGATGGTCCGCGCCGCCTCGGATTTCGCCGCGAAGCGGATCGCGGCGCGTGAGCGATCCCGGTCCCGAAGCCGCTAAGCGACTCGGTTACCGTTCCCGCAAGTCCGGGACCGCTCGTCGCCCCGGTGTCAGCGCCGGCGAGCTCCGCCTCCGCCGCCTCCGCTCCAGCCGCCGGAGCGTCCGCCCCATCCGCCGCCGCCGCTGTAGGAGTGGTTGCCGCCGCCGCCCCAATCCTTGTTGCCGAAGTTCGAGTTGCTGAAGTTGTTCCAGCGCTGGTCGCCGGTCGAGCGGGCGTTGTTCCAGTTGTCGAGGTTCTTCGACTCCTCGCTCGAGGCGCCCTGCCAGGTGCTGCCGTTTCCGCCCAGCATCTTCTGCCAGCCGTTGCCGGTATTCGAATAGATGTTGCCGTCGTGGTCGGCGTAGTAATTACCGTTGACCTTCGCGACGCCGCCCTGGTCTCCGTGAACGGCTGCGCCGCTGTACGTGTTGCCGCCCGGACCCGTCACGGTTCCGTGCGCCGCGGTCGCCTGGTTACCCGTGTAGGCGTTGCCGACCGTCACGCGGCCGCCCGCGGCTGAGGTGCCAGTCGTCGGGTTGTAGTACGCGCCGCGTCCGCCCGATGCGTAGTTGCCGGTGTAGACGTTGTAAGCCTGGCCGCGCTGACCCACACCCTGCGCTCCGGTCGTCGAGTTGTAGAAGCTGCCTTCCTGGCCGTGCCACGCGTTGCCGGTCCAGGCGTTGTAGCCGCCGCCGCTGCGCGTGACGGCCGACGTCGAGCCCCACTGGCTGTAGACGTTGCCCGAGGACCACCGCGCGTAGCCGGGTCCCCAGACCGCTCCGCCGCCGTAGCCCCACGCCGCATATCCATAGTGGCCGTACCACCCGCCCCACGCGGCGCCCCAGCCCCAGCCGTAGTAGCCCCAGCCGTAGCCGCACATCGCGGCGCCCATCGCGAATCCGCAGCCCACGCCGAACGCGAACGCCCAGCCCGTGTAAGGCGTGTAGGCCATGTTGACGCCGTAGCCGTAGGTCACGGGCGGTCCGTACCAGACCGTTCCGATCCAGGGCGAGTAGACGTATCCGGTGCCGTAAACGACGACGCCGTTATAGACGATCGCTCCGGTGTAGCCCGGTGTGTAGCCGACGTAGACCACCGTCGGCGTCGAGCTGTACACCTGCACGTACGTCACGTAGTAGACCGGCGAGGAGGGCGGAATCGTGTAGATCGTGGCCGGAACCCAGGCCGCGACGATCCAGGGCCCGGTCACCGAAGTCGAGGTGAACCAGATGCCGCTCTGGCACATGTAGTACGAGTAGGGCGCGGTCATGATGATCGGCGAGGATGCGTTGACCACGTACTGCAGCGTCGTTCCCTCGACCGGCTTCATCTGAGGAGCACCGTCGTAGGTGACCTTGGTGGCCTGTGCGGTCCGCTGGACGGTTGCCGTCTGCGGAATGCTCGCCGCCACCACCGCGGCCTGCGCCTGCGGGGTGCCGGGGACCGAAGCCTTGACGTTTTCCATCGGGCTGTCGTCGGGGATCTTGGCGAAGTCCGGGGGCAGATCCAGCGGCGGCACGAACGTCCAGGGTCCCGAAAGGTCCGCCGCGCTGAACCAGCGGCCGGCGATGAGAACGTAGCTCTGCTGATTGCCGATGTCCTTGAAGACGCGCCCGGTCGTGTTGGAGACGTAGAGCAGATTCGTTCCAGCGATCTCGGTGTAATTCGGCTGGCCGCCCGTGATGATCAGCTCCGTGGGCTGCGTCTCCATGTAGACGACCGGCGTGGGCTTGTCCTTCAGCGAAGGCTTTGCGCTGCCGGGATCCGACGAGCCGCCCGTCATCGGGTCGCCGTTCTTGGCGGCGAGGATCGACTTGAGGGCTTTGTCGAGATTGTCCTTTCGCCCGAGAATCGGAGTCGAAACCGTCCATGGCCCCTGGATCGACTTGGCCTCCATCCATCCGTCGAAGAGGTGGAGGTACAGGTCCCCGGAGTCCGCCTTCAAGACGATGGAGCTCGAGTTGATGAGCCTCTGGAGATCGGTTCCGGTCTGCGGCTTGAAGACCGGCTGTCCGTCGATGAGAACGAGCACCGCGGGCACGGGCGAGAAGACGATCTTCGGCGCCGTGTTCTGAAGCGGACGCGACTCGCTCTGGGCCTTCGCCTGGACGATTCCGAGCTGCGCCTCGAGTCGATCGAGGGAGATCGCTTTCGACCGCTTGGCGGGCTCGAGCTCGTGGAGGGCCTCGATCCATGCGGCCGCCTTGTCCGGCGCCGACGGGAAGCTCGAACGCGTGATGTTGAGATCTTCGAGATACACCAGCCGGTTCGTCTTGTCGACGTCGGTGCGCGCCGAGAACCAGATCACTCCGAACACGCCGTCCTTGGCGCCCGTCGGAGTGACCGAGACGACGGCGTGCGCGTCGAGCTGGTTGTCTTTCCAGCTGTCGAGTTGCGGCTGGTAGATCAGAAACGTTCCGGCACTGCTGACGAGCTTGCGAGGCCAGGGATCCGACGGAACGCTCGAAGACGCCGGGGCTGCGGCGGCAGCGGATCCGGCAGTCGCCGTGGGAGCCGACTGCTGCGCCTGCAATACCGGCGCAGCGACGAGACTGGTAGCGAGAACAGACGCGAGCGCGGCGCGCGAAAGATCGCGGAGCATGGGAACCTCCGGTAAGTCTGACCGGAATATATATCCGGGTGGAAAAGAGGGCGTCGAGGAGACAGTCGCGACCTTGGGGCGAGCCTTTCGCGATTCGGGCGATTGGATTCCGGTGTGCGAGATAGGGTCCGACCTCGATGCCGAAGCCATTTCCGACCCGCCGCCTCGCCTCGGTGGTCCTCACGCTCGCGGCTTTCGGCGCGGGTTCGCCCGGCCGCGTGATCGCTCAGAGCCTGCGTTCGGTTCGCTGCGTGGGTGAGACCCGCCACTATCTGCTCTCCGCGCCGCCTGGCAACGCCGCCGCGCCGGCGATCCTGCTCCTTCATGGCGCCGGCGGACACGCCGGGGATCTCGTCGCTCTCTGGAGCGCGTTCGCGGCAAGCCACGACGTCGTCCTTCTCGCTCCCGAACTGCCACGGGTGGCAGCCTTCGAGGACGTCGCGCCCCAAGTCTTCCGCTGCATCGTCGAAGACGCGAAGACCGCAGCGAAGATCGATCCGCGGCGCGTCTACGTCTTCGGACATTCGATGGGCGGCTATCTCGCCTACGACGCGGCCATGTTCGAGTCCGACTACTTCGCAGCCGTCGTGGCGCACGCGGCCGGGATCGCCGACGAGTACGCCGGAATCCTCGCTCGTGCGCGCCGCAAGATCCCGATCGCCATTCTCGTCGGAGACCAGGACGCACCGGGAACCTTGAACGCCGCTCGCAAGACCCGCGACCTCCTCACCCAGGCGGGGTTCCCGGTGACGTTCGAAGAGCTCGCCGGCCACGGCCACAACTTCGGGACCTACGCCGACCGGATCATCCGCGATGCGTGGACGTTTCTCGAGCCCCAGCGCCTGCCCTGAGGTCAGATCGCC
>Ga0066388_100002131_pt1 | contig 11859 bp, 9 predicted proteins | sample PanSoiMetaGPlot6_FD_64539 | JGI IMG/M metagenome (GOLD analysis project Ga0066388, IMG submission 64539) | Tropical forest soil microbial communities from Panama analyzed to predict greenhouse gas emissions - Panama Soil - Plot 6 (Hybrid Assembly) | ecosystem: Environmental > Terrestrial > Soil... | reverse complement strand
ACGCCGGCCCGACAGAAATCGTGATCGTCGCCGGCGCCGGTCAGCCGTCGTGGATCGCTGCGGATCTGATCGCGCAGGCGGAGCACGATCCCGACGCGCGCTGCGTCTTCATCACGTGGAGCCGGCCCCTCGCCCGGCGCGTATCACAGGACATCGCCGCGCGGAGCAGGGGCCGCGACATCGTCGAGCGCTCGCTGCGGAGCAACGGCGCGATCGTGATCGCCCGTACCGCCGACCAAGCGATGGCGCTCGCCAACATGTTTGCGCCGGAGCATCTCGTCGTCGATCGCGAGGAACTCACGCAGCGCCCGATCACGGCCGGCGCGATGTTCGTCGGGCCCTACACCGCGCAGGCGGCCGGCGACTACGCGACCGGATCGAACCACGTGCTGCCGACCGCGGGAGCGGCGCGCTCGCGCGGCGGGCTGTCAGCCGCCGATTTCGTCCGCGTCATGTCGGTGCAGCGTGTGACTGCCGCCGGCCTGGCCCGCCTCGCGCCGGCAATCCTTCCGCTGGCGCGTGCCGAAGGACTCGAGGCCCACGCCGAGTCAATCGAGGTCCGTTTGCGATGAGCCATTACCAGAAACCACCGGAGCTGTACGAAGGCTTGCGCCTCCACCAGAACGAGAACACGGGGGGCTGCTCACCGCGCGTGCTCGAGGCGCTCGCCGCGCTGCGTCCGGAACAGATCGGCTTCTATCCGCCGTACGCGAAGGCCACCGACGCGGTGGCGAACTATCTGGGCGTCGCGCTGGATCGAATCACGCTCGCCAACGGACTCGACGAAGGCATCATGGCGCTGGCGGTCGCGTATCTGCGCGCATCGATCGGCGGCCCTCAGCTCGAAGCGATCGTTCCCGAACCGGCGTTCGAGATTTTCCGCTTCGATACCGCCGTCGCCGGCGGCAGGCTCGTGCAGGTGATGCCGCGTCCCGGGTTCGTCTTTCCGCTGGACGAGGTGCTCGCGGCGATCACTCCGAACACGCGCGTCGTCTTCCTGACCAACCCGAACAACCCGACGGGTGTCGCGATGCCGCTCGAGGCGATTCGCACCGTCGCCAGTCGCGTGCCTCGTGGTGCGGTCGTCTTGGTCGACGAGGCGTATGCCGAGTTCGCCGGCGAGAGCTTCATCCCGGAGCTCGACTCGTTCCCGAACGTCATCGTCGGCCGGACGTTCTCCAAGGCATTCGGGTTGGCCGGCCTGCGCATCGGCTGCCTCGTCGGCGCGCCAGAGACGATGTATCCGATCCGGCAGGCGATTCCCGTCTACAGCGTGAACATCGCCGCGGTTGCGGCGATTCAGGCGGCGCTCTCGGATCTCGACTACATGCACGCCTACGTCGGCGAGGTTGCCGAGTCGAAGCAGATCCTGTATGCCGCCTGCGACCGGCTGGGACTGAAGTGCTACCCGAGCCGAGCGAACTTCGTGTTGGTCTGCGCCGGCGATCGCATCGACGGGCTGGTCAAGGGCGCGTTCGACCGAGGCATCTATCTCCGCGACCGGTCGACCGAGCCCGGATGCGCCGGCTGTCTGCGGATTGCGACGGGTGTCGTCTCGCATACGCAGCGGGCGGTCGCGGTGATGGAGGAAGTGCTGTGCGCCGCGCGCTAATCGATCGACGGACGACCGAGACGCAGATCGCGCTCAGGGTCGGGCTCGACGGCAAGGGTCAGTACCGCGTGCGCACCGGCATCCGCTTCCTCGATCACATGCTCGAGCTCGTCTCGCGCCACGGCGCCTTCGATTTGCAGGTGGACGCCACCGGCGACCTGGACGTCGATCAGCATCACACGGTCGAGGATCTCGGAATCGCTCTCGGGGAGGCCGTGTCGCACGCGCTCGGCGATCGGAAAGGTATCAACCGCGCCGGCTATTTCGTCATGCCGATGGACGAGACGCTGGCGGTCGCTGCGATCGATCTCGGCGGCCGCCCGCACGCCGTCGTCGATCTGCAGGTGAAGGTGACCCACGTCGGCGACCTGCAGACCGAGCTGGTGCACGACTTCTTCGAAGGCTTCGCGATTGGCGCGCGCGCGAACGTCCATGTGAAAGTGCTCTACGGACGGTCGAGCCATCACAAGATCGAAGCGGTGTTCAAAGCCTTCGCGCGGGCGCTGCGCGTCGCCTGCGCGCGGGACAAGCGGCTGGCGAAGATGCTCCCGAGCACGAAAGGGCTGCTGTGATCGCGCTCGTCGACTACCGGGCGGGCAACCTCACGTCGGTGAAGAAGGCGCTCGCCACGATCGGCGCAGAGGTGTTCGTGCCGACGACCCCCGAGCAGATCGCCGACGCGACCGGGGTCATCGTCCCGGGCGTCGGTCATTTCGGCGCGACCCGCGCGCTCGATGCGCCGTGGGTCGAGGCGATCCTCGCGCGCATCGGCGAAGGACGGCCGCTGCTCGGCATCTGTCTCGGGATGCATTGGCTGTTCGAAGGGAGTGACGAGGCGCCGGAACTTCCCGGTCTCGGCCTGCTGTCGGGACACTGTTATCGGCTGGGCACAAAGGTCCGGCTAAAGCCGGACACTACCGAAGAAGAACTCCCGCTACCGCCGGACACTACCGAAGAAGAAGTCCAGCTGCAGCGGCACACTACCGAAGAAGAACTCCGCGGACAGCCGGACACTACCGGCGAGGCAGTTCGAGATCGTGACTGCGGTCGTGTCCGGCTTCAGCCGGAGCGTGATCCGATCGTCAAGATCCCGCACGTCGGGTGGAACAGCCTCGACGTCGCACGCGGCGAGGCGTCGATCCTCGACGGCGTCCCGCAAGGCGCGCAAGTCTACTTCACGCACAGCTACGTCGCGCCGGTCACCGGCGATGCGGCGGCCATCACCGAGCATGGTGAGCCGTTCGCCGCGGTCGTACAGCGCGGCTACATCGCCGGCGTGCAGTTCCATCCCGAGAAGTCCGGCGACGTCGGGCTCCGCATCCTCCGCAACTTCATCGAGCTCGCCGGGTAGATGCTGTCGAAGCGCATCATCGCCTGCCTCGACGTGCGCGACGGGCAAGTCGTGAAGGGCGTCAATTTCGAGGGCCTTCGATCCGCCGGCGATCCGGCGGCGCTCGCACGGCGGTACAACGCCGAAGGGATCGACGAACTGGTGATTCTCGACATCACCGCGACGCTGGAAGCGCGCCGCGCCCTGGCCGACACGATCGCCCGCGTCGCGCGCGAGTTGTTCATCCCGCTTGCCGTCGGCGGCGGCATCCGGACCGAGGCCGATGCCGCCGCGGCGGTGGACGCCGGCGCCGATAAAGTGAGCCTCAACACCGCGGCGCTGGCCGACCCGCAGTTGATCACACGCGTCGCCGATCGATACGGCAGCCAGGCGGTGGTCGTCGCCATCGACGCGAAACGCGCGCCGATTGCCGGCGGCGAGTTCGCGGTCTACGTTCGCAGCGGGCAGACGGCATCCGGCCGCGACGCCGTCTCGTGGGCGCGCGAGGCCGAATCGAGAGGCGCCGGCGAGATCCTGCTGACCTCGATCGATCGCGACGGCACGAAGGCCGGCTTCGACTGCGCGCTCACCGCCGCTGTCTCGTCCGCGGTGTCGATCCCGGTGATCGCGTCCGGCGGCGCCGGCGGTCTCGATCATTTCGTCGACGTGTTCACCGACGGCCGCGCCGATGCGGCGCTCGCTGCGTCCATCTTTCACTACGCCGAGACGAGTGTCCGCGCGTTGAAACAGCATCTCCGCGACCGAGGCATTCCAGTCCGCCTGTAGCCACACGTGGTCTCGGTTGGGTTTTCGTGCTTAGATCTCGCGCCTGGGAGGCCATGATGTCGCGCCATCGTCTTTTTCCCGCTGCGCTGCTGGCGATCGTCGTCTCGGTTGCCGCGCTCGGTTCCGCGCAACAGCGTGCGGCGGACGGCGTCGCATTGAACGACGAAGGGCTGCCGCAGTACTCCACGTTCTCGCTCTGCGCGATCGATCCCGCGACCGGGCAATCGGGCGCAAGTGTCACGACGCGCGTGCCGTTCGTCGGGCGCGCGGTGCCGCACGTCCGCGCCGGTGTCGGCGCCGTGTGCACGCAGGCGTCCACGGTCGTCGAGTACGGTCCACGCGGTCTCGATCTGCTGGCGAAAGGTGTCGAGCCGGCGGCGGTACTTCAGCAGCTGCTCGCCGACGATCAGCAGCGCGAGTCACGCCAGGTCGGCGTGATCAACATGCAAGGCCAGGCGGCCGCGCACACCGGCAAACAGAACGGCAACTGGGCGGGCAGCCGTCAGGGGCCGAACTACACGGTCCAGGCGAACATCATGGTCGGGCCCGAAGTCGTCGACGCGGTCGCGAGGACGTTCGAAGCGAGTGCCGGCACCGGCATCCCGCTCGCCGAGCGCATGATCCTTGCCATGGAGGCCGGCTACGCGAAGGGCGGCGATCGCCGCTGGGGCAATCTGCAGTCAGCCGCCATCAAGGTCGCCGACCCGAACGATCCCGGCCGCGGCAACGATCACATCACGCTCGCGATCGAAATCGGCGAACATCCCGAGCCGGTCGCCGAGATGAAACGGATCTACTACACGACCGGCCGCCGCCTCGGCTATCGCAGCTTCTCGAAGATCGAAGGCCCTGACGTCGTCGAGCTGAAACGAATGCTCCACGGCGTCGGCTACTGGCGCCCGTCTCTCGCCGGGTTTCCGGACCCGCCGCCGTCGATCAACACGCCGCAGATGCAGGAACTGCGGCGCACCAACCCGGCCGAGTACGACAAGCGCGCCGCTGACGCGCGCGCCGCGAACGGCGCCTACAACCGCGACTACGCGACGTTCGACGACGAGACCATCGCGGCCGTCGACAAGTTCCGCAAGGACCACGACCTCGACTACCAGGGCGACGCGCCCGGCCTGGTTGACGCGCGACTCATCGAGGCCCTGCGCACGGCGTACTTCGACAAGGTCAGGACACGGCGATGAACCGGTTGCCCGTTTGCCTCGCGGTGGTGCTCCTGCCCACGACCGCGTGCGGCGGCGGATCACCGTCAACGCCGTCGACCGGCGTGTCCAACCTTCGACGGACCGTGACGATTACCATCGTCCAGGCCGGACCATGAGCCGCGAGTCTCCATGCTGATACCTTCCATCGATCTGCAGGGCGGCGCGGTCGTGCAGCTCGTTCAGGGTGAGCGTCTCGCGATCAAAGACGACGACGTGCAGAAGTGGGTGCGGCGGTTCGAGCGCTTCGAGAAGGTGCAGGTGATCGATCTCGACGCCGCAATGGGGCTCGGCGACAACCTCGCGATCGTGCGGCAGATCGCCGGGTCGCTCAGCTGCCGCGTCGGCGGCGGCGTCCGGACGATTGCGCGCGCCCACGACGTGCTGGCGGCCGGCGCCCGGCAGGTCATCGTGGGATCGTCGCTGTTCAAGAACGGTGAAGTGGATCTCGAATTCGCGAACGCGCTGAGCGCCGCGGTCGGCCGCGAGCAGGTGATCGCGGCCGTCGACAGCAAAGGCGGCCGCGTCGTCATTCACGGCTGGAGGACGATCCTGCCGTTGACTGCGGTCGACGCCGTTCGGGCGCTGGAGCCGTACTGCGGCGAATTTCTTTACACCCACGTGGACACGGAAGGATTGATGGGCGGAACGGACATCGGCGCCATCCGCGCCGTCCGCGAGGCCACCGCGCGGAGGGTGACAGCGGCCGGAGGGATCACGACTCGTCAGGAAATCGACGCGCTCGACAGCCTCGGCGTGGACGCGGTGGTCGGGATGGCGATTTACACCGGCGTCCTCGTCCTCGACCCCGACGCCTCTGGACTCGAGACCAGGAAGGCGCGGTGATCGCGCCGGTTCGAAACGTTCGAACAATGAGTTTCGTCAAACCGCACATGCGGAATTTCGCCGTCGCCTTCGCCGTTTGTGCGCTCGCCGGAACGGCCGTCATGACGGCGGCCGATGCCTGGGTCGACGAGACCGAGCACGTCAACCGGACGATCAAGCTCGAATCCGGCGGGTGGGTGCGGGTGCGAAGCTTTTCCGGCCGCGTCGCCATCACCGCGACCGATGCCGACGAGGTCGTGGTCGACGCGGTACGGCGGGCGCCAAGGTCCCGGCTCGACCGAATCAAGCTCGACGTGCACGCCGAGGGATCGCGAACGGTCGTCGTCGACGCGAACCGCCGCGACCGCTCCTGGTGGCAATTCAGCGGGAATAACGTCGTCGACACCGATCTCGATATCAAGGTCCCGCGGCAGACCAACCTAGACGTCTCGGTGTTCAGCGCGCCGGTCACGATCGACCGGGTCGAAGGCAGCTCCAAACTGAACAGCTTTTCCGCGAGGATGACACTGAACGACGTGGCGGGCCCGGTGCGGGCCCACAGCTTCAGCGGCCCGATCCAGATTCGCGAGCAAGCGTTGGAAGGTTCGCAGTCGATCGACGTCCAGACCTTCAGCGGCAGCATCGACCTTCAGGTACCCGACTCCACGCGGGCGGCCGTCTCGTTCAACTCGTTCAGCGGCCGGCTCGATTGCGAGATGCCGCTCACGATCCGCACCGGCGGCCGCCGCTCCCTCCGCGGCGAGCTCGGCGGAGGCGGCAGTGCCGAGCTCCGATTCAGAACCTTCAGCGGCAGCGTCCGGATCGTCCGGTAAGTGCGGCTACAATAGGTAGTTGGCCGGAAAGGCCGCTATCCATTGTGACCACGGCCGTCCAGACTGATTCCGACGTGCGCCGAAGCGCGACGCCAGCGACAGCCGCGCGCATCGCGACCGACGGAAAGTTCCTCCGTGCCGGAGACGCACGCTTTCTCGTCAAGGGTGTCACCTACGGCACCTTCGCTCCAGATGCAGACGGCTATCAGTTCCCATCGATTCAGCAGATCGCCGCCGACTTTCGCCAGATGGCGGAGCTCGGCATCAACACGGTCCGCACCTACACCGAGCCGCGTCGCGATCTGCTCGATGCCGCAGCCGCCGAAGGCCTGCGGGTCATGGTCGGGCTGCCGTGGTCGCAGCACGTCGCGTTCCTCGACGATCGATCGCTCAAGCGCGGAATCCGCCGCGAGCTGACCGCCAAGGTCGCCACGCTCTGCGATCATCCGGCTGTCCTGACGTTTGCGCTCGGCAACGAGATTCCGCCCGGCGTCGTCCGCTGGCACGGACGCCTGCGCGTCGAGCGGTTCCTGCGCAACCTGTACGACTCCGCGAAATCCGCGTCGCCGGAGAGCCTCTTCACCTACGTCAACTTCCCGCCGACCGAATTCCTCGATCTCTCGTTCTTCGACATCTCCGCGTTCAACGTCTATCTGCACCGTGAGCCCGAGCTGCGTGCGTATCTCACGCGGCTGCAGCACATCGCCGGACAGAAGCCGATGCTGCTGGCCGAGGCCGGCGCCGACAGCATCCGCGAAGGCGAAGACGGGCAGGCAGCGATCACCGCGATGCACATTCGCGCCGCCTTCGAGGAAGGCGCCTGCGGCGCCATCGCCTTTGCCTGGACCGACGAATGGTGGCGCGGCGGCCATCCGGTCGACGACTGGAGCTTCGGGCTTGTCGATCGCGAGCGGCAGCCGAAGCCGGCGGCGTTCGCAGTCGCCTCGGCGTTCGAGAACGCGCCGTTCTCGGCCGATCGCCAACGGGCGTGGCCGAAAGTGTCGGTCGTCGTGTGCGCCTACAACGCGGCCGACACGCTCGAGGACAATCTCCGCTCGCTCGACCAGCTCACCTATCCCGACTACGAGGTCATCCTCGTCAACGACGGTTCGAAGGATCGCACCAGCGAGATCGGCAAGAGCTTCCCCCGAGTTCGGGTCATCGACACGCCGAACCAGGGGTTGAGCGCCGCGCGCAACGTCGGCCTCGCCGAAGCAACCGGCGAGATCGTCGCGTATACCGACGCCGACACGCGCGTCGATCGCGACTGGCTCACGTTTCTGGTTCAGCCGTTCCTGAACTCGGACGTGGTCGGTTCCGGCGGTCCGAACGTCGTGCCGCCCGACGATCCGCCGATCGCCCAGTGCATCGCGCGCGCCCCCGGCGGCCCGACGCACGTGCTGCTCGACGATCGGATCGCCGAACACGTGCCCGGCTGCAACATGGCGTTCCGCCGCGATGCGCTGCTCGCGATCGGCGGTTTCAATCCGATCTATCTCCGCGCCGGCGACGACGTCGACGTGTGCTGGCGGCTGCAGGCGCGAGGCTGGAAGATCGGGTTCGCGTCGGCGGCGCTGGTGTGGCATCACCATCGGGCGTCGGTCAAGGCGTACTGGAAGCAGCAGCTCGGGTACGGCGAGGGTGAAACCTGGCTGATGGCGCATCACCCCGAGAAGTTTCTCGACGGCCGCATGCTGTGGCGCGGACGCATCTACAGTCCGCTGCCGTTCGTGCGGTCACTGTGGGGGACGAAGATCAACGCCGGCGTCTGGGGCACGGCGCCGTTCCCGTCGGTCTATCGGACCGACGTCCATCCGTTCGCGTTTCTTCCGCACTCGATCCGATGGCAGGCGGTCTCGTTCCTGCTGACGTTGTGCGGCGCGATCGTCGCCGCGACCCGACAGCACTACTGGGCCGCGGTGCTGCTCCTCGGTCCCGGTCTGGTGGGCGTCGCCGCGACGTTTGCCAAGAACATTGCCTACGCGATCCGGTCGCAGGTCGAGACGCTGCGAGGCAGCAAGCTGTGGTATCGCGCCGTCGTCGCCTACCTCCACTTCATCCAGCCGCTGGCGCGCGTCCGCGGGCGCATCCGCGGCCTGCTGTCGCCGCCGGAAGTTGCGCTGCCGCACGCGCAGCAGCAGACCAGCCGCGGACCGCGGCCGTCGCTCGCCGAAGCGTGGCGGGCGCTGTTGCTGATCTCGGGTAACGTCACCGAAGATCGATTCTGGAGCGAGACCTGGACGTCGTCGGATCGGGTCCTGTCGCAGCTCACCGACTGGCTGCGGCGTTCACGAGCGGTTCGCACCATCGAGATCGACGAGGGCTGGTCGGATGATCGCGACGTCAGCGCGTTCGTCGGCCGCTGGGCCTGGCTCGACGTGCGGGCGCTGGTCGAGGAACACGCCGGCGGCAAGGCACTGGTCCGGATCAGCACCCATCTCAGACCGACCACGTTCGGGATCGTTGCGGCGCTGACGATCGGTGGTGCGCTCCTCGCCGGCGCGACCTTCGGCGCGACGATTCTCGCCAGCGCGGCCTCGGGCACGCTGCGCAACTGGCGGATCGCCGGAACCGTGGTGTCGTCGCTGACCGTGCTGCTGATCATCGCCGTCCTCTACTGGACCGCTCAGACGACCGCGATCATGCGCCGCGCCGTCGCCGGCGTGACGATTGGCAACGGCATGGTCGCGATGCCATCGCATGCCAGCCGCGCGCCGCTCGTCGGACCGTCGCTGCTGCGGGCGTACGGCCTGCGCAGCGCGATCATCTTCGTCCTGATGATTGTGACGCTTGGCGCGAGCACGTTCATGCTGCGCGAGGCGGCCGTCGGTCCGGTGATCGGCGGCAAGAAAGGCTACGCCGGCGACTACGGGCCGGCGATCGAAGCGTGGCTCGACACGCCCGGCGGCGTCGTCGTCGGGCCGAACGGCGACGTCTACATCGCCGACTCGAACAACGACGTCATCCGCCGGGTCAACCGCAATGGCGACATCGAGCCGGTCGCCGGCAACCACGACCTCGGCACCGGGTTCTCCGGCGACAACGGCCCGGCGATCATCGCGCAGCTCGACACGCCCGACGGCGTCGCGATCGCGCCGGACGGCGACCTCGTCGTCGCCGACTCGCACAACGATCGGATCCGCCGCGTCGATCGACCGACGCGTGTGATCACGACCATCGCCGGCTCGGGCGAGAACGGCTATGACGGCGACGAGAAGCCGGCGATCGAAGCGGCGTTGAACACGCCGAGCGCGGTCGCCGCGTCGCCCAACGGCGACATCTACATTGCCGACACCCTCAACTATCGGGTCCGCCTGATCGACGCGAGGACCGGCCTCATCCACACGGTGGCCGGCGACGGTTCGCCGGGCGATGGCCAGAACGTCGGCGACGGCGGCCCGGCCACCGAGGCGCATCTGAACATGCCGAGCGATGTCGCCATCGATCCCCGCAACGGCGATCTCTACATCGCCGATATGCATCACAACCGGATCCGGAAGGTCGACGCCAAGACGCGGATCATCTCGACCGTGGCCGGCACCGGCGCGTGGGGCTATTCGGGCGACGATGGGCCGGCGACGCTGGCGCGTCTGGCCGGTCCGGCCGGCGTCGCGATCATTCCGGAGCCGGGCGGCAAGGTCACGATTTTCGTCGCCGACTACTACAACGGCCACGTCCGCGCCGTCGGGCCCGACGGCGTGATCCGGGACGTGAGCGACGAAGGACGTGAGGCATTCGGCGCGCCGACGCGTCTCGCCTACGATCCGCGCCGCGGCTTCCTCTACGTCGCCGACTCGAGTCAGGATCGCGTCGTGCCGCTGATCATCCCGAGGATTGCGCCGAACCTGGTGCCGACCCGGCCGCTGCTGCCGCCGCGCAGGGTGGGGGGATGACGGAGCAGCGCGCGACGCGCGGTCTGATTCCGTGGACGCTGGCGGCGCTCCGTCCCTACCGGAGAAGCGTCGCGCTGCTCGCCGTGCTGCTCGCGGCCGAGATCGGTCTCGGCGCGCTGCAGCCGTGGCCGCTCGCGATCGTGATCAATCTGCTGAGCGGCCAGCCGATGCCCGAGCTCGTCGCGCCGGTGATGTCGCGCATCCCGGCCGGCCACACATTCGGGTTGTTGATCGTGATCGTGATCGGCGGCGTCGTGCTGCAGGTGATCAACCAGTTCGTCTCGGCCTACGGCACGCAGGTGCAGGTGGAAACCGGCCAGCGGATGGTCTACGACCTGCGCGAGCGTCTGTTCGAGCATCTCACCGCGCTCGGACTGCACCACCACCTCACGACCAGCACGGCCGACACGGTCTACCGCGTCGACGTCGATGCCTACTCGATCGAAAACCTGATCATGAGCGGGCTGTTCCCGCTCGCCACCGCGATCTGCGCGCTCACCGTCATGTTCGGCGTGCTGCTGCGGATGAACAGCACCATCGCCTTGCTCTCGCTGACCGTCGTTCCGTTCCTCTTCATGTGCCTCCGCTACTACACCTCGACGCTCGTCAATCGCGAGGAGCGGGTCAAGGAGCTCGAGTCGGCGCTGCTGTCGCGCCTCTACGAGACGTTCGGCGCCATCCGACTGGTGAAGAGTTTTTCCCGCGAGTCGCACGAGCTGCGCCGCTACACCGACGCCGGCGAGACGACGATGAAGGCGCGGATCGCGATCACCTGGCAGAGCTCGCTGTTCTCGGTCGTCGTCTCGACGATCACGATCCTCGGCACCGCGCTCGTCGTGATCGTCGGCGGCAACCAGGTGATGAAAGGACAGCTCACCATCGGCGAGCTGACCGTGGTCATCTCGTATCTCGCGGCGGTGTACGGACCGCTGTCGTCGATCGCGCACACCACCGGTCAGCTCCAGGGCGCACTGGCCGGCACCAAACGGGTGCGCGCGATGTTCGCGCTGATGCCGGAAACGGTGGACGCACCCGACGCCGTCGATGCCCGCGGCGTCGCGGGCGAGATCCGCGTCGAGAACGTCGGCTTCACCTATCCGAACGGCAAGGAGGTGCTGCGCGACATCGCGTTCACGGCCAAGCCCGGCGAGATGGTGGCGCTGGTCGGTCTGACCGGCGCCGGCAAGACGACGCTCGTCAGCCTCATCCCGCGGTTCTACGACGCCACGGTCGGCCGCGTGACGATCGATGGTGTCGACGTGCGGAAGTACAAAGTGCGATCGCTGCGCGAGCGGATTTCGATCGTGCTGCAGGATCCGGTACTCTTCCAGGGCACCATCGCCGACAACCTGCGCTACGGCCGTCTCGA
>Ga0066388_100002130_pt1 | contig 11860 bp, 5 predicted proteins | sample PanSoiMetaGPlot6_FD_64539 | JGI IMG/M metagenome (GOLD analysis project Ga0066388, IMG submission 64539) | Tropical forest soil microbial communities from Panama analyzed to predict greenhouse gas emissions - Panama Soil - Plot 6 (Hybrid Assembly) | ecosystem: Environmental > Terrestrial > Soil... | reverse complement strand
GCGCGCCGCTTTCCGCTGCTGCTGACGGCGGATCTCAGCCCGGGGTGGCGCAGTCTGCCGCTTTATCAGACGCTGACAGGACATCGGTGAAGACGATCGCGCACGTCGTCGGGGCGCGCCCCAATTACATGAAGATCGCGCCGCTCGTCCGCGTCCTCGACGGGGCGCCGCGGGTCCGTCAGATTCTCGTCAACACCGGCCAGCACTACGACGACGCGATGGCCCGCGCGTTCGTCAGAGATCTCGATCTTCCGGCGCCCGACTACGACCTCGGCGTCGGATCGGCATCGCACGCGGTGCAGACGGCGAAGGTGATGATCGAGTTCGAACGCGTCTGCCTCGCCGAGCGGCCCGACCTCGTGGTGGTGGTCGGCGACGTCAACTCGACGATGGCGGCGTCGCTGGTCGCGTCGAAGCTGCTGATCCCGGTCGCCCACGTCGAAGCCGGCCTGCGCAGCAACGATCGGACGATGCCCGAGGAGATCAACCGCATCGTCACCGATCGGCTGTCGGACCTGCTGCTGACGCCGTCGGACGACGCCGATGCGAATCTCCTCGCTGAAGGAACCGCGCCGGAAAAAATTCACCGCGTCGGCAACATCATGATCGACTCGTTGCTCCGGCACCTGCCGGCGGCGACGCTCGAGCGCGTTCGCGATCGTGTGCCGGTCGAGGCGCGCCGCTACGCCGTGCTGACGCTGCATCGGCCCTCGAACGTCGACGAGCCGGCGGTGTTCGCGCGCATCCTGACGGCGCTGACCGAGATCGCCAGTCGCCTGCCGATCGTCTTTCCGATTCATCCGCGGACCCGGCAGCGTCTCGATCAGTTCGGCTTCGCCGCCGCGCTCGAGAAACTGATCGTCACCGATCCACTCGGCTACATCGATTTCCTGAGCCTGACCGCGCACGCCAAGATGATCCTCACCGATTCCGGCGGGCTGCAGGAGGAGTCGACGGCGCTCGGCATCCCCTGCCTGACGCTGCGCGAGAACACGGAACGTCCGGTGACGGTGACTCACGGCACCAACCGCGTGGTCGGCACTGATCCGGCCACGATCCTCGCCGGCTTCGAGTCGGCGCTCTCGAGCAACGGCACGCCGCCGAAACCCGAGTTGTGGGACGGCCGCACCGCCGAGCGCATCGCGGCAGTGCTGCAGGCGTTCCTGTCGAACTGAAGCGTGCGCAGGCTACGCGATCTCGTGGTGACCCGGCGACCGGAGCAGACGCGCTCGCTGGCCGAAGCGGTTCTGTGGACGATCGTCGCCGCCGCGGCGGCGGTTGCGCTCGCTCCCGGCGCGCTCTCCCCGGAGATCCGGCCCGCCGCCGACGGACATGCGACCGACTCGCTGAACCTCGCGGTCAATGACGCGGTGTGCGGCAAGGCGGGCTATCAATCGACGAGTTACTCGCTCGCCGATGATCTGCGGGCGCGACGCGATGCCGACACCAAGCCGTTGCGAGTTCTCCTCGCGGAACACGCCGGATCCCTGAGCGCCTACTGCGGATCGGTGACCCGCGCGTATCTCAACAGCGAAAACTCGTTGACGCTGCTGATGGATGCGTTCATTCGGATCGTCCCGCAGCTGTCGCTGCGCGGACTCGGAAGGGCGCTGGCCTTGGTGCGGGTCGGCGGGTGGGCGATGGTCGCGCTGGCGGCGGCGTGGTGCGGCGCCAGCGTGCTCGCGGTTGCGGCATTCGCGTATATCGGCGTGTCGGTGCTTCACGCGATCGACATGGAGCTGTCGGTCTATCCGTTTCTGATGGTCGCGCCGGCGATCGTGGCCGGTGCGTACGCGGCAGCCGCCCGCGTCCGCCTCCATCGACGGCGCGGAGCCGCGGCCTGCGTCGCGCTCGGCGTCGGCGCGCTGACCGCGTTCGCCACCAACCTGCGGACGAGTTACCTGCCGATCTACGCCGCCTTCTTCGTGGTCTGGATCGCGATGACGGTCGGCAGCGCCGCGCTCGATCGGCGCGCGGCCCTAATCGCCGTACTCCAACTCGTCGCCTGCTTCGGGGCCGGGTACATGGCCGTCGACGTCTTTGTCATCAACCGCGTGCTTCCGCCGCGGACCGCCGTCGCCGACTTCTCGTCAGCCCACCATCCGATCGCACATCCGCTGGTCCTCGGCGTCGCGACGCCGGTCAATGCCTTCGCGGCGAAGCTGCGGATCGAATGGGACGATGCGGCCGGCCTCGAGATTGCGCGTCGCGTCGATCCGTCGGTGAACTATCTCGGTCCCGGGTACGAGCGCGCGCTGTTCCGTTACTACCTGGAATTGTGGCGGACCTATCCGACCGAGATGCTGAAGCTGTACTGGTTCAAGCTGACGCGTACCGGTCGCGGGCTCACCACTGCGGTGCAGCGGGCCGCATTCCTTCCGGGGCTTCGGCCCGATCGCGCCCGGCGCATCGAGGCGCACTGGAACGGCCTGATGCTCGTCGTGCCGACCAGCCTCTTGACGATCGTGTGCGTGTGGCTCGGGGCCCGGCGCGACGCGCCGTTGGCGCTGCTCGTCGGTCTGCTCAGCGCGGCGGCGGCGGCCATCCTCGTCGAGTCGACCGTCATCATGCCGACGTTCACGCCCATGTATCACAGCTATCTGTTGTTCTTTGCGGTATTTCTCCCGCTCGTCGCCGCGCAACTGGCGCTCGACGCGAGCGCGGCCGCCGCAGATGGTCTGCGCGCGCGATGAACGTGGTCACTTTCCTGACCCGCGCGCGCCGCGCACTGCGGCGGCCGCCGCGTTACCTCGCGGGCCGAAGCTGGGAAGCGGTCAAGCGCCGGGCGCAACGCCCCATCGATGCGGTGCTCCCGCGGATGGTGACGACGCGGATGCTGCTCAAGGCAGCAGCGTTCCCCGACGTCGATTCGCTCTGGGGCGCGTTGGCGCAGCAACCGTTCTTCCTGGCGCCTCGGCAGCGCGACGAGTGGGCCCGACGATTCCGCGCGGAGTTTCCGACGGCGGTCGACGCGATCGTCGCGAGCGCGGAGCGCGCGCTACGGCACGAGTTCGATCTCCTTGGTTCCGGCACGATGGCGCTCGGCGATCGTCTGCCCTGGCACGCCGACTTCAAGACCGGCAGGGTATGGCCGCGGCAGTACTGCGCCGACATCGAGTACTACGACCTCGATCGGCCGACCGATGTGAAAGTGCCGTGGGAACTGAGCCGCTGCCAGCATTTCACCAGGCTCGGTCAGGCCTATTGGCTCACCGGCGACGAGCGCTATGCACGCGAGTTCGCGGCGCAGGTGACCGATTGGATCGGCGCCAATCCGTACGCGTGGAGCGTGAACTGGATCTGCGCGATGGACGTCGCGCTGCGCGCGGTGAGCTGGATGTGGGGCTTCTTCTTCATGGCCGACGCGGACGCCTGCGCTTCGCGTGACTTCCGCTCCGCGTTCCTGCGCTCGCTGTTCCTCCATGGTGAGTTCATCGCGTCGCATCTCGAGCGCAGCGACGTCAACGGCAACCACTATCTGTGCGACGGTGTGGGCCTCGTATTTCTCGGCTGCTTCTTCGCGCGCACGGCCAGGGGCCGGGCGTGGCGCGATCTCGGCCGCGACATCGTCACGTCCGAGATCTTCGACCAGGTGACGCCCGACGGCGTCGACTTCGAGCAGTCGACCGCCTACCATCGCCTCGTGCTCGAGTGCTTCTCGACCAGCTTCATGCTGCTCGAGCGCAACGGAGAGCGCATCCCGCCGGGCGCGCGCGAGCGGCTGATGCGCATGTTCGAGTACGTCGCCGCCTACACGAAGCCGGGCGGGAGCGCGCCGCTCGTCGGCGATGCCGACGACGGGCGCATCCAGATTCTGGGCACGCAGCCGCTCAACGATCATCGCTACCTCCTGTCGACGGCTGCGGCGATCGGTGCGAGCCCGGTGTTCAAGAGCGCCGCCGGATCGTTCTGGGACGAATCATTCTGGCTGCTCGGCCCCGACGGACTCGACACCTTCGCGCGGCTGCGCTGCGATCAATCGTCGGCGCGATCGACGGCGTTTCCCGACGGCGGCGTCTACGTGCTGCGCAGCGCCAATGCGCACGTGGTGATCGACTGCGGCGACGTCGGCATGCGCGGCCGCGGCGGCCACGGTCACAACGACATCCTGAGCTTCGAGCTGTTCCTGAACGGCTTCAACGTCGTCACCGACTGCGGCGCGTATCTCTACACCGCCTCGCGCGAGTGGCGGAACCGGTTCCGCAGCACAGCGTTCCACAACACCCTCGCGGTCGATGACGAGGAGCTGAACCGCTTCGTCAGCCCGGACCAGCTGTGGCGACTGCAGTACGACGCAGTGCCGGAGGCAGCCGAGCTGCACAGCGGCGACCATGTCGATCGGTTTCGCGGCGCGCATTGCGGCTATCGCCGGCTGCCGTCGCCGGTGACGCACCGCCGCGAGTTTTTCTTGAGCAGGAACGAGCCGCGGCTGTTGATCGCCGACCACGTCGTTGCGTCGGACGAGCATCGCTACGTCTGGCGGTTCCACCTCGATCCGTCGGTTGTCGCCACGCGTCGCGATGCCGACGTGCATCTCACCGACGGCCGCCGCGAGGCGTGGCTGTTGAACGACGACGTCGCGTCGACGTTCACGCTCGCATTCGAGGATGGCTGGGTATCGCCGAGCTACGGCGTCCGCCATCCGACCACCGTGCTGACGTGGAGGACGTCGACGTCGGGACCATTCATCGCCTCGTTTCTGTTCGCGGAATCGCGCCTGCTCGGCGCCGCGCGGGCGGAGGCGATGGCCCAGCTCGTGAATTCATGAACCCGACCGCTGGTCGGGACGACGGCGGCGCCGGTACGCGCCGCCCACACACATGCGACAGATTCTGTTGAACAATTCGGGCGCGATCGTGGCGCGCGTGCCGCGCCCGCCGGTCGAACGCGGTGCCGTGCTCGTGCGCGTCCGCTACTCGCTCATCAGCGTCGGCACCGAGATCGCGCCGCTCCGGTCGGTGGCGAGCGCCGCTCCCGACAGCACCGCGGTCGAGCGAAGCCTCGAGTACGCGTCGCTCGCACGCCGCTACCTGCGCGCCGGCATCCGCGATCCCCGGAAAGCGCTGAGCCGCGTCGCCGCGATCGCGCGATCGCAGGCGCAGCGCATCCGGCCGGCCCCCGCCCCGACGGCGGCGCGCGTCGTCACGCGCGGCGATCTGTCGTGGACGGAGGCCAGCGCCGCCGCTTCCGTGACCCACGAGGCCGGCGCAATCGTTCTCGTCACCGACGAAACGCCCGGCGGCTATCAGCTGATGTCGCAGGCGATCGACGTGCCGGCTGGGCAGGTTCCGGTGGTCCGCGTCGCCGGCCGCGTCGACAGCGGCGCGATCGCCATCGGCCTGCTCAACGACGCGCGCGATCGCTGGATCGGCACGCGCACCTACGATGCCGGCCCCTTCGAGGACACGCTCATCTTCGACGTCACCGGTTCGACGGCGGTCACCATCGTCGTCACCACCGCGAACAGTCCAGGCCGCTCACGCGCGACGTTCTCCGCGATCGAGATCGGCATGGCGCCGCCGACCGTCGGCGGCCTGCCGCTCAGCGAGCTCGACGCGCAGGGTTGGAATGTCGGCTACTCGGCCGCCGGCGAGGTGGTCGCGGTCGGCGAGGGCATCAGCGATCTCGCGCCGGGCGATCAGGTGGCATGCGCCGGCGCCGGGCTGGCGAACCACGCCGACTACGTGAGCGTACCTCGCAATCTCGTCGCTCGCGTGCCGGCCGGTTGCCCGATCAATCTGGCGGCGACGACGACGGTGGGGACGATCGCGCTGCAGGGCGTACGGCGCGCCGGCGCGCAGCTGGGCGAGCGCGTCTGCGTAATCGGCCTCGGTCTGATCGGACAGATCACCTGTCAGCTGCTGCGCGCCACCGGTTGCGACGTGATCGGCCTCGACCTCGACCCTGCTCGCGTCGAACGCGCCCGGCGCCTGGGCATGGCCTTCGGCGCCAGCGATCCCGACGGGTTCAAGGCCCTCGTCCGCGACGCGACCGGCGGACGCGGCGCCGATCGCACACTGATCGCCGCCGCGACCAAGTCCAACGCCGCGATCAACCTGGCGATGGAGGTGACGCGGGCAAAGGGCACGGTGGTGATCGTCGGCGACGTCGGGCTCAAGGTGGAGCGTGAGGTGTTCTACCGCAAGGAGATCGACCTGCTGATGAGCACGTCGTACGGACCGGGACGGTACGACGCCGGCTACGAAGTGGACGGCCACGACTATCCGTTCGGCTACGTGCGCTGGACGCTCAATCGCAACATGCAGGCGTACCTCGATCTGATCGCGAACGGCCGCCTCGATATCCAGGCGCTCATCGACAAAGTGATCTCGGTCGACGAAGCGGCCGGGGCGTACCGGACGCTCGCCGACGCCGGCGGCGAGCTGCCGCTCGGCGTGCTCATCCGCTATCCCGATGATTTCCGCGAGCTGCCGGAAGCGGCCGACGCGACCCGCATCACCATTCGCGGGCATCGGCGCGCACCGGACGGACCGTTGCAGTACGCGCTCGTCGGCGCGGGCGGCTTCGGCACCGCGATGCTCGTGCCGCAGATGGCGAAGCGGCGCGACCGCTTCTTCCTCAAAGCGGTGGTCAGCCGGAACGCGACGCGAGGCGGCAACTTCGCGCGCGCGCACCAGGTGGAGACGCTCGCCTCGTCGATCGACGAGGTGCTGCGCGATCCAGCGATCGACGTCATCGTCATCGCCACCCGCCACGACGAGCATGCCGACCAGGCGATGCGGGCGCTCGAGGCGGGCAAGCACGTGTTCGTGGAGAAGCCGCTGGCGCTGACCTGGGCGGAGCTCGATCGCGTCGACGCGCGGTATCGATCGCTGTCGGAACGTCCGGCGCTGATGGTCGGCTTCAATCGCCGGTTCTCGCCGGCGCTCGAGATAGTTTCCGGCCTGGTGGCCGCGCGCCGCGCGCCACTCGTCGTCGACTATCGCCTCAACGCCGGCTACCTGCCGCTCGAGCACTGGGTCCACAACGCGCAAGGCGGCGGCCGCAACATCGGCGAGGCCTGCCACATGTACGACGTGTTCCGGTTTCTGGCCAGCGCGCCTGTCCGATCGATCGTCGCCGACGCCATCGATCCCGGCGATCGGCCGTACCGCCGCGACGACAACTTCAGCGCGACGATCACCTACCAGGACGGCAGCCTCGCGCATCTCACCTACACGTCGCTTGGACCGAAGAGCGGCCTCGGCAAGGAGCGGATCGAGATTTTCTGCGACGGCGAAGCGTTCGTCGTCGACGACTTCAGGAAGCTCGTGAAGGGGAGCGATGGGTCGGTGTTGTGGCAGAGCGGCGAAGCCGACAAAGGGCACTTCGAGGAGCTGAGCCGCTTTGGCGACGCGATCGCGGATGGACGCGAGGCGCCGATTCCCTACGAGCAGCTGATCGAGACGAGCGCGGTCGCGCTGCGGGTGCAGGATCTGCTGTTCGGCCGCGGCGAGGACGCATAGCGTGCGCGCGCTGTTTCTGACCGCCACTGACCGGCTGCTCGAAATTGACGAGCCTCGGCTCGACCAGACGACCGAGCGCCACAAGATCGTGCTTCGCCCTGGAGCGAACGAACGAGGCGGCCGGCCGGTTGATTCGCTCGACTCCGACGCGTCGATCGGCGGCATCGTGCTGGAGATGTCGCGAGGATGGATCGGACGCGATCGTCTGGCGATCGCCGCCGCCGCCCTCGGTCGAGGCCGGCGCGTATGGGTGTATTGGCCGGCCGAGGAGGCGGTCGAGCATATCGATCGCGAGCGCCTCGCGAGCGCGCGCCGGCACTGGATCTTGATCACCGTCGCCCGCCCCGTCGATCGAGCGCGCCAGTTCGCGTCGCGCGCGCGGAATGCCTTCAGACGTGGCGTCGATGCGATCAGATCCGCGTCGCGTTCCATGCCCACCTACAAAGTGCCGGTGTGGATGGTCAGCCGCGCGATGCGGCGATTGATGTCCGGATCGCGGACCGACGCCGTCGCTCGTACTGCTGCGGCGCGAGACGCCAGGCTCGCAGCGCTCGATCGGCTGATCGCGGCTGCATCGCCGAACCCGTTGGCGGCCCAGCGCATGCCGGAGTGGCCGCATCGGCCGCTTCCCGGATGCGGCGTCTACCTGCGGACGGACTACTGGACGAAGATCGAATCGGGCGGCAGCTACGGCCACACCTGCTATGTGGCCAAGGAGCTGGCGGCCAGCACCGAGCGGCTGATCTGCTTCGTGACGCAGCGGTTTCATCTGCTCGACGAAGAAGGCGTCCGGCAGATCGTTCTCGACCCGCCGAGCGAGAGCGCATCCGAAGACGATATCGTCGCGGCGACCGATCACTATCTCCGCGTGTTGAGGCCCGCGCTCGAAGCGCTGCGGCCGTCGTACGTGTACGAGCGGCTCGTCCTGGGCAATTACGCGGGCGCGTTGCTCTCCCGGCAGCTCGGCATCCCCTATATCGTCGAATACAACGGGTCCGAGATCTCGATGCGGCGCAGCTTCGACGGCGCCGGCTACGTCTTCGAGCAGGAATATCTGAAAGCGGAGGAGCTCGCGTTCCGGCAGGCGACCGCGATCTCGGTCGTGTCGAGCGAAGTACGCGCCAGTCTGGTCGCGCGCGGCGTCGATCCGGCAAAGATTCTCATCAACCCGAACGGCGCTGATCCCGACGCGTACGCGCCAGCCGACCTTGATGTCCGTGCCGCCATTCGCGCCGAGCTCGGGTTGCCTCGCGATGCCTGCGTCGTCTGCTTCAGCGGCACGTTCGGCGGATGGCACGGCGTCGACGTGCTCGCGGCGGCGTTGCCGCGCATCTGCGCCGCACGCCGCGACGTCGTCTTCCTGCTGATCGGCGACGGCACGCTCAAGCCTGTCGTCGACCAGGCGGTCGCCACGCACCGTCTCGCTGATCGCGTCACGAGCACCGGACGGGTGCCCCAGCAGCAGGGCGCGCGGTTTCTGAAGGCCGCCGACATTTTCCTGTCGCCGCACAACAGCCACATGGTCGACAGCAAGTTCTTCGGCTCGCCGACCAAGGTGTTCGAGTACATGGCGACCGGCGGCGCGGTGGTGGCGAGCGACCTCGAGCAGATCGGGCAGATCCTCTCTCCGGCGCTGCGCGCGTCCGATCTCGGGGCGCCTTCGCCACGAGCGCCGCGATCGATTCTGTGCGCGCCCGGATCGGTCGCGGAGCTGGTCGACGCCGTGTGCTTCCTCGCCGATCGTCCCGATGTCCGCGAGGCGCTCGGGCGCTACGCGCGGCAGGCGGTTCTCGATCAGTATTCGTGGCGGCAGCACGTGCGGAAGCTGTGGCAGTTCATGATCGAGCCGAGGCTCGCGGCCGAGCCGGTGGGCGTCGGTGCGGCGGTGTCGGCAATCGCGGAATCGGGGGATCGGATCGACACCGGAGACGCCTACAAGGATCAGGTCCAGCATCAGTGGAACAACAACCCGGTTGGATCACAGCATGCTGGCGCCGCCGAGCCGCACACGCTCCGGTGGTTCCTGAACGTCGAGCAGCATCGCTACGGCGAGTACGGTCCGTGGATGCCCGAGGTGATGGAGTTCGACTGCCACGCGGGCGAGGAGGTCCTCGAAGTCGGCGGCGGCATGGGTACCGATCTCGCGCAGTTCGCCGTGCACGGCGCCCGGGTGACCGACATCGATCTGTCGGCCGGACACCTGGCCCTGGCGCGCGAGAATTTCCGCCTCCGCGGCCTCGACGGACGCTTCGTTCACCACGACGCGGAGTCGCTGCCGTTCCCTGACGCCTCATTCGATCTCGTCTACAGCAACGGGGTCATCCACCACACGCCCAACACGGTGCTGGCGGTGCGCGAGATTCACCGCGTCCTCAGGCCCGGCGGCCGCGCGATCGTGATGGTCTACGCCGAAAACTCATGGCACTACTGGCGTCAGCTGGTGTGGCATCTCGGCGTTCAGCAGCGGCAGCTGCTGCAGCACTCGATGGGCGAGATCATGTCGCGCTCGGTCGAGCGAACCGCCAACGACGCCAAGCCGCTGGTCAAGGTCTACACGAAGCCGCGGCTGCGCGCGCTCTTCGGCGCCTTTCCCGGCGTCGAGATCGTGCAGCGCCAATTGACGCCGCCTGAGCTGCCCCCGATGTTGCGCCGGTTCCTGCCGGCGGTCGAACGGCGGCTCGGCTGGAATCTGATCATCAAGGCGCGCAAGGCCCGCTGATGTTTCGCCGCCTGGCGATGATGTGGCGGCGGTCGGCGCCGGCGGTCGCGGTCTCTGCGCCTGCGACGCTGCATGGCGACACCGCGGCTGTCGGCGTCGCCGCCGACGCGTGGGTCGCCGATCGGATCCGCGAGCGGCGGCTGTACGTCGGCGTGCCGGATGCGCACCTGTCGTCGCTGCGGGCAGACGCGCACAATCAGGCCGCGGCTGCGATCGCAGCCGCCGAACGCGTTCTCGGCCATGAATTCGATTTGCTCGGCAGCGGCCCGTTCCTGTCACGCGATCCCGACCGTGCCGGCGCCGACTATCAGCCAATCGACTGGTATTTCGATCCAGTTCAGCGCCTTCGTTTTCCCCGCGGCGTACCGCACCGGGAGTGGAAGCTGCTCGAGATGCGTCCTGGTACGGCCGACGTCAAGCATCCGTGGGAGCTGGCGCGATGTCAGCATTTCGCGGTCCTCGGGCAGGCATTCCGGTTGACCCGCGACCATCGATTCGCGATCGAGCTCGTTCGCGAGATCGCCGACTTCGTCGACGCCAACCCTGTCGGCTTCGGCATCAACTGGACCTGCACGATGGACGTGGCGCTGAGAGCGGTGAACTGGGCGATCGGTCTCGAGTTGATCGCCGACAGCTCCGCGGTGGACCGCGACGAGTGGATGCGCGCGTACGCCGCGCTCTTCGATCACGGCGCGTTCATTCGCGCCAATCTCGAGAACACCTACGAGGTCACGAGCAATCACTTCCTCAGCAACCTCGCCGGACTCTGGTTTCTCGGGGCCGCCTTCGCCGGCCTGCCGACCGCGCGCGACTGGAGCGCCTTTGCGCGCGAAGGTCTCGAGCGCGAGATCGACGTTCAGGTGCTGAGCGACGGGGCCGACTTCGAGTCGTCGATCCCGTATCATCGACTCGTCACCGAGTTGTTCCTCGGCTGCCTGCGCCTTGGCGACGCAATCGGCGAGCCGCTGTCTCCACGCTGTCGAGAACGGATCGGCCAGATGGTCGCGTATCTCGCCGCCGTTCTGCGCCCCGACGGTCTGATGCCGCAGGTCGGCGACGCCGACGATGGCCGACTGCACGTGCTCGGCGGCTACGGCGCGACCAGCAGACAGGATCCGCGGCACCTGTTCGGGCCGGCGTCGGTCATGTTCGGCGTCCCCGACTGCTTCGATCTCGCCGGAGAGAACGGCCGATGGGAGACGGCGTGGTGGGGACTCGACGCCGATCGTCCTCCGCCTGATCGGGCCGAGGGCGCCGCGCCGCCGTCCGCAAGCCGGCTGTTTCCCGACGCGGGCGTGGCCGTCGCGCGGGGCGGCAGCGCCTACCTGCTCGTCACCAACGGCTGCGTCGGGACGAAAGGCTTCGGCAATCACAAGCACAATGATCAACTGTCGTTCGAGTATCACCACCGCGGGGTCGCGCTCGTCGTCGATCCGGGAAGCTACGTCTACACCGCGGACGGAAACGCGAGGAATCTGTTTCGCAGCACGCGATCACACAACACGCTGGCGATCGACGGCGTGGAGCAGAACGAAATGCGGACGGAGTGGCTGTTCCGCCTGTTCGAGAGCGCGAGGCCAGTGCACGTGTCGTTCGGCGACGGCGACCGGTTCGTCGAGTACGTCGGCCGGCACTACGGCTACGAGCGCCTGGCGCAGTCGATCACGCACGAGCG